>Ga0181573_10001886_pt1 | contig 19999 bp, 10 predicted proteins | sample 101ome_25_FD_148643 | JGI IMG/M metagenome (GOLD analysis project Ga0181573, IMG submission 148643) | Coastal salt marsh microbial communities from the Groves Creek Marsh, Skidaway Island, Georgia - 101409BT metaG (spades assembly) | ecosystem: Environmental > Aquatic > Marine > Intertidal zone... | reverse complement strand
GGATGCGCTCGAGACGGTGGCGGCGCAGATGTGGGCGCAGCTGGAATCCGCGGGGGTGGACCCGTCCAAGGCTCTGAGGTGAGACTCAAGTCATGCGGTGTGATGACACTTAACTCTTATACATCATTCGTCGTTCGCCTCGCTCGTCGGCTCGGCTCGCGTGGTTTCGCCGGGGATCGAATCGGCCCGTCCGCCCCGCCCGTGACGTGGGCTTTACGGCGGCGGCTTCACTGCTCCGGGTACTCCGCACGCGGGTCGTCTCGAGCGCTTTACTCTCTCCGATGCCTCGTGACTCGAAAAACCATGAAAAACCGAGTCGGCATCCTCACGAGACCTCTCGCTTAGCGCTTCTGAAGCGCGGCGATGATCTCCTTCTGGGCTGGCCTGCCGTTCTTAGCGAACAGCGCCTGCTGTCGTCCGCTCCAGATCGTGGTGCCACCCTTCGTCACGCTGACCTGGATGGGGTAGGAGTCTATCCTGTTGGGCACGACTTTCGCATGCTTGTGCACTTTGCGAATGGCGTCGCGCGCCGCGTTGTACTCCTGCTGCCCGCCGTCTCAGTTGCGGCAGTAGGTGACCACGTACGTGTCCTCGTCCACGGGGGCGCCCGCGTCGGGTGGGGTGTCGTCCCAGGGAAACCAACCCATGATGTCGATGAGCCCGCGCCGTTCGTGTGACTCACACGGGAAAACGTGGGTGGAGGCGGCCGCGATGACAGCGAGCCCCGGCTTTCGCCCGCGAAAGCTCGGACGCGCTAATCGGAGGTTGACCCTGCCACGTAGGAATTTCAGGGTCTGTTTGACCGTGGGCTGCAGTGGGAAGTGGGTGAAGTGGATAAGCATTCTCATTGGCTGGCGGGGTTCATCGGTGAGTCACAGCCCAACGTCTGCTCGAATTCAAAAAATTGCTCGTGCTGACACCGATTGATCCGGCGGGGTAGGTTTGGCATCGTTGCAGGGCCCCGCCGCAGCCACACACAGCCGCGCCCGACGAATTGTCGACGGACGAATCGGCCGGGTGATACGCGGTGAGAGGCACAGCGCGACGAAGGGCGGGTCAGGGTGTCCGAACCACCGAAGGGCGAGCGTAGCCCTCGTCGGAACCGAGCAAACCCGTTTTTTGTTAGCGAAAGGGGGCGGCCGGGCGGATGGCTTCGCTGAGCCCCGGGGGCGCGTCGCTCGCGGGCCCCCGCGCGTGGCGCAGACCCTCGGCGCGAGCCAGAGCATTCGATGGATCGCCCGATGACTCGGGACGCGGGTGAGCGCCCTCGGACCGTCCATCACCCGCACCCATCCCTCGACGCGACGTTTGAACCGCCGAGTCGATGCGGTGCCCCGTCAGCGCGTCCCCACCCGCCCACGTGTCCCGCGCCCCAACACCCGCCGCGCGCCTCCGTCTCCGTCCGCGACGCTGACCCCGCATCCCTCACACGCGTATCGATCCAATCGCAGCCTCTCGCGCGCCATCGGCGCCAGGAGCCTGGTCCCGCGCCACTCGCTCCGCCCGTTCACCAGGGGCGCCTCCCAAAGCGGAGACGCCCTCGGACGAGGCTTCGGGGCGCCCGCCCCGTCGCGGCGCGGCCTCCTCGTCCGCGCGCGCTACGGCAAAGGCGGGCGACAAGACGTCGACGCCATCATCAAGGAGCGCGACGACGCCAGGGCGCAGCTCTCCGTCGCGCAGCAGGCGCTCAAGACGGCCAACAACCGCCTCGGCGCGATGGAATCCGGCGACGGCGATCGCGCGCGGCTGCAGCAGGAGCTGGACCGCGCCGTCGACCAGCTCCACGACGCGCAGAGGGACGCCGACGACGCGCGTCGGCAGGCGAGGGAGGCCGAGGAGCTCTTCGCCGCCGCCGCGGACGAACGCGCCGCCAAGGTGAAGGAGCTCGTCCAGGAGATCGATCACTGGCACGACGCGGCGGAGACGGCGCAGCGGATGGAGGCGGAGGCCCGGTCGGAGCTCGAGGAGGCGCGGAACCGCGTCCGAGAGCTCGAATCCAGGTCCGGGGACATGGAGAGCCAACGGAACATGGCCGGGGAGCAGCAGGCGGAGATGAGCCGTCGCGCGGAGGATGCGGAGCGTCGCCTCCGAGAGAGCGAGAAGCGAACGGAGGATGCGCTCCACTGGGTCGAGGAGAAGGAGCAGGAGGCTAACCGCCTGAGGTCCGAGCTCGAGGGCCTCAAGACGGCGCTCGAGGCCACGCGCAAGAGCGCGGGGTCTAAGGAGGGCGAGGTGGCCGAGCTGCGAAGGCAGGCTGACGAGGCCAAGGCTGCGGCGTTCAAAGCGGAGCAGTCGCTTCGGGACGCCGCCAAGCTCACCGGCGAAATCTCCAAGTTTAAGCCCAAAATTGAAAACCTCGAGGGCGAGCTCAACGCGACGCGGGGTAACCTCGAGGACCGAACCGCGGAGCTCCATGCCGCGCGCAAGGAGCTCGAGGAGCTCCGGGGCAGGGCCGAGCGCGCGGAGGAGAGCGCGAAGCGAGCGGATGAAAAGCGGAAAAACGCGCGAAAGGAGATGGAGGAGCGCATCGGCCAGCTCGAGGAGGAGGTGTCGAAGAAGGAGTGGTACCTCGGGGAGACCCGCGCGGAGCTGGCGGACGCGCGCGGCGCGCTGGAGCGCTCGTCGGGTATGTCCGACGAGGCGCGACGGACCCTCGAGGCTGCGCGCGAGGCGCAGGAGAAGTTCCGGCTGCAGGTGAAGGAGAAGGATGAAGAGATTCGGGCGGTCCGATCGCAACTCGCGGAGGCGCGCCTGGCGCTCGAGAGCGTCGCCGAGGGCGCCGACATGGCGACCAACGAGGCGTCCGAGCAGCTGAGGGAGGCGGACGGGCGCATACAGGAGGCGTGGGCCGCGAAGGAGCTCGTCGACGCCGAACTCGAGCGAATCACGCGCGAGTTGGAATCCGCTCGCGCCACAATCGCAAACGACGACAGCGCAGGGAGGCTCCGCATCGCCGCGGAACGGCTCGACGAGGCGTGGGCGGCGAAGGAGGAGAAGGACCGCGAGGTTGAGAACGTCCGCGCGGAGCTCACCGAGGCCAGGCGCCTCGCCGCGGAGGCTGAGAGGGCCGCTAGCCTGCGAGTGCACGAGGCTGAGCACAGAGCCGACACGCTCAAGCGCGCGTTTGAGTCCAAGGAGGCTGAGGTGTCGCGAATGCGCGGTGAGATGCTCGAGGCTCGCTCGGCGGCGCTCGAGGTGGCCGCAACCGCCGACGAGGCCCGCGAGAAGTTCCTTCGCGCCGAGGAGCGCGCCAAGGCTGCCGCGGAGGACGCAAAGGCTGCGGCGATTAACGCGAGTGAAAAACTCGAAGCCGCCAAGCAAGCCGCCAAGGACGCCGCGTTCCCCGCGGAGAAGGTTCGCGACTGCATGACGAAGCTCGTCGACGCGGAGGGCCAGATCGGCGGCGCCGCGGCCGCCAAGGACGAGAAGTTCGAGGAGCTCAAGGCGGCTCGCGCGGAGCTGGCCAAGGCTCGATCGAAGGTTACGGACGTCGCCAGGGAGGCCACCGCCCGCGTGGAGGAGGCCAACGACAAGCTCCGCGAGGGCGAGACGGCGCTCGCCGCGACCGATAACCACCTCGGGCGCATCGTCCGCGACCTCGGCAAGATCGGCGAGGAGATCGAGCGCTGCAGGCGCATGAAAGACACCGACACCGTGTACAGGTTGGAGGAGCACCAGGCGCAGGGTTTCCGAGCGAGGGACGATAAGACGAGGGACATCGAGCGCCTAAAGACGGAGCTCGAGGTTACCCGGCGCGAGGCGTCCGACGTCTCCAACAAAGCCGCGCTGAAGGTTCGCGAGAGCGAACAGACCATCGCGCAGGCCAAGTCGCTGGTTCACCAGCGCGAGATGGAGATGGGCGAGCGACGGGCGAGGCTCGAGGAGATTCGCAGCGCCACGACGGCTAGCGCCGCCGCGTACGACAAGGCTGCGCAACAACAGCTGAAGGCTGAGGAAAAGTCCAAGGCCGTCTCCGCCAGCGCCCAGCGCGCGGCGGTGACCGCGGTGGAGAAGATGCGCGTCGCGGCCGAGGCTGCGGCGGCTGCTTACGACGCCGCCGCGGAGCGCGAGCGGATCCTTCGAGACGAGCTGGCAAAATCCGGGGGCGACGCCGGCGGGCAGACGGACGTGGCGAGGATGCGACAGCTGGCGAGCATCAAGGAGAAGATCACCTGGTCCAAACAGGCTGCGGACTACGCGCACGACATGGAGGAGGCGCGAAAGGCGTCCGCGACCGCCGCGGATAACGCGCAGCGCCGCCTGCGCGACCTGGAGGATCGCATGGACGAGCTGAAGCGTTCGATCAAGATGAAAATGGCCGAGGGGACCGTGCACGAGGAGCTCGAGCACGAGCGTGCGACGTCCCGCGACCTCCAGCGCCTGGAGGAGGAGCGTCGCGCGGCGTCCGTCGCCGCCGCCGAGGCTGGCGTGCAGCTCAGGCAGGCGCAGGACACCTCCCGGGAGATGCAGGCGAAGATTGCGAAACGCGAGCGGGAGCTCACCGACGCCAAACGCGACATCGACCGAGCGGTTCAGGAGGCTGAGGAGGCTCGAAAGGAGAACCAACGCGCGCTCGAGGCTGAGCGTAAGTTTGCCCGCGCGAAGTCTGAGCAGTCGTCTGCGTTCCTCGGCGGCGGCGGCGGCGGCGGCGGCGGCGGTGGTGATGACGAGGAGATTGCGCAGATGCGGCGGCGGCTGGAGGAGGGCGACAGGGAGCTCTCGTGGATGCGCGGCCAGTTGGAGGAGGCCAAGCATACCGTCATGCGCGCCGCGGAGCTCGAGCAACAGCGTCGCAAGGCTGCCGACGAGTTCAAGCGCGATCAACAGCAAGCGTCCGCCTTTGGCTACGGCCAGGGAAGCGGCCAGTCGCAGCAGCAGCAGCAGCAGCAGCAGCAGCAGCAGCAGCAGCAGCCAGCCAGGCCGCTAGACTTTGGCGGCAGGCCCCCGCCGACGCGCGAGACGCTCAATGAGCGCGAGAGGGAACTCTCACAGCTCAGGGCGGCGCTCGACGAGGCCGGCAACGAGGTGGTGGCCAATCTTCGCAAGTACGACGAGATGTACGCGCAGCTCGACGGGCTTTACGGAGCGGAGCGCGAGCAGCTCACCGAGCGGCTCTCCAAGGGTCACGAGTACATCGAGGGTCTGAAGGCTGCCGCCGACGAGAAGAAGGCTGCGGTGGCCGACATGGAGCGTCGGGTTGCCGCCATCAAGGATGCGCTCGCGCAGCTGTCCGCGACGCAGCAGGACTCCACGTACGGCCCGCAGTCGGGAGCGCCCGCGCCCTACGGCGGGTCCTCCTCCCACCACCAGCCGCCTCAGCAGCAGCAGCAGCAGCAGTCATCGTCGTCTGGGGGCTCTGCCCGGTCGGGCGCGTCGGCTGAGGCGATCCAGTACGCGCTCGAGGAGGCTGAGTTCGTCCTCCGCGAGGCGAAGCGCCGAGCCAACGACCTCGAGGCGTCCTTCCAGGACAAGGAGCGCGGTTTGACGCAGATGCGACGGGACCTCGCCGATCGCGAACAGCGCAAATCTCTCTCGTCTGGGTCCTCGTACGATTACGGGGGCTCAGGCGATTACGGGTCCGGGGGTGGTGATATCGAGGAGCAGCGCAGGGCGGCGGCCATGGCGGCCGTGGAGGCTTCCTACGTCGCACGCGCCGCGGAGGAACGCGCGAACATGCTCCGCGGTTCGCTCGACGACAAGTCCGGCGAGCTCGAGTGGATGCGGTCCGAGCACGCCAAGGTTGTCGCGCAAATCGCCACCCTCGAATCGACGGCGAGCTCAGCCGCGGATACCCAGCGCAAGATCGACGCCAAGGCCTCGTCCATCGTGGAGGAGTCGCGGCGCGCGGAGGAGTCCCGTCGAGCCGCCGCCGCCGCGCGCGACCCGTACCCCGATCGCAACGTCGACGCGCAGCGCGAGGCGGACCTCGCGGAGCAGCTCCGAGCGGCTCGGGTCGAATTCGACCGATGCGCGTCCGAGGCGACGGAGGCGAAGCAGGAGGCGGTTCGCGCCGCCGCGGACAGGGACAGGCAGATCGAGGAGGTGGAGTTCCTCGTCGCGGGTGTTCCGGTGCAGGAACGCGAGCGCATCACCGAGGCGCCGGACGCGCGGTACAGCGCGGAGGACACGGCGACGGCTTCGTACCGACTGAGACAGGTCCAGGACCGGTTCTTCCAGATGGAGGCGCTGGAAGGGAACAAGGGGCGCGTGGCGTCGTCCACGCGCGAGGAGGTGGAGCAGGCGAGGCAAAAGGCGATGACCAACGCGGCCGCCGCGGAGCAGGCGACGGAGAAGCTCATGCGCGCCGAGAAGATGCGAGAGGACGCCACGATTGCCGCGTCAGCCGCCGCCGTCAAGGCTCGCGCCGCCGAGGAAACCGCGGAGGACGCGGCGCAAAAGACGAAGGAGGCGGCCGCCGAGCGCGAGCGTAACCTGCGCGACGAGCTCGCGCAGGCGGCGGCGGCGGTCCGCGATCGCAACGCGAGCATCGAGAACCTCGAGGCGACCGTCACCGAGCTCGAGCGGCGCACCCGCGAGGCGACGTTTGAGGCGAAAAAAGCGGCGGCCAAGGCTGAGCAGGTTCGGGCCGACGCCGCCGCCGCGGCGGACGCCGCGGCGCACGAGGCTTCGAACACCGAGCGAAGGCTCGAGGGGGCTCTGAACCGCGCGGAACGCGAGCTCAAGGCTATGGAGGAGGCCATGCTCAAGGAGCTCACCAGCTCGGAGCTTCACCTCGCCGAGACGGAGGAGACGGCTTCGAGTTACTCGCAGTCGATCAAGAAGTTGACGCACGAGCTGGAGAGCGAACGGCGGCGCGCGGACGACCTCGCCGACGAGTTGAAGCGGGCGAAGGCGCGCATGGCCGCCGCGGAGGCTGCCGCCGCGACCCAGGGTGCCTACTACGGCGCGGGCGACGAGGAGAGCGACGAGGGCAAGTCCAAATCCTTGCTCAGCGACGAGGAGGTTGAGGACCTTCGCACGCAGATTGAGGAGCTCGAGCTGACCCTCGCGGAGGTGATGAGCGAGGGCGTCAACTCGACCGTCGGCGACAGGGCCACGGGTAAGCTCATGTCGCACATCAAGGCGCTCCAGGAGAAGGTCCGCGAGGGCAGGGAACTCAAGCTCCTGTCCGAGACGATGCTCGCCGAGCAGGCGCGTCTGCGGGAGGAGGCGGAGGAGGCTAAGTTTTATCGCGACGAGGCGGCGAAGAAGTGGGAAGACGCGGAGGATCTCGCGGGCCAGCTGCACCAGCAGCTGTCCCGCGCGGGGATCGACCCGGGACGCGAGCTCATGGATCGCATGCGGAACAGACCGAAGGCGCTGACCGACGCGTCACCGAGCAGCGCGAGATCTCCGCAGCAGGTCAACGGCGCGGCTGTGCCTCCGGAGATTGCGGAGATTCAGCGAAAGCTGTTGGACACCGAGGAGGACGTGTCGCAGCTGATGGCCGAGATCATGCAGGAGACCGTGGAGGTGGAGATGGCGACGGCGAACGCGGAGCTGGCGTCGCTGAAGAACGAGATCTTCTCGCTCAAGCAGCGTCTGGGCGAGGCGTGAGTGGCGTGCTGTTTGACTGGTTTGAGATTAATACCTTACTTATTCATTTGAAAGACTGACAAGCAGTCAGGGAAAAAATCGTTAAAAAATGGAATCCAGCGGGCGCCAGCATGCCTCGGCCTTCGTCGGTTCTTCCATCGGCTCGTCGCGCTGCCCATCGCGGGGCTGGTGCGCGGCGGCTGTCACGTTGCCGACGTTGCCGAGAGACGCGCGCGCGCTCTCTTCTAGAATAGCTAAGGGGATCGAACTTCGCTCACTGTTCCCGCGCCTCCTCGAGGGCGGCGATGATGTCCGCCTGCGCGCGCCGGCCGTTCCGGCTGAACAGATCTTGTTGACGTCCGCTCCACATGACCTGACCATCCCCCTTGCTCACAGTAACAGTGATCGGGTACTCGTCGATCCTGTTCCCGACCACGTTCGCGTCCGGATGCACCTGCAGGATCGCGGCCTTCGCGGCCTCGAACTCCTGCATGCCCCCGTCTCAGTTGGAGCAGAACGTCACGGTGTACGTGTCACCGCTCGCGCCCGAAGATGCGGCGCGTACTTTCTCCATCACCTTCCCGAGGATCGACGCGCGCGGCGGGGCCGCGGCGACGCGCCCGCGGTGGACGGCGGGGTTCGACCCGCGCGGGTTGAGGAGTCGCCGCGCGGACAGCGCCGCGGCGGAGCTCAGCGTGAACGCCGACATCCGTGCAGTTCGTGGCGCAGGCTCCAAACTGTGTATAGAGGAAGATGGCGTGACCAAACACGTCTCGGACTCTCTTCTCGCCGGCGGGCTCCCGAAACTCGAATGTGGACCGCGCAGCGATGACTTCGATCCGCCTTCATCCGCGAATCGTCGCGAAATTATCGAATCGTCGCCGTTTGCGCGGCTGTAACATCGTTCGCGACGCGAGAGATGAAAAATCTGACTGCAGTGCCGTAGACGGTGCCGAATCCTCTACTCGGAAAAGGGGGTCTAAATCCCGGCTGGCAACGTCCGTTGACGAAAACGGCAAAAGATTTGGCACTGCGTGGCTGTCGTGTATTCCGAGAGCGGGTGTCGTGGCTCGTTTAACATCTCATCGCGCGCGAGCCCCCCGGCCGCGTCCGTTCGCACCGCACACCGAAAGGGCGCCCGAGTCGCGCACCTTCGCACTAAAAACCAAGCGCGCCAAACCACGCGCCGGGGTTCGCAGGCTCAACGCCCGCATTCCCGCACTCTCGGGCCGCTCGACGCCCGCAGACGCTTTTTCGCCACCCAGACTTCTAAGATGGCCGCCTCAACCGCCGTGACCGCGCGCGCGTTCGCTGCCGCGTCCCAGCGCGCCTTCTCCAGGCGAGATTCCTCCGGGTGCGTATTCAGAGCCCAGATCTCGGCGTTTCGCGCGATCCGCGCGCACCGCGCTCCCTCCACGGCCGGTTCCGCGCCGCCCCGAAACCCGACGCTTCGAACCGGATTCTCACGTCCCCCCGTCCCCCGCCCCGACACCTCCCGCAGAGCCACCGCGCCCGTCATCCGCGCGCGCCCCGACCGCCGCTCGGTGGTCGCTTCCGTCGCCATGCCCGGTCGGAACCCCGACGGATCCTACGGCGCGCGCCCGGACTCCACCGTTCCGCACGCAATCTCCGAACCCGCGGCGCTCACCGCGGAGCAGGAGGAGGAGATGGCCGCCATGGCCAAGTGGGCGAAAGCCGAGGAGGGCATGAGGCTGGTGCAGGAGCTCGAGTCGCACTCTGCGCAGCGAGACGACGCCATCGCCAACCTCCAGAACATGCTCAACGGCATCGGTAAACCCGCCGACGTCGCCGAGGCCGCCGCGCTCGCCGCTGCGCCCCCCGCGCCGCCCGCTCCCCCGACCGGCGTCCAGCAGGCGGGCCCCGCGGTTGACGTCAACCTCGCGGCGAACAACATCGTCCCCGACATGCCGACGCCGGTGCCCGTCGCCGCCGGCCCCGTCGCGCCGCCCGCTCCTCCCCCCGTCGCGACGCCGCCCGCGACGCCCCCCGAGCACGCATCTGCCGCGACGCCCCCGAGCACGGAGGGCGACGCCGGCGCTCTCGCGGCGCTCGCGCGCGGGGAGCTCCCCGCGTCTTTCCCGCCCCCGACGAGGACCAAAAAGTTCGTGATGCGCAGGTTCGGGGACGGCGTCGCGCCGGGACCGTCCGATACCGTCGCGCCCGCGGCGGCGCTCTCCTCTCCGACATCACCTGCGACGGACGTTGACGGTGTCTCCTCTGAGGAGAGCCAAGTCGTGTTCTACGAGTGCTCCGCCTGGCCCAGGGGCGAGGCGAGCGAGTGGCCCCGGGTCAAAGGGGTCACGCCCGAGGACGGATACCCGGTGCCCCCCGCCGAGGACGACGCCGCGATGATCGATTCGCTCGCCGCGATGAAGGTGGCCGAGGCCGAGGCCGCCATCCACGCCGGTCGCGATGGGATCCCCGTGGTGCCCGTGGTGGACGATCCGACGCAGTTGGAGAGGTCCGATCCGTTCGCGGCGTTCCTGTCGCACGTGGACAAGGTGCTCGAGCGAAGCGAAAACGCCGGTTCTTTCGACGAGGACGACGAGATTGTCCACGAGATTGTCGTCGCGCCCGTCGATCCCATCGAGGAGGAGGCTCGAGCATTCGCGGCGTCCATCGCGCCCCCTCCTCCCGCGCCGGTTGTCGAGGATCCCGAGAAGTTGGAGGAGCCCGACGTCGAGTCCGCGCCGGTTGTCGAGGAGGATGTTCACGCGGAGCTCAAGCTCGCCAGGGACCGTCTGGAAGCCGCCGAGGCTTTCGCGGAGACGCTCGCGCACGACATGGAGCAGGCGTACGCGGAGATGGCCGCCGCCAAGCAAGAGGCGGCTGCGGCCAAGAGGCTCGCCGAGTCCGCCGCGTCCGCCCCCGTCGCGGACCCCGCGAGAACCGCGCGCGTCAGCGAACTCCTCGACGAGCTCGAGCGCTGGCAGCTCGCTGCGGCCACCGCCGAGGCGGCGCTCGAGGAGGCCAAGATGGAGCTCGAGGTGATGACCGCCAGGGCGGCGGAGGACGAGCTCTCGGACGACGTCAACGACGACGTCATCGCCGAACTCGCCGCGGAGCTCCAAGCCGCGGAGGCCAAAGCCGCCAAAGCCGAGGCGGACGCCGACGAGCTCGACGCGCACCTGCAAAGGCTCGAGGAGGAACTCGCCGGCGCGAAAAACGAAGCGAAGGCTGAGCTCGAGCGGGCCAAGAACGACGCCAAGGCTGAGCTCGAGCGCGCCGAAGCCGCCGTGACCGAGCTCGAGCGCGAGCTGGAGACGGCCGAGGCAAAGGTGCTGGAGACGGCCGTCGAGAGCGAGGCGCTCGCCGCCTTGACCGCCGAGTTGGACGAGGCTCGAGCCGAGGCGGAGCTAGCCGAGACGGAGATGGACGCGTTGAAGAGGGCCACGACCGCCGAGTTGGACGCCGCCAGGGCCGAGATCGCGGACGCCAGGGCCGAGATCGACGCCGAGCGCGCCGCCAAGAGCGCGCTCGAGAAGGGACTCGAGGAGGCGCTCGCCGACGCCGAGGAGGAGAAGGCTCGCGCGCTCGCCGCCGTCGAGGCGGAGCTCCAAGCCGCGAAGGCGCGAATGGCGTCCGCGGAGCTCGAGAAGGACGGCGAGCTCGCCGAGCTCAGGTCCGGTCTCGAGGAGGCGCGCGCGTTCGTCGCCGAGAAGGCTGCCGAGATTACCGCGCTCAAGGAGGAGGCGGCGTTCAACGCTCAGAAGGCGGCTTCAGCCTCTGACGACTCCGCCCTCGCCGCCGCGAGGGATGCGGAGAAGGCGGCGGAGACGATCCAAGCCGCCGCCGAGCAGCTCCGCGAGGCCAAGGCCAACGCCGCGGACCTCGCGGCGCAGATGGAGGCCAAGGACGAGGAGATCACCGCGCTCAGGCTCGAATGCGAGGACGTCAAGGTCCAGGCGATGAACGCCGCCAGGGACGGCCGGGCGCAGATCGACGCCCTCGAGGCGCGAGCGGCGGCGCTGGACGCGTGCCGCGAGACGGTGGAGGAGGTCAAGATGCACGCGGCCGCGGCGGCGCTCTGCGCGGCGGTGGCGATGCTGCCCAGGATGCGCGAGGCGGGCATCATCCACGCGTGAGGGGACGTGAGGCGCGGGGGTAAGGGGACGTAAAGGAGCTTGAGCGGTGCTCGCTCGCGGGGTGGGAGTTGGTTATTTTTCAGTCTATGCATCATCGTCAGTTCGTGAAAGACAGCCTGTGGGAAATCGCGAGAGATCTTGATTTCTCTTGATATCTCTTCTCGCTCCCGACGCGTCTGCTTCCGGAAGGAGAATGCGGGCGGTTGCCCGCGCGACGCGGCAGAGTTAACCGCACGTGAGGGTTCCTTCGCGTCGTACGGGGCAAGCCCCCACTCGTTCGTCCGCTGAGACCCAGGTGCGTGCCCTGGCCCATGTCACGCGCAGCCGAGATCGCTCGCGAACTATTTTTTTTCCCGGCAGCGCGCCAAGCGTCATATTTTCGTGACGTAAAATGTGCCTAAGATCCCCGGCCCCCCAACGCAGGAGTCCAGCGCTCCACAGCACCGCATGGTGTTTAAAGACTTCACCAAGTGAGTTCATAGGCGGCGAGAATCGTGGCGAGCGAGCTCACGCGCGCGAACCCGGGTCACCGTCCCCCGCCCGCCCACCCCTCGCCCTCATTCTCGCGCGAAAAAAAAGCCTTGGCAGTTGCCGGTGCTGAGCCCCGGTGCTGAGCCCCTCCGCTTCCCCCCGAACCCATCGCAGGATCTCCGCCGGCGCCGCCGCCGGCGTGTACGCCGAGAAGCAGGGCTACGTCGACACCGGCGTCGCGCATTACTCCTCATTCGCCGCGCAGAACGGCCTCCCCACCCCAGAGATCGTCCTCTCCGCGGTCCCCGACATGAAGGAGGTCTCCGCCACCGCCACCGCGGGCTCCCTCCCCACCATGGAGGAGTTCCAGGACCGCGTGGCGCAGGGTCTCGAGTACGCCCGCAAGCTCTTCCAAGATTTCATCCCGTCGGGGCTTCCCTCGGTGCCCTCCGTGCCCGGCGGCGACGTCGAGGCGCCCGCGCCGTCGTCCCCAGCCGTGAAATCGGACTCGGCGTCATCCGCGCTTCCCACCCTGGCCTTCCTCGCGGGCGCCGGCACGGGCGCGGCGGTGTACTACTACGGCCCGGACAGGTGCAAGGCGTACGTCGAGAAGTGCATCGTGAGGGTTCACGTGCGGGTTCGCGAATCCCTTACCGCCGCCAAGGCGTGGGTCAAAGGGCTCGATCTCTCGACGCTGAAGGAATTAATCGCCAAGGTTTCGCCGACGGTGGACGCCGCCAAGGCGACGGTGAAGGAGTTCTGCACCAAGACGTTCGTCCCGGCGGTGCGCACGGCGGCGGAAAGGTGCGCGGGGGAGGTCAAGGCGGTGACGGACAAGGTGGGTCCGACGGTGACGCTGGTGGTTGACAGGTGCACCGGGCACGTGGTGGCCATCACGGAGAGTGTTAAACCCCACCTCGGGCAGCTGCAGGAGGCGGTCAAGCCGCACCTCATCGCGGTGCAGGTGGCGGTGAAGGACCTCATCGGCGCGCTGCTCGCGCTCGCGCCGAAACCCCCCGCCGGGGACAAGGCCAAGTGAGTGAACGGGGCGAACTCTTCTCGGGGAAACGCTTGGCACCCGCGTTAATTTCGATGTGTGTGGAAAAAAGAGAAGGCACCCATCCCGCGTACAAGTTCAGAGATGGGGACGCGAGGCGCGTCCGCCGGGGGTGGAGGCGTGAACGATCACCTGCAGCAAGTTTCGTTTTACATGGCGTGTATGATATGTGTCAAGATCGATTCGCGTTTCGATCACGGGCGCTCGTTCGTTAGTCACCGCGGATGCTCGACGCCCACGGTGACTTTCACGCCCACGGAGACGTCCCTCGCCGCCTCCCTCGTCGTCAGCGGCTTTCGTCCCGCCCTCGCCAGACCGACCCTCGCGGACTCCGTCAGCGCCTTCTGACGCATCGCGACGAGCGTCGTATCTCGGTGACGCGCACTCGCCGGTGACTCACCGGGTGACTCGTGCGCGTTCTCGTCGACCCACCAGAACCGAACCGAGCTCGCGTTCGTGTTCGGGTTCCATCCCTTTTCCTTCGCGGCGGCGTCGAGGGTGCAGTCCCTCCCGGGGCCCATCGGCTTGTACGCGGAGTCGACGTCGCCGTCGCCGTCGTTCGTCGGTGGGTTACCCCGCGGGGTTGGCGTGGCGGACGGCGGGTGATCGGGGTGATCCCGGGTGAGGCGCGATTTCCTTCGCACGGCGTTCCCCCCCGGCGACGAGGCGCATCTCGGGTTGGGCGTAAACGGGGAGAGCACCACGTTTCCGTCGTGGTCGTCCGCCGCGGGCTGCTTCCGCGCGCTCCTGTACGCGGCTCCGGGCGCGGGGGAAGGGGTGAGCCCGGGGTTGGCCGCCTTCGCCCTGCCCGCGAGCTTCGCCTTGGTCCTCACGCGCATGAGCTCGTCGCCGAGCTTGTTGCGTTCCACGAGGAGCATCTCCGTCTGCGCGGCGTGCGCGTCTCGCATCGCCGTCGCCTGCTTCAGCTCACCCGCCATCTTCGCCTTCTCCGTCGCGGCGCGTTTCTTCGTGTCCCTCAGCTCGCGCTTGAGGTCGTCCACGATGCGCTTGCACTCGCGCTGGATCGCCACCTCCTTCTCGCGCGCGGTCGTCGCCCGCATCTCGGCCATCTCGGCGTCGTTCCGGGCCATGGCGCCCTTCCACTCCTGGTGATCGCGGAGCATCTCCGACATCTGGCGCCTGAGCTCCTCGTTCGCGGCGCGCTCCGACGCGAGATCGGACTGCGCCGTCGCGAGCGACATCGCGGTCGCCCTCAGCGCCGCGACGCACTCGTCCCGCTCCTTCTTCGTCGAATCGAGCTCGCGCTCGAGCGCCTCGCACCGCTCGGTGCGAGACGCGAGCTGGTCGTGGAACTGCCCCATGTAGGAGGTCAGGTCGAACGCCCTCGGGACGCTGGCGGGCGCCGGGACCGGAAAAGACGGAACGTGCCGCGGCATGATCGTTTTGCGAGACGTGTGGCGCGCGCGCGTCGTCGTCGTCGCTCTTGTGTCGGAGCTTCCGACGCGACTTCGCTTCCCGTGCGTTTCTGAGAAAATTTTATTTCAACGGCTTCGTGCTTCCCCCCCCCCAAAACTCGGAGAGCCCCGTCGCAAGCGCCGCAGAACGTCGCACGCGGGTCACGTCGGGCCCGACGCCGAGACGTCCCCAAACTCGCTCCCGCGCGTCTCGGCGGACGCCTGGCGCCCCCGTCGCGCTCGCGGATCCCCCGCGCGCGCCTCGACCCGCCGGTCCCCCGGCGGGCTGAGCCCGCGTCGCCCCGGTCCGAATCGGGGGTGGAGGAAGCATCGCATCGAGCCAGCGGGCGGCGTCCAACCCGGAACGATGACCGCGTCAGCCGCCGCCGCGCCGGGACCCCCCGCGGACCCTTCCATGCTCGGCAGGCTCGGCGGTTTGCTCATCGGTATCACCTCCGGGGTGGCCAAGGCGGCCGCGATCGGGTACGTGGGCGTGTGCGCGCTCGCGTTCGCGTTCCAGCGCAAGCTGCAGTACTTCCCGACGACGGAGCATCCCCCGGCGGTCGCCACGCTGCCCCCCGCGTACGGGGACATCGAGGAGTTCACCGTGCGCACCGAGGACGGCGTCACCATCCGCGGGTACCACCTCCCGGTTCCCAAGATGAACGTCGCGCACACCAAGCACCCGAAGATACACCTCCTCCAGCTGCACGGCAACGCCGGCTCGCGGTACCACCGCATCCCGTGGGCGCACTACGCGAGGGTTCGGCTGGGATGCGCGGTGACCCTGCTGGACTACCGCGGGTACGGCGGGAGCGAGGGTAAGGTGACCGAAGCGGGCATGATCCTCGACGGCAAGGCGGGGATCCAGTGGGCCGCCACTCGCGCCAACGAGACCGGCAGCAAGCTCGTGCTGCACCTCGAATCCATCGGGTCCGCCGCGGGCATCTGCGCGGCGGCGGCGCTGCGGAGGGACGCGCGCGGCGGGGACATCGGCGTGGCGGGGATCGTCGCCGAGGGCGGCCTGTCGTCGTGCATCGAGATCGCCGAGAAGGTGTTCTCATTCCTTCCGGTGAGGCTGATGATGAAGGACAAGTGGGACGGCGTCTGCGGCGCGGCGGAGTCGCTGGACCCGGCGATGCCGTTCATGTCGATGCACGGCGCGAGGGACGAGATCGTGCCGTTTTGGTGCGGCAAAAAGCTGTTCGAGTCGAGCAGCTCGACGAGGAAGGTGCTGAAGGAGTTCAAGCGGGGCGGGCACAACAACCTGGCGGACCAGACGGGGTACATCGAGGCCCTCGACGAGTTTTACACGACGGTGGAGTCGCTCTAAATCGTGGCATCCGCCCCTTAATTATCATATAGTCTCGATGACATCGCTGAGAGTACGACGGGCACTCACGCCGCGAGGTTCCCCATCCGCCGCCGCGCCTCCGCGAGCCCGAGCCTGTGCACGGCCTCGTCGCGTTCCCTCGTCAAACCCGCCACCTCCTCCCTCTTGGCGTCGTACGCCCGTACCTCGCGCGCCAGCTCCCACTTCAGGTACTCCGCCAGGCTCTCGAGGTCCGCGCGCTTCCGACGAGTGGCCGCCGCGGTTTCTTCCTCCAAACGCGTCGTCGCCGGCTTTGTCGTCGTCGTCGTCTCCTCCTCCTCCTCGACGACGACAGTCAGGTTGGCGGTACCGACGGGAGCCGCTCCCTGCGTCACCACTCCCGCGCCATTTCCCTCTTTGAGCCCGTGCGATCGACGGAGCTGCTCCCTTCGAAGCTCCCTCGCGCGTTCCCTCTCCGCCTCCGCGCTCTCCGCGCCCTCCCGCTCCAACCGCCTCTCCGTCTCGCGGCGCCTGATCTCGCGGAGCTCCGCCTTGGTCTCGCGCATGATCCGGTCGCGTCTCTCCGCGGCTTCGAAGGATTCGTAAAGGAGGACTCGAGAGCCGAGGACGACGCCGCGGGTCCCGTCATCCTCCGCGTCTCCGTCTGTGTGTTCGTCACCCCGAGGTGCCGGCCCCCCGGCGATGAGTATCCTCCTCGCGCCGAGCTCGACCTCCTCGCTTCGTCGGAGTCGGAGCTCGCGTCGGGCGTCCGCGAGGTTCTGCGACGGCGACAGGTTGTCCGACAGGTTGTCCGACAGGTTGTCCGACAGCCCGACCGGCGCGGGCGCGGCGCCGGAATCCTCGTCCCCGTCGCCCTCGTCGCCCTCGAGGTCGTCCGTGTCGTCCGTGTCGTCGCTCTTCACCGGCGTGAGTACTTCGCCGCGCGACTTATTCGCCCACGCGCTTAATCTGGTGCTCTGGACGCGTCTGGGCGTCGTCGGGACGCCGCTGACGCGATCCTTCACCTCCTCGGAACTCCTCGCTTCCTCGTCCGTCGTCTCGCGCGGCGCCGTCTCCCTTTTCGTCTCTCTCTCGACGATCGAGTCGGTGACTCGGCGGCCGTTTTCGCCGTTTTTCATCGTCCCCGCCCGCCCGGCTCTCGCCTTGGCCGCCCACCTGTGCAGCCCGGTCGAACGCACGACCCTGGCCGTCGCCGGCCTCGCCCCTGACGCCGTCGCCCGTGACCCATATACCCCCCGCTCCGTCTCCGTCGGCAATTCTTCGGTGTCGTCGCCGGGCGCGTACCCCGCCGACGACATTCTCTCGAGCGCTCCTCCGGATGGTCCCAGCCGCCGCGTGTGCGTCGTCGCGTGAACGTTCGATCGGAACTCCGGCGCCGACGATCGCACCCCCGCGGACCGCGGCCGTGGACGCCTCCTCACGAAGCCCTCGCGCTCGTTGACGTACTCGTACATGGCCTCGCGCCTGGCCATCGTCGGCGACGGCGACGCGTCCGAGGGCTCGTCGTAGAGGTCCAGGTAGGAAGCACCCTTCGGGGTGAATGACGTCGGGCTGAACGAGGACGTCGGTCCCCACCCGTTGCCCGCGGGCGGCGTTCCCTTGCGTCTGTTCGCGGACGAGGGGCTGGACCGCGACTGGCGCGTCTGCGCCTCGCGCCTGCGTCCGTGCCCGTCGTATTTACGGGATACCGCCGGGCAGTTACGCTGCACCACCGCGTGGCACCATCGCAAAAAGTCGTTGCACGCCGAGAAGCTCGATGCGCCTCCCTTGGCGATGGCCTCGACGTCCAAGGGCGCGTCCTCGACCACGCGGAGCCGCTGTAAGGTCTGTCGCACTACCCTGAGGTTACGCTCGCGGTCGTCTCTTGTCCTCGGGTGGAAGTTGAGCCTGTGCAGGGGCACGCTCGAGGCCGGCCATATCGCGTCGAGTATCTGCAGGTGCGCGATGCCGTCGTTGACGTCGGTGATCTGGCCGTAGTCGGTCTGAAGCGTCTGGTTGAGCCAGTGCAGCAGGTCCCTCTGCGCCACGGCCGTCAGCTCGTGGCGGCTGATGGACGTCACCACGTTCGGGGGATCGTCGTCGTCCATGCCTGCGCCTCCACGACTGACGCCACTTGGGTGCCCATTTTCAAACAATGTTGACTCAAGCGATTGGCTCCACGTCCGAGGGAAAAACCCGGCAGGTGTCGGCGGGCACTTCGTCGCGCGCCGACACGCGCGCAGACAAAGCTCAGGAGAGGTTCCGAGCGGCCCGGGACCTTGATTTGTCTCCACCTCTCCCTCATCCGAACGAAACGACCCACGATGTCCTTCTGTGATAGGTGCGGGTCGCTGTACAAGGTGGAGGAGGCGTCCGGGGCGGCGGCGGCGATTGCGGTGGAAGGGCTGGTGGCGCGATGCACGGGGTGCAACCGGTGCGAGAACGTGCGAGCCGCGTTTGACAAGGGCATCAGGGAGAGCTTCAGCACCAGCGACACGTTCCTGTTCAAGTACGGCATCGAACCCATGAACCCCGACGGCAGCAAGTTCGGCGCCGTCAAGGACGTGACGAGGGAGAGGGCGGTGGTGGATGAGAAGTGCCCCAAGTGCTCGCACAAGGGGCTCAACTTCTACACCATGCAGCTGCGATCGGTCGACGAGGGTCAGACGGTGTTCTACGAGTGTCCCAAGTGCGGGCACACGTTCTCGCAGAACAACTAGGCCCAGCGAGCGGCGGACCTCCGAGGCTGCCCTTGTCATCATTCAGCGTAGCGATAGACATTTTATCTAGGCGAATAAGTGTTACTCATAAAAAAATCCTCAACCAACTCGCTCACTTCGAGCTCGAGCTCGAGTTCATCCTGCTCCGACCATCCGCGGTGTTACTCGACGACGCGCTCCCGCGCCTAGAACCGAACGACGACGACGCCGCCGCGAAACCGCCGCCGGTGCCGTCCTCGCCGTCCGTCGAGCGCCTTCGAAGCCAGCCGTCCGCCTCGAGCGTCAGCGCCGGCGGGAGCGGCGCGTCCGTTCGAGCGTCCATCAGGATACGAAACGGCGGCGAGTCACCGAGGAGACCGCCCGCGGCGCCGTGGCGTATCCCGTGCTTCTCGACCATACCCCGGAACCTCGCGCGCGTCGTCGCCCGCTCCTTCGAGCGCTCCTCCGGGGTTTTACCCTCCCCCGCGTGAGCGCCGGGCGGCGCGGCGGCGTCGTCGACAAACCCCGAGCCGTCGACGTTCTTTTCGCCGACCGGGACTTGGTCGAGTTCCCTCTCGAGCAGCGCCTGGTAGTGCATCCTGTTGTTTACGAGCCTCGCGAGCGTGGTGGACGTCTCCGGGAACAGCCGGCCGAACACGGCGTACAGCGGGGCGACGACAAACTCGATGAAGTTGATCTGCGACATCGCCAGATTGACGGTGGCCGAGTCCATCATGGGCGAGACGGTCATCCCGAGCTCGCGCTCGGCGTCGCCCTGCTCGAAAAACTCCTTGATGACCCGATAGGACCACTTGCCGTAGTTGTCGAGGGGCTTGACCGGGTTGCTGATGTCCGCGGCGTGCAGGATGACGTTGAGCAGGAACTGACGGTCCTCCTCCTTCTTGTATATGCAGTCCACCATGATACCCCGCTTCACCCGGCGGGTGTTCGCGGCGATGCCCTCGCTGTGAAGCTCGTAGAACACCTCCATCTGGGACACCATCTTGAAGTGGTGGGACATGTCGGTGTGAAGAACGCTCGCGATGATGATGCGACGGACCTCGCGGTAGAGGGAGTCGTCGAGAGCGGCGAAGATATTCGCCTCATCGTTTGCGCCCGGCTCGGGCAAGGCACCCGGGGCTGACGACACTCCCTCCACGGAGGGACTGTGTCGTCGCGCGTTCGAACCCGTATGTACGTGGGTGTCGCTCCTCGGCAGCGCGCCGGGCCTGGGGCGGCGGGTCGCCACCGCGGCGTGCCGGGTCTGCCGCGTCGCGATGAGGTCGTACAGAAACGCGATGTGGGAGTTTTCCAAAACGCTGCTGTCGTTGTACAAGGTGGCCAGCCTGTCTTTGGTGTTGACGAGGAAGGCGTTGTTCACGCCGGGATGGTCCAGATCGTGC
>Ga0181573_10001881_pt1 | contig 20017 bp, 10 predicted proteins | sample 101ome_25_FD_148643 | JGI IMG/M metagenome (GOLD analysis project Ga0181573, IMG submission 148643) | Coastal salt marsh microbial communities from the Groves Creek Marsh, Skidaway Island, Georgia - 101409BT metaG (spades assembly) | ecosystem: Environmental > Aquatic > Marine > Intertidal zone... | reverse complement strand
AAGCGGCCGAATGAGAGCTGTGTGTGAGTGTCTAGCGTTACTTGGCCAACATCATGCGACGCGTCTGGACAAACTCTTCCGCAATCAGGCGGTAAAAGTATACGCCACTGGCTAGGGCCCGCCCTGCGTCATCGCGACTGTCCCAACCGATCTGGTAGCGACCCGCCGCGCGCCGTTCTTGCAAGAGCGTGCGCACTTTCTGTCCCAGCGCATTGTAGACTTCGATCGACACGCGAGCTTCGGTGGGTAGATCAAAGCGAATCAGCGTCTCGGCATTAAAGGGGTTGGGCGCGTTGGCGTGTAGCGCAAACTGCTGGGGCAGAGCTACCGCAGGTATCAGCCTACCCTCTAAGCGCACGCCGATGCGCCCGCCGTTAAAGTGCCCCCTCAGTAGACCAACTTCTCCCGCAGACTCAGACGGGTAAATTCGGAAGAGTTCGCCAGGACCCGTCAGCGCTTTCGGTCCGGCGAAAGAGACGTGCAAACCGTCCTTTGCTTCGTAGACGGCGATCATAAAGCGCTCCATACCGGTCCCCATTTCGACCAGACCAGACACGCCCTCTAGGACCAAATCCGCCGCGATGATATCGCTGCGCTCGTCGATCTGCACCGATAGAAATCCCTCCTCTTCCTGCACGCGAACCGAACGCTCCTCAACAACCGCCTTGGCTCCCCCACCGCCCGAAGCGCCGGGTTGTGGATGGTTAGACGAGGTGGTTGCCTGCACGGGGAAGCGCGAAATCAAGCCCAGTCTCCGCTGAATGGCCAGCGCCGCGTCAAACGCCGTAATCGAACTATAAGGGGCACCTGCGTCGAGGTTGGCCACGAGCGAATCGCGCCCCGTCAGCACGAGGCTACCCGCGGAGCGAGACAGGATAAGTGCTGCGTCATAGGCCTGCAGCGCGCTGCTGCTGTCGACGTCCCCCAGCACCACAACGAGGTGGGTGTCAACAATGGCGTTGGGAGGGCCTATTGAACTGAGCGGATCGGGATACGTCACGAGCAGCTGGGTCTCAGCCTGCGCCAGCATCACACCGTCTTCATCAACGCCGGCCGAGTCGCCCAACGCCGTTACGAGCCGACCAAAGTAGACACTGTCGTCTATACCCTGCTCGGTCAGCACGATGGTCTCCTGTTCCCCTGTTCCGGGATTGGTAATCACCGCCGTCCACGTCTCTACCGAATCGATATCGATACTGAGGTCGACGTCGGTAACGCGCACGGCAAGGGTGTCGCCGGGTTCAGATAGGATACTGGACTCAAGGGCGCCGTTGGTGCCCGTCAGCGTAACCAAGCCCGGCTCGACCTGATACCAGTCGGAACGCCCGCCGTTAAAGGACAGCGATTCGAGCGTAACCGGCGACGTGATCGCCTCGCGCAGCTTGTTGACCCAAAAACCCACTTCTAAAAAAGTACCTGTATCGGAAAAGGAATCGCCCGACAGGTCCAGCAAGAGCGTATCCATGTCGCTCGTGCCCGTCTTGATCGTATAGCCCAAAGACCAAGAGGGGGTCAGCGGCCCCGGATTAAGGCCGGTAAAGGTCAGCAGGTCTCGGTTAAAAGAGACCGCAGCCGTTGCGTCGACGATCTTCATGCCGCTAGTAGAGTCGATGGTCACGGACAGGTCCAGCGGCTGGTAGTAGGTGGCCGAACCCGTCTGCACGGACACTTCCAGATAGGGAGGTTCTCCCCACACGACGTATACGCACCCAGTAAAGTTGTCGGGATAGATAGAGCCTATGATCATGTCTTCTATCCCGTCGCCGTTGAGGTCGCCTGCAACCACGGGCACACCTATCTGATCCCCTGAAGCCGCGCCAAACACCTCTATGTCGGCATTGGTTATGGCCAGATCAATGGCTGCGCTAAGCGCCTGTTTCTGGTCGCCGAGCAAAGCGTATACTACGCCGGCGCTGGCACCGGCCGGCGCCGAAGCGCCAGAGCCCGAGGTGAGGATATCGTCAAAGCCGTCCCCGTTGAGATTGGCCACGGCCAGCGTGAGCCCAGACAGAGAGACAGACTCACCGTCAATCGTCATATCGGCCGTATCCACGGACAAATCAACCTGCGCCGGCAGAAGGCTCCGGTCTTTGCCGAAAAGGACGTAGGTCCGCCCGTTAAAACCCGAAGCACCGAATGCACCCAGCACTAGGTCGTCGTAGCCGTCGCGATCGATATCGCCGCTGCCGACCCCGTAGCCCAGATAAGATCCGGTCTCTCCGATGACGGTAAGATCTGTATCTGTAAGCAAGTCGACCACTGCCGGCAGCACCGCACTCCCGTATCTTACATATGCTTCGCCCGAACCAGTTCCGTTGGTCACAGCATTGACGGCCGTAATCGCTATATCATCGTAGCCATCAGCGTCTATATCGCCGCTGGCGATTGCATTGCCGCTGTTTAGGTTATCCGCCTTACCTACAATCACCACGTCCGTCGAATCACCGCTGCTCAGATCGATGAGCGAGTTGGAGAACGGACCGCTTCCTCCCAGCATGATATACGTGACACCGCAACGCACGCGCGTACCAAAGTCGGCGCCTCTGGCACTCACAGCTAGGTCGTCGTAGCCGTCCCCGTTAAAATCGCCGTGGCCTACCGCCTCACCGAGGAAGTGACTAGTCCCGCCACCCCATATCTGCAGGGCAACGTCCCCCATGCCCTGACTCAGGTCTATGGACGCTGGCAGACTCGGCCCGCCGTAGATTACGTAGGTCTTGCCAGCAGTGGTGAATCCCTGATGGGAAGCAGAGGGCGCGCCCAGCACTAGATCATCGTAGCCGTCGCCGTTAAAATCGGCACTCGCAAGAGATGCCCCGAGCCTAAAACCGCTAGACTCGCCATAGATAATCATGTCGTAGGTGGTAGATAAGTCGGTCTGAGCCGGAGGCACGGCCTGACCAAATATCACATACACGACGCCCGCACTCTGACTAACGTTCGGCGCCCCAATAATCAAATCATCAAAGCCGTCGCCGTTGAGATCGCCGCTGGTTACAGCCGTCCCAGCGCGGTCTCCCTGAGCGGCACCCGTAATGCGCACGTCTTCCTGCCCTTGGGCTAGGTCGACCGTTTCCTGCGCCACAGCCCCCACACACAGGAGGAAAGACACGAAGGTGCCCAGCCAAGTGGCTCGAAACCGACGGACGCTTGCTGCGCCCCTTTTTGTAGCGTATCTCACCATGTGATTATTGTAGTAACACCATCTTGCGAACAGCGGTCCGTTGACCGGCTTCTAAGCGATAAAAATAAATGCCCCCCGCCACGCCAACCCCACGCGCGTCGCGGCCGTTCCAGCGCACGGCGTAGCTGCCGGCCACCTGAGGCTGGTCTACCAGCGTGCGCACGTGCTGGCCCAGCGCATTAAATACCGTCAGGCGCACGTGCGTCCCACCGGGCAGTTCGTAGCGGAGAAGCGTCTCCGGATTAAACGGGTTGGGCACATTGGACAAGAGGCGGAACGACGCGGGACGGGACGCGGAGAAATCCGATCGCAGCTGCCCCAAGATACGGCCGTCGTTAAAGCGCACTGCCCGCACCTGCGGCGGTGCGTCTGATCCGTACAGATGGAGCAGCGGACCCGAACCGGCCAGCGGCTGCGCGCCGGCCAGCGCCACGTGCAGCCCGTTGTCATCGCGACGCCAGACGACTAAATAATCGCCCAAGTCGTCGGCCGCAACGATGCGCCCGTTAAAGTTCTCTATGAAAAGTTGGCCGGCGACGATGCCATCGCGCTGGTCCATGCGCAGCACCCAGTGATCCCCTTGACGCACCACGTCGACCATCCGTTCGACGGCGACGCGCTTGGGGGCCGTGCTGCTTTCGGGCTGTGGATGGTTGGCCGAGGTCTTCAGCTGCACGGGAAATACGTTGATCAACCCCACGCGCTTTTGCAGCACTAGACTCGCATCAAACGACGTAATCGCTCCGTAGGGCGCGAGCTCGTCGAGGTTGGCACTGAGTGAATCGAGACCGCTCAACGGGGCGCTGCCCACCACGTGAGCCAGTATTTCCGCCGCGTCAAAACCGCGTAGCTGTCCGTTACCGCTGGCGTCGCCCCACGGATCGAGCACCTGACACGTATCGACCATAGGCACGGCGACGCCCACACCCGCAGCCAGGTCCAGATAGTCTGCCAAGATCAGATCGCCGCGCTGCATATTGAGCACGGTATCGCCCACCGTGCCCACGCCCGTCCCCAAGGCAGTAAAGGCGCGACCGATAAAAACGTCGGTGCTGTCGCCCGTCTCGTTGAGCAAGACCGTCTCCGTTTCTCCCGTAGTCGAGTTGGACAGCGAGATGCGGATACTGTCGGGCTGGCTCGAATTTAGATTTAGGTCTGGGTCTTGCAGCTTTACGCGCAGCGTATCTGCCGGCTGCGCCGCGTTAGTCAACTCAACGCTGCCCGGCGTGCCGGATATAATGAGGACCGTTGCACAACGTGGAACAGTATCGCCATTTGAGTCGAGCGAATCGTCAAAGCAAAAAGCCAGCGAGTCGCCGGGCTGGGCCTGTACAATACCGTCGCCGGCGGTGGTCGTCGTATCAAAGGCGACGTCTATTGTAGCTTCGAAAAGGCCGCTTGCGTTTCCCGTTTCCAACGCTGAGATCGCCTCGAAGTCCGCACCGTTTTGCACCGTTATGGACAGGCTATCAGCCAAAGTGCTATCGCGGTTGGCTTCGGGGTCCGAGACCGTTGCCGACACGGGCATATCGCTACCAACCCACTGGGGACTCACCTCAATTGTGCCGTCTATGCCCGTCACTCGGAGCGAACCATCGACGGCCGTCGTGGGAGGTGATCCTGCATTAACCAGCGCATACTCAAGTGCCAGAGGGCCGATAGTCGGCGTGTAGAACGCATTCATGGTAAAGTGCAAGTTGAGCAAGGTGCCGTCGGCCGACAGCGGATTATCACCCGTCGCACCGGCCACCTTGAGCGTATCCAGAACGGGCCCCGGAACAATCGTTGATAGCAAAATGCTGTTGGGCGCAGAGGCCCAGCTTTCCAACAGACACCCGACCGAGCTCAGGCTGTCGAACTGGGCGACGGTTGGATCGTACGTCACGGTAACTTCAACGGCCACGATTGACTCGCCCCCAGCACCCGCTAGGCTAATCGGCACCACGGCGGCGCTGTCGCTCGGCGCCCCGACGTGCGCGACCTCTACTGTCACCGCAGAAGCAACGCCGGTCGAAACGACCCATATGAGTGCATAGAGCACATATAAGAACGCACTGCGTTTCATAAGTAGAGATGCTGCCATCAGCGCAGCAACATGAGCTTTCTCACCTGATGGAAATGACTGCCTATCGTCTCTGCTGAACGAGCTTCTAACGCATAGAAATACACGCCACTAGCGACCGGACGCCCTCTGCTATCGCGACCATCCCACGTGACCCGATGCACGCCAGCGGCGTGTGTGCCCTCAACCAGCGTGCGCACTTCTTGGCCCAACACGTCGTAAATCCGCAGCGTGACGACGCTCTGCTGAGGCAGCTGAAATCGCATATTCGTCTGCGGGTTAAACGGGTTGGGAAAGTTGGGATCCAGCGCGTAGGTCTGCGGGCGTAGGGACACCTGTGAGACGCCCATAACCGACAATCCTTGTAGGGTTACTCCATCTGCATATACGGCGACTTGGTCAACGCCCAGCAGCCCCGCCCGAGCACCGGGCACGGCGGAAAAGACCAGTCGCGCCCACGGTCCGTCTGTAGACACCGTTTCGCCGTAGTAGTGGGCAACGCTCAGGGCTCCATTATCGTCTTCCAGGACCATCACGTCCCCCTCGCCAAAACCCACTGCGCTTTCAAAGCGCACCGACTCGACTGGATAGTGCAGCTGAACGGCAACGCCCTGCCAGTCTCCGAGGTCGCGGCTGACGAGGTCTACCTCAAACAGTCCAGCCTCTGCGCGCACCAGCGACAGCGACAGGTCTGCAGGTGAAGGCGCGGTAAAGGCCACTCTGCGCGCAGCGCCGTAGCGCGTGCCGAACAAATCGACAAACGAGAAGAAATCTGCGAAGTCGATTTGTCCGTCGCCGTTCATATCGAAGTCCGTGCTAAATTCGCTGTCGCCGAGCTGTCGACCAAAGCGCTCAGCCAGCATAAAAAAGTCCCCGAGACCCACAAGTCCATCGCCGTCCCAATCGCCCCGCCCTCTCACATCGACTGGCAGCGCAATCTGACCGGAGGGCGCTCCTTCGTTATGCGCCCTATCTACGGCCGTAATCTCGTAGGCATAAACCGCCTCCTCGGATAAGCCCTGGTCTACGTACGAAGTGCCGCTCAGCGGCCCTGCAATCTGCGAGGGTGTCCCACCGGACGCAGCGCGGTACACGTTGTAGCCCAGCACATCGCCATCGGCAACGGCCTGCCAGTCCAACTGCACCTTACCGGCACCTAGCGCTTCCGCCTGTAGACCGGTCGGGCTCGATGGCGGCAGCAGGTCGGGCTCGGCAAGCGTCGTAAACGTCGCCTCGGCGCTCGTGCTAGGGCCGTTGCCCTCCGCGTCGACGGAAGCAACCTGATACCGGTACGTCGTAGCCGGCGCTAAGTTGGCCAGCACGACGCGATGAGTCGTTTCAGTCGCCACGCGTCCAATTGTCTGATCTAGCGCCTCCCCGCTACCAAAGGAGACAAACCCATCGGCCGCTTCGTCTGTTGTCCAGACGATAGTCGCCGAACGGTCACTCAGGGAAACCACTTCGGGTACAGCCAACAGGCGGGGAGCCACCAGGTCTACCCCCGTTGGCGTGGTAAACGTCTGCACCGGACTAAGTGTCGGACCATTCTCGCTTAAATCAGCCGATCTGATCTGATATTGGTAGCGCGTCCCAGGCAGCAGGTTGGTCAGCTCGATGTGGTGTCGAACGGACAGGTCTCTTCCCGTTACCCGCATGTTTAAATCGTCCACGCCGTAAAAAATATCCGCCGTCGTAGCCTCGTCCGTCTCCCACGCGATGGTCGCCGTCTGACGACTCAGAGCGACGGGCTCGGGCGACTGGATGATTTGCGGCGGCACCAGGTCAGCAAACGCGCTGGTCGTAAAGGAGAGCAGCGCGCTCTTTTCCGGCCCGTTGCCCACGGGATCCGACGAGCCCACGCGAATGTGGTAGGTGGTGCCCGGATCTAGATCGCTCAGCAAGACTTGGTGTTCAAATTCGTGTTGGGGAATAAAGACCGCTTCTTTGAGCTGTCCGTCGCTCTCTATAAAGAGCCGGCTGTCTCCCACTTCGTCGGTGTTCCACTCGACGAGGGCTTCCGTGTTGCTCAGCGCGGTGATATGGGGGCCTGATACGATGGCCGGCGGCGTGAAGTCCGCCTCTGTATCCGTCACAAAGCTAATGTCTCCGCCCAGTTCCTGCGGAGCGACGACCTTGCCGGCATTGCGTCCCCCTAGGACGTTCTCGTTGCCGCTCAGGTCGCGCGATATCAGCGTAAAGAAGTAGCGCACACCCGAGGCAAGGCCGGTAATCGTGACGTTGTGATCTTCCATCGCCTCATCGACGGCAAAGATGCGCTCGGCGTTGGTGCCCCACGTCTCTTCCGTCCCCACGCGCACCGTGACATAGCACGGCTCGTTGGTCCCCCAGCGCAGCGTCGCCGTGCTGTGACTAGAGACGACCTCGGGACGATGGACAATCCAGGGAGGCGTGTTATCGGGCTCGTCATCCGTGCGAAAGGTGTAGTCTCGGGTTTCGGCGATCCCACCGTCCAACGAACGGGAGATAACGCGAAAGTGATACGTAGTATTGGGTTCTAGACCCGAAAGCCGCATTCGGCGCTGACGCTCGAAGTCTGGGCTTTCGACCCGCTCTCCATAGCTTTCATCCGTCCCGTACTCCACGGCGCTATCGGCCGGCTTGCTCGTATGCCACTGGATCAGCGCCCGGTCTCGCGTGACTTTACGCACGCTCAGCTGGCGAATTACGGGCGCCTCAGTCCGGTCGTCCTCCTCGGTGGTAAAGCTCAGGTCGCGGCTGCGGGTAGGCCCGTTGCCGTTGGCATCCGAAGAGGAAACCTGAAAGTGGTAGGTCGTATTAGGCTCGAGGTTAGTCAGCATGGCGCGGTGCACAAACGACAGACGATCGGAGAAGAGCTCAAGACCGTAGGTGTTGTCCTGACCGTACTCCACCATGGAATCAGCCAGCTCGTCCGTGCGCCACTCAATCACGGCCGAGTCATGGGTGCGCGCTACGACCGCTGGACCGGCGTAAATCACCGGAGCCGTCACATCGGCAGATGGACGCGTGCTAAAGGTGAATGGATCGCTATAGGCTGGACCGTTGCCAAAAGCGTCTGTCGAAGAGGCCTGACCGTAGTACGTCGTGCCCGGTTCGAGGCCGGTAACCTTCACGACGTGGTGCCGGACGAGCTCGACGTCGCCGGCTCTGCGATCATAGTCCTCTGTCAGACCAAAGTCGATGCGGCTATCACTCGCTTCATCAGTCCGCCAAGAGATCGTTACCGCGTTGCTCGAGCGACTGACGACCGAGGGTTCGCTTTCGATTTCAGGCTCATCTTCATCGCGACGGGAGGCCGTTTTGAACTTGAACTTGCCGCTGCGGGTCGGGCCGTTGCCCTCTAGGTCGACCATGTAAACGCGAGCGCGGTAGGTCGTATTGGGCGTCAAACCCGTCAACGTCACGCGGTGCTCGCGTTCGTACTCGGCTATTTCGACGCGCTGGTCGTAGTCGCTATTCCGCCCGTACTCGATATAGCCGTTAGACGGTTCGTCCATCTCCCACCCAACCGTGACGCGGTCGGTGCCGCGAAAAATCACGTAGGGTTTTTTAACTATACCCGGGGGGTGAACGTCGGGATTGCCGCGCGTGACAAACGTATTGTCCTCGCTGCGCACTTCATTGCCGCTGGCGTCAACGGACACGGCCTGAAAGTGGTAAAGCGTCTGCGGTTCCAGAGGCGTCAGCAGCACCTTATGATGCTGAACAAGCTCGTCGCTAGCTACGAAGCGGCCATAGTCTTCGCTCGTTCCGTAGTTGACGCGACTGGTTGACGGCGTGCTGGTGCGCCATTCGATCAACGCCTTGTAGGGCGTGCGCAGCGTGACGACGGGGCTGCTGGTTATAACGGGCGGCTCGTCGTCTGTCCGCAGCGTGCGAAACGTACCGCGGCGCAGAGCTGAAGCATTGCCCGCAGCGTCTGACGAGCGCACGCGGTAGAAGTACTTGGTGTCCGACTCCAAGTTCTCTAGCCAAACGGCGTGACGTGAAACTAACTCATCGACGGTTATGCGATTGTCGTCTTGGAAATCGGGGTCTGTCCCATACTGCACAAAGCTGTTGGAGGGCTCATCCGTTACCCACTGGACCAGAGCGCGGTGCTTTGCGGGGGTGGCCTTGGGACCGAGAATAATTACGGGCGCATCGTCATCGGGGCGAGCGAGCGTGATAAAAAAGCCGCCCTTCCAGCTGGAATAATTGTCGTTTTCATCGGCCGAGCGCACGCGGTAAATGTAAAACGTGCGCGGCGAAAGACCGTTTAGGGGAACCCTGTGCTCGGTAACCAACGCATCGGACTCGACCGTTCGGCACTGTGCTATGAGCGGAAATCTAGCTGACTCGTTGGCATTGTCGTTAAAGTGTGGCATCTCGCCGCGCAGCAGCCAGCGGCGCACGGCTTGCCCGTGGTCGTCTTCGTCGTCATCAAAATAATCGAGCTCTTCCAGTTCTTCTACAAAGAGATCTATGACCTCGCCTTCGCTGGCTATAATCGGGCGCGGGCGCAGAGCGCAGTACTGCACCTGACTGTTGCTCTCTTCGTTGGTCTTCCAGTACACCGTTCCCACGTTGTGTCCAATACCTAGGACGACGGGGCCCTCTATAATCTCCGGAGGACGCTGGTCCGGAAGGACCTCAATGTAGTCGACCTTTGTCTCCGTATCGTCCCCCGTCGCATTGGACACGGTCAGGGAAACCGTATACGTGCCCGGCTGTCCATACACGTGGATGGGATTCTGCTCTGCGCTCGTATTGCCGTCGCCAAAGTTCCACGCATAAGCGTCTATTTCGCCAGAAGACTGGTCTTGGAAACGGACTTCCAAAGGCGCGATGCCTTCTTGGGGAATCGCTATAAAGTCTGCCTTGACGCGTTGACCAACAACGAGCAGCGATCCATCGACCGTAGTCGCTACGGGCTCACCGTTATTGAGCAAGACGGTCTGTATGCGCAGAGCGGTCGTTGCGCCAACGGACGCGTCGGGTGCCACTTCGACTATCAGATAAAAGAAGGGGCCCTCGCTAGTGATTTTGTCTCTTCCCGTGGCCGCTCCAATAAGCACCTGACCTTCGCGGTCGGTGCCTTCGGGTACTAAACGCACATTGGCCGCCACGATCCAGTTAGCCGCTAGGCCGCCCTTGCGATCGACCGTGACGTTGTCGATCGGAATAATCCCCGTATCAAAGCGCACGTCTAAGTTACTGGAAAGGATCTCATCTCCATCGGCAAGACCGCTGATCTGCACCGGAATACGCACGCGCTCGCCTGCTGCGGCCGTTACTTCCGGTAGACTGATCTGCACTGCCTCTAGTGCTGATGCCATCAGCAAAAGGGATACAATGAAACCGACCAAGTATCTCAAAGCCACCATAAATCCTCCGACTTGCCGCCTACGTTCTTTTTATAAGCCATCATATTAATATATCGGAACGAAATAGGGTAACTCCAAGGGGCAGCGTGTACGACGCTGAAGATACACGGAGGGACTTCTTCTTAAGCTGAAGAAGGGCTGAGGCACGGTAGCCTCAGCCCTTCTCAGATACGTGCTATGCACCGCTCGATAATTGCTCAGCGCAGCAGCGTCATTTTGCGCGTCTGCGTAAAATCACCCGCTTCGATGCGGTAAAAGTAAAGGCCGCTGGCAACCGAGTGTCCAAGGTCGTTGCGCGCGTCCCAGCTGACGGTGTATTGGCCGGCCTGCTGTGCCCCGTCAACCAGCGTGCGCACCTTCTGCCCCAGCATGTCGTATACGGCTAGCGTAACCTGAGCTGCCTCTGGCAGCGCGTAGCGCAGAGACGTGTTCGGGTTGAAGGGGTTGGGCCAGTTGGCTGAGAGATTGAACGCCTTGGGCTGGATGGGACCTAGCGCAGCGACGGGCGTCGCACCGATGTGGCCTCCGTTCAGAGAAGCCGAATCAATGCGCAGCGCACCGGCGCCTTCGGTCGCTATCGCCTCGAGTTCGAGCTCGAGGATCGCCCCTTCGCCAGATGCCTGCGACTGAGCGCCGGCCAGCGCGACCAGTAGCTCGCCCGTGCTCGTGCGGCTGGCTATCAAATAGTCAGCCGTATGAACCGTATTGCGAACGCCCAAGACGCGATAGGCGCGCTCGTCGTAAGAAATCTTAATCTGGGCAGAGAGCACGTCGCGCGTTTCGTCAAGCACGATCGGCAGGCGGAGTCGCGAACCCTCCTGAAGCGGCTGACCAAAGGCAATCATGCGCTCGTCGACGACTTTCTTGTACGGATGCGGGTTGGGAACCCCTTCCTGCACGGGAAATACGTTGATAATGCCAACGACAAACTGCAAGACCTTCGTAGCGTCGAACGCCGTGATATTGCTGCTGTCAAACGGATTGTCACCTGAGGATCCATCGACGTTGGCGACGGTCTCCTGATAGGTGTTAAAAGGGATCGCAGTTATGGAGCGCTGTAGAATCTGCGACGCGTCCAGCGCACCGACTTTGCCGTTGTCCGAGGTGTCGCCCCAGAGCACGCCCAGAACCGTTACGCAAATCGTCTGCGGACCGCCGTTAACTGACAGGGCGTCGTCGTATTTGACGTCGATATCATCGTGCGCGCTGACCTGCACGATGCCATCACCGGAGGTCGCACTACCACCGCCCGTCGTGGCCGGCGGCGTGGCGCGGAAGACGCCCGTGTTAGGACCTGTTTCATACAGCGTAATCGTTTCCGTGTCGCCGTTGGTGGTGTTGTCCACCATCACCGTGGCGCTGTCGATGGCAGTGCTGTTGGTGTTCAGGTCGGGGTCCGTCACTTGAATGCGCAGCCCGTCGCCGGCCTGAATTTCTGAGCTGGCTACGAGCATGCCCGTATTTCCGCCTAGCACAGAGGTGGCCGGCGTCGATGTGCGAGTCACCGAGCTACCCCCCGAAGTAACCAGATCGACATAGTCGGCCTCAATCGTCACCCCGGCATACACTTCCAGCGGCGCTCCGCTAGCCGTGGTGCCCGAAGAAAAGGTCGTGGCAACTGCGCCGACAAAGTTGTTGCCCGTTCCCGTCGCGTTGAGCGTCAACGTCACGCTTTCGCCCAGCGAGGTTCGCACGATAGCCTGAACGGAACCGCTGTTGCCCAAGTCGACATCCTGCACCGTGACCGTCACGCTCTCGCCGGCTAAGATGGTCGCCGGTGAGGTGCTCACCGTGCCGTCGCTACCGCCGCCCACAGGAATGGTGTTGGACGTAATGGTCGTGCCCGCGCCGTGAAACAGCGAATCGACGTACTCGACTTCGATGAGGTCACCCACAGCAACGCCCAGCGTGCCGTTACCCGAGGTGGACGTGCCGCCGGAAAACGCCGTGGACAGCGACCCGGAAAACAGGCCGCTATTGTCGGGCGATTCACTCAGCGCAACGGTTTCCAGCTCACCGCTTACAAGGTTGCGCACAAGGACGTCCAGTGAGCCTGCACCACCCACGCGCGTGGCCGCGTCTTTGTCAGCATCGGACAGGGCGATCGTCAGCACATCGCCGACCGTAATGCCAGCCGGCACCGTAAAGACGGCGTCTGTAGACTGCAGCGACCAGATCCCCTCCGGCACATTGCTGCCACCAATAGCATCGCTATAGTTGGCATAAATCTGATCACCGGCCTGCACGTTGAGCGTGCCGTCGTCAAACGCACCGGCGCTGCCGCTCGTGGCGAGGGTCGCCGTAAAGACGCCGCCACCTGACGCGCTGAGCGTGATGTTTTCGCCGTCGACGTTTGTCTGCACCGTTCCAGCAAAGCGGCGAACCGTGACATACGCGTCCACCGAACTGCGGTTGATCAAGTCGGCGTCCGTTATGGTGACCGTCACGTTATCGCCCAGCGCAATATCTGCAGGCGCAGTAGTGATCGTTCCGCTCTCACCCGTGTCCACTGTAATGGTCGGGGAAGTGACCGTAGAATTCGACCCTGATGCATCGAGCGGATCGCTGTAAGTGACGACCAGCTGGTCGCCTGGCTTAACGCCCAGTGCGCCGCTATCGTTGGTCCCAGCACTGGAAGAGAATTCCGTTGACATAGAGCCAATAAAGGTGCCGCTACCGGCCGGATCTTCCGTCAGCGTGACCGTTTCCGTCTCGCCTGTCGTCGTGTTTTCCAAGGTCGCAGAGATCGTGAAGGGCGCACCGATAATGCGCGTGCCGTCACCGATATCCGAATCCGTGATCGTGATTTCTACGGGGTCCGTTACTTCGATCGTGGTCGAGGCCAGGCTGAACTGCGCCGTAGTCGGCGTGATCGATGATACGTTCTGCTGAGGCGCACCCGTGCTGCTGATCTGGTCGTCATAAGAGACGATGATCTGGTCACCGCTTTGCACGTTGAGCGTGCCGTCACCGGCGGAACCGGGGCCCGTAGAGGTTGGCACGTCGGCGACAAAGGTGCCGCTGCCAGCAGGGCTCTCCGTCAGGGTAATCGTTTCTGTCTCGACAATCACTTCGCCCGTGGGCGTAACGCGGCGGACCAGCACGTCGACATCTAGCGTGCCTGCACCCGCTTCGTCGGGGTCTACAACGGTCACCGTTACCAGATCGCCGCCGTTGACCTGCGCTGGCGAGGTCGATGCCGTGCCGTCAACGCCGGCTACGACATCAATTACGTCCGTGACCGATACGCCTGCGGCGCCGGCTGCGTCAAAGGCGTCCGTGTATGCACCTTCAATATCATCACCCGGTTCTACTTCAAAGGCGCCACCCGCCGTAGCAGAAACGCCATAGACGGTGGTAATTGTAGCCGTGAACGTGCCGGTATTAACACCCGTCTCCGTCAGCGTCACCGACTGCGATTCTTTTGTCGTGCCCCCACTCGTCTTACTGTTTACCGTCACGCTAACCGACTGTGCAGAGGCGGGATCCGTATTGAGATCGGCATCCGCTAGCGTCACCGTCACGTCTCTGCTCGGCTTGACGGGATCCGGGCTCAGGGTCATTGCGCCCGAGTCACCGGCCAGTTTGACTGACCCGCTGGTAATGGAGACAGCAGACTCGTTCAGATCGGCCAGTGATAGCAAGAGCGGTGAAGAGGCCGGACCCGTTGCCGGAGCGGCTTGAAAGGTAACCGTGAACAGCGCCGACGTGCCCGCCGCAGGCAGCGTAGAACCGCTGGATGCGGCGGAGATACGCAGCTCTTTGGTCGTGCCGGAAACCGAAACGACGTTCTGCTCCATGATCCAGCCGTCCGTAGCAAACCCCGACTGCTGTATAGCCGAGCTGCCCGACCCGAAGACTTCTATGACGCTGCTGTCAAACTGCAGCGTCACGTCTACGCCGACGATGCCGCTGCCCGCGTCCGTCACGCTTATGGGGACGGCTCCCGTTTGGCCCTGAACTATAATGAAGTCAGATGGCGCAGAAATAGTTGCAGCATGCACGCTACTTCCGATAAAAACGGACAATAAAAGGACGAGAGCGCTTCCGATGCGCCTTCTGGTGTCCATATTTGCCTTCAAACTCATGAGTATCTCCCGCTGTAGTCGAACTCTTTAATTATCAATTGTCCATTTAAGTTACACTATAACAGCACCATTAACAAGTTTTTTCGACGAGAAATGATTAAAAAAGGCAAAAAAATGTTTGTTATCAGTGTTTTAGATGCGTAACAGACTTATCTATTTGTTTTTTTACCTTTTTTTTCTTAAGTTATTATTTACACGTTTTCAACTCTTTTACACTCCGAAATGGAAACACTCATGACGCGACTCTCTGACGTCCTCTCCGAACCAGAAAGCACCCCGATCTCCGTTCTCGCGGTCGACAACGACGTTTTGTACTTGCAATACTTTCAAAGTGTCTTCCAGCGCCCTCACATTCACATTGACACCGTCACAAGCGGTGAGACTGCACTAGAGCGCGCCCAAGAAGGATATGACGTCATATGCATGGACGTGCTCATGCCCGATATGAGCGGGCTCGAGTGCTTCGAGAAGCTACGTCAGCAAGGATGTGATTCGGCCGTGATCATCGTAACGGGAAGTCGCAGCCTGCAAGTTGCCGTTGATGCCATGAAATTGGGCGTCTCCGACTTTGTGACGAAGCCGTTTGAAGTGGAAACGCTGATGGGTAAAATCGAGGCGCTCGCCCAAGCAAAAGAGCGAGAGGAAGAAGGACAGGCCGACTCGGAGCGGCGCAAAAGACAGGAGCGGCGGGGACAGGAGCGCAGAGCGGGAGATCGACGCACCAGCGGCGTGGGGGACCGACGCGCAAAAGAGCGGCGCACGGGAGACCGGCGGTCTGGTCCCGAGCGACGCACGCGACACGACGACCCGGTTATAACGTATATCAGGCAAAATGCCGCTGCGATTAGCAGTCGGCGGGACGTCGCTGCCGCTATGGAACTGAACGTGGATCAGATATCCACGCGCGTTCAAGTCTCTACCGGACAGTCGTTCCGCCAGTTGCTCAATGAGAGCCGGTTGGAAACGGCCAGCAGACTGTTGAAGGATACGGATATTGAAATCGCCCGTATCGCAGAAAAGACGGGCTTTGCCACCGTGCAGCACTTTAGCCGCGTCTTCAGCACGATCAACGGAGTTTCTCCTCGCAAATTTCGGCAGAAAAGTCGCCGGAAGGATCTCACCACCTAGCCCGTTAGGCATTTCGCAGCGCAAACCGTAGACCGATTTACGGTCATCCGCTTCCCGACAAGCAAAACCGGATAGAACGAATGCAAACTCAACCCACAGGCGAACACACGATTTTAATAGTCGACGACGACGATCTCTTTTTGCAGTATTGCAAGCGCGTCCTCAGCGACAGCGGCATGCTGGTAGACTTAGCGGGAGACGGGCTACAGGCCCTAGAAAAGGCGCAGACAAACTCCTACGAACTAATCTTGCTCGACGTTTCCATGCCCTACATGGACGGCATAGAATGCCTGCAGCGCTTGAAAAAAACAGAGAGTGCAGCGCTGGTCATTATGGTGACGGGAGGGGGCGACGTGTCCACCGCCGTTGAGGCCATGAAGCTGGGCGCTGTAGATTATATCCAAAAGCCGTTCGGCCCCGACAATCTGCGCAGCCGAATTGAAGAAGCGCTTGAAAAAAAGAAGCGCGAGGGCGGCGAAGAGAGCGAACCGCTGTCTCGCGACCCCGTCGTGGCTTACATACAGAAGAATGCAACGCAGATAAATTCGCGGAAAGACGTGGCTGAAGCGCTCGGCTTGAGCATGGACCAAGTTTCTTCTCGCGTGCAAACCGCCACGGGCCAGTCATTTCGCCAGTTATTGCACACATTCCGCCTGAAGCGGGCCGTACACTTACTGGAAACTACGGAGATGGATATCGCTGGTATCGCTGAGGAAACGGGCTTTGCCACCGTGCAACACTTTAGCCGCGTCTTCAGCATCGTCAAGGGCGTCTCTCCGCGCAAGCACCGCCAGCAGAGTCGAATAGACCCCCCTGTTGAATAGAGACGCTACTCAAACTGTTCTTTGAATTGGGCGAACGCACTCCGCACGTCAGCTAGTTCGTCCCTCAGCGCCTTCACCTGCTCTTCCAAGGCGGCAATGCGCTCGTTTTCTGCGCGCACTTCTAGGGCAGCCGCGTCAACGGGCCCCTCCGTCTGAGCGTCCTCTTCCTCCGGTTCACCCATTAAAACATGCGCATAGCGCGATTCCTTGCGGCCGGGCTGGCGCGCTAGCTGCACGACCAGAGCACCCTCAGTCCACTCCACTAGCTCCACCAGAACGCGCTCGACCTCTTCCAAGTCAGCAAACTCGTAAAGTCGACCACTGCGCCCTCGAATTTCACCAACGGTCTGAGGACCCCTCAGCATTAACACGCACAGGGCGGCAACATGCGGGCGAGTCAGACCCATCTTTTCGTCAAAGAGGTGGTAGTGTTTGGGCACGCGCATGTCCACGCCTGAAACCTGGCGCGCTAGGCCCTTTTCGCGCAGGCTTTCCAGTGCGCGCACTACGGCCTTTTCTTCCAATGACACAACGGGGTCGCGATTAGATTTCTGGTTGCACGCCGTCGTCAAGCTGTTCAGCGTCAGGGGATAGTATTCGGGGGTCGTTATCTCTTTCTCAATAAGCGCGCCCAGCACACGCACCTCTACAGAGTTCAGCAGCGCCTCCATATCTATTGCCCTCCAGACCACATAGCAAAGTGATAAAAGCGATTGGTGCCTTCGCAGCCCGTAATGCCCGCGTAAAGAGTTTCGGGCAGCGCTAGCCGCACGCCCAGTACAGACCCAGCACAGCGCACCGTCAGATCCGAACCCACGCGCTCAACCTCGAGCACATAACGCCGGCCGGCTGCGGCAGAAAAACGACTCCACGCCGCGCGGTGCCAGTAGGGACCGCGTTCAGCCGTCCATCGGTGGTGCCACACGTTAATCCCCTGATTAAAAAGGACGACCTCGACGTGCTCGCGATATACGCACGCGCCTCCACTCTCCTCAGCTGGCTCTGCTGCTAGGGTAATCAACGGCGCCATGCACTCGTCAAAAGACAGCTCTGCACGCACGCGCAGCGACGATTTGACCGAATGTCGGTTCAGCATACTGGCATACGTTTCGCCGGCGCGCTCACCCTGCAGCGCTGCTGGGGACGCGTCGGGCGGCACGCTGTTGCGAATGTGATCCGCCTCCTGCAGCCACGTTCCTTCAAAAGTCCAGCGGGGGCTCCTCACAGGCAGCCAATCTTCCGCGTTCCACTGTCCGGTAGCAAAAGAACAGGCGTACGTCGCTTCGGCCACAGCGCTACGTGCCTCCGTCAGAACGCGCGGTGTGCAAGCCGGGTAGTGCATCAAAAATCACGTCGACGGCATCCTGCACGGAGCGATTGTCCATAGCCAGCACGAGATCGGCGTCCTCCTGCGCTCTGTCCAGTTCCTCGAAGAGAGGACGCAGTACGTCAAAATGTGTGAGAGGCTGCGGCACGTGCGGATGGTAGCGTGGCCCTCGTTCACTAATCTGTTGGCGCACATGCCAATACGTAGCAGTGGGCGCAGAAGACAGATAGACTAGACCCGCCGACTCGCCGATCTTGCGTCGGTTGGCGGCTTGGGCGAGGGTGCCCTCGCTGACGATGAGCAATCCGCGCGGCTGGGCTGCCAGAGCCCGCTCGAGATACTCAAACTCTTTCTGCCGCAGCGCCTCCTCACCTTCGGACTGCACGAAATCCCACAGAGACTTCCCGACCTGATGCTCCAACCAGCGATCCAAATCGAGTATTGATAGCCCGGTAAGCGAGGCCAGATAGTGTCCCACTTCGCGGTAAGGGGTGCCGGGCATGCCCCCCAAAACGACTGGGCGCTCTAATTGGATGGTCGGATGATAATCGTAATAGCTGCTGTTTGACATAGACATAAAACTAACCGATGTGATGTTTTTTTAACAAGGGAGTCTCCTTTGTAACAATTGGACGTTATCTTAAACCCTCCCATGAACGATTCCGCTGAAAAAGAAGGGCTTCAGTGGCTGCGCTGTGATCTGCATAACCACTGCGAGAACCACGATCTGATAGAAGAATACGTCGAAGGGGCTGCCAAACGCCTCGACGTCATCGCGCTGAGCAACCATGCGCAAAAGCCGATATTCTTCGAACAGCACCGCATGGTCGAGAGAGCGCGACAGCTCTTACCAGAACAGCTGGTGCTCTTTGGCATGGAGTGGAACGCCCCGCTCGGCGTGCACGCCAACCTGATCTTTCCCGTGGGACCAAACGAGGCAGAAAATGCCTATGCCTTCGCTCGGGCGCACGATCGCCTTGGATCGGGCGGAGAGCCTACGCCTGAGGCCGCGCTGGCCGCGCTGGCGACGCTGCCTGCCGACGAGCGCCCGGTGCTCTTTTTTAACCACCCAGCGGCCAACCAATGGTCCCATCAGGCCGTCGCCCGCTACATCGAAGCCGATCACGGATGCATCATTGCCGGGATGGAAGCGTTGCACGGCCACCAGCTACACGCCAGCATAGCCACACTCGACCCGCTCACCTATCCAGGCAGCGCCGTCGGCGGCTTATCTGATCACGTCTACGGCGGTGGGCGTCCTCTTTCTCTGCTAGCCCACTCGGACTTTCACGTGCATAAGATGAGCTATCAACCAGACTACCCGCTCGGCGTATTCAACCATTCGCTTGTCGGAGTGCCAGCTGGCTCCCGCAGTGCGGCCGAATTGCTGTCGGCGCTGCGTGCCGGACGCAGCTACGCGGCCCAAGGCCATTGGCTCAATCTAAGCGCGTTTCACCTAGGCCATACGCAAGTCGGCCAAGTCTGGAACGGCGATCAGACTAGCGGGCAGATCGCGCTTGAAGCCGGCGAGCCCCTCAAACAGGTCGAACTCATCGGCTGCCTGCGCGCAGGTGCAGCCTCTGCCGTGCTACGCGAATTTGGTCCGCTTGAAGCTGGGACACACGCGCTCGAGTTTGAAGTACCTGCTGAGGCGCGTGGATTTATCCGACTGCGCATTACGGCGGCGAGCCAACGTCGGCCCAACCCCGGCTGCGACGGCACCAAGCTCTTTCAAACCTCGGCAATCCTACTGGCATCTCAGCATACCACGGGTAGCTAACCTTCGGACTTGAGCACGACGAGCGTCGCTCCCCAACTCCCTTCTCCCATACCCCCCAAGCGATACGATTCGATCCCTTCCATGCGATCGAGCAGCGCGTGCACCGAACGGCGCAGTGCACCCGTTCCCTTGCCGTGCACGACGCGCACGCTGTAAATGCCCCTGTCGCGGCAGGCCTGAAAGTAGTCGGGCAAAAGCGTCTTTAGCTCGCGCGGTTGAAACGTGTGCAGATCAAGCGTGCCATCAATGGGCACCTCA
>Ga0181573_10001878_pt1 | contig 20071 bp, 16 predicted proteins | sample 101ome_25_FD_148643 | JGI IMG/M metagenome (GOLD analysis project Ga0181573, IMG submission 148643) | Coastal salt marsh microbial communities from the Groves Creek Marsh, Skidaway Island, Georgia - 101409BT metaG (spades assembly) | ecosystem: Environmental > Aquatic > Marine > Intertidal zone... | reverse complement strand
ACGACGATAGGCATCGCGAAATAAATTTTGTTCCTCGGTAAATAATCTTTGCAGCATGGTCTCTCGGTGTCCTTATCGCTGATTTACGCCACCGGATCGGGCGTCAAACATAGCGGTTGCTGACTCTAAGGCCTACACCGCCGTCGGTGCATCCCCCAAGTGTGTATACGCCGCTGAAAATCAGTCCGCGCTGGCGGGATCCAATACCTCTCGTAACTCCCGCTTTAAAAATTTTCCATTAGCATTACGAGGCAGAGGTTCCGCCAAAAACCAAAGATAACGGGGTATTTTAAATGCGGCCAAGCGGCTTGCGAGGTGCTCGCGCAGGGTGGGCGCATCGACCATCGCACCATCCTTTAAATGCACTGCCGCGCCCACTTCCTCACCTAGACGGTCGTCCGCCACCGCAAATGCAACACACTCCAGTACCGCGGGATGGTCAAAAATAGCGGCCTCCACCTCCGCGCCGTAGATATTTTCTCCACCGCGAAGAATCATGTCTTTGGCGCGATCGACCAAAAACAAAAATCCATCATCATCGAAATAACCAATATCGCCGGTATGCAACCAGCCATCAACGATCGTTTCCGCTGTTGCCTCGGGACGATTCAGGTAGCCCGCGATCACTGGGGTCCCTTTAACGCAGACCTCTCCAATCTGCCCCACCTCAAGCGTCTGGCCCTCCGCGTCAATCACCTTGCCTTCAAGAATGGGCACCAACGGCCCACAGCTCTCAGGGCGCTCAACAAAACAGTCACCCAAGGTATAGGAGATGATGCCGCTCACCTCGGTCATCCCGTAGCCCTGAGTCGGCTGCGCCTTCTGCGTCTCGCGGACCACCTTGCCGGCCAAGTCGGGCTGCATAGCAGCCCCACCACCGCCCATCGAACTCAGCGTACTGGTATCAAAATCAGCAAACGCTGGATGCGACAGCAGCTCGCGAGTCATCATCGGTACCGCACTCAGGGTGGTAATTTTTTCCGACTCGATCAATCGCAAAGCCTCTACCGGATCCCATTTGTACATCAGCACAAACTTGCCGCCCGAAACGGTTCCACCCTGTAAGACACAATTGTTCGCAGTGACATGAAATAACGGCGTGGCAATTAAGGCGGAGGTCGCTGGCGGCGTCACAGGCTCGGACAGCTCCTGGTTACGGCCAAGGGCTTGGGTTGTCGCAAAGATGGTCGTCATCGCCGCGACATTCAATACATTCATGACGCAGCTTCGATGGGTCAGCTGAGCACCCTTGGGTCTACCCGTAGTACCCGATGTATAGAAAATACAGGACTCGCTAAGGGGATCGATATCGATGATCGGCAACTCGCCACCCGTGCCGATGACCTCCGACCAGGGCGTCGCAGCGACAGGCGAAGCTGGCTCACGCACAGCAACCACTGCGATATCGGGGAAATCCGAGGCAATCTCAGCAAACGTAGCCAATCTGCGATCATCAGCCACTAATATTTTCGGCCGTGAATCGGCCAGCGCGTAGGCCATCTCGTCTGCGACCCACCATGCATTCATGCCTACAACTGCAGCGCCCACGGAGTTAATAGCCCAGTGCGCCAGCATCCACTCGGGATAATTGCGCATCGCAATCGCAACGCGATCACCCGGTCCAATCCCTTGCGCAACCAGCCAATTCGCAAAAGCAGCAACCTCTCGACCAGCGCGCTGGTAGGTCCAACGCTCATCGCCATAAACCAAGTAATCCTTATCTCCATGGGCCACAGAAACCAACCACAGATCACGTAGCGTGGCCGGTGCATTCACATAGGTGAGCAAGGTTTGGCCATCGTGCTCTAAGGTGCCGACCTCGAGTAGGCCTCCGGGAGCTAGAGTCAACTCTCTCGCTTTTCGATAACGGTCGATCGCATCCATAAAGAGATTCCTTTCGGCAGAATCAAGCAAGGCTAATGACTAACGAGTAACGAAGCAACTCAACTTTATTCAAACCAGTGTAGTGCACCTCAACAGTATTGGCATAATAAATGCCAACTGTATATATACCCTACGCACCATTGGGGAAATCAGGCTAAAATCTTTAGATCAATAACGAAAGGACACACCTGATGAGCGCACAATCGCTTGACGTAAGCCGCTTGGATGCGTGGATTCGCGACTATATCCCAGTCTTTGAAGGCAAATTGCAGGCGGAGAAGTTTGCCGGTGGACAATCTAACCCGACGTTCAAGCTCACAGCGGGCAAGGAGCAGTATGTTTTGCGCCGCAAGCCGCAAGGCGAATTATTAGCCTCAGCGCACGCGGTCGATCGCGAGTACCGCGTCATCGCAGCCCTCTATCAGACCGATGTCCCGGTGCCACGGCCCATTGTCTTATGCGACGACGACACGATTATCGGCTCGATGTTCTATGTGATGGAGTATATGGACGGCCGAGTCTTCTGGGATCCCGCCTTGCCGGAGCTCAATCCTGCCGAACGCAAAGCGATCTACAATGAGATGAACCGCGTCTTGGCAGCGCTGCACAATGTCGATATCCACGCCGTAGGGCTCGCGGATTTCGGACGTCCAGGCAACTACTTTGAGCGCCAACTCGGGCGTTGGACCAAACAATACAGGGCTTCAGAAACCGAAGCTGTCCCGGCAATGGAACAGCTCATAACCTGGTTGGGTGAGCACATGCCAGAGGACGACGGCGTCGTGTCACTGGTACATGGTGATTTTCGGATCGACAACCTCATGTTTCACCCCACCGAACCGCGCATCATCGCGATCTTGGATTGGGAACTCTCAACGCTGGGCAATCCGATTGCCGATATTGCCTACCAAATCATGGCCTGGCACTTCCCACGAGAAGGTGCGATCGCAGGTCTATCGGGCATCGACCGCAGTAGCATTGGCCTACCGAGCGATGAAGACTATGTTGCCACCTATTGCACACGCACCCATCGCGGCCCGATTCCACACTGGAATTTCTATATGGCCTTCTGCTTCTTCCGCATTGCGGCCATCCTGCAGGGGATCAAAAAGCGTGTATTGGTGGGAACTGCAAGCAGTGATGAAGCGGCCCAACGTGGTGAACAAGTCGTGCCACTAGCAGAGCTCGGATTGCACTTCACAACCTTGGAGGGTTGACCCCTGACTGCTTACGGGGTCAGCGCGCGCTCAATCGGCCAGTCAGTGTAAGGCCGGGCGCGGTACCTTCTTTTTTACTGCTTTTTTAGGGCCTTTAGCGACGTCAGAGGACATTGTCGTCGCTTTCTTCCGGGCCGAGCGTCCCTTCCCCTGAGAAGATGCCTGTAATGCCGCAACACGCGCTAGCTTCTCACCGCCTTGAAATGCCGGCATCAACTCAGCCAGCGTTCGAGAAATTTGGGTACACCGGCGGATCGCCTCCACTTTGGGAAAAGTGGTCTGCTCCCCCAACCGAATCAATTGATGTAACTCATCGGATGAAGGTTGGACGAGCAATCGAAATGGGTTCACGCGTTTGATACTGGGTACGATATTAATATCACCGCTGTACTCTTGGTCGAGCAATGCATGCAGCCCATGCAATGCCTTATTAAATCGCGGCCAGCTGTCGCCGTAGCGCTGCGCAATACCACGATAAAAGTTTAGTGATTCTCGGCCGATCCCCAAGGTCATTTTTCGCGCTGCACGCGACAGCGAGCTACGCCGTTCATCTCCACGTAAAAACGCAGTCGCAATGGGATTGACCATACTGACAATAGAGTGATTTGTGCCATAAAGCCGGGAGAGACGTTTGATCGGGAGATCATCGGCAACAGAGCCGTCAATCCAGCGCCGATTCGGCAAGTAAGGCTGTGATTCACCGTGAACGTTTTTCGCCGTCAACATCACCGCGGGGAAAATCCCGGGAACGGCGCAAGAGGCCTTCACCGCCGAGCGAATAAATACGTTTGGAGAGGTGATCGCATTCAGTAAACGAGAGCGTTGATGCGGCTCGGCTGGCGCGACCGTAATGCTGACTTCGCGTCCCGTTTTAGCAAAAGCCTCCTCAAAAGTGAGGTCAGGCACAAATTGCGCGATGATTCGGTCGAGATCCGTTTCCACAAGCTGATTACCGCCGGCTAGGAGCCTCATCAAGATACCCGATTGATTTTCAAAGGAGAGACTCAGGCGCTCGGGATCCTGAAAGAACGCCAACTCACTATCGCTGTGACATCCCAAAACCGCGGCCACTAAAGCCCCCGCACTCGAGCCTGAGACCACCGGTGGCACCAATCCCTCAGCCAGCAAGGTATTGACAACACCGAGATGCAAAAATCCCAGCGTCCCCCCGCCACTTAACAAAAGCGCTGAACGCCCAAAACACTTGCTCGCGCGGGCGAAAAACTCCTGCTTCTGCGCACCGCTGATGACCGACTCTGGCAGGTCTGCAAGCTGGCGCAAGGAATCATCGATCGCATCGATATAGTCCTCAATCAGCTGTTTCGTACCCAATTTAGCCTGACGATAAAGCACGCTTTTACCCATGCCACCCATGTTGCCGTGGATTCCTTCGTTGAGCGCGAACAGCAAACCCTGCCAGTCCTTTCTCCGGCGCAGGTCCCGTAGACGATCTAAGCGAAAGCGAATCTGTGCAGCATCGTAAAGATCAGAAGGCTCGACAGCCCGCCATTGCGCCATTCCAGATTGCGCATCGTGCTCCTGCGCGAGCTCGCACCAGGCCGCATAATCAGTCGCATCATCGAGCTCGCGTTCTAAGTGTTTGAGTTGTTTTCGGCGCAAGGGAATCTCTTCCTGAGACTGGCTTAGACCAAGAGCTTAACCATTTTAGTGCTCTCGCGATAGACGTGATATGGGAGCGCGTCGTTGAACATCCACCAGAGGCATTGACCGCGCTCACGTTCGTTCTACAATTCTTTGATGAGTCGCTACCGTCCACCCAGACCCAAGGGGTCGCCCTACATCACGCCCGAAGGCGAGGCGCTGTTGCGCGCCGAACTGCACGCATTGTGGAAGGAAGAACGACCCGTGGTTACCGCCACTGTGCAAGCAGCAGCGGCCAATGGTGATCGCTCAGAAAACGGCGATTATATTTACGGTAAAAAACGTCTGCGAGAAATCGATTCCCGAGTTCGTTTCCTACGAAAACGTCTCGACGAACTCATCGTCGTGAGAGAATCTCCCAGCGACATCACCAAAGTCTATTTCGGCGCCTATGTGACTCTGGAGAATGACGACGGGGACATTGCGCAATACCGGGTCGTGGGACCCGATGAATTCGATGTCAGCGCAGGAAAACTGAGTTGCGACTCGCCGTTGGGTCGTGCCCTACTCGGTCAAGCGCTTGATGCCGAAATTGTGCTCGACAGTCCCAGCGGCGAGCAGCACTGGCAGATCACAGCCATTCTCTATCAATCAATTGCGTAGACTAAGCCAACTCTGCAATGCGCTGTTTTTTCAACTGAAAGCGTTGAATCTTCCCACTCGGTGTCTTCGGTAAGGCCTCGACGAAGTGAATCACTCGCGGGTAGGCATGTGCGGCGAAGCGCTTTTTCACCCATTGCTGCAGCTCGGCCACTAAGGCCTCATTTCCGGTCACACCCTCTGCGAGTACAACAAAGGACTCAATGACCTCACCGCGCAGCGTGTCGGGTACCGCGATGACGGCAGACTCGACCACAGCGGGGTGCTGCACCAGAACCGATTCGATCTCAAAGGGGCCTATTCGATAGCCCGCCATCAAAATCAGATCATCATCACGCGAGGAAAAATGAAAATCGCCACTTTCATCAACATAACCTGTGTCACCGGTCAGATACCAGCGACCGTCAGCGCTGTATCGCTCAGCGGTCTTTTCGGGGTCGTCGACATACCCCGCAAACCATGACAATGGGCTCCGAGTGCAGTCGATCACAATCCGACCCACGACCCCCGCCGCGACTTCTTCATCACGTTCATTATCTAAGACTGCCGCCCGCCAACCCGGCATCGATCGGCCCATCGCGCCAGGTTTCACCGGTGCTGCTACCGAAGGATGGTGATGGTTGTTGATCATCATGCCACCCTCAGTTTGCCCATAATGATCATGGACAGTGACACCCAAGTTTGCCTCAGCCCACTCATTAATCTCTGGTGTCAAAGGCTCACCCGCGCTCGATGCACAGCGAATCATCATCCCACTGGGCACTTCGCCCTCGGCGCTCAATAAAGCGCGATAGACCGTGGGCGCTGCCGCGAAGTTGGTGACACCTAGGCGTGAGAGCACTTGCAGTGTGCGCTGAGCATCAAAGCCGCCTTCAAGCATCACCGCTGGTGTACCGGTACTCAGGGTCGCCAGCACCCCAAGATACAGGCCGTAGGCCCAGCCAGGATCGGCGGCATTCCAGAAGACATCGTCAGGACGCAGATCAAAGCCAAATTCGGCGTAGGCACGAAACGCAGCGACAGCTTTTATGGGGACGACAACACCTTTGGGATTACCTGTAGTACCCGATGTGTAAATCTCAATCATCGGCGCATCACCGCGCAACGGCGTCTGAAGTGCCTCGGCCGGTGCACCATTAACCAAAGGCCAGAATGCAAGATCGTTAGCTTGACTGTCTGCGACGGATACCACTGTCAGCGCGGACAGCACACTGATCTCTGGGTCATTGAGTTTGTCGCGCTGACTGGCATCGACTACGACAAGGCGGGTAGCACTGCGCGACAAGCGCATCGCAATGGCTGGCGGAGCGAATGCGGTGAAAAGCGGCACGTGTACAGCGCCCAAACGCCAAATACCCATCACCGCCACCAAAAAAGCCCAGCCTTTGCCCATCAACGTCGCCACACGATCACCTGAGCTGATGCCCTGTGTTACGAGCGCTTGGGCAAACTGAGTCGACGCGAGACGTAACGCCCCGTAGGTATAAGTTGTTACAGATAAATCGGCAGCCACCACACGGTAAGCGATCGCATCATCGGGATATTGATCACAGAGCAACTCAGCGAGACACACTGCCGGTCCGTCGTAAAGCGATTGCAACTCTAAAACGCGCTGATCTGGATCTTGTACCGCCATCACGACTCCCTAACGCACAGCGCGCTGACAGGCCACTGAGCGCGTAGTGTAAGTGATAGCAAGCAATGAGGGTACTCTTTCTATGGCCTGTGAACTGCCGGCTGATGCGCCAGTCTCTAGTGTGGATTGATCGGCGGCATTCAATGCGAATGCCTCTGCCGTCCCAGCTGCACGGCAAAAGGCTGCCTGCGAACACCAACATGCCGGCTAAAGGACAGGATGAAAACCGCCGCGGACGGCATCACCGACTTAAGGTTTTAAACTCTCCGCCATCGACAACAAAGCTTGTTCGCGTGGCAGTGATAGCAACTGCTCAAACACCTCGCGATAGTGCGCGCTCGGCACATAGACTGGCCCCTGCCCCAACTGCTCCAACGCTCGCCGTGCCACCTCTTCAGCAGACATGAGATGCGGTAGGGTTGCTGGATCAATGCCCTGCTTTCCGGGCGCCTCTGTATCCGTAGCGCCAGGGCACAAGGTCAATATATCGACACCCAAAGGCCGATACTCAGCCCAGAGCCCTTCACCGAGCGACTGAATAAACGCTTTGCTGGCGGCATAGGTCGTCGAGTAGGGGCAGCCGATAAACCCCTCCACCGATCCGGTGAGAATGACTCCACCTCGCCCCCGCAACACCAGCCCGGGCAGCAAAGCCCGACACAAGGTCAAGGGCGCCATGGTGTTAACCATCAGCATCTCCTGCTGTAGCGCGAGTGATGCCGCATCAAATCGCCCTTTAAAACCAAACCCGGCGTTACTCACCACCAGGCCAAGATCAACCTCCTGCAGCTTGGCAATGAGCGCGCCGACTTGTTCAGGCTTCGATAGATCGCAGACCCAATCTATGGCCTCAACGGCGTGGCGGTCCTTAAGCTGAGCCGCCAATGCCGCCAACCGGTCTTGACGCCGCGCAGTCACGATGACATTGAAACCTTTCGCTGCCAATTGCTCAGCCATGGCGGCGCCAATACCTGAGGATGCGCCGGTGACTAGCGCAGTGGGTCCATAGCGTTGCAAGAAAGTCATGACCGCTCCAACTTTTCTTCCCGTCTCCCGCTCAGCCTACAGGCGACAAGCCGGGCCTTACAAGACGCACTTGCAGGAAGTCAGTTGAGCACTCAAGCTAGGCGCGTGTTGATCGAGGAGCCACTAGCGATGGCAAAACCGTTCTACCTCATTCGGCACCTTCGCCCTGCCACTTGCAGCGAAAAACAACGCGGCACTTTGTCTTGTCAGCGAGGCTCTTCGGCGCGATCGAACACCCGTCGTCCGTCTGAAAATGTTTGCATCACACGAATCTGGTGAATCTCGTGCACGGGCACCAGATAGGGGTCACGCTCTAAAATCACGAAGTCCGCCTGTTTGCCGACAGCTAATGTACCGATTTGATCCTCTAGACGCAGTTGATAGGCAGCATCGACCGTGTGCGCCCGCAGCGCCTGATCAACGCTTAAGCGCTCGCTGACCTTTGCCTGAATCGGATAGTCAGGGTTACCAAAGGATTGTCGCGTAACAGCCATCTCGATATTGAACATAGGGTTCAGTGCGTCTTCGCCAATCCAACTGACGGGGTAATCACTGCCTAGGGTCACCCGCGCGCCCGAGCGAAGAATAGAGGCTAGGGGATACAAGTGGCCAAAGCGTTCCTCACCGAGGTATTCCAGCGCCACATAGTCGTATTCAAACCAAGTTGGCGTCGTCTGGCCAATCACATTCAACGCGCCAAAACGCGTGATATCAGCGGGATCAACCACCTCAATGTGACAGATCGTGCTGCGGGTTTGAGAATCGGGATACTGCGCTTGTGCCGCTTCAATCGCGTTTAATGCGGTGCGGACCGCACCATCGCCAATGGCGTGAAGATGGAGATCAATCCCCTTTGAAAATGCCTCGTCGACAGCATCAAAAACCTGCGGGTCGGGTAACAATGGTGAGGCGCGATGCCCTTCCGGTCGCGTGTAAGGCGCGAGCGTCACCGCGGTCTTCGCTTCCACTGTCCCGTCGAGCGAGAGCTTCATTGTCGTGACATTAAAAAACTCAGAGGTGTACCGCGCGCTTAATGTTGCCAGTCTTGCGTGCGCAGTTTTGAGATCCTCCGGTCGATTACTGTAGAGCGAGCTGACTATACGTACAGGCAGTGTGCCCGCCTGCGCCATATCATAGGCGAGCTGCATCCCGGCCTCACCCGTATCGATCATGCCTGCATCAAAGGCCGCAGTGAGTCCCACCGCGGACATACTGTGAAAGAATCGCGGCGCCAATTCCGCGAGCGCGGGTATTGAGACGACGCCTAACGCCTCCATGACCGGGTCGATAGCTGCGCCCTCGACTAACCAACCTGTTGGCCGCCCCGCATCATCGCGTTGAAAAAAGTGTGCCCCTGGCACGGGGTCGGGTGTCTCCCTGTTAATTCCCGCTGCCGCCAGCGCCAGACTATTGGCCCACGCTGTGTGCCCGCCTTCGTCGATGATCAGCGCAGGCCGATCAGAAACCACCGTATCGAGTTCGGCTGCGGTCGGCCCATCGACACCAAACGCGCGCGCCAAAAATCCTGAGCCCAGTACCGGGTTTTGCTCTGGGTGTGATCGCGCGTGTTCAGCAATAGCGGCCAACACCGCCTCCGCCGTCTGGCCTGGCGATAACATCACGCCATCAAGAAGGGGCAGCGTGTCCATGGTATGAATGTGCGTGTCGATAAATCCAGGAAAAACAACATGTCCCTGAAGATCGATGACTCGCGTATCGGCCCCCTGCAGCGAGGCTATCTCTTCGGACGTCCCAAGCGCGACGATCTCATCACCGCGCACCGCCATCGCACGATATTGTGTGGCCTGAGAATCCATTGCATAGATTGAACCACCGGTCACGATCCAATCCGCTGATTGCGCATTTGCCTGAAGCGCATAGGCAAAAATCGCAGTGCCCGCCATCGTCGTCAGTAGCCGTTTCATTGCCAGCACGCCTCCTTGCGTATCGAGCTTAATCCATCGCTAAGCACTTCCGGAAAACACTGCTTAGGGGCCTTGCATGAGTGGCGGCGCATCACGCTAAGCCACCGATCAGCCGGCAATTTTCCGAATCGCGATTGCAAGCGTAACACCGACTGGAGGCCTGTGAGACTACCTTTCGCCAAGTCAGGGGGTCTCACCCTGAAAGCCATGCGACAAAGACTGCCAACTGGCGACTCCGGAGTGTCGGAGCGTACGCGAAAGAGTCGAAATAGCACAGACATGGCAGCGAGGATTGATGTAGTCTTGAGTCTGATCGACACAGGCTGACAATGGCAGGTGAGCATGACGACCGAAGCAGAAATCGACCTTATTGACCGGGGTGCACTTGGAGAGCGACCCGCGCTGTTGCTCGTGAACTTAACCCGAGGCTACACCGATTCCCAGTCACCACTGGGCGTTGATGCCGATGCCGTGGTCGATGCAAATGTGACGTTAACTGAGGCGTTCTTACAACTTGGCCTGCCGGTATTTGCCTGCAACAGCGTCATCACCGATGATCAAGCTGGAGCCGTGCTACGCAATCGTCGTCGAGCAAGAAATATCATGACGCTCAACAGCCACTGGGCGAGGCTCGACGAGCGTATCCAGAGCTGTTTTCAGGGCGACGTGATCACCACAGCCCATGAGAGCGTCTTCTTCGATACCGACTTGGACGACAGACTGCGCGCTTGCGAGGTCGATTCCTTGGTGATTGCCGGACTTACGACAAGCGGTAGTGTGCGCGCCTCAATTGTTGACGCCCTACAGCACGGTTTTCCGGTCGTACTTGCTAAAGACTGTGTGGCCGATCGCGATCGCGAAACAAATCTAGCCAATCTATACGATATTCAAAACCAGTACGCGGATGTCATGCCCATGGTCGAACTGCTACTGATCTTGCCCGGCTGAGTCATTCTTGGCAGTAAATTTCGCTAGTTGCTCTGGTGTGGCCTCGCTCTGATAGCGGCGTTTCCACTCATCGTAGGGCATTCCATAAACAATCTCCCGTGCAACAGACTGATCGATGTCGAGGCCCGCTTCTGATGCCGCATCAACGTACCACTTTGACAAACAGTTGCGACAAAAGCCGGCCAAATTCATCAAATCAATGTTTTGCACATCCTTACGGCTGTCGAGGTGGCTCAGTAGACGGCGAAATACGGCGGCTTCAATGGCGTCATTACTCATCATGAATTCCTCTCTTAAGCGTTCCTTTGGCGATATGGGCTTTCTGTTGGGCACGCGGGTTTGCCTTTGCCTTTGTATTTGTATTTGTCTCTGCCTTTCCCTTTACACAGACGTGGTCGTCAAACATGCAATACAGAGATAGACAGCCAATCAGCTCGCCCGCTATCACTGGTTCTCATACAACAACTCAACAGCATCCCCACCCATCAAACCACGCAGTTGATCCAGCAAGGCATCGCTCGGATTCACCGACCATTGTGTACCCAGTCGCATCAAAGCCGATCCCTGTGCTTGGCGGTAACGCATGACCACGGGACACTGACCACCGCCAGCGGTGCGCAATGTCTCAGACAATAACTTTTTCAGTCCAGAGTCGAGCTGTGTTTCCTCCACTGTGAGGCGCAGTTCACGTACCCTCGAACTGCGGGCATCCTCGAGGGAGCGGACCCCTTTGGCGCGCAAGGATAACCCGCCGCTGTAGTCATCGGTCTGCAGGCGGCCCTCTACCAGTACGATGTTGTCCTTCACCAACAGCTCACGATGCTCATTGAAGGTTTCTGCATAGACCGTTGCCTCGACTTGGCCTGAGGCATCGTCTAGACGCAGGATGGCCATGACGCCTCGCTGCGTCTTGATCGTTCGAATATCGACAATCAGTCCTGCCACTGTCGCCGAGGCATCAGCTTGGAGATCACGAATTTTTCGTGGCGCAAACTTTCTGATTTCTGTTTCATACTCAGTGATCGGATGGCCGCTCAGAAAACTACCAATACTCTCTTTTTCACCGGCTAACACTTCTTTCATTGACCAAGGACGTACCCGACGATGCTCGACATAAGGATCGCCATCCAGTGCGCTTGGCACCACCGCACCAAAGAGATCATCGATGCCCGCGGCTTCGTTGCTCGCAGACTGCTCGGCCGCACGCAGCGCATCGTCTAAGGCTGACAATAAAACCCAGCGCTCACAGTCCAAGTTGTCGAGGGCGCCACTTTTAACCAAAGCCTCGAGTGCACGACGGTTGACACGACGGGAATCGGTTCTTGCTGCCAGATCGAATAGATCGGTAAATGGCCCGGCTTCTCGAGCTTCGAGTAAGTTACTGACCGGACCCTCGCCCAGCCCCTTGATGGCACCGAGGCCATAAACAATATCGCCATCGTCATTGACGGTAAAACTGAATTGACCTTCGTTCACATCGGGCGCTTTGACACACAAGCCTAGCTGCCGGCATTCATCGCGGAGACTGAGCAGCTTATCCGTATTGTCGAGTTCGGAACTCATCACCGCGGCCATAAACTCTGCGGGATAGTGGGTCTTCAACCAAGCGGTTTGATAAGAGACTAAGGCATAGGCCGCTGAGTGCGACTTATTAAAACCATACCCTGCGAATTTCTCTACCAGATCGAAAATGCGCATTGCCAGCTCGGCATCGATCCCCTTAGCCTGCGCGCCCTCTTCGAATACAGAGCGTTGCTGGGCCATTTCCTCTGGCTTTTTCTTACCCATCGCGCGACGCAGGAGGTCGGCACCGCCGAGGGTATAACCAGCAAGCTCCTGTGCGATCTGCATGACCTGCTCCTGATAGAGGATAATGCCGTAGGTCGGTTCCAAGATCGGTTGCAAAGAGGGGTGTTGATACTGCGCATCAGGATAAGCTATCGCTTCCCGACCGTGCTTGCGGTTAATAAAGTTGTCGACCATGCCCGATTGCAGCGGTCCTGGACGAAACAGAGCAACCAGCGCCACGATGTCTTCAAAACAATCCGGCTGTAGTCGCTTGATCAGGTCCTTCATACCGCGCGATTCCAACTGAAAAACTGCAGTGGTTTCGGCTCTTTTTAAAAGCTCAAAAACCGCCGGATCATCCAGTGGAATGGCGCTGATATCGAGTGGCAACTCCGCACTCGCCTCTCTGCGTCGATTGATCATCGCCACGGCCCAATCGATAATGGTCAGCGTTCTCAGTCCTAAAAAATCAAATTTCACCAGACCCGCATCTTCGACATCGTTTTTGTCGTACTGAGTAACGAGGCCACCACCTTCATCGTCACAATATAGCGGTGAAAAGTCGGTCAGACGGGACGGTGCGATCACCACGCCGCCCGCATGCTTTCCAACGTTTCGAGTCACACCTTCCAGTTGGATGGCCATATCCCAGATTTCCTGAGCGGAAGCATCCTCCTCCAGTAACTTGCGCAATTGCTCCTCTTGCTCGAAGGCCTTGCTCAGCGTCATTCCGACTTCGAAAGGAATGAGCTTGGACATTTTGTCAGCCAGCCCGTAGGGCTTGTCTTGTACCCGGGCAACATCGCGAACGACTGCTTTTGCAGCCATAGTGCCAAAGGTAATGATTTGAGACACCGCCTCGCGGCCATAGCGCTGGGCAACATAGTCGATCACTTCGTCGCGTCGATCCATACAAAAGTCGACATCGAAGTCAGGCATAGAGACCCGCTGCGGATTTAAGAAGCGCTCAAACAGTAAGTCATAGCTAATGGGATCGAGATCTGTGATGCCCAGAGCATAGGCGACCAGTGAGCCAGCACCCGAGCCGCGACCGGGCCCGACAGGAATCTTTTGCTCCTTTGCCCAGCGAATGAAATCCATGACGACGAGAAAATAGCCTGGGAAGCCCATTTCTATGATCGTGTCGAGTTCAAAGTCGAGACGTTCGCGATAGGGTGCAGCATCTTCAATCTGCAAACTCTTCAGCCGGTGGTCCAATCCCTCGTGGGAGCAATCTCTTAAATACTGCTCAATGGTCATCCCTTTGGGCACGGGAAAATCTGGCAAAAAGGGTGTGCCCAGGGACACTTCCACCGAACACCGTTTAGCGATTTCAACCGTATTTGCCAAAGCCTCCGGGATGTCTTTGAACAAGGCCGCCATTTCCGCAGGCGTTCGCAGGTACTGTTGCTCTGAATACGCACGTAGCCGTCGGGGATCGTCTAATGTGCGTCCCTCGCCAATACAGACGCGTGCTTCATGCGCCTCGTATTCCTCGGCCCTCAGAAAGCGGACGTCATTGGTGGCCACCAACGGACAACCCGCCGGAAGAGCCAGAGCAACCGCAGCATGAATATAATCCTCTTCATCGGCGCGACCCGTGCGCGTGACCTCCAAATAAAAACGATCGGGGAAGTCGTGCATCCAACTTGCCAACGTGGCCCGAGCCTCCTCCGAGCGGCCTGCAACGAGGTGCTGCCCGACATCTCCTAAGCGGCCACCCGAGAGCGCAATCAGGCCGTCATTGCCGTCTCGAATCCAACGACGCTGCAAAAACGGTTTGCCCAGCGTCTGTCCTTCTTGGTAAGCGCGAGAAATCAGTCGGATCAAACTCTGATATCCGGTCTCATTTTGCGCTAACAAACACAGCGAGTGACGGCGACTATCATCACTCTCGTCTTGAACCCAAAAATCGGCGCCAATGATCAGCTTGAGACCATGATTTTGCGCTGCTTTGTAGGCTTTTATCAGACCATAAAAGTTTGTGTGATCGGTAATACCCACTGCGGGCATACCTAACTCTGCTGTTCGCGCCATCAACGCGGGAATCCTCACAAGGCCATCAACCAGTGAGTATTCGGTGTGTGTTCGAAGATGAATGAACTCAGTCATAGACGTGAACCTAGCTTAGTCATACCACTTCAAGCAAGCGCTTCACTGGACCAAAGCTGCGTCGATGCAACGGGGTAACACCAAACTGCTTTAACGCCCTGAGATGTTCCGGCGTGGGATAACCTTTGTGACGAGCGAAACCATACTCTGGATACGCGGCGTCAAGCGCATAAAGCTCTCGGTCACGGGTCACTTTCGCGAGAATAGATGCTGCACTGATGGCCGGCTCTATCGCGTCGCCGCCAATAACCGCCTCTGCCCGGTATGACCAGCGCGGCAGGCGATTGCCATCGACCAACACGCACTGTGGTACCATCGACAATGATTCAACGGCGCGCTTCATCGCCAACATCGATGCTTCGAGAATATTGAGTTCGTCGATTTCCTCTGGCGTCGCACGACCGATAGACCAGGCTCGGGCAGTGACCATAATCTGCTCTGCCAAGTGCTCACGCTTGTTCTCTGTCAGCTTTTTCGAATCATCAATGCCAGCAGGCCAATCGTCGCCAAGTATCACGGCCGCGGCGACGACATTGCCGGCCAGAGGTCCGCGACCGGCTTCGTCAACCCCCGCGATCAAAAGACCATCTCGGTCTGAGAACAGATCCATTACGGTGTAACCAAACCGACAACAGCGCGCGCTGTTCGCGTGGCAAAATCGCACCCGATGCCGGCTTTTAACACCTCGAACTCCTGCCGCTGCATCTCACCGGCGCCGCCGAGCAACTTAAGAATCGCATCTGCCAGGGCCTCAGGCTGCGCCGCGCTCTGTAACAGTTCAGGCACAATCGCTCTGCCTGCCAAGATATTAGGTAAGGCCACGTGTTCGGTGTAGACCATACGGGAGATAATTTGCCAAGAGAGCGCCGTCATCCGATAGGCCACGACCATAGGGCAGTCCATATACATCGCTTCTAGGGTCGCGGTGCCCGACGCTAACAGGCCACAATCCGCCGCACGAAGCACCTGCCGCCCTTGGCCCTCGATCACACAGACATGTTCGAGTTCTGGTCCCAGGGCCTCCTTGATTTGCTGCAATCGCTGTGAGTTAGCGGCCGGTATCACGAACCCCAGCTCAGGCCGCTGTGCTGTCAGTAGAGAAATCGCCTCACGCAACACAGGCATCAGCAGCGCAACCTCTCCCGCGCGCGATCCGGGCAGAACCGCGACCCATTGGCGTGTAAGATCCAATCCGAGTAACTGCCGACACGCGTTGCGGTCCGGCATGACCAACGCATCGTCGGCGAGAGGGTGTCCGACACACACGGCGGGAATGCCCGCAGATTCGTAAATCGCCACTTCAAATGGCAACAGGCAACACATTAAATCGACCGACTCTCGAATAGATTTCAAACGTCCTCGGCGCCAAGCCCATACTGACGGACTGACCAGATGCGCAACGCTGATACCCTGCTGCCGCAGCTTTCTTTCCAGGGTCAGATTGAAGTCGGGGCTATCGATCCCCATGAAAACATGAGGCTGCCAAGCCACTTGCTGTTGATAAAGGTCTTTACGAATTTTCAATAAGGTCGGTAAGCGCTTAAGGGGCTCGACAAGCCCCATCACCGACAGGTGCTCCATCGGGTAAAGGCTAGTGAGTCCTTGCGCTGCAAGACGCTCTCCACCCAATCCAGCAAGATCGAGCCGCGCGTGTTGTGAGCGTAGGGCGGCAACCGCGGCGGCGCCCAGGATATCGCCAGAGGCTTCCCCGGCAACCACACCGAGACGAAACTCGGCTGTCACTATCGGACAATTCCCCGCTCGGAGTGACGCAGAGACTCGATCAATGGCTCAACCTCGGGCGTCTCCTCACGCATTTGTTCCAAACGCTCAATTGCTGCGTCGACGGTCAGTCCCTGACGGTACACGATTTTGTAAGCGCGCCTGAGTTCACTGATCGAGGCACTGCTGAAACCACGTCGCCGCAAACCCTCGCTGTTGATCGTCTTCGCCTCGGCGGGACTGCCCGCTACCGTGATGTAAGCAGGTACGTCTTTACCGATAGCCGTGCCCATACCGCTGAAACTGTGCGCACCAATTTTGCAAAACTGATGGACCAGTGTGTACCCCGACAAGATGGCCCAGTCACCCACCACGACATGCCCTGCCAGCGCCGAGTTATTGACCAAAATCGTGTGATCGCCGACCACGCTATCGTGGCCAATGTGCACATAAGCCATAATGAGGTTATGGTTGCCAACAGAGGTCACGCCTTGATCTTGAACAGTACCGCGATGAATCGTTACATTTTCCCTAATGACATTGTCGTCGCCAATAATGAGTTGTGTTGGCTCATTGCGGTACTTCAAATCAGGCGTCGCCTCACCAATGCTCGAAAATTGATAAATATGATTACGGGCCCCAATCCGAGTGGGACCCTTGATGACCACATGAGACTCCACTACCGTATCGGCACCAATCTCCACGTTCGGTCCAATGAGCGTCCAAGGCCCTACCGACACTGACTCATGCAGTACCGCACTCGGATCAATAATGGCGGTGGGATGAATCATTGTTATCGATCAGCACATAAAATGGTTGCTGAGGCGGCCTTCGCGCCCTCAACCCGGGCTTCAACGTCAAACTTCCAAATACCGCGCTTTTCGCCCACGATCTTAGCAAACAAATCAACGCGATCTCCTGGCACGCAGGGCCGCTTGAAACGCAAATCATCAGCACCGACAAAGTAATAGATTGAGCCGTCTTCAGGGGTCTTGCCCATGGTCACAAAACCTAAGATTCCCGCTGCCTGCGCCATGGCTTCGACCAAAAGCACGCCCGGGAACACAGGGTTATCGGGAAAGTGGCCATCGAAATAGGGCTCGTTAATGCTCAGGTTTTTATAAGCCGCGATCGATTCGCCCGGCGTCAGACTGACGACGCGGTCCACCAATAAAAACGGGTAACGATGCGGCAGGTGCCGTCGTATTCCCTCTATATCCATCATCACTCACCCTCTCCCTCTGACGCTACTGAGCCGTCCTTGAGCTGCGACTCCAGCGCTGACACACGCCGAGCAAGCTCGTTTAATTGCTCAAAGCGCACAGCGTTACGCGCCCACGTTTTCTGTGGCTGTATCGATGTCCCTGAGGCGTAATACCCCGCATCGGCGATTGACCGGGTGACGCGACCCTGTCCACCGATGTGCACATCATCGGCAATCTCCAGGTGATCGGCCAAGCCGGCTTGTCCCGCGATAGTGCAACGCTCGCCGATCACTGTCGAACCCGCGACCGCTGCCGCACCTGCGAGCGCAGAATCGCGGCCGATGCGGACGCCGTGCGCGATGTGCACGTGATTATCGATGATGACACCGTCACCAATCACCGTATCGTGCAAGGCGCCACGATCAATGGCGCAGTTGGCGCCGATCTCGACACGATTGCCAACTTGGACACGACCCAATTGCAGTATTTTGTGCCAGCCCTTTACAGAAGGCGCGAAACCGAAGCCATCAGAGCCAATGGTGGTATTGGCATGAATCAGGCAGTGGCTGCCCAAAGAGACGTCATGATAAAGCACCACACCCGGTCGCATTTCAGTGCCTTCTCCCACAACACAACCCGGCCCTATCACGACGCGAGCACCGATCCACACACCCGCCGCCAGATGAACATTGGGTCCAATCACCGCACCTGCGTCGACGGTCACTGAGGGATCAAGTTCTGCCGAGGGATCAATCTGCGCCGAAGCGTGTCGTTGCCCTGAGGGCCTGGGGCGGTCATCAAAAAGATGCGTGGCACGAGCGAAATCCAAATAAGGATCAGCGCTGAGAAGCGCCGGCCCCGACCAGAACTCACGCCACTCAGGGCGCAATATCACCGCGCCCGCAGACGAGTTAGCCAATTGATCGAGGTAACGCTTATTGGCGCAAAATGTCAGCTGCGAACCGCTTGCCTCATTCAAGGCTGCCAAACCTGTAACAACTTGCTCAGAAGGCCCTAACACCTCGAGATCAAGGTGTCGGGCAATCTCAGCAAGGGTATGACTCACAAAGTTACTCGCGAGGCAGTTGGTTCAACTTGTCGGTGACTTTCGCGGTGATGCTGTATCCCAGATCGGCGTGAATTACATTTTGCTGCTGCAGTAACAGGCCAATTTGGTCGGTCTCAATGATTTGACCCAAGACCGCACGGGCAGCCTGAGCAAGCTCCTGGAACACCTGCTGAGCATTTTGCTGTTGGCTCGCCTGAAGCTTTTGCGCGACGTACTCTAGATCTGCCTGCTTGCTAGACACGCGTTGACGCGCGGCAGCTTTCTGGTCGTCGCTCATCGCCGCTTCGTCGCGCTGATAGGTCTCTACTAACTGATCGCGCTCAGCTCGCAAAGCCTCAAAATTGGCTTTGTCGGCTTTAAAATCCTCATTGTCTTCGAGCTGCGCAAGTCGCTCTTGCGCATAGTCAGTTTGCAATATCGCCGCCTGCAAATCGACAACCGCAATTCGGCCCTGTGCCGATACGACCATAGGCAACAGCAATAACAGTGTCGCCACCATAATTTGACGAAACATTTTCAAGAGAACCTCCATAGGCTGAGTCAATTAAAATCCACGTCCGAGCGTAAACTGGAACACTTCACGCTCGTCAAAGTCACTCGCATTCACCGGCTTAGCGATGCTAAATGTCAACGGCCCGAAGCCCGATAACCACGTCACACCGATGCCGTAGGAATAACGAATTTCGCCGAAGTCTATACCAAAACAGTTGATCTGGTTGTTGCCACATTGTGTATTAAACACATTACCCGCATCGAGAAAGAAGGCGCTTCGCAACTGACTACGGTCCTCAATGAAGGGCATTGGAAACAAAATCTCGGCGGTGCCCTCAATGAGCACGTTACCACCAAAGGGATCGGGACGAGAGTAGATGCTCTGGACTTGAAGTTTACCCGTATCAGGGTTGATGACATACCCAAAAGCCCCATTTTCGATCACATCACCGTTTTCATCGACCGCATTGGGCAAATATTGTGAACTGTAAAGTAGCGGTGGCGTACTGCGGGGGCCCAGCGTATTGGCCTCGAAACCTCGCACCGAGCCAAAACCGCCGGCAAAGAAATGCTGGTAGAACGGCAAGCGCGAGGTGCTTCCATAGCCATCACCGTACCCGAGATCTGTCCTCAGATGCAGCACGAACTCATTGTAGATTGGAAGATAGAGCTCGCCGCGATAGTTGAGCTTGTAATATTCCAGATCAGAGGTCGGTACGGCGACTTCCAACGACAGGGAGTTGGACATTCCGCGCGTCGCCAATTGCCCTCGGTTCAATGTCGAC
>Ga0181573_10001877_pt1 | contig 20087 bp, 17 predicted proteins | sample 101ome_25_FD_148643 | JGI IMG/M metagenome (GOLD analysis project Ga0181573, IMG submission 148643) | Coastal salt marsh microbial communities from the Groves Creek Marsh, Skidaway Island, Georgia - 101409BT metaG (spades assembly) | ecosystem: Environmental > Aquatic > Marine > Intertidal zone... | reverse complement strand
TGGGTAGGCGGAGGCAAGTCCCTCGTGATTGAGACGCCACCGCCAATGCCCACGTCCACCATTTTGTCCTTCGCCCTCCCCCTTGCCCACGCGCATGAGGCTCAGCAGCAAAAACTGCACGACGCCGGGATCCGGAATTGTCCTCTCGAGCACACGTGCCGCTTCCTGCCGTGACCCGCACTGAGCAGCCGTGACTGCAAAAAGCCCTTCGAAAACCCCCTCATGACTGGGTTGATACGTGACCGGAGCAATATCAGCTACCACAAGTTTATCGACCAGAGCCGGGTTCGACAGAGCAAGCTCCATGGCGACCTTACCCCCCAAGGAGTGCCCCAGAACGTGGGCTCTGGGGATATCCCGAGCCGCCATCCAATGACCGACGGCCTCAGCGTAGCTGGCGATAGAGGGTTCATCAGTCCACGGTGAGTGCCCATGGTCGGGCAAATCGGGGCTGTGCACCCTAAACTCAGTCTGCAAGGCGCGGGCAATACTCCCAAGATTACTCCCCTGACCAAAGAGACCATGAAGCAGCACCACATCCGGCCCGTCACCGAGCACGCTGTCGTGCAACTCAATGTTCATTTTTTCTCCTCCTCTGCTAGCATGCACCTGTCGATCACTAAGGAACCTTACCCATGTCCCAGCTCGTGGAATTTTCGCACTCTCTAGTCCGCCGCCTATCGGGCCCTGTGCGCTCTGGTTTTTTGCTCGCTACAGTTTTTATGCTCGGCTGCAGCACTACCAGCGAATATAACCCCACGACCAACACCAACCAACTCAATCAGGCCGCCCTGGACAAAGGCCCATTGAAGACCGTTGTCATTACGAGCGTCAATATTGGCACGCCCTCTCGAAACTACATCGAGAAATCCGAACCGATGGTCGATGGACGGGTAGCTGCTTATCTTCGCTCCAATGGCTACGAAATCTTGCCCCAGCGAGAGTTCTCACAGCGATGGGAAAATGCAAAACTCATTTACGGAGACCCGATTGATCCGACAACTGGACGACTCAACACAAAATCCTTCATTCAAATTATCCAGTACATCCGTGACGACATGCGTGAGAAAACCGATGTGCAAGGTTTTCTGTTCACCGACCTGATGGAACACGATGCGGTGGTGTCGGGAGGAATGAACCACGTAGCACGCTTTAATGGCGTGACTCGAAAACCCTCTCTGAAAGGCCCTGGAGATGGTGTATCAGCCGATTTCGATTGGGGCGCACCGGTCTCGGCGGTCTCTATTCAGGTCAGCCTTTACAACCTCGACCTCGATCAAGTATTTCTGGGAGTTGGGGGAATTGATCTAACGGATGCAATCGACACCCGCTCAGGTAACGGCTGGGTGAGACGGAAAGACGTGCTGGAAAATGAAGACTACATCGATGAAGGCATCGCTCTGGCCCTGCACCCCCTGATCCCCATGGCTAACTGGCCGGGTGACAATGCCAAAGCTAACTAACGCCGTAGGCTAGCGGAATATCTCCAAACCCCGCTCGATACACCACATGGCACTCGATACCCCCAACACGGCCACCGGTATCTGAGCCAATACCGGCAGGCGAGACGGAGCCAGCCGTCTCGCCACTACCCCAAGTATCAGCAGAACGCCAATAAAGAGAAGCTGCCCCAGCTCGATCCCAATATTGAAAAACAGCAGTGCCAAAGGAACATTTGCTTGCGGAAGCCCGGTCTCTGCCAGAGCACCCGCGAAACCCATTCCATGTAGCAGTCCAAAACCCCCGGCTAGCCACCATGGATGCCGCCAGAGTGGCGATTGACCCCGTGCGCGGGTTAACTCCACTGCCAACAAGAAAATAGAGAGTGCGATTAAGAATTCAATCAGAGCGACCGGGTAATCAAACAATCCCAGCGTCACCATCGCCAGCGTAATACTGTGACCACCTGTGAATGCAGTGATCGTCCAAATGAGTCGTGTGCCGCCACCAACGAGAAGCAACAGCCCCAAGACGAAAAGCAGATGGTCAATACCCGCCCAGATATGCTCGGCACCCAATACGGTATAGCGCAATACCACCTGCCCCGAATCGGGTTCTCGAGGCACCTGAAAAGTGGCCGACTCGGGGGTCAAGACAGCCTGATGCGCAATACCCTCCTGAAGTGACAGAGTCAGCATGACGGAGCTTTGATTTTCCGGGATACCCGCCACACCGATGACCTGCTCGACCAAGCCTCCGGGGCAAGTCACCAGCCGCTGCTGCAGTTTGCCCGTGCCCTCCTGAATGAAGGGTGAGACTTCCTGATCGATACAGATCGCTGGAAGCACGGGGACAAGAGGTACATCGCTTGCCGTTTGAATCGGGGTTTTCCAGGTCACAGCAAAGCTATCATCACTGATTTGCTGAACCTGCAGCAATGAGGGCGCAAATCGATGTGCCTGGGCATTTAAGGCCGTGAGCAATAAGCCGATAAACATCAAATATCTCATCGCCGACGAACCTCATAGCTCGCCATCATTCCCTGTACGACTTTATCGAGCGCCTCTTGTTCTTTAAGGGAACGGATATCCCACCGCAGCTGTTCCACCACCTCGTCGAACTGCTGCGGCCGCGCAGACTTATAGTCCTCCACATAAATGAGGTGCCGACCAAATACCGAGCTGACCGCACCAACCCAGCCCGTGCGGGCCGTATCTTCCTCGACGAGGGTCGTCACGGCTTCGGTAAACTCTGCGCCAAATCGAGAATTTACCTCGCTCCACCGAACATCCCTGAAATCGAACCCGGCGAGGAAAGCGGTGCCATATTTAAGCGCTTCTCGTGGGGTAAGTCCCTCTGCCTTAACTCGCAGAAGAATCTCCTCTGCCTCTAGGATTGTGGCGTCGCTGAGAAACACGTGACTGAAGCTCACTCGCGCTGGGGCGATAAACTCGCCTTTACGTTGCTCATAAGCTTGCTCAAGCTCTGAATCAGTAATGACATCCGACCCCGAGCTGGCGGTAATCAACTGACTCATCACCTGAACAAGACGACGCCTGATCACCTCATCGGTCAAATGCTGATTGAGGTCCATGGCGCGGGCCACAAGTTCCTCATCGCTCTCTTGGGTTGTTGGATCCAGAAAGCGCATGTTGCGGATGAGGCGCTGCTCAACCGACACATCCCTCAAATGTAGCTTGAGTTTGAGCGCCTCTCGGAATAGCAATTCGTCCCGCAGTTCCAGATTGACGAAACGATCTATATCGGTCTCGCTGGGCAGTTCACCGGTCATTCGAGTGAAACCGCTGACCAAAAGATCTAGGCGAGCCTCGCTGGGGGGGCCCAGCACCGGCTTAGGAGAGGGAAACAGCCAGCCCAGCACGAGATAAAGCAGAAAACCCGCCACCATAAAATGGCACCATACGGGTCCTGGAATGAATCGCTTGGTAAAAAACACGGGGCCGTGGTCAGTCGTCGAAGTTCGCCGCACGATTTTCCAGAGTGGCTGTCATCGATTCCTGTACTTCCAACCGGCTCATCATCGACGCGTTCCACAAGGCAACGTATTCCAGCCCTTCTTCTACCGAGTGATCGCGGGTATAGGTAATAACTTGCTTTGTGCCGCGCATCGCCAGAGGAGCCTTAGAGGCAATCGTTTTGGCAATCTGTCTTACCCCGGCCATCATCGCCTCCCGGTCGGGATATACCTCATTCACAAATCCAGCACGCTGGGCCTCTGCCGCGAACATCTTCCGGCCCGTGTAGGCCAATTCACGAACAAGCCCCTCGGGCATGAGCGAGGGCATGTTTTGTAGGGTGCCAACATCAGCAACAATGCCGATATCGATCTCCTTCACGCAAAAGGAGGTTCCCTCATCGCAATAGCGCATGTCCGCATAGCACACCATGTCAATCCCCGCCCCTACACAAGCGCCGTGAATAGCAGCTAGCACCGGCTTTCTGCATGCCTGCAAAGATTGGAGATTGCGCTGCAATCCTCGAACGTGGGCGATGAAGTGCTCAGCTGCAACCGCGGGATCCTTATGGTCACTATGAATATCGCCAAACATCGAGAGATCGATACCGGCGCAGAAGTGCTTTCCCTCTCCACTGAGAATAACCACTCGTACCTCGGGGGTTGCATCTGCCCATTCAAATGCCTGTTGAAGCTCTACCCACATCTCCGCATTGAGGGCATTGGCACTGGTCGGGCGATTAAGGCAAATATCCAGCACCTGCTCATCAAGGCATAAGGCGAGAGTGGAATACTGGGGGACTTGCGACATCTAACATCTCCTGCATGTAAAAAAGTGACTAGCTTGATTGGGATTGAGCGCCACTAGCGAGCGGCCTTTCCTACCGGTAACCGGCCTTTTTAAAAACCGAGCCAAGCATGCCCAGTGTACTGGCTCACTCCTAATCTTGCACGACTATGGTCATCACTCAGAAGTCAGTTCGGCGGATGATTTTTAACTCGTCAGTAGTGTCGGAAATAAGAGGAAACCGTTTCCTCGGGAAGCGGTTTGCTCTCACCTTCTCGGGTCCCGATGTAAAGGAAACCGATGACTTCATCCCCCGGATCGCCACCCAAAGCCGCGATCACACTTGGATCGCGCGCGTAATTGCCCGTGCGCCATACCCCTCCATACCCCAGGGATTCTGTAGCCAGCAACATTCCATGAAGCGCGCAGGCGACCGAGGCGACCTGCTCAAGTCTGGGTACTTTTGGGTGCACTTTGGGTTTGAGGAGGCCAGCGATAACAAGAGGAGCGCGCAAAGGTGCATTGCGGGCCTTTTCCCTCTCAGCGGCTGTTGCCTCGGGTTTTGTCATTAAAAGGGAGCGCTCGAAAATCTCCCCGAGGGTTTGGCGACGATCGCCGCTAACGGCAACAAACTCCCAGGGACGCAGGCGTCCATGATCTGGCGCTCTCAGGCCCGCAAGTAGGATTTGTTCCAGCTCATCACTCGACGGCGCCGGCGCGGTGAGTCGAGGATGAGAGTTTCGGTTTTGCAAGGCATGCAGCATAGGGATCACTAACGATGCGATTTATGTCGATGGCAAGGATAAGCGACCCCGTATGCTATTACCAATTGAGCTCGGATGACTGCTAACGTCGCAAGAAGGTAGATCGTCAGTGGAGAGAATTAGAGAGTGGATAAAAGTGACGAATCAGAGTCGCCAATTCGATGGCAGATCAGCATCCAGCTCCACCACTCGCCCTGAGACCGTGATGCGGTCTCGCTCGATTTGAATGTCCTCATCCCCAACAACTCCATCATCAAATCGGTAGGTTGGCGACCACCTCCCCGCCAATCGACTCTCTTCTAAAGCCCGACGAAGCTGCTCGACACCCTCGTGTTGATCCGCCCACTGTTTCATGCCGCTACGGCCGTGGTGACTAAGCAGTAGCTCGTGGGTTACTGCAGGCCCAAGGATTGCAGCTGTCGCATTATTCCCGCCAAACCCCTTGCTATTGATCAACGCGTACTCCGGCTTCTCACAAGTCTCGGTGGCAAGAGGAAAGGACAGCTTTTCGCTGACTACATCATCAGCGAGAGCACTTATCGTCGTAATACCCGGGAGAAGACCCGTCTCCCACACGCCAAGCATAGCCGACAGCTGATCTCCGGCAGCAGCCCCGAGCGAGTGACCAATAAAACTTTTAATAGCACCAACGCGCCACTCCTCAACCCCAAGTGCGCCGGCGACGCGACTGAGAATGGTAGATTCAGTAACTCGATTTTGGGGGGTGCCGGTCCCGTGAGCCTGTACCATGCCACCGCGCTCAAATCGCAACTGCCCTAGCACGCTAGCGGCAGCTGCAGCAGCGCGCGCTACCGTAATGTAGTTACCTGCACCCGGACCACTGATCGATTTCTTCGCCCCGTCCGCACTAACAGATACCTCGGGCACCGCGGCCAATAGCGGCGCCCCCATCTCGATCGCCAGGGCATCATCAAACAAGATCACGACCTGCGCCGACTCGGCCATGGTGAACCCACAGTTGTCTCCAAACGGCCGGCAGGCTCTGGACCAGTCGGGTACTGCTTCAGCCCCCAGCCCATCAAGCGCACGCAAACCTTTGTCGGTCGCCAGTGCGCCCATCGCGGCGTACCCTTCCATCACCTCCGCAACGATCGGGGCTTCCGCTGCACCAACAATGGCGACCCGAGCCCTCCCCGCCCTGATGTCTTGCACAGCGAGTTGTAAGTTATAGAGAAACGTTGCACACGCACCCAAGGCCGGGCCGGTGTTGCCCATCGAGCGCAACACATAGGCACTGATAAAATCCCCCGCCATTTCGGCAAAGCCAAAGGGACACTGCTTTGACGTGACACGCTTGCCAACCGCTCTACCACGCAGCATGCCACCCGAGCCATCTTCGTCGAGCTGACCCATAGCGCTGCTGACATAGACACTGATGGCATCCGGTGCAACGCGGGCCGAGATATCCTCCCAGGAGAGTCCAAGGTCAGCCAGGGCATCAGATGCCGCGTAAACACTCATTTGCAGCGCTCGCGGATGACTTCGTGAAGGATACAAATCCCCCGGCTTGAATCCGGTGGGTAGCTGGCCCGCGGCACCCACTTCAAACGTGCGAGTGCCCGGAAGGAGCAACGCCGAGTCTGGCGGTAAGTCAACTCGGGTTCGTCGATCTTCGGTCAGTGTGGGAGACAGTGAGTCGGGCAGCCCACTCATCACCTGTGTCGCAGACATCGATGCCGTGACGGCGCCTTCCGTTTGAACCCGGCGCGACCAGGGTAGCGACTGAGGGGAAAAATAATCCGGTTCAATACCACGAATCAGTGTGCCAGCCATTTGCTGCGCTTGATCACTGATCCCCATCATTGCCGCGAGAGCCTTATGCGTGTCTAACTGCGTTTCCCTTGAAAGACTGTCGATAACCATGCGCTTGAAGCCATGGCGATGGGAAGTTCTGCCAGCACTGTTAACGCCGCCAGCGGCGACCAGAATGGGTAAGTGGAGCATAGCAATGGCTCTCGGGCCTGGATCAAAGGACGCAGTGATAATCGATAGCGTGAAGTTTACTGGCCTGCCACGAAGCTGCTATGCTTAAAGAGTCAGTTTATATGTTTTTTTAGCCAAGAAATGAGTAAACCTGATCAAATAGCAGGCAGGCGAAAATCAACCTTACGCGTCGCGGCACTGGTGCATCCGCGGGTGCTCGCGACATCCGTATCACTCCCTCTTGAAATTCTAAAAGCGGCATCCGAGTCCTCCCCCAGCAGGCCTGGACTAAACGTGTTAACGCAGTTAATTGCAAAAAAAGGGGCCGCGCTGGAGTTGTCAGAGGGCTTCACCCTGAAAACCGTCTCCCCAAAGAAGCTGGTGTTACCTGACATACTTATCATCCCTGCAATCTGGCGCAATCCCCGCTGGGTGCTTCACCACGAAGCGTGGCAAGTCGATGTCATAAAGCGCTGCATCGATCACGGGAGTTGGGTGGCCTGTGTGGGTACAGGAAGCTTCCTGCTCGCTGCCAGCGGCGCACTGGACCATTGTGCCGCCACAACCCACTGGCACTGGTTCGACGACTTCGAGCGAAACTTTCCTACCGTTCGTCTTCGCCGGGATCAACTGATCACCCAGTCCAATCACTTATTCTGCGTTGGATCTGTTAATTCCGTGGCAGATTTGATGGTCTATCTATGCACCCAACTGTTTTCGTCCGCTACTGCACGCACCATCGAAAATCAGTTTTCTCCCGAAATACGGCGACGCTTCGCCCCCCACGGGCTGGGTCGTGATGGGGATTCACATACAGACGAGAAGGTCATGGATGCTCAGCTCGCGCTCGGCGAGAAACTCGCCGAGCCCCTTGACCTCAACGCGCTTGCAAGGTCTCTCCAGATATCCCCTCGCACCTTAAACAGGCGTTTTAAAGAAGCTGCTGGGGTGACTCCCAGCACCTATTTAACTCAGCTACGAATCGAAGAGGCCCGCGCCCTGCTCATGGACACCAATCTATCAGTGGCTGAGATTGGCTGGCAGGTAGGCTACAAAGATCCGTCCCGGTTCGCCCAACATTTCAGACGTCACGCCGGGGTAAGCCCCCGGCGGTACCGAGCCGCGGTTCGGGGCAAGCGCTTTGAGGTCCCAAGCCCTCTCTAACCCAGCCGCCCTCTCCGCAAATCGGACCGCCCTGCCACTGGGTTACTCCATCGAGGGTAACTGCTCGAGTGACTCCCGGCTCCCGATATGGCTAAATGCGCCTCCGATACAACAGTAGCAACACGGAGCAACGCAGTGTCCCGAGATATTTTCATGGTGTCAGGTGCCAGAACGCCGATGGGTGGGCTGCTGGGTGACCTAGCGGAGGTAGCGGCGACAGAACTCGGCAGTGTCGCGATACGCGCCACGCTGGAAAAAGGCAAGATCGATCCATCTCGAGTGGACGAAGTCTTTATGGGCTGCGTGCTTCCTGCAGGCCTGAAGCAATGCCCCGCCAGACAGGCCATGCTGGGAGCTGGTATCCCCAGTGGCACCGGCGCAGTCACAGTCAATAAGGCCTGTGGTAGTGGGATGCAAGCAGCGATATACGGCATAGATAGTATTCGGGCCGGCACTAACGCCACCGTCATCGCCGGAGGACTCGAGAGCATGACCAACGCACCCCAACTCCTGCTTTCGGGTCGGCGTGGCGTTCGACTTGGGCACGGCCAGACCTATGATCATATGTTCCTTGATGGGCTGGAGGACGCGTACACCGGCGGCGCAATGGGTGCCTTTGCTCAGAAGACCGCCGATGAACATGGACTCTCCCGCGAGGAGATGGATGCCTATGCGATCGAAAGCTTGCGCAGGGCCAAAGGCGCGATTGATAAAGGGCTTCTGACAGAGGAAATTGCGCCGGTTACGGTGAAGACCCGTAAAGGCGAGCACGTTGTAGCCGACGACGAGCAACCTCTCAAGGGCAACCCGGAGAAAATTCCCTCCTTGAGGCCCGCCTTCACCAAAGACGGGACTATCACCGCGGCCAACTCCAGCTCAATATCTGACGGGGCGAGCGCTCTTTGCCTCGCCTCGGAAGACGCGGTCGCTGCCCAAGGTCTCAGGCCCATGGCACGCATCGTAGAGCACGCGCGATTCAGCCGTGCGCCCGATGAATTCACCCTGGCGCCGATAGGAGCGATCGAGCAGTTATTAGAGAAAACGGGCTGGCGCGCCGATGAGGTCGACCTGTGGGAAATCAACGAGGCCTTTGCCATGGTCACCATGCTAGCGATGAAAGGCTTTGAACTGCCTCATGACAAAGTCAATGTTCACGGTGGTGCCTGCGCCCAGGGTCATCCCATTGGCTCTACCGGATCCAGAATTCTGGTAACCCTTGCCCATGCATTGACTCGCTATGGCAAGTCTCGTGGGGTAGCCGCCCTCTGCATAGGCGGTGGTGAAGCCACCGCAGTAGCCATCGAAAGAGTCTGAGCAGCACATGGCACTGGCGTCTATTCCTGACATTATCGATGACATCCGCGCCGGCCGGATGGTTGTGCTCATGGATGATGAGGATCGAGAGAATGAAGGCGACCTGATAATCGCCGCGGAAAAAGTCACCCCGGAGATTATCAACTTTATGGCCACAGAGGCCTGCGGCCTCATCTGCATGCCCATTACTCCAGAGAGAGCTCGTCAATTACGAATACCGCTCATGGTCCGGGACAATCGCTCCCAACATGAGACCAACTTTACGGTATCCATCGATGCCACCGAACAGGTCGCGCCTGGCGTGAGCGCCCGGCAGCGTGCGCACACCATAATTAAAGCGATCGAAGAGAATGCAGTGCCTGCCGACATTCGTCAGCCGGGCCACATCTTCCCGCTAGTCGCAAAGCCCGGCGGTGTGTTGAGGCGCGCAGGGCACACCGAAGCCGGTGTGGATCTGGCAAGAATGGCGGGCTGCGCCCCAGCGGCTGTCATTGTAGAGATCATGAATGCGGATGGCACCATGGCCCGTCGACCAGAGCTGGAGCTTTTCGCAGAACGACATAATTTAAAAATGGGAACGATCGCGGATCTCATCGAGTACCGTTCGCTGCACGAACACTCGATCACTCCCTTTGACACCCACCCAATCAGTACTGAATGGGGTGACTTTACGCTACACGCCTTTCGCGACGATATTGATGACCTGACACATTTCGCGTTGCAGAAGGGCAACATCCCTGCCGATAAGCCCATACCCGTTAGAGTACAGCCAATCAGCCTGTTACGAGACGTCATTGGCAATCAACGCAAAGACACCAAACCTGGATGGTCCTATCGATCAGCCATGGCGCACCTTGAAAACGAGGGAGCAGGCGTTGTGGTGCTCATTGGGCAACAAAACTCCGCTGATCAAATCCTCGACGAAGTCAATCACTTCTTGGGAGCAAAGAGTCAACCTGCTCAGCCACAGAACTATCGCTTGATTGGCACGGGCGCCCAGATTCTGCGACATTTGGGCGTGAGTAAGATGCGCCTGTTATCTGCACCCATTCGATTCAATGCATTATCGGGATTCAATCTCGAAGTCTGCGAATTCCTCCCGCGCCCCAAAAAATCCTAGGCATTGAATCGCACAACATCCTCAAGGCGAGCCCTGTCAGTTACGGCGTTGTTAGCCGGGTCTTCATTATCCGGATAGCCAAACGAGAGACCAAACAGGAGCTTCTGATCCTCGGGGATGTTCAGCGCGGGCTTAATCACATGAGCCATGAAACCTAGCGCCGTTTGAGGGCACGACCCAAGACCACGGGCGGTAATGCCCAGCATCACGGTCTGCGCAAACATACCCAAGTCACATGCCTCTCGCAGACCAAATGACTCGGGCAACGTAAAAAACGCGACCGCCGGAGCATCAAAGAAACTGAAATTCCGAAGGAACCAGGTTTGCCTTTTGGCTTTTTCCTCTCGCGGGATACCCAATGCATCGTAGAGAGCGGTCGCAGATGCATATTGGCGCTCTTTGTACACCCCCTCGTATTTTCCATCGTAAGGGTAGTCCAGAGACATATCACCCGCGGCAAACCGCAGGGGCAGCTCGGCACGCAGCTCTTCTAAAACTTGCCCGGTGGCCACGTGCACGAACCAGGGCTGCGTGTTGCAGTTACTGGGGGCACGCAGCGCATCAGAAAATATCTGCCTGAGCAATTCTTCCGGCAACGGATCCGGTCGAAATCCCCGAATGGAACGACGTTCATTAGCGATTTGTGAGAAAGTCTCAGCACGATCTGTCAACGTTTGTTACTCCTACTTAAACGGTTGCCACGTTTGCAATTTCAGCCTTCAAATCCTGACTCTATAACTCTGGACTCTTGCACGTGACCCTTCGAGAGAAAGTCGTGAAGGCATATCTGTTACGCCATGGGGCGGGCATATCAAATAGCGCTCAATAAAACTTTTTGGGCAGTGAGAAAAAAAGACCTATTCCCGCCAAGGCGGTCACCAGAGCAAGAACAGAAAACCCCTTCAATAAAAAGGTCCCAATAGTATCTCGATCATCGTAGTCCATAATGTGTAAGGACCAGAGAAAATCCCACCAGCGCCAGGCGGTATTTCTCACTGCCAGCACTTCACCACTGGTCGCATGGAGATAGGCAACGGTAGCTGTATCCGAGGACGAGTACACTTTCCAGAGAGGCAGTGGTCTGCCACGGTACTCAGCAGCCATTGGTGCCGTGTCGATCCATTCGGCTGTATCTGGAGATAAGTCCGTAAGAAGCCCACCAAGTGCGAGGGCTTGGTCATGAGTCAGCGCGGGCAACAAGTCTCCATTCAGGTTAAGCAGCTGAACACCTGCAGCATCGGAATGTACTTCCACCACCCATTCATTGGGCAAGCGTGGCAGGACACGCAAAGCGCTAAATTCTTGTGCTTCGAATTTCAACGCCTCCGGATCAAAGATCTGACCAGAAGCCGGTCTCACATGACCCTCCCCTCTCACATAGCCGATATCAATGAATGCAAAAAAGACGCCACTAATCGTCCATGCAAGAAGCTGCACCGCAGTGAACATTGCTAACCAACGGTGCCACCGTCTAAGAGCACGCTGATTTTTCATATTTTATTTAGCGACTTCACTGTAGACTACTTCCGAGATTGGATAGACGAGAGCATACTTGCTTCTGACATGGCGCTCCAGCCGCCATGATCAAGGAAGATCAAGGAAGATACAGTAATAGGAAGGAACCGCTGACGGATTGTCAGCCAGAGGGAACGCTGTGGTCAGCAGGCTCAGGACAATAATAGGTGGAAACCCGCGCAATAAAGTGGATCCCCCGCTCGGTACCGAGGCTCTAAACAAGATCTGTGATCGTGTGTTGATTTACGTTGGCACACTGTTTCTTATGGTCGCGATTATGGTGCTTTCCACCAGCCAGACCGGCGAGACGATTTCTGTTCCCGCTGTCGTCCCACCATTAACTCTGTTTACTCTATTTTGTTTCTCGGTTAGAGCGATGAGCTGGCCATGGTCACCGACGTCGCGCCGAGTCGTTACGCAGCTGCTGTGGTCTGTAGGTCTTGTCATAGGCATTGCTTCAAGCAAGCTCGGTGCGATGTACCTTATCAACGCTCTGCCGGCCACGCTCACAGCTGTTTTGATGTTCAGTTTCCGGGTAGCAGCTGTTCAGCTATTCCTGATGATCGCCCTTATCAGCGTCACCGTCGTGTTGCGAATCGTGGGCGTAATGGAACCACTCGAGGCAAGGGGCTATTTACTGGCATCGCAAGCCGGGTGGGTCCTCGGCGTGACCTATCTCATCCTTATCGGCATTATGATGATGGATCTGTTGGCCCTCTTTTTGCGAGAGGTCACAGCTCAAAAGACCAAACTGGATCTTTTACTATCTGCGGTCGAAGAGGCCCCAGATGCCTTCGTAGTATGGGACGAACAAGACCGTCTTGTTATGTGCAATGAAAAATACAGAAACATTGATCCCAAACTTTCACCCTATCTGGTGCCGGGAGTTACTTTTGAAGAGACATTGCGTGCAGGTATTAAACTTTCGCTTTATCCCGAATCTAAAGGCAACGAGGAGGCCTGGATCAAAGATCGGCTAGAAAGTCACCGCGCCGCTGAGAGTAACCGCATTGTGCGCCTTGGTGACAACCGATGGATGCGGGTATTGGAGTCCAGAACCTCACTTGGCTACCTCGCTGGCTTTCGTACCGACGTCACCGAAATAAAAAATGGCCAAGAACTATTACAGGCAACCTTAGATTCGGTCAGTCAGGCTATCATCACCTTCAGTGCTCATGGAGAAATCTTGTCGGCCAACATTGCGGCGGAAATCATGTTTGAGTACGAAGATACTCATATGGAAGGGGAGAGTATTGATCTATTGGTCAAAACAGAGGACTTCAAAACAATATCCACATCCGATTTTGCGCACACCCAACCGGAGAACTCTCGCCATAAAGGCTTCACCTATACGATTTCATTAAAAAAGAAAAGGTCGGGCGTATTTGACGCCCGTGTAGAAGTCATCGAATTAGAACAGAAGACTCAGCGAGTTTTTATGGCGGTAATCACCGACATGTCTCAGGAAACCCACTATCAAAACCGGATTGCCGCGTTGGGTGCCGCGGTGGAGCAACTCAATGCAGGCATTGCATTGTTTGACTCAAATGACATGCTTATTTACACCAACGATAAACTAAACAACCTGATCAGTCTGTTTGATAGCGATAAGATTGAGGGTATGCACTACGCGTCATTTGCCCGTCATATCGCAACCTACTCATCGGTGAATCACATAAACAGAGGAACGTCGTCCATTTTTAGAGGTCTCCTAAGCTTCTTTTATGATCCGAGTAATGCTCTGGAACTGCAGACCAACGACCGTAAGACACTTCAGCTAGAGGGGCAAAAGCTAACGGGCGCACACTCGATTTTTGTCTTCTCTGACATTACTCAGCTTCACAACCAGCAAGCACAACTTGAGCAGGCAACGAAGCTTGCAACGCTGGGTGAAATGGCGACAGGCATTGCGCACGAGATTAATCAGCCGCTCAATGCGGTTAAACTCATTGCGGAAAATATCCGACGGGGCATGGAATTCAATCACGAGAAAACCCAAGGGCGGGTGGTGGAAAAAATGGCGCAGATTATTTCCCAGATTGATCGCGCAGCTACCATTACAACCCATATGCGAAAGTCTGCCCGAAATGCCTCGGAAGAAGATTTAACAGCAGACATTTTGACCACAGTGGCTGACTGCCAAAACCTGCTCTCAGCGCGGATGCGTCTCGAGGATGTGGAATGGCTCAGTGACGTGGAAAATGACATTGAAAACGCAGACATACATCCGCTTCGCGTAGAGCAGGTGATGCTAAATTTAATCAACAACGCAATGGATGCTATTGCAAGCAACAACGCTTTGCAGAAGTGGATAAAGGTCACCGCCTTTAAGTTCGATCAAACTTTTTTGGCCATCACCATAGAAGACTCCGCGGGAGGTATACCTGAGGATCTCATCGGGCGAATTTTCGATCCTTTTTTCACCACCAAGGAAGTAGGCAAAGGCACGGGACTCGGCCTGTCGATTTCCTACAACATTGTTCAAGACGCGGGGGGTGACCTGAGCGTAGAAAACACTGAACACGGCGCACGGTTTACCATCAAGCTTCCGATCGCTTATGATCAGTCTCGTATCCCAGCCGTGTAAGTCTGGGAATTTCAATGGCCGGGCATCTGTCTACAATCAGGCGGGTGCCCGAAGCCAAAACTGCCTCTTCGGCTTGCGCGTGTCTAACGTCGAGCTGCGTCCATATCGCTCCAACACCCACGGCTAACGCCTCGTCGACAACAGCCGGCAGATGATGTCCCGCTCTGAATACGTCGACGAGATCTATCGGCTCCTTAACGTCAGATAAAGAGGAAAGCACCGTCCTATCACAGAGGAGCTGACCCGCCAGCCGGGGATTCACAGGGATCACTGTCACGTCACGTTCACACCAGAACTCAAAAACTTTATAGCTTGGTCTGGTCACATTGGCACTGACACCAACAACTGCGACTGTGTTTACCGACGCCAATAACGTCGCTATCTCCGCATCAGTCTCAACGCGCACGTCAGGTATCCGACCACTTAGGAGAGCGTTTTTCAATAAACGCACGGCGACCCTCGACACCATCTTCAGTAGCAGTCAAGGCTTCCCGCATAACCCGGTTAGCATGTGCGAATGCCTCCTCTAGCGGCATTTCGATCTGTGCATAAAAAGCAGCCTTGCCGTCGCGAATACTCTGGGGCGATCGCGATGCAATTTTTTCTGCGAGAGACTCGGTTTCAGATCGCAGATCCTCGGGAGCAACGTGTTTGTTGATTAAGCCAAACTTTCGGGCATCCTTGGCCGAAAACATGTCGCCCGTGAGTGCCATCTCCATGGCGTGCTTCCGAGATAGATTTCGTCCGATACCCACCAAAGGTGTTGTGCAAAAGGCACCGATGTTCACACCGGGGGTACAAAACCGTGCATCGGAAGCGGCAATCGCAAGGTCGCAGGCAGAGACTAATTGACAACCCGCGGCGGTCGCCGTTCCCTGGACCGACGCAATGACTGGTTTGGGCCCCGTGACAATAGAGGTCATCAGCGCTGCGCACTGATCAAGGATTGCCTCGATTCGATGGCGATAGTCACTTCCCGACTCGGCCTCAGCTTGCACCAGTTCTTTAAGATCGTGGCCAGCACTAAAGACTGGACCTTCCGCAGTAATTACCACCACCCTGACCGCACTGTCGGTGTAGGCAGCCTCCAACGCTGTTGTTAAAGCCTGAATCGTCTCGAGTGAGAGTGGATTTCGCTGATCAGGGCGATTAAGCGTGAGCCAACAAATCCGATCGCTTATTTCGACGGTTACCGGTGATTCTTCCATAGAGAACGCCTCGGTTTAGCACGTACCGCGACAGTAACATGTCTCTCTTACTTGATCATCCGAGGGGACGGCACCATGCTATTTGTAAAAACCACGGCGATTCGCCAACCGCGTGACCACCCCTTATGATCATACCCTCAAAAAGGGAACCCTTATGAATCGACATTACGACCCCACCCCGCCGCAGCCAAGCGAATACAGAGAGGCATCCGCGCCTGCGGCCAAGCCACGGGATGCGGCAACACTGATCGTGGTTAGGAGACAAAAAGAGCCCGAAATCCTGATGGGAAAACGTGCCGCTTCACACAAATTTATGCCCAATAAATTCGTCTTTCCGGGAGGCAAACTTGATGTCGCAGACCAGCGGCTGAACTTCGATTCCTCACTTTCTAAAGAGGTCCTGGATCGGCTTCGCAAATTCACCCGAACCGATACGTCAGATAGAAAATTAACAGGACTGGCCCTTGCTGCCGTCAGAGAGACCTTCGAAGAAACTGGCCTCGTCGTGGGCCAGAAAACTGAGCGCAGGATACGCAGTAAAAATGCAAGCTGGCAGGACTACTTTAACCATGGGGTAGAGCCCGCTCTGGCGAAGCTTGAGTTTATTGCACGCGCTATTACACCCACGTATCGCGTCCGACGCTTTGATACGCGTTTTTTTATGGTGAGTGATACTTCAATGTACATAAACCTGAACTCTTTAAGAAAACAGGGCGGTGAACTGGAACAGGTGAGATGGATACCCCTCTCCGAGACTCGTGAGCTTGATCTGCCCGGCGTGACTCGATGGGTGCTCGATGAGGTTGAAAAGCGCCTGAGCGCAGGCGCGAATTTGGCAGGAAGTCTGCCCACTCCGTTCGTGCGGTTTATAAACGGCAAAACTGTCGAGAAACATCTGTGATTTGGGGATTCTTGCACGCCGCGGGAATTTTTCTATGACCGAATCGAGGTGGTCTAAGGCCAGAGTCAACGCATGGGCTGACCAGCAGGGCTGGTTAGTGGGATGCAACTTCACGCCCAGCACAGCATCCAATCAATTCGAGATGTGGCAACCAGAGACCTTCGATCCAGAAACGATCGATCGTGAGCTAAGGTGGGCTTCTCAGCTTGGGATGAACAGCATCCGGGTTTTTCTCCACGACTTAGTCTGGCTGGCCGATCCTGATGGCTTCAAATCCCGAATTAACCACCTCCTGCAACTCGCCGATGCCGCGCACATCAAGACCATGCTCGTACTTTTCGATGACTGCTGGTTCCCCCCTAAGCCGGGTAAACAGCAAGAGCCCGTGCCCGGCGTTCATAACTCCCGGTGGGCCCAGTCGCCCGGGCATGACGTCGTCAAGGATCGATCTCAGTGGCCGCGGCTGGAAGCCTACGTCAGAGACATCATCACAACCTTTAGCGATGATCCACGGGTCTGTCTGTGGGATCTCTATAATGAGCCAGGCAATGCCATCCTGCCACTGGCTTCAACCCCGACTTACTACGCATTTCCGCGCGCTGTTTCGCGCATTGTCAGGCACTTCGTTCTGCAGAGCCCTACCCTTCCGCTGCTGGAGGCGTGTTTCCGGTGGGCCCGATCAGTCGATCCTGCACAGCCTCTCACGGTCGGCGTTTGGGCACCCAATCCCCGCCTCAACAAACTTCAGTTGGCACAATCCGACGTGATTTCCTTCCATCAGTACATGGGAGCGAAAGCCCTGAAGACCAGGATCAAAGAACTAAAACAGCAGTATGGACGACCAGTTTTATGCACCGAATGGATGGCTAGGACAGTGGAAAGCCGGGTTGAAACCCATCTTCCTATCTTCAAAGAAGAGAGGGTCGGTTGCTTTACCTGGGGATTGGTATCGGGACGAACGCAAACAATTCACCCCTGGACCGACCGTCCAGGATCGCCGCCTCCAACCCTCTGGCATCACGATCTACTACATCCCGATGGATCGGCCTATAACGGTAGCGAGATTGAAGTGATGAAACGCCTCACAAACACCTGATGCGCAGACAGAGCCAACACTACCGATCTGTGCGTTCGCTCTGTAAAGCTAACCTCGGCGGATCACAGGCATCCTGGCCGCCGCGCAAGACTCACGTTCTGTGGCTCATCGATTAGCTTAAATGGTTCGAGTACCGCGGTTAACCCGTCCACAAAAAAACCACCTCAAAGGGTGGTTGATATTTATTGGTGGAGCTAGGCGGGATCGAACCGCCGACCTCAACACTGCCAGTGTTGCGCTCTCCCAGCTGAGCTATAGCCCCACAAGTCTTGTCTGGGACGACAAGGGAAGCGAATGCTATTCAGATAGCCCTGTCCTGTCAACCAATGCAAAGGAAGCTGCGTCCTGAATCTCCTTCACCGCAAAAATCGCGTATCCTTCGTAAAGCTTTTAGTGATTCGTAAGGCCCGACGATGGGCTGGGGAGGAATAATGTTGTCACGAGCCCTTCTGTTGCTCTCAGGCGCTGTCTTTTTAGGATACGGCGTGATTTCTTGGATCAATCCCGAAGTACCTGCAGAATACGCGGGTCTCTTTATTGCAACCCATGACGGCTATGCCGAGATGACGTCGGTGTATGGAGGGTTTCAGGGTAGCTTCGGTGCAATTCTGATTGCCTCCGCCTTTTTGAAGCCCTATGAGCGCGCGGGTCTGTGGCTCATTCTTATTTGCGTGGGCACCATCGCAGTTGCCCGGGGCAGCGTCGCCTTTGGCGATCTCGACTCAAGTCTTCAGGTGGCCAACAGCACCTTGGGTATCGATATGAGTTCAAGCTTTACTTCCTATACCTGGGGCGCGCTGGCTTTCGAGACCCTGCTTGCTCTCTGGGCAGGAATCGCACTGCTGGCCACGCGAAAAAATTAGCTTAAATCCAGGGCTGCGTATTCCTTTTCCAGGCGCTTCGCAGCCTTCTTTGAAACACCCCCCAACACATTGATAGCATGCCGAAGTCTCGCGCGGGTGATATCCGGACCAAGAATTGCCATCGAGTCGGGCATTGAATACGCCGACTTGCTCCCTGCGATGGCTATAAACAGTGGCGCAAACAACTCCTTAGGTTTTAAGGCCATGGCGGCTGAAAGTGATTTAAGGCAGTCAAACAGCGCGCCTCGATCCCAATCCTGCTGCGCTTCCAAACGCCACAACACAAGCTGTAAACGCCGCACAGTCTCTTCCTGAGACTCAGAAGCAAAGGATGCTTCACTGATAGCCACCTCACCTGACAACAGATAAGCCGACAGCGGAATGAAATCAGACAGCACCTCCATACGACCCTGAGCGTGAGGCAGAATTTTCATCAGGGTTTCTTTATTGAGCGCCCACTCACGTAAGCGTGTTGCCAACGCTTCGACATCGTGATCCTCTCGAATCCACAGCCCGTTTAACCATTTGAGTTTTTCAGTATCAAAGATGGGGCCTCCCAGAGATACCCGTTGAATATCGAACGCAGACTCCATATCGGCGAGTGTGAACTTCTCGCGTTCATCAGGCATCGACCAGCCCATACGACCCAAATAATTTAATAGCGCCTCAGGCAAATAACCCATACGCTGGTAATACAGGATGCTTGTTGGATTCTTTCGCTTAGAGAGCTTCGACTTATCGGGATTTCGCAAAAGCGGCAGATGACAAAGAGTCGGCATCTCCCAGCCGAAGTAACCGTAGAGCAACTGATGTTTCGGCGCGGAATTGATCCACTCCTCTCCTCGGATGACATGGGTGATTTCCATCAGGTGATCATCGACCACATTTGCCAAATGGTAGGTAGGCATACCATCGGATTTCAGAAGGATTTGGGCATCCACCATGCTCCAATCGAGCTCGATTGGCCCTCGCAACATGTCCTCAACAACGCACACGCCCGCCTGCTCAGGGACCATCATTCGAATAACAAAAGCATCCCCTCGCTCCTTTCGACGCGCCTGCTCATCATCAGGTAGGGTTAGGTCTGAAGGCTTCAGTGCGGTGCCGTTACCCGCCTCTCGACGGGCCTCTCGCAGCGCCTCGAGTTCTTCCGCGGTGCGATAACAGACGAAGGCGTGACCAGCCTCAACTAACTGCCATGCATAGTCTGCGTAGGCTTCCCCCCGCTCACTCTGACGATAAGGGCCATGAGGGCCGCCGACGTCAGGACCCTCGTCCCATGAAAGGCCAAGCCAAGTCAGCGAATCTACAATGGCTTGCTCCGCTTCGGGCGTGCTTCGTGCCCGATCGGTATCCTCGATGCGCAAGATGAACTGCCCCCCATGAGCGCGGGCAAAACAGCGATTGAA
>Ga0181573_10001876_pt1 | contig 20089 bp, 4 predicted proteins | sample 101ome_25_FD_148643 | JGI IMG/M metagenome (GOLD analysis project Ga0181573, IMG submission 148643) | Coastal salt marsh microbial communities from the Groves Creek Marsh, Skidaway Island, Georgia - 101409BT metaG (spades assembly) | ecosystem: Environmental > Aquatic > Marine > Intertidal zone... | reverse complement strand
CGGCGTCCGCGGCAGCAGCGCTGGAGGACAGGGACCGCGTCAGATTTGGAGCCCGCGAGGGCGGCGGGCCCTCGTCCCCAGCCGTGACCCGCGGTGAACCCGGGGACGGGGGCGGAGACACAGGGCGATGCGAGGCGGTGACTCCTCCCGCCGCCGCCGCCGCCGCCGCCGCCGCAGCCGCCACCGGTGCGTTGGCCGCGCCGCCGCCGGGTGCCGCGTGGGCGCGGTGAAGGTACCGCGCGGCCGAGGAGCGGGCCCGTGCGGCCGACTGGGTCGCCACCACGAGCTCGACGAGGGCCTGAAAGCTCGGGGTTAGCGCAGCCTCGGCCGCCGCCCGCCGCCCGCCGCCGCCGCCCTCAAGCCGAGCCGCGGCGTCCCGGTGGTCGCAGCGCTCGCGTACCAGGCCAGCAATGCCCCCTAGCAGGCCGAGCGGCGGTGGGTCCTCAGAACGAAACAGCTCAGGCCGCTGAAGTAGGCGCGTCAGGAGCGCCACCACGCGCTGCTTGTACGGCACGCCGCCGCTGCGGAGATAGCGCACCAGGGCGGCAAAGACCTTGGCGTTGTGGACGGCACCGCGGGGCAGAAGGCCGCGATGGGCGTGGCCCATGAGGAGATCGAGGAGCCAGCAGGCCCACTCGAGGCTCGACTCGCCCCCGAGGACCTGCGCCTCCCGTAGCCACTGCAGGCCGAGCAGCGGAGTCGCGCTGAAGCGGAAGCCCCAGCCGAGGTCCCCGCTGCCGCCTCCGTCCAGGTTGCTCACGAAGCGGAAGAAGAAGCGGTCGGCGAAAATGAGGACGGGGCGGAAGCGGCTCGGCCCTCCGTAGTAGCGCCCAACCTCCTGGGTCTGCTTCTCGTCGAGGTAGAGCACCAGGATGGACCCGTGGTGCACGCCGGGCTTCGGCTCGGCGGTGCGGCAGCGCGGGTCGAAGTGGACGCGCAGCGCCGTTGCCCCCTCGAAGCATACCTCGCCTCCGTAGTCGCACTTGGGGAAGTAAGGGTGGATGGACTCACGCGACAGGACCATGCGGTGGTCCGTCGGCTTTGTGGACTCGGTGAAGTGCCGGCAGCATTCGTCCACGAGGAGCGTCGACAGGGCTGCTGCCCCATGCGGCGGCACGAGCGACGACCCCGACCGGACCAAGCTTGGGGATGCCGGCTGGGCGATTTTGCGCGACGGCGCTGGGCTGCCGCCGCCGCTGCCGCCGCTGCTGCCTTCGACGCTGCTGCTGCTGCTTTTGCTGCTGCTCGTCGAAGCCTCGACCTCGAGGAGCGTCGCCAGAACGCCCCGGATAAGCGCCACGCTCCCTTCGGCTGCGCCCCCACCGCTGCCGCCGTCACCGTCTGCTGCGCCACCGATGTCGCCGCCGCCGCCACCGCCAACACCACAACCCTCGCTGGAGCTGCTTTCGGCCTCGCCGCTGCCCCCTGCAGCCTCGTTGCCCGCAGTCTCCGACATGGCGAGCGCGCCCTCGGTGGCCGCCACGAGCTTCACGAGCGCAACGAGCCGGTCCGCGTTGCCCACCACGCCGCCGTCGCCGCAGTCGGACTCTCCTCCGCCTGCTGCACCGGAGCCGGCCGCCGTCGCCGCCGCCGCCGCCGAGCTCTTGCGCCGGCTGCTGCTGTTGCTGCCACTGCTGCTGTAGATGCGGCGAAGCGCGATGCCGTCGAGCCCGGGGGCCGAGCCGCTCAGAGCGGCCCTGGCGTGGCGCTTCCACTCGGCAACGAGAGAAAGGAGGGCGGCCCGGGCATACTGCGTGGCGAGGGCCAAGTCCGTTGCCACCTTGAGCGACCGCGTGTCGGCCAGGCCCCCAAGCTCCGCCCCGAACAGGGTCCCGAACGCGCGCACCTCGCTGAGCGGCACGGTGCGCACGAGCTCCTCGCCGCCGCCGCCGCCGCCGCCACCGCCGCTCGTGGGCGCAAGGCCGCCTTCGGTTCCGCAGGCGAGGCTTATGGTGCACTCCTGGCCGTTGTCCGAGACAGCCACGAGGACGCCGCGTCGGCCATTGACCCGCGCCACCGGCCCCACGTCGCTCGCCAGCGCCACGAGCATGCCGAGGCGCGGCGGAACCGTTTCGGGGGGGCATCCCGCTTGCTGCCGCCCGTGCTCCGGCGGGATCACTGACACGCGCACCAGCGTCGCCTCCATGTCCACGGCCGCCGCCCCCGCCGCCGCCCCGGCCGCGGCGCCCACGCTCGCGCTCGCGGCGCCGAGCGCCGCGTCCGCCGCCCCCTCCGCGCTCGAGCTCAGGAGCTCGGACCGCAGCTCCTCGCTCGAGAACTCGAGGGCGGCCTCGTCGTCCTCGGTGGCGTCCGTGGACCGCGCACCCAAGTAGACCTCCACGCGAAGGGCGGGGGCCGCGCCCCGCCAGGCCAAAGGCCGGAACCGCACGAAGCGCGCCGTTACCGGGCTCGGCAAAAAGTGGGTCACCACTTCGTTCGGGCTCGGCGCGAAGCTCGCCGCGAGCGTCGCGGTTGCCGGGGAAAGCGGCCGTGCCACCTGGGCTCGCCATGACCGCACGCCACGCGTCGCCGTCGAGGCTGTGCTCCAGCGCGTACGAGGTGACGAACTGCGGCGGGCCGCTCAGGTTCCGGCCCCGCGTCTCGCGCGTCTCGGCCTCGCCGAGGCGAAACCGGCCCTGCGTAGCGACGCCGACGACCTGCTTGGCGGCCTTGAGGTCCACCTGGAGCCACTGCGCGTCGTCCGCGACCGCAGCGGCCCAGCCCCCGCCGTCACCTTTGTAGTGGAGACGGCCGCTCCTGGCTCTGCCCCCGAGCAGCTGCTCCGAGGACGCGCTGAGCTCGGCGTCCGCCACGGCGCCTCCGCCCACGCCCGCGGGCTGCTCGACCCCGACGCCGTAGAGCTCGAGGCGGAGGGCCCCGTGCTCGCCCTCACTGCCGCCCTCGTGGCCCCACGCCGTGACCACGAGACGCACGAAGCGGGCGGCCACGGGGCTACGGCCGTCGGAGCCGCTCACCACGTGCGCCACCGTGTGCACCGCGTCCACGTTGGCGGCCCCGAAGCTCCCAACGCTGCGCCAGCCGCTGCCGTCGAGAGACACCTCGAGGCGGTACGCCGCCGGCCAGCTCGCGGGCACGCTGTCTCCCTCCGCGGGGGCGCCGCTCGTGGCGAAGCCCCCAACCAGCGCGCGACCCTTGAGCTTGACCGTGAGGTGCTGCGGGCCGCCCTGGGCGCCCCCCTGCGTCAGGTCGGGGCGCCAGCTCCCCGTGCAGCCAAGGCGAGCGCACGAGGGCGGGCCGCTGGCGAGGGCGGAGGACGCAAACAGCTGGTCGTCGGCGATGGCCTCGCTCTGGAGCCCGAGCGGGGGGCCCGCGCACCGCCCAAAGACCTCGGCGCGCAGCAGCGGCGCCCGGCCCACCCACGCCAGCGGCCGGAGCCGCACGAAGCGCGCCACGCGCGACGCCACGGGATGCTGTCGCTGGGGCGCACCATCCGGGCCGTCGCCAAAGTAACGCAGGCCATCGGGCGGGAGCGGCACGACTACGAGCCCCTCGGCGCCCCGGGCGTCGGCGCACCCGGCCATGGCCACCGGGTCGCTCCACGCCAGCCGGTCCAGCGACGCTGACAGCGCGTACCGTGTCACCCACGCGTCCTCGCCGCCGCCGCAGCCGCCAGCACCGCTACCGCCCGGCGACCTGCCCAGCATGCCAGCGACTTGGCCCGCGACGGCGACGCCTTGGAGCTCGCACGGTGCCCCGAGGTCAATCTCAAGGTAGTCCGACGAGCCCCCCGCCAGCTCGTTGTCGCATGCGCCGCCGCCGTCGTCGTCGCCGTCTCGCGTGGCCCCGTCAGCGCGCGGTCTCCAGCCGCCGCTGCTGGTCCGCGCCTGTACGCCGCCCTCGCGGGGCGACCGAGGGACCTGCAGGCGGGCGCGTGCCGGGGCGCAGGCCGGGCCGTCCTGCGACGTCGCGCTGAAGGCGCTGTCGGGAAGGCCCGCCACCAGCGCGCCGCCCCGCGCCCGCGCGTCCACGACAACGTCCACGCGGAGGCTGCACGCCCCGGACCACTTGAGCGGCCGGAAGCGCAGCCGACGCGCGCCAACCGGACTTGGGAGCACGTGCGTCACGACGGCGAAAGCGTCCGCGTTGCCCGGCAGAGTTGTTACCCCAGGCTCGAGCTCGATGGGAATCCACAGAGACGCGGCGTCAGATGCCGAGGCTGCGTTATCGGACGCCACAACCTTTCCATCAGAGGCTGCCACGGCACTGAACCCCCCTCCGCCGCTGCCGCCGCCGTTTCTGTCTCCCTCCCCGAAGCAATAGTCCAGGCAGAATGAGGTGACGTGGTCGCTCACATTGTCTCCCTGGACGCTCACGGCAACGACGGGGAGGTGTTGGCCGAGGTCCACCTCGAGCCACGGAGCCTTGTCGTCCAGCGCCGCGTGCCACGCTCGATCGGCGCGGAGGCGGGCGTCCGAGGCCTGGCTCCTGAGCCCGCAGCTCGAAGCCGCGAAGTGGGACGCCGGCAGCACTGGGTCGGCGTCGCACGGCGCCAGTGCGGACAGCTGATCCGCTCCGGCCGCTCCACCTGCCCCCGCCGCCGCGTCCCCGCTTCTCGCCCTGGGGCTCGCCGCGGGGCCGAGGCCGTCGCTCGAGACGTGGCCGCAAATGAGGGACGCGCCCAGGCCCTCGCCAAAGACCTCGACTCGGAGTGCAATGGCCGTCTCCCACGTGAGCGGCGTGAAGCGCACGAACCGTGCTCGGACGCCGTCGGCGAACCCGTGCGCCACGACGCCGTCGCCGTCCACGTTGCCCGCGAACGTGGCCGAGGAGTGCTCCGTGAACCTACCGTCCTCCCCCGGCGCCGCTCCAGTCCGCTGCGACTTCCAGTTCTCGCCGTCCGAGGAGGTCTCGACGGCGTACGAGGTCACATGGGCCTCCTTCCCAACGGCCTCGCCGGGAAAGACCGAGGCCAGGAGCGCGGCGCGTGCTGCTCCGGCCGCTCCTGCGCCTGCTCCAGCCGCCACGTGCTCCCGAAGGACCTTGGCCGCGCGGCCCTGGGTGGCGACGCCGCGGAGCATGCGCGGCGCCCCGAGGTCCACCTGGAGCCACTGCCCAGACGACGACGCACCGGGCGTCAGGCACCACGCGCCGCGACCGCTTCCACCGCTTCCGCCGTGGCGGTGGAGCCGCGCGTCGGGGCAGGTCTCGGGCGCGGCCGATGCGGTGATCATGGCGTCGGTGATGAGGCCCGACTGGAGGCCAAGGGCCGCGCCGCCGAGCCCCCCCGTGATGCCGTCCGCGCTCACTACCACCTCGGACTTCTCCTCAGCGAGCATGAGCTTGTAGTAGGCCTTGCCGCCGCGCGGGTCTGCAAGCCACTCGGCTGCCTTGTCCATGTCGTCGCGGCACATCTCGAGGGCCTGGAAGCAGAGCTTGGGCGGCTGTTGGACGATCTTCTCGAGCGTCTCGGCGTTGGCCCAGCGCGCCGCGACCAGCGCCTCGGCCTTGCTCAGGGCCTTGGAGCCCAGCCCGCCAGGCCCGCCCGCGCCGCCTCCCACCCCGCACCCCGCGCCGCCGCCGCCGCCACCGTCCATGAAGCTAAAGGCGGCGTCGCTGAAAAGCCAGTTGGCGGCGGCCTCCATGTTGTCGTCGCACAGCTCGAGGGCCTTAATGCACAGGCTAAGGTCGTGGCCCCCGAACTCGGTCAGGCTCAGGGCGACCATCCGCCGCTCCTCAGCCCTGGCCGCGGCCCGAGCCGCCTCCGCCGCGACCGCCGCCGCCTCACCGTCATCCCCGGTCGTCGCCGTGGCCAAGAGCGCCTGCCCGAGCTCAGGCCCGAGGTGCTCCGCATCTGCTAGGCGGTCGTGGAGCACCGCTGCCCGGCGCTCCAAGGCGTGCGCCGAAAGGAACCCGGGGCTCGGCACAGTGCGGAGCGAAGCCGCGTAGAGGAGGTCCACCACGTCGCGCTGGCGGCTCACCTCAGGCGCCCGGCCCGCGAGTAGCGAAGGGAAGGCGCGCAGGGCGAGGACCCAGAGATGCGCCAGCCGCACGCCCGCCATGCCGCCCTTCTCCGCGAGCCCGCGCGACGATGTCGCCGACGCTGCCGCCGCCACCGTCGCGGAGGGCCCGGAGGGAGTCGCGGGGGGCGGCGAGGCCCCACCGCCGCTGGACGTTTGGAGCCCCTAAACAAGAAATCAGGGGGCAGGGGCAAGGGGATTACAGCTTTTGCGCACGTGACACACACAGGTACTGCAAGGGATGGGGTAGTACTCAAGACAGAGGCAAGTTCATTCACGCGTGGATTGGAGCGCAGTTTGAGTTAAGGTCGGTTCGAGCGATTGTATCAACGTACCCCCGCGGCGAGCGACGCCATCGAAACAGCGGCGCCTTCCTCGTCGTCGTCGTCGTCGTCGTCGTAGTCGCTGCCGTCGTCGCCCGCCGCGCCGCGCAGGGCGATGCCGGTGCCGCTCGCGCCAGGACCCAGCCCAGCGCTGCCGAGGGCCTTGTCGAGACCCCGCTTGAGGAGCTTAAAGGTGCGCATAAAGAGGCCGCAGAGTTCGTCGTTCCCGAGCAGGCACGGCGGGAGGGCTGTGCCCAGGGGCACCATCGCTTCAAGCTTGAGCGGGAACGGCCCCGCACTGGCCCCCGCCGCTCCCTCAAAGGCCACGCTCGCGGTCCCTCGGTCCCGGTCCAAAGCCACCACCGACGCCACGACGCGGCCCGGCATGCCGACCGCGGCTGGCGCCCCTGCCTTACTCGCGGCCCGGCTCAGGGCCCCGCTGCTCGCTTCGACGGCGGCAAGTCCGCCTACGCGCACCAGCGGCTGCAGCCCGCCCAGGAGCGCGAGGCACGCCGCCAGGCCGCCCGCATCACGACAGGCGCTGCCGTCGGCGGCGAGCTGCCGGCAGGCGTTGCCGAGGGTGGTGCGGAGGCACGGGACCACGAGCGGCGCCACGGCGGAGGGCGAGGCCGCGAGCAGCGCGTGCAGAAACGCCACCACGTCGTGCGCGTGGGCGAGCTCGAGGTAGGCTCCCCCTAGCCCGCCGCCCACGCCGCCGCCGCCGCCACTCGTCGCCGCCGCAGCCGCGCCGCTAAAGGCGCCCACGTCCTCCCGAGCGCCCTCGTCGTCATCGCCAAAGTCCTTGCCGCCGTGATCGCCGCCGCTGCTGCTCCTGCTGCTGCTGCCTCCGCTTGACGCCATGGCGGAGCGGCCCACCATGCCCAGGAGCCACGGCACGAGGCCGTCGGGAGCGCTGGCGCCGCCGCGCCGGGCTGGGGACGCGTGCGCCGGCTTCGACGACGTCGTGGACCCAGAGGGGCGTTGAGTGTTTTGAACGGCCGCTTCCGGGAGGGCGTGGGCAAGGTCGGCGGGTTCGAGGCGGCCTGCGAGGCGCAGGAGCAGGGCCAGAGCTAGGCGGCGCACCCGGGCGGTGCCGTGCTTTACCAGAGGCAGCAGCGCGTGCAGGGCCGGCCGCCCACCGAGGTGCGCCAAGCCGAAGGGCGTCGCCGCCAGCGCCACGCACAGCTCGAGGTGGGCGAAGACGGCGGCCTCGGCTTCCTGCAGCTCGAGGCTCGGAGCGCACCCGCTCGCCGGCGAGGGGGCCGCGGTGAACTGGGGGCGGTGTAGCGCCGGGGAGCGCCCCCCACCCCCGCCGCCTGCGCTTCCAGCGGCCAACTCGGGGGGCGCGCCGCCCGCGGAGGGGGAGGGCCCCGGCGCACTCATGGAACGCATGAGCGGGATAGCCTGGGGCGGCTGCGGCGGCGCAGCATCGTCTTTCGATCTGCCGAGGCTTTCCTCCCCCACCAGTGCCTCCGGCGCCCGTAACGCAGCCATGTACACCTGAAAAAATATCAGAATGCTATCAGGGTTTGGATTTTTAAAGATGCTAGTGTGCTTGCCACCCGCTGCATCACACACACCTCAGAGGCAAAGGCAAGCTCGCTTTGGAGCATGTCGAGGAGCGCGCGGCGCAGCCCCGCGGCCGCCGTCCGTGCCGGAGCCTTGTCGCTGCCGAGAAGCAGTGGGGCGGCGGCAGCGGCGAACCCCGCGCCCCCCCGCCCCGGCGTCCGCCCCGACCCAACGCTGCCCGCGGTCGCTCCTGCCGCCGCTCCTGCCGCCGCTGCCAGCGCCACAGCGTCGGCGCTGAGGCCGCTGAGCAGCCGCGCCGTGAGGTTGCTCCCGAGTCCGAGTTCGCGCAGGGCCCGGGCCGTCCGCAGCGCCACGTCCGCGAGCGGCTCGGCCTCGCCCACGCTCGCCGCGGCCGCCGCCTGGGGCAGGACGGGCACCGCGCCCGGGCTGCTCCGGGGCCGCTGCCGCCCCGCCACCTCGGCCGCGCGCTTGGTGGCGGCGACGAAGCCGGGGACCCGGGCGTCGGCCTCGGCCTCGCGCCGCCCGGGCCCCGCCGCGAGGGCGCAGAGTAGCCGCACGAGCCCCCACGCGGCCGCCGCGAGCGCGGGCTTCCCTGCCTGGTCCAGGAGCTCGCTGTAGGCGCCGCCGGAGCCCGTGCACGCCGCCCCCGCCCCCGCCATGAGGAGCGCCAGGGCCGCATCGTCGCCATGGATGGGAGATCCTCGAGTCGGGAGACCGTCGTCGTCGTTTCCAGCGTCGCCTAGAGCCGTAAGGTCGTCATGGATGGAATCGTCGTCGGAACCGGTATCGTGGGACACCGGGAGGGGCTCGGACGAGACCCAGTCCGCGCCCTTGAGCTCGGCGGTGCGGGCCCCCTTGCCTAGGGCGGCCGCAAGACTCCCATTTTCCAGCGGCCAGAACCCGGCTAGGCCTCGGAAAGGCTCCGCCGCCTCCGCCGCAAGCACCGCCGCCGTGATGGAGGCTGCGACCGCCGCTGCCCTGGCGGTCGCGGCGGCCGCGGCCGTGGCCGCAGCTGCCTCCCGTTCTTCAGGCGTGGGCTCGGCGGGCGGGGGGCCCGCGGTGGCCATCATCATGGCGATCTCCAGTTGCTCCTCCTCTGACATGTTTTCGAGCTGCTCCTGCGTGTGCACCGGGGTGGCCGCGGCATCTGGCAGCGCCGCCGCGGCCGCCACCGTGTCCGCCGCCTCGGCCGCCGCAGCCGCCACCGAGGCCGCCTCGGCCGCAGCGGTGGCTTTTGCCGCCGCGACCGGGTCCTCCTTTGGCGGGGCTTTCTCGAAGGCGCCGCCGGCGTCGCAGTGCGCCCGCACGTCGGCAAACGACAGGGCGCGGTCCCACACGCGCACGTGCGCGAGACGCCCGCAGAACCCCGGCCGTTGCGCGCCCCCCGACGCGTCCTCGACCGTGTCGCCGACGGCGCCAGGCGCCGAAGCGTCCCCGAGGCACAGAGCCAGGGCCGAGTCGGCCGGGGGCTGGGATCCGGGCAACGTCTTTAGGACCAAGGCAAGCGCGCCGTCGATGTACAGGCGCACCACGCTCATCATGACTACCGGGGCCTGCTCAGGAGCTTCGGGATGCTTTGCTTCTTCGGCCGGAGCCTCAGCGTTGGAGCCTGCTGGTGCTTCTGGTGCTGCTGGGACCATTTCTGCAGGTTCTGATGCTGCTGGTGCGGCCGCTTGTTCTGCTGCTTGGGCTGCTGCTGCGCGCGGTGGTGCAGCGACAGCAATGCCCGTGCTCCCGCTTGCGCCGTCCGCAGTAGCGGTCGCAACGATGGCGCCGTCGCCACCACTCGCCGGGCCGGTGCACCACTGCCGCTTGCGCCGCCGATCGCTGCAGCTGAGGCAGCACTGCTACTCGCCGGAACCGGGGTGCCACTTCCTGTGGTCATGCTTGTGCCGCCGCCGCCGCCGCTGCCGCTCGCCGCAGTCGAGGCAGCACTGCCCGTGATGTCGCTTGCGCCACCACCGCCGCTCGCAAGGGCCGCTGCGCCGCTGCCTGTGGCCGCGCTTGCTCCGCTGCTCGCATCAACCGATGGAGGCACAGCTCTCGAGGTGCCTGTCGGTGGCGGTGGCACCCGCCGGGCGGCTTGGTTATACTCGAACTGCTCAACGAGGCCGGCGAGCGACTCGCGCTCCAGGTCCCCCATGCCGCCGCCGTTCGACCGCAGGTACTCCATGAGCTCCCCCATGCCCTCCGGACTCTCCAGCGCCTCCATGCGCAGCAGGTCGACCAGCGCCGCGGCGCCGCCAACTGCCCCGCGCCGCGAGGAGGCTCTGGCCGCCCCCGCCGCCGCCCCCGATGCCGCGGCTGCCCCCCGCTCTGGGGCCGCCCCGCCCGCGGCAGCCGGAGCCACCGCGGAAAGCGCCGCCCGCGCCGCTGCCAGGGCCGCGATCTCCAGGGCCGCGTCCGGGTCCGCCTCCGTGGGCGGCTCAACGACGACCGCGACGTGGTGCCAGACCCGGGGCGCGAGGCGGTGGTCGCTCAGGACACTCTTGCCGCCGAACGAGACGCGCAGGCGACCCCCGTGGAGCTCGAGGCGGGGGAGCATGAGCGCTGGCGCCGCGGCGGGGCTCAGGAGCGCGGCCCAGCCCGCCAGTGCCGCGGGGCGCATCCAGAGTTCCACGGAAGCGCCCCGGTCGGGGAGTAAGGCCCGCCCGAAGGAGAGCTTGAGGCGGCTGGAGCTGCCGCGGCTGGTGCCTGGGAGGTGCACGTGCGTGCACAAGCGGCGCGGTGCGGTGACCACGCCGGCCGGCACCGAGGCAGGCGCTGCTGCTGCTGCCAACGACGCTGCGCCGCCCCCCGCCGCTGCTCCACCGGTGCCAGTGCTGGTGCTAGAGCCCGAAGCGTGTGCAACGAGGTGCTCGAGAAAGGCCTTGTAGGCATCGCTGAGGCTGGTGGGGGAGTGACGCGCAGAGGCGAGGCGCAGCGCCGACGGATCCTCCGAGGGCGCCAACCGCTGCGCTGCCCACCACGCGGGCGGCGGCCGCGCGGCCCGGGGCGCGCTCCAGAGGTGGTCCAGGAGCGCGCGCTTGGTCAGCAATCCGCTCGCCAGGCAGGCGCGCACCTCGGCCAACGGCCACGGGGCCCACGCTGCAACGCCAGCCGCGGCCACCGAAATAGGAGCAGGAGCAGGAAGAGGAGGAGGAGAAGCAGCAGCAGCAGGTGGCGTAGGCGTGGCGTGCTGGGCGGCGCGGAAGCGATGGCGGGCGAGGAGGCGGTCCGCCTCTGCCACCTTGCCGCGGAGCGCCATGAGCCCGTGCAGCGTCTCGAGCAGGCCGCTCCCCAGCACGGCGCCGTGGTCCCCCGGGCCCAGGTCGAGGCACCAGCACCAGCACACGAGGAGCGCCGTGGCCCCGTCCCCCACCAACGCTGCGCCCGCAAGGAGCCCGGCCAGCTGCCCGTAGAGCTTCCCGAAGCTCCGCTGGACGCGCGCGAGCCCGAGCCGGCCGCAGCCCTCGAGTCCTGTCAGGGGATGGTGCACGGCCCCCAGGCTCGCCGCTAGCGCCCCGCCCTTGATGCCCTTGGCCGGAGACGAGGGCGAGCGGTTCGGGCTGTTCGGGCCGCCGCCGCCGCCCTCGGCGTCGCTGTCGTCGCTCCCGCCCTCGTCCATGGGGGCGCCCTGGACGCTCGGGAGCGGCACGCGCACGCTCGCCGGGTTGACAAGGCCCACGCCCGACGGCGGGGTCCGGTTCGGGTCCCGGTGGCGCGGCGGTGCCGCGCCACCGGGGGTCGCCGCGTTGCCCGGAATAGCAATGACCGCCCGCTCCGGCGCCGCCCCGTCCGGGACGCCCGCTGCGGCTGCTAAAGCTCGACCGGCGGTTGTGGCGGCCGCGACCGCGGGGACGAGCGGGTCCTGGCCGTGGCGGGCCTTGCGCCCTCTAAGCGCGGCGCGCAGGGGTCGGAGGGCGCCGAGGCGGGCCGACGGCGCCGAGAGGCTTGCCAAGACGGCGTCGAGGCTCGCCAGGCCGGCCGCCCGCTCACCCGCCCGCCTCGACCGCAGGGCCATGGCGGCCACCAGGCGGTGCGGGGGCGCCGTGGTGCCGTCCTTGACGTAAAGCAGCGCGGACCAGGCCGCCCCGCGGCTCGCAGCGCCCAGCACACGCTCTCGCTTAGACCACGGTTTGCCGCCGCCGGCAACGGTACTTGATGCTACGGCGGGCGCGCCGAGCGGCTCGTCGTCCCCGGCGCCAGCGCCGGGGGGCGCCGCGTCGGTGAGGCCGTGCTTGGAGCGCCACTCATGCTGGGCCCGGAACACGCCCAGCACCTGGCCGAACTTGCCGCCCTCCTCGTCACCTCCGCCGCCGCCAAAGCCGCCGCTGCCTCCAAAGCCGCCGCCACTGGGGCTGCCGCCACCCCGGCGGTCCTCGGTGCGCCGGCCGCGGTAACCCGCCGGCACCAGGCTAAGGGTCCGCGAGAGGGGCACCGCGGCCACCTTCCGGGAGCCGTCGCTGAATTCGTCGTCCTCGTCGTCCGATGCGGCGCGCGCCATCTCCCCGTCGCCGACCTTGGCCCCGGGCTCGGCCTCGGCGGCGTCGAGCGCCGGGGCCGGGCCCAGGGGCTGCGACGGGACCGCCGCGAGGAGGGACAGGACAAAGTCGAGGCGGGCGCTGATCTGCTCCTCCGCCTCGGCCCACGTCTCCGGGATTATCACGCCGTCGTTAGTAGGCGCATAGGCTGTCACCGCCGCCGCCTTGATGGATGATACCGCAGCCTGGGCGTCATGGGGAGAAGCGGGTGCGGTAACGGCCTCGACGGCGGCCGTGGTTGCAGCAGCTGCTGCTGCTACTGCTGCGGCGGCAGCAGTGGCGGAAGCCGCCGCGTCCCACGCCGCAGACTCTGCGTCCTCCACAACTGCGGCGCCCCCGGGAGTCGTGGGCGGGCGTGGGACCTCTTCCGCAGCCATGGGGTCGGCGGTCACGGGAACTTGCGCAAGCTCCTCCGGCGCACCGGCGCTTCCCGCGTCGGGCTTGCCGCCACCGCCGTCGCTGCCGTTCTCCTCGAGCGGGCCGCCGCCTTCCAGCGCCAGGGCCTCGGCGCGGTCACTTGCCTGCTCCTCAAGCTTGGCGTACGCCTGCCGCATGTCGTATGCCCAGGTCCGGAAATCCTGCACCCCGCCCCAGAGCTCCACCAGCGGCATGAAGTCCACCTCGGACACGGTCTTCTTACCCGCCGGGCCAACCGCCGGCACCGGCGCCGCTGACTTGCCGTTGCCCGCGCCAATCCCCTGGGTGGGCGGGGCTGGGGCGGTGCCGGCGCGGAGAGCCTCAGCCAGGCGCCCCGCGAGCGGCAGGAGGCCGGCATGCTTAGCCATGGCCGCGAAGAGCCTCCGCTCCAGCGCCGACGCAGGCTTGCACGCCTCGGCCGCCTCCCTGGCCATGATCCAGCGCGCGCGCGCCAGGCGCAGCCGGTCGGGGATCTGGCGGTCGAGCCAGAGGCACACGCTCGGACCCGACCCTTTGTCGTCCAGGCAGCCCGCGTCGCAGCCCGCCGCAACGAGGGCGGCCACCGCAGCTGCCGCCTCGGCCTCCTCGCCCGCCGCCGCAGATGCAGCCGCTTGGTCGCCCGCGCCCGTGGCCGACCCCTCGGCGGCGGCGGCGGCGGCGGTGGCGGGGCCGAGAGCGGTGGCCTCAGCGGCGGCGGGCGGCGCCAAGGCAGGGTCAAGGCCGCCGAGCAGCACGGGCATGTCAAGCCAGGGACCGAGCTCGGCCTCGCGCCGCCCTACCGGGGTCCCCGCCACGAGGCACGCCGACAACTCCCCCGCCAGCCCCGCGCAGCCCGCGAGGACGTCGTGGAGCCAGGGGGGCTGCAGGGTCGGCGCCGTCGCCCACACGGACGCGGAGCAGCCGCCACCGCCGCAACCACCGCCGCCACTGCCGCCGCCCGAGGACGCCCGCACCGCCACGACCCCCGCCTTGGGGCTGAAGAGAGAGACCGCGGCGAAGAGGTGGCCGTGTGAGGACCAGGCGTCCCCCGGCACTGTGACCGCCGCGCCGCTCCCTTTTGGCCCGAACGCGGGGCCCAGGTCCCGGCCGTTGAGGGTGAAGCGCAGGGTGTATCCCCCGTCGAGATCCAGGGCCACGCCCACCACGTCGTCCGCGCTGAGCCCGGGGCCGTACGGGCAAGTGCCGCCGCCGCCGCCAGGCCCGTCGCCCCAACAGAGGGCACCCGTCCCGAGGAGCCCCCACCCGGGCGCGGCGCCCCCGAGCATCTTGCACAGGACCGGGCCGGGCGTGGGGGGCGCCGAACCACCTGCAGCAGCCGCATTATCGCCGCCGCCGTTCGCACGCGGGAGCGCCGTGAGGCCGATGCACACGTGCGCCCTCCCCGCGTCCTCGAGGGCAAGCATCGTGGCCTCCCACAGGTGCAGCCCGTGAGCCGCGTCGGGCACGCCGCCTGCAGTCGTCGGCGGCGACGCTTGTAGCCCCGTGGGCACGGCGGGCACCGCCAAGGCCGTGCTCCAGCCCGGGTCGCAGCCGGCGGTCATGGCCACGTGGCGCGCGCCGCCGCCGTCGCTGCCCACCGTCAGCCGGGGCCCCGCCAGCCGTGCCGAGAGGGACAGCCCAACCGCTCGGAAAGAGCCCGCGCCGCCCCAACCGCTTCCGCTTCCGCTTCCGCCGCCGCCGCTGCCACTGCCGCTGTCACCGCCCTCGAGAAGGAGCTGGCCCAGCGCGGCGGCCCCGCGCGGCGTGGCGCCAAAAGCCACGGCGGCTGTCGCCTCGCACGCGTATGCTGCGCCGTCGAGGACGAACGCCGCCACCTCGGCCGGCGGCGCGCAAGGGTCGGGCTCATCCGCCACACCTGCGTGGCTGCTTGCTGCAGCGGCGCTGCTGGTGCTCGGTGCGGCCTGCTGGGCGTCGGCGGCCAGAGGGCCCGAGTAGCCGAGCGCCTGGAGGCAGTCGCCATGGCCGTAAAGCCAGACCACGGGCAGAAGCTCCTGGCCCCGGAGGCCGCTGAAGCCCACGCCCTGGTCCTCGCCGTTGACGAGGAGCCGCACGGTGCCCCGCCCGCCGGGCACGGCCGCGTCAAAGTCGAGTAAAACACTCACCACGTCCCCCGCGCCCCAGTGGCAGCCGTAGGGTTCCCCGTCGCCGTCCTCAGGGTCGTGGAAGCGCGTGGCGGAGCACTCGAAGACCCAGGCGTCGTGCACCCGCAAAAGGTAGTCGTCCGACGCAAAGGCCTGCGACGCCACGTTTACCGGCCGAGCACCGCCTGTACTCACCACACCCACTGCTAGGCCGCACTGCTCGTTTTCGTCCATAGACGAGGCCAGGACCCGCCAGGTAAAGGTGTGCCGCCCGCTCGTAACGCCCTGCGCGGGGGGTCCGCCGGTACGGTCTCCGCGCGCGGTAGGGCGGTAGGCGAGGCCGGGGAGGTCGCACACCGCGTTGGTGAACTCGTTGCGGCGCTGCGCGGTGATGCTCTTGTGGTCGCCGGAGAGCGTGACCCGCCTCCCGTGCAGGGCCGCGTTGAAGGCCATGGGCGCCTGACCCAACTGGTCCGCCTCGGCGCCTTGCCTGCGGCCCGCCCAGCTCGCGCACACGCTAGCCGCCACGTGCTGGCACCGGAGCGCCTCCTCGAGGGCGTCCACATCGTTCAACGCCCGGTGCAGGCCGTCGAGCTCCTTGAGGAGGCGGGTAAGGCCGGGGAGGAGGCGTGCGGCGAGGGCCAGGCGCGCCGCGTCGTCAGCAACGGTACCACGGCCGCCACCACCGCCTGCGCCCGACGAACTGTCCGCGTTGTCCGCGGCCAACGACGAGACGCCGCCGCCGCCGCCGAGGTCGTCGCCCACGGCAAGCCCCACGGCGGCCGCAAAGGGCGGAAGTAGCGCCCGCGCCGCCGACCGCCGCGCCGCCGCCCGCGCCAGGTCCAAGGACCCGCCCTCGGCCAAGGCACGGCACGCCGCTGCGCCCCGCGCGCAGTGGTCCAAAAGAAGCGCGCCATACGAGGCGAGGGTGAGCGGGGCCGGACCCGCCGCTGCGCCGTCGTTGCCCGAGGAGAAGCTGCCCGTTGCGATGTCCTCGGCAGCGGCGGTGACATTCACGGGCGACCACAGGGGCTCGAGCCCGCCCCCGCCGGACTTCGCCTCGGACTGTTCATCGGACTTCACCTCGGACTTTTCCTCCTGCGCCTCGGTCTCGTCCTTGGTCTCTTCGGCCCCAAGGCCCCAAAGCCCGTCCTCCGCGCCTTGGGCCCAGTGCGCGCCCGCGCCCGCGGTCGCAGCGCCGCCGCTGCCTCCGCCTCCCCTCGCGGCTTGGCCCGGCGCCCCGCCGCTATCTGCCCAGTCCACGAGCGCGAGGAACTGCACCCGGTTTAGCAGGCGCGCGGCCGCCGCCTCGAGGCGCTCCACGGGGCAACGCTTCTCCACCGCGACACGCCCAGCACCGGCGAGGCTGCTGCCACTGTCGCCGCCGTCGCCGCCGTCGCCGCCGCCGCCGCTGCTGCTGCTGCTGCTGCTGCTGCTCCCGGGGCCGGGCTGGTCCGGTGTGATGCTGGCCGTGGCAAGCTCGAGCTGCCACGCGGCCGAGGCCGTGAGGACCTGGTCCAGGACGGTCCCCGCTGCAGGTACGCCCTCGGCGCGCAGCTTGCCGCCGCCCTCGCCGTTGCTACCCACCAGCTCAACCGCGGGCGACGCGAGTACCGTGGCGAGCAGGGCCTCGTTCCCCGGCTTCGCGAGGCGGCCCATGAGGTGCTCGAGGAGCAGCACGTGCAGGCCTTCGGGGGCCGCCGTGCCCTCGGGGGTGGCTTGGGCCAGGAGCCGCCCCACGAGGCGGGCCACGTCCTGCGGCGCGGGGTAGAGCAGCCCCAGGCCGTCCTCGACAAGCGACGAGAGCTCGGCATTAACCGCGCCCCCCGCCGGACCGCTTGCGAGGAGGCTTTCGATGGCCTGCCGGACCGGCCCAAGCCAGCCGCTGCCCGCCGCCACGTTGTCCCCGCCGCCCCCCCCGCTGGAAGGGGGCGCGATGCGCGTCATGTTGGCGCGGCACAGGCGCAGGCAGCCGAGGAGCGCCACGTCTCGCTGCCCCGCGCTGCACTTGAAAAGCAGCACCTCGCCGCCGCCACTGCCGGTGCTGCCGCCGCCCGGCTTGTCGCAGCGCGAGGATGCGGAGAGGAGCCGCTCGAGGCGGCCCATCACCGGCGGCGTCGCTTCGATGCAAAAGGGCCGCCGCGTGGCCGCTGCGAACACCGCCGATTCGTCCTGTTTCTCCGCTGCGGCCAGGGCGCCGAGGGCCGCGAGGAGCCGCAGCCCCGTGCGGAAGAGCGGGCACGCGTTGCTCACGGGGTCACCGTCGCCGCCGTCATCGCCGTCACCGCCGTCGCTGCCGCGGCCCTCCTCGGGCGCCGCCGCGTCCAGTCCGCCCTCCCCCGAAGGCGTCATCCCCGCCGCCGCGTGGCAGCGGTCCGACCGGGGGCGACCGCACTTGCACAAGGAGTCGGCGCCTCCGCCCGCCTCAGCGCTGGGGCGGAACCAGAGGCAGCTGTCGTTGCCACCCGAAGCGGCCGAGTTGGTTGAGGCAGCGGTCGCCGGGCCGCTCCGCGCCAAAGGGTCTGCGTCGACGCTCAACTCCAGGGCGGGGCGCAGCCACACGGCCACCGCCTGGTCCAGTGGGCTCACGTAGGGGCATGCGGCGCCGGGCGAAGGGAACCACTCGCCGCAGGAGCACCGCGCCCGACCGTCCCGCGCCTCGCCGCACGCCTTGCACGCGCCGCACGCCTCGGCAGAGCACGTCTCCCAGGCCGCCGCGGCCTCGGCGTCGGGGACCGCAGTCGCTCTGAGCTCGAGCTCGACGCCGCCGCGCACGCTGATGCGGCAGTGGGCCGTGCGCCCGGGCTGTGCGAGGTCTTCACTGCGCCACATCTCCACGCCGTCGAGGAGCGCCGACGCGAAGACCGCGCCGGGGTAGGGCGAGCGTGGCTCGTCCGTAATCGGCAGCGGCGACCGAAGCGCCACGGCCGAGTCGAAGACGTCGCAACCCTCAATTGAAAACACAGCGAAGCAGGACGTGAACTCGACCTTGCCGCTGCCCTCGGCCAGGGTGCACGGGGCCATGGCCAGGGCGTGAGGCTGGAAGACGCCGAGCACCTCCACGGAGCTGCTCGGGGACAGGGCAGTCGCCCCACTGCTCGGGGGCAGGAGCCCGTGGCGGCCGAGGCACGTGCGCCCGGACACCTCACACCACACCACACTTTGTGCCACGGGGGCCGCCTCCTTGGCGGCAGCTGTGAGGTCCCTGATGCGCCCCGCCGCAAGCTCCGGGAGCGCCGCCACGAGCAGCAGTGACGCCCCCGGCACGGATTCCGAGCCCGCAGTCGCCGCCGCCGCGGTCGTCAGTGCCGGGAGCACCTCGAGCGCGTCGAGGACAAGGGTCCGGAGGAGGCCGGCCGGCCCGACGCTGCTCGCGGCCAGGGCCTGGCGGCTCGGGCTGCACGCGGTCACCTCCGCCAGGGGCACCGCGGCCCCGCCCACGTCCCGGAAGAGCGGCCCGGACAGGGGCTTGCCGTTAATGGCGAGGCTGAGGGTCCCACAGCTCAGGTCCAGGTCGAAGCGCAGCGAGTCTCCCGGTACGATCTTGTCCACGCTCACGAGGTCCACCTTACCCGCGGCCGCCCCGTCCGCCCCCGTCTTGACCTTGCCCGTCTTGAGCTCCACGAGCCACCGCGCCGTCACCACGGGCGGCGCCGAGGCCTCGCCGCCGCACCCACTCTCGCCTGAGAAGTGGCTGAGGCGGCCGGCGCCAACCCAGAGGCCGTCCAAGGCGTCGCCCCCCACGGTGACCGTCCACGATGCCGAGCCCGCCCCCACCTCCAAAGGCAGGAACGCGGAGAAGGGCCCCCCCTTGAGCGCGCTGCAGGACACGCGGCGGCCGCGCACAAAGTTGGAGAAGGTCGGCCGTGTCTCCCCCGGCGCCGACGCCACGGCCTGCCATCGGGCCCGCACGGCCGTGGCCGCGGTGTTGAGGCGGAGCTCTGTGGCCGCCACCACTCCCCGCGCCTCGATGGCCTCGGCCAGGTCGCGGGCCGCGACGAGGCACGCCCAGGGAGGCGACGAGGGGCCTGCGCCGGCCAACAACCCTGACAACCCCGGGACGTTAGCCGCCGCCGCCGCCCCCGCCCCCGCCCCCGCCGCTTTCGCCACTTTCGCTTCGAGCTTGAGGCGGCCCGAGAGGAGCAGGTCGGCGACGGCGAGGAGGCCCTCCAGGGACCCCGCGGCGCGGCTGAGCCGGAGCAGTGCCGCCAAGGCAAGGTCCTGCCGGGAACCCGCCGCCACCGCCACCGTGACCGCCGCCGCATCCGCCGGCGCGTCCGCCGCCGAGTCCAGTGCAGGGGTCGGGGGGCCGCGGGCCGCCCGGAGCGCCGCGAGCTTTGCCGTCAAGCGCGCCACCTCGGCCGCCACCTCGGCCGCCACCTCGGCCGCTAACGCGTCATCCGCGTCGCCACCGCCGCCACTGCTACTGTCAGCAAAGTCGTCGTCGCCGCCGCTTGCCCTTGGGGGCATGGTGGCGACGGAGAAGAGCCAGCTGGCGAGGTCACGGACCAGGGTACGGTCGCCCGTGTGTGGCATGCGCGCGCGCGGCTCGTACAAGTGCACGCGGTCCAGCTTATGGCTCCGGCTTGACTCGCGGTTGCACTTGGCGAAGCCGCTGAAGACGAGTTTCAGGTTGGTCATGGTCACCGCCACGGCGCTCCCGTGCGGGCTATGGCCGTTGGGCGTGGCCGCGGGCGCGGGCGGCGGGGACAAGGCCAGGTACATCTGGAACGAATCCTTGGGCGGGACGGGGGCCGAGGCCACCTCATGGAAGCTCACGCCGTGGTCGCCCGAGACGAGCACCGTGACCCAGGCGGGCAGCGAGGATTTGTGCCAGTCGAGCGCGACGGACGAGACCGCCGTTGGCGCGCCGAGGCTCAGGCTCCACTCGGTGCGCTCCTTCTTCGCCTTGCCCCACCAGTACTGGGACCCGGGCTGCAGCGCGCGGATGGGCCCGCTCTTCTCCGCGTCCTGGCAGTGCTCTGGCGGGGCGCTCGCCTCGGGGGGCGGGTCGAGCTCTAGGAGATTAAGCTCCTTGTCCGCCGTGGGCCGCTGCGGCGCGCTCCACTCGTCAAAGAGCGCGAGGGGTTCGGGGTCGAGGTCCCCCAGCACCTGCTCGATGGTCTGCAGCGTCGCCAAAGGGACCACGTCCGGCGGCGTGGCCTTCATGAACGAGCCCAGCAAGGCCAGGCCCACCTGCCCATGGTTGTTGTTGTTGTTGTTGTTGTTGTTGTTGT
>Ga0181573_10001875_pt1 | contig 20091 bp, 11 predicted proteins | sample 101ome_25_FD_148643 | JGI IMG/M metagenome (GOLD analysis project Ga0181573, IMG submission 148643) | Coastal salt marsh microbial communities from the Groves Creek Marsh, Skidaway Island, Georgia - 101409BT metaG (spades assembly) | ecosystem: Environmental > Aquatic > Marine > Intertidal zone... | reverse complement strand
TTGCTCCGCCTCCTCCATGAGTGACCCGAGGTGAGCGTCGATGGAATCCTTCCAAAACACCGGATCCGCCGGGTCCAAACCGAAGGGCTCGAGCGCCTCGCGGAAACCCTTGACGCCGCCCGCGCCCAGAAGCTCTAGAAGTTTATCCTCGAAACCATCCGGCTGTTTCTGGTACACGCCGTACAAGGAGCCGACGACGAGGTCGGCAAAGGCGTAACTGTACACGTAAAACGGGACGTTGTGAAAGTGCGAGACGTAGGTCCACAGGTGGGAGGTGTCGGCGTAGGAGTCGAACACCTCGCCCTCCGCGCCGTAGTAGTCCACCATGGTCTGCTGCCACGCCTCGGTCATCTCGTCGGGCGTGAGGGTGCCGGACGCTCGGCCCGAGTGCACCTTCTCCTCGAACGCGTCGAAACCGCACTGCCTCACGACGCTGTTGATGATGTCGTCAATCTTACCCATGAGCATGGCGAGTCGGTCCTCGTCGGTGGGCGCCTTCTCGAGGAGGTCGCGGAAGACGATCATCTCGCCGAAGATGGACGCCGTCTCCGCCAGGGTGAGCGGCGGGTGGAACTGGAGGATGCCCTGCTTGTAAGACAGCATGAAGTGAGCGCCGTGCCCGGATTCGTGCGCGAGGGTGGCGACGTCGCGCTGCGTGCCGGTGAAATTGAGCAGCTGGAAGGGTCCGTGGCCGTAGGAGGAGCTGCAGTACGCGCCGCCGCGCTTGCCGTTCTGCGCGGGGACGTCGATGCGCTTCTCGTCCACCATCTCCTGGAACAGACCGGCCATCGTCGGGGAGAACTTTTCGTACCCCGCCTTGACGATGTCCACGGCTTCTTCCCAGGTGTAAGCTTCGGACGAGGTCCCGATGTTGATCGCCGCGTTGCGATCGGCCCACGTCATCTTCTCCAGACCCTGCGTGTTCTTGAGGATGCCCTTCTTGAGGGCGTAGTATCTCTTGCAGTAGTCAACGCCGGTGGTCTTCACGGCGTCCAGGAGCGAGTCGACCACCTCGTCGGGCACGTTGTTGCCGAGGTTGCGCTGCGACCTGAGCTGCTTGAACCCGCGCTCGGTGTTCTCCGCGTGCCACGACCCGGCGACCATGTTCAGCGACAGCGCGGCGACGCGCTCGAACTCCTTCAACCCGGTGTTGAGCGCCTTCATGCACTCGTAACGAGTCGCGGCGTCCTTGGACGACGTCATCTTCGCGAGCAGCACCTCCATGTTGACCTCCTCGTCGCCGTCCTTGAACCGAAGCCGCGACAGCTCGTTGCCGTAGAACTCGACCACCTTGCCCTTGCCCGCGAAGGGCGCGCGGACGGTCAGCGCTCGCTCCACCTCTTTGCTCAGGTTGTAGGGCTGGGACCTGCGAACGTCGTCGATGTACGCCTGGTACTTGGCGAGCTCGGGGGAATTCTCCATCTGCGTCTCGAGCGTCTCCTGCGACATATCCGCGAGCTCAAGGGAGAAGAACGTGAGCTGGTTGCCGGAGATGGTGGAGTAGCGCTGAAAGAGCGACGCCTTGCGCTTCTGCGCCTTGTCGTCGTCGAGTTTTGTGTCGCACGAGAGCGAGACGTAGGACAGCGCCTTGGTCAGCGCGATGTCCACCTCCTCGTAGGCTTTGATGGCGTCGAGGAGCGACTCGCCCATCTTTCCCTCGAAGTTCGCCTTGAGCTCCTTGCACTTCTGCTCGATGGCGTCGAGCTCGGCGTCGATGCTGGAGCTGTAGACGCTGTCGTATCCGAAGTGGGTCTCGAGCGCCCAGCGCGGGGCGTCACCGGTCTTCACGGCGGCCGCCTGCTCGGTGGCGACCGCCTGCGGAACGACGGTGGATCTCATCGTGCGACTGAGCACCGAGCGATCAGCGCGGACGGCGCTGGGGGACGCGACGCGCTTAATCGCGGGTGCGCGCGCGGCGAGCTTGAGACCGACGCGTGTGAGGCCGGCGCTGATCGCCTGCATGGGGTCGAGACGGCGACTGCGCGCGTCTGGAAGTGTCCGATACCTCGCCCCGTCGTCACCTTATCGGGATAACGTCAACCTTCCGGAACGTCATCCCGAACCACGTCGACGAAATCAGCCAGCCGCGCGAACAGTCGGATTGGTTTTTTTTTGAACCGGCGCAGATCTGAGCGCCCTTCCGCCCCACTCCTCCGGGCACAGCCGAGCGCGGACCCGCCCGCGTCGCACGGTCCGAGCGAGCGCTTTCGTTCCCCGCCACCGCCCCATCCCGGCGCGAACCCGCCGGCCGCGAGTCGAGCGCGCGTCCACCCGCCGAACTCTCCCTTCCCCGGAGGCGAGACGAGGGTGCCCAAAAAGATGGCGAACAGGGACGCCGCGCTCTCGAGGGAGCAGCACGCCTTTCTCCAGGCCCTCATGGCCAAAGGCGCGATGCCGGAGAAGTCCGCCAAGAGGTTGTACGCGGAGATCGCGAACGTGGATCCCGCCGAGGCGACCAAGACGTTCTCGAGGTTCTGGAACCCCATCGCCAGCGCGCTCGGGTACCTCGACCTCGACATCCGCCTGATCCGGTACCAGGGGGATCAGCAGCTGTACATTGGGGTGGTGAACAAGACGGGCGGGGAGGCGGCCAAGCTGGCGACTCGGCTGACCCCCGAGCAGATCGCGCTGTTTCGCGTGGTGCTGGACGAGATCATGCGCGACGACAGGACCGTGGAGAGGGGCGTGGACGTCATAACGGCGCTCAACGCGACGCAGGTCGCGCCCACGCAGGTGCGCCGACTCTCGAGAATGAACCGTCTTTTCAAAAACTTGGCACCCCGCGATTCGCGCCCGGGGGAGGGTGGACGAAACCTTGGCACCCCGACTCGCCGTGCTCTCGATCCGTCGCAGGCACTGACCAAACCGCGCGCCATCCGTTCGACGAATTTCGCAGGGCGAGACGCAAGGAGACGGGGGCCTGTCGCAGGCGCAGACGCAGAGCGTGGCCAAGATGAGCAAGATGGAGAAGGAGGCGACGCTGAAACAGCTGTGCAAAGACGGCTGGCTCGCGCAGACGGACGACGAGGCGGGCTTCCTCAAGCTCGGCGTCCGGGCGTTCCTGGAGCTGAAGGATTTTCTGCTGGAGCAGGCGCCGGAGCGCGCGAGAGCCAAGTGGGAGAGGATGCTTTAGGCGGAGTGAGACGAGTTCTTGTAAACGACGTTTTGTTCCACGCTCCACCTCTTGTCGGCCTGTCTCGGAAGAAACCGAGCGAGCAGATTTGATCTTCGCGTCACACGCGCTCGCGGCGAACCGCGGCGCTCCTCCGGTGGTCGGGACGACATGCCGGTGCGGATTCGACTCGCCCGCTACGGGCACAGGAACCATCCGTTCTATCGGATATACGTGGCGGACTCTAGAGCGCCGAGGGACGGGAAGCACCTCGAAATCGTGGGGCACTACGATCCCAAGCCGGGTGCGTCCATCCGCCCACCAGCACCGCCCGCCCACCCCGTCCATCGCGTTCACGCCGCGCGCACGCATCGACTGACGCGCACGACATCATCCTCTCAACAGAGATCGACGGAAACAAGCACCTCGGGCTGAAGATCGACCGCGTGAAGTGAGCCCCCGACCCGTCCCTCCTCGTCGGCTCCTTAGGGTTCCGTGCCGTCCACGTCCGGACGACGCGACTGACCCACCCGCCCCTCTCTCGCCTCGGACAGGTATTGGCTCTCGGTCGGCGCGCAACCCTCGGACACGGTGGCGAGACTCTTGGGACAGGCGGGCATCATACCGCCGCCGCCGAGGAAAGGCGGCGGCAGGCCCGGCGCGGCGCCCGCGACCGGGCGGGGATTCGCGGCGTCAGCCTTGACGACCAATCTCTAGCGGCTTCGTTCCGACGATCCATCGCCGACTCCGCGGAAGGCCTTGACGACTATCATAATCCCTAGCTCTAGTGTTCGACTGTATCACTCCACGTGTACCATCATGTTCGCCTCACATCCACTTGGGGAAGGACGCGACGAAGGCGTCGAACGCGCTCGAAGCCGGCGCGTCCTCGCCGTCGCCCGACTCGTCGCCGGCCGTGTCGCCATTCCCCGTCGCCCCGTCTCCCGCCCCCGCCCGCGTCGACCCGCCCCGATCGAGCGACGGAAACGACGCTTTAACATCCCCCATCACCTGCTCCACGAGGTCGAACCCGCCGCACACGCTCGTCGCCCCCACGACAAAGTCCACGCCGAGACGCATCTTCTCCGACGACATGAATCGAAGGCACGAAATCTCCGCGCGAGTCACGCCGCCGACGAAGAAAACGACGCACGCGGGCCGTCGTCCGGGACCACGACGAGGCGGTATACCGCCACCCGCCGCGCTCAACCCCACCGCGCGCTCCCTTCGCCGCTGGAACAACCTCGCGTCGACGGCGACCACCGCGGGCGATCCGTCGCTCGCGTCGAATCCCTGCGTGTACTCGAAATGCGGTCCGGGGAGCGCGCGAAGGACGTCGTCGATGAGGCGAAGCGAGCCGGTGAGGGCGTGGTGGATCAGCCTGCACGACGCGGGGGCGTAGCCGCTGTGCGAGAAGGCGTACGCCACGTCGCTCGGGTCGTGGTCGTCGACGTCGTCCACCACCAGCGACAGCGGCTTGCGAATCGCGGGAAACGCTCTGGCGTACAGAGACTTGTCCTCTCTCGCCGCGAGCCAGCCGCACTGCTCCATGGCGCCGAGCACGGGAAGGACGCGCGAGCCGTACGCGCGGAGCATATCGACCCGGACGCGTTCGAGCTTGGCGCCTGGGATCCCGCCGTGGGTCAGCGACGCGAGCGCGAGGAGCCGGGTCGTGCGCCGCGCGTCGTCGCCGGCGGATAAGCGGGCCGCGAGGTGTTCCAAAATCTTGTCGAGGTCCCCGCCCTCGACGCACATGCGCTCCACCTCCAGGCCGCGCATGAAGGCCGAGTTGTCGTCCGCGGAGGCGCCGCCGCCGCCGCCGTCCGGCGGCCCGCCCCCCCTCGTCGTCTCGAGGCAACGCTTGGCGAGGTTGCTGTGCAGCTCCAGCCCCTGCTTCTCGCCGAGCTTCTTCACGAACCCGCCGATTTCGCCCACCGTCTGATCCTGAACCTTCCCGCCCTTGATCGTCTCGTACTCGCGCTGCATCGACGACGTCTTCTCCTTCAACGCGTCGCACGCGCGGCCGAAGTTCAGGTCCCGCAGCTCGCGAAACAACGCGTCGTTCGAGTTGAGCCGCACCCGCGTGGCTACTCCGTCGTCGTCCGTGACCTCGACCGAGCCGTTTTTAATCCCTACGGCTTCGTCCACGAACCCCTCGTACGTCAGCTGCGTGCACAGCGGCGTGACCGGGTCGACGTCGCGGTCGATGATGAGGAGGACGTCGATGGAGCTCGACGCGGGCGGGGCCGGGTCCTCGACGCCGGGGTGCGCGGGACGAAACCTGAGGCCCCGCCTGTCCCCGTCGTTAGTCCCGTCGTTCGCCTCGTCGTCGGACGAATCGTAGCCCGAGCTATCGCGTCCGTCTCCCGGGAACAGCGACGGGTTGAGCGCCGGGTCGCTCGCGAAGGCTTCGCGTCGCATCCGCTCCATCGCCTCGGCGATCTCCTTCGCCGCGTGGCCTTTCCCTTTGACCACCGTCGCCCATCCGCACCTGCGCTGCAGCGCGTGCAGCGCCCTCGCGCACTGCTTGACGCAGCTGACGTCACCGGCGAGTGCCAGGTCCCTCCACGCCTCGTCGCAGTCCGCGACGAATACGTCGGGCTCGAGCGGCACGAGGTCGACGGCGCATTCGCGGCGGATGAGGAGATCGTGGACGCCGAGGCGTCGAAGCTCGCCCTCGCACGCGTCGGTGGATGCCGGGGCGAAGCACACCGTCATGTTGGGGACCCGCGGGGGTGGGGGCACGTCCGGATCGTACGTCTCGCTCCGCGGGTCCCAAAGCGCCGGATCGTCGCCGTGTTGCTCGCGATGCTCCGCCCGGTCCAACTCGTTGTCGAGGATGACGCCCCGTACCGTCTCGTTGAGCGCGGCCATGAGCGCGACCCGGGGTTTGACCATGAAGACGATCTCGTCGCACTCCGTCTCCACGCTGCCGCCCTCGAGCTGGTACAGGCGGTCCACCCCGTGCTCGGTGAGCTCGGACATGGTGCACAGCGAGGTGAGCGTGGGCGCGAACAGCGGGTCCATGACGAGCGCCTTTCGCCCCGGTCGCGCGTCCAAGGCGGAGAGGATCGCGTCGCGCGCTGTGGACCGGGCGGACTCGAGGTCGATGACCGCATCGCTCAGGTCCACCGCCATCCCGAACCCCCGCTCCGCGCGACGCGAACTGAGCCGCGCGGGGCCTCGCACGATTTTGACGCCGATTCGCGCTCGAGACGCGCGTGACGAGACGCCAGTTTTCCAACTAAAATTTTCAATCGCACCCGACACAGCGCCGTCGAGTGCGTCTCGCTATCGCCCGAGGCGCGCCGCGCGCCTCGACTATCGCCGCAAACTACCCAGCCCGGCCCCGACGCCGCCCTCGCGACGCGCACCCCCCGTCGGTGACGACCACCGCTCATCGGCAGCTGCGCCGAAATCCCACCCGTCGGATACCGCGACTGATCCTTTGTCCAATCCGATTCCTCCCCGCGCGTCGTACCTGGCCACCTCGGCGCGAAGACCCCACGCGCCAGCCTCGGGGTAATCCGCCGCCCGCGCTTCATCCACCGCGGGCGACATCGCGGGTCCGAACGCGGTCGCCCTCGCGCTGACGCTCGCGACGTCGACCCGCGCGGATCGCGGATGAGACGACTGACCCCGAGGCGCTCCGTCGATCCGTTGTTGACATTCTCTCTCGTCGTCGTCGTCCAGCTGTGCCGCGGCGAAGGCGTCCGGGTACACCAGATTCCTCCGCTTCTTGCGCGTGTTTAACCCCAGCGACGCCATCAGGTCCCCGATCTGTCTCTCCTGCCGCGCCTTCGCCGGATCGAGCGCCAGCGACGCGCGCCACTCCGCGGCGTTTCTCGCCATCGCCGGCGCGGCATCATTCGCGAAGGCTCGCGACGCCGAGACGAGCGCGTTCTTCGCCCTGACGACGTCGCCGAAGGCTGCCGGGCTCGACGGGTTCCCGGCGGCGTCCGCTCTTCCGCCCGGCGATCGCGGCGATAGACCGAGGGCGGCGCGAACGGCCTCGGCCGAGTCCGCGGTACCCGCCGGCGACGTCGCGCCCGCCGCCCCGTCGTCCGCGTGGTCTCCTTCGCGCGCATCGTCGTCATCCCGCGCGGGTGCCCGCACGGTCGGGCTGTCGAGTCCCGCCATTCTCGCGGCCGCCGCGGGCGGGATCCTCGGCGCGGGCGGCGGCGGCCTGAACGCGTTCGGCTTTGGCGCCTCGTACAGCGGCGGCCTGTCGCTCGCGTCCCACTCGTGCTGCCAGCTGTTCTCCAGCCGGCGGGGCGCCGGAGGCTTGGGCGGAGGCGCGAGGTGAAACGCGGGGCCGGCGTACATCTCCTTGGCGCGCCGCTCCTCCGGGTCCGCAGCCTTCCCGCAGCACTTGCACGACATCTTCAAGCGCTCCTCCGCGGCGTCCTCGGCGGCGCACGGTGCGCGCGCGTCGGTGCCGCGAGCGACTGCGCTCCGTCGTTTCGGCGGTGCCGAGAATTGCCCCCAACGGTCACGGATTCCCGCCACGTGATGACTCACCGCTGAAAGACTCGCCGGTGTCGGAGCTCCGGTGTCGAGACGGTGGGTGCCGCCCCGCGGTCCACAGTCCACAGTCCACGCGCGCCATGGCGACCACGGCCCGGCGCAAGAAGGCGGAGGCGCTCCTCGACGCGGTCGGCGGCGATGTCTCGAAGGCGATACGCGCGGGGAAATCGACGGAGCTGCCGCTCAGGGGAGGTGCGCGCCGCGCCGGTCATCATCGGGATCGTCTCGGCGGCGGCGGCGGTCGCGCCGTCGTCGTCCGCCCATCTCCTCGTCTCCGCGCTTCCCTCCACCCCTCGTTCCCGTCCCGATCCCTGACGCCTCTCGAACCCTCCCACCGTCCGTCGCGCAGAGCACTTCTTCTGCAACAACTTCCCCGAGTTCGCGGCCAAGGTGAAGGCGCTGCGCGCCAGGTGCGGCGCGTTGCTCGAGAACATGGGGGTGCCCGGCGCCGGCGCGGGCGCGACCGATCCGGACCTGGCGACGCGATGCGACTACGACGACGACCTGTGCCAGTCCGTCGTCGTGGTCATCGACGATCACCTCGACGCCGTGGACCACCAGCTCGCGGAGGCGCACGTCGCGGGCGCGGGCGGGTACACCGGCCCGGCCCCGACGCGCGGCGCCAAGCCCAGCCCCGGCGTCGTCCTCGACGCCAACAAAGCGCATCCTCGAGGAGGACGCTCGACGGGTTCCGCGTTCGTCGCGAGACGGCCGCAGGATTTCTTCGACGTCCCGGTCGATAACTCCAACGTACCGTTCCTGCCCCCGCCGCCGGTCACGCACCCCGACCCGCGGTCGTACGTGCCGAGCCCCGGGGCGCACCCGCTGCGGGAGGAGCTCGACGATCTGGCGTATCCCGACGATGCGTGCATCCCGCCCGCCGCGCCGATCGCCCCGGCGCCCACCGACGCCACGCCGTGCGTCTTCGTCGACACCCCCGAGGCGCTGGAGGACATGGTGGCGCACCTGGACAAGTCACGAGAGATGGCGGTGGACCTGGAGCACCACTCGTACCGGTCCTTTCAGGGGTTCACGTGCGTGATCCAAGTCTCGACGCGGACGACGGACTTTGTCGTCGACGCCTTGGAGCTCCGGGGCTTAATTCGTGACGCGCTCGGGCCGGTGATGGCGGACCCGTCGAAGATGAAGGTGTTCCACGGCGCGGACATGGACGTCCAGTGGCTGCAGCGCGATTTCGGGATATACGTCGTCGGCATGTTCGACACCGGTCAGGCGGCGAGGGTGCTCGAGCTCCCCAGCAAAGGCCTCGCGTACCTCCTCGATCACTACTGCGGGGTCAAGGCGGATAAGAGGTTTCAGCTCGCGGACTGGCGAATCCGGCCGCTCAGCGAGGAGATGATATCGTACGCGCGCGGGGACACGCACCACTTGCTGTACGTGTACGACCGACTGAGGCAGCAGCTCGACGCCGTCGGTAAGGGCGACGGGTCGCAGCCGTTTCGGGATTTGATCCGAACGACTCTGGACAGGTCGAGGGACGTGTGCGCCACGCTGTACGAAAAACCCGTCACGCACGCGCTCACGTACCACGCGGACTACCGCAAGAACAGGGACGCCGGGGACCTGGACCTTCCGCGGCTGGCGGTGTACGCGGCGCTGCACGGCTGGCGCGACGAGCGGTGCAGGGCGGAGGACGAGTCCATCGGGTACGTTTTGCCGAGGGCGCTGATGCTGAGGATGGCGAGGGAGGCGCCGACGAACCCGCGCGCGTTGCTCGCGGTGACCAGGGGGGAGTCACCGCTGGTCGCCAAGCACTCCGGCGAGCTCGTGGACATCATATCTCGCGCTTTAGCGGCGGGTGAGCCGCCGGCTATGCCGCCAACCGCGGGGGAGGAGTGGGCCAGGGAGGAGGAGGAGAGGAAAAACAGAGCGGAGGAGGAGAAAAAGGAGGAGAAAAAGGAGGAGAAAAAGGAGGAGGAGGAGGGAGTACGGGAGGAGACGCTGGCGAACGCGACGAACGCGCCGAGGCCCGTCGCGGAGGTTGGCGGCGGCGAGGTTGGAGGCGCGAGCGCGATGGCCGCCATGATGGGAACGACGATCCGTGACGGCGAACCGATCGCGGCTCCGGTCGTCGCCGCGGCTGCCGTCGCCCCCGGCGAGGTCCCCCGAAGCTCCATGGCCCGCCTGCTCTCGGCCGCCTCACCCGCGCCCGTCGCCGCCGCCGCCGACGACGACGACGACGACGCGAAGGCGTCGAGGGCGGCGTCGCGCGTCGCGGAGAAACTCCGCGCCGCGCCCGTCTCGCTCGCCGAGCTCTTCCCCCACTGGCACCGCGCCAAGGGCGTCGTCAAAGACGAGGTCGGACCCGTCCCGAGCGGTACCAAACGCGTCGCCGGCGGTCACGCGTGGGCGCAGCGCAAGAACAAGGAGGAGGCGGAGCGCGCCGCCGCCGCCGCGATCGAGGACGGCGCCGGCGACGTGGTGACCCGGACCGCGGCGAAGGCGGAGGACGACGAGGCCAAAACCAAAACGGGGGACGACGCGCGCGTGACGCTTCCCGGGGGGTACACGGCTCCCGCCCCGCTTCGCAAGGGCGCCGTCGGTCTCGGTACGAGGCGCGAGGCGCAGCGGGAGGAGGCTGAGCGCGAGGCGGTCGTCAAGGCTCGCGCGGAGGAGGCGAGGAACGCGCTCGCGTCGAGGCGAAAGGCGGCGATGGCTTCGATGATGGACTCCTCCGACGAGAGCACCGACGAGGATGAGGACGCGCGCGCCAAGGGCGTGAGCAGAGCGGACCAGGATGAGCTTCTCGCCATCGGCAAGGGCGGGTTCGACTTTGCCGCCGCGGCGGCGGCGGTGTTACCCGACGGGGGCTCGTTCAGGACGCTGGGCGCCGAGGCGAGGGGGGGCAAGAGGCGGAGGGGTAAAGGGGCGGATGGGAGGAAGGAGCAACGGAAGAGGGCGCCGGGGTTGATCGAGACGGTCAAGCCCGGGAAGAAGTCCAAGGCGTTCCCGCGCTCCGGCGAGAAGTCGGCGACGTTCAGGTGACGGCGAAGCGTTCCGGCGAAGTGTCGGAGACTCGAATCGACGCGAGGAACTCTTAGACTCGTACGAAGGTGCCCACTCGTGAAACGTCACCCCTGCGATCGAGCCCACCCCGGGACTTCGTCGGAGGCCAGCCACGTCGCTTCCTCCTCCGTGCTTGTCCGTCCCATGGCCTTGTTCCTGTGCGGGAACCGTCCGAACCTCGCGACGACGTCCCTGTGCGAGATGATGTGCGGCCTGGCGAAGTTGGCGCACGCCTCGTCTCGCGCCATGACGACATCGTTGAGCGCGAGACTCAGGTCGTGATCGGCGAGCGATTCGCTGTGCAAAAACGGCGATCCGATGAAGTGAAGGACCGCGCCGGGGAGGGTGCCCACCAGCGCGTCGTCGCGCGCCATCCTCCGCGAGAGCTCCAGCGCCATGTGGTCGCACGAGAACGCGCGGTCGGTACCCCTGAAGCAGTTGCGCGTGAGCTGGTCGAACAGGATCACCTTCGCGATGCTCGCGTGGGGCTCGTCCCTCCATCGCGGGTCGGCGTCCTCGATGGTCCCGGCCGCGGCGGCCTCGATGGTGGAGACGAAACGCATGCACGAGGCGTCCGCGCGCGTACCGGCGTACCACAGCGTGCCCGCCATCTTCCCCATGAACGCCGTGTCGTCGAGCAGGTGCCTCTTCGCGGCGTCGGTGTACGCATCGGTGAACCAGAACTCGAGAACCTCAATGGGCGAACTGATGAGCGATCGGTCATCGTGATCCATGGCGGGAGAAGCGGCGGCGGTGGGGGGCGCGCGGCTCTTGGCGATCCGGGACGGGGTGCGGAGCTTGGCGAGCGCGCGTGCGAGGTGCGTCGCGGTCGTCGCTCGGAGCATGTGCGTGCGCCCGTTGTGAGACAAGGCGCGAAACTAACAACACTAGCACCAAAACAATAACGCTACTCGATTTTGACCATCAGTGACGGGGGCGCGCGCCGCCGGGTCGGTCGATGGACGAGGCGGAGAAGCAGCGACGGCGCAAGCTCGCTCTGCAGAAGCTCGCGCGCGTGTTCAAGGGCGATGAACCCGCGCGGCGACCGGCGTCGAACGCCTACGGCGTCCTCGCCGAGCGCAAGATCCTCACCACCATCTTGAGAACCACGACGCAGCCCGAGATTGCGAACCTGGTGCGCGACAGGCTCGCGGTCATCTCGCTGGATTCCGACTCCGACGCCGACGACGCCCCGACGCCCGCCCCCGCCGCCGCGGCGAACGAGGCCAAGGCGCGTCTCGAGGCTGAAAAATCCGCCGAAGTCACGACGTGGCTGCGAGAGGTGGCCAACGGGACGAGGCCGGTGCCCGGCATCCTGGCGTCACCCGAGTACTGGGAGGAGCTCGGCGCGCCCGCGAGGGACGCCGCGAACGCGCGCGCCCGCGAGCGGTACCGCGCCCGGATGAAGCTGCGCGCCAGGTGCGAGCCAGCGCTGGCGCCCGGAGAGACGATCGTGTGGCCGCACCTCGGCGACGACTACAACGACGAGCGCCTGAGCCTCATCCGGCAGCACCTCAGGGAGAATGGCTACGCGCAGTTTCCATCCTTCGCGGTCGCCGCGAGCCAGGACCATCTCTCCGAGAACGGCGATGTCGTCGCGGGTACCGCGGGTAACGCGAGAATGGCTACCTTGTCTCACGATACGTTGTTGCGCGAGCGCGGCAGCTGGCGGTGGGAGGGCCAAAAAGTCCCGGTCGAGGTGGACGACGTTAAACGTCGGGATCTGCTCCGGTCCGTCGTGGATCGGATGCGACGGTTCGGCGCGTGGTCGCCCGCCGCGGCGTTCATGTACGACGCCACGTGGCAGATCATCGACGCCGCGTTCGACGTCGCCGGGGTCCTGCTCGACGCTGACCCGGACGTCGGGGAGGTGACGCTGGAGCCGTCGTGCTTCGCGTGGGCGCTTCGATGCGTCGACGAGGCGGACGACGAACGCGAGGACGAAGACGGGAAAAACGTCGACGCGAACGTCGGGGGTTCGATTCCCGGCGGTAACTTTTCTCTGCCGCACAGGGACTACCCCGCGTCCGAGGCGTGGAACGCGTCGTCGGACGCCCCCAACCTGGTCAGCGCGTGGATCCCGCTCACGGACGCCACCACGGACAACGGCTGCATGTACGTGTTGCCCCGTCGAGCCGACGCGAGTTGGTCGGACGGGTCGCACCCCGACCACCTCGCTCCCGCGACGCGCGAAGAGGGCGGCGGCGCCAGCCTTCGCTTCGACGTCGCCCGCGCGGTGCCGATGATCGCCAAGGCTGGGTCGGTGTGCGCGTGGGCTGGGCAGACGGTGCACTGGGGGGGCGCGTGCGGGCTCCGAAGAGACGAGTGCGACTGGAACACGCGAGCCATTCCCAGGAGGAGCGTCGCGTGTACGTTTCGGTTGGCCGGCGACGACAAGAGCAAGGGCGAGGGCAAAGGGGCGGCGAACAAGGACAAAGGGGCGGCGAACAAGGACAAAGACGATAGAAAGGGGACCGACTTTACGCAGGGATCCAGCGCGCTCGCCCCGATGACCCGCGACGAGTGCAGGCGATTGACTCTGGAGGGACGGTTTCGGCTCCTCGCGCAGTCTCTCTTGCTGTACTCGGGTTGGCACCCCGTGCCCGGGGCGCTGCGGGCGGAGACGATCGAGCTGGAGAGGCGGGACGGCATCAGGCGGCTGAGGCTCGGCGGAAGCGATCGCAGGGTGGAGTAGCTAGCCGCCAGGGCCGGGTGAAGGCGGCGGTCTGGTCCGACTCGTGCTGGAACAACTTTTCAGTCTCCCGCGTCAGCACCAGCTGTCATCAGCAGGTCAGCGGTGCGTCAGCTCCTACTTGTCTCAGCACCGTTCAGTTTCGTCACGCGTTTTTTGTTTCAAGAAATCGTGACACATACTTGTAATAACACCTCGGGGCGCGCGCTCTCCCCGAGCTCGTGCGATCCGTTGTGCCAGCCCGCGAGTGAAGTTCCAGTCGCGCGGATATCGTCGCGAGTGGGCAACCGGGACCGGCGATCTGCTGTGCTCGAGAGCCGGATAACCCGCGCGTAACAACCAACTGTTTGAATCGACGCGAGTTGGCCCGCGCGGATTTTTTTAACTGTCTTCATGCCGCTCCCGCGGCTCGGTCGAGCCTCCTCGGCGGCGCTGCTCGTCGCGTGCGTCTGCGCGTGCGCGAGACTCACCGTCGCCACAAACGTCCCGTTTGACACCGACAGTCTCAAGGCGGCGGTAGACAAGTGCCTGTTGGCGGTGCCGAGCGGCGAGGCGTGCTGCTCGACGGACGCGAACTGTGCGGATCCGAGCTTGGCGCGGTGCGGCGTGGCGGGGTGCGTGGACATGCCGGATTGGGATACGTCGCAGGTCACGAATATGGGGTCCTTGTTTATTTATGCCGCCGCGTTCAACCAACCCATCGGCTCGTGGGATACGTCGCAGGTCACGAATATGGGGTCCATGTTTCATTCTGCGTATGCATTCAATCAACCGATTGGCGACTGGAACACCTCGCAGGTCACGATGATGAACTCCCTTTTTTTCGATGCTCGCGCGTTCAACCAGCCGATCGGAAAGTGGGACACCTCGAAGGTTACGGGCTTCAACCACATGTTTTGCATGGCCGGGGTGTTTGACCAGGATCTCGATTCGTGGGATACTTCGCAGGTCACGGACATGACAGGGACGTTTAAAAGTTCCTTTGCTTTCAACGGACGTATCGGCGAATGGGATACTTCGCAGGTCACGAACATGAACAGCATGTTCCAAAGGGCCTACAAGTTTAACCAACCGATTGGGAAATGGGATGTGTCCAAGGTCACGGCGAACATGCGGTTTATGTTTGACAACGCCATTGCGTTTTCCCAGGATATCACCGCATGGACGACCCCGTCGAACACGGATTGCTACAACATGTTCACCGGCGCCACCGCTTGGCTCAATAGCGCGCGGCGCATCGACAACAGCAACTCGGTCAGCGGTCCGTCGAGCGCGTGGGTTCCCAAGCCGTGCGCGGCAGGTCAGCGGGTGCAGTCCGGGTGGTGCCAGCCGTGCGGCATGTTCTCTCTGAACGCCGCCGGCGATGACCCAACCGCGGGCATCGACACCGAATGCGACGTCGACAACCAGGGCCTCAAGGACGCGGTGGTCGCGTGCCTGTCAGTGGTGCCGAGCGGCGAGGCGTGCTGCTCGACGGACCCAGACTGCGCGATTCCGAGCTCGGCTCGGTGCGGGAGCGCGGGGTGCGTGGACATGCCGGACTGGGACACGAGCCTCGTGACGGACATGTCCTCGCTGTTCCTGGATTGCGATAATGGCGCTTCGTGGTGCGGGGGCGTCGCCTTTGACTCGAGCTCATTCAACGAAGACATCACCAGGTGGAATACCTCCAAGGTCACGAACATGGGGCACATGTTCCGTGACGCCGCCGCGTTCAATCAACCCATCGGCTCGTGGGATACGTCGCAGGTCACGGACATGAAACGGATGTTCGATGGCGCCGCCGCGTTCAATCAACCCATCGGCTCGTGGGATACGTCGCAGGTCACGGACATGTGGTCCATGTTCGGTGACGCCGACGCGTTCAATCAACCCATCGGTACGTGGGATACCTCCAAGGTCACGAACATGGCGTAGATGTTCAAAGGCGCCGCCGCGTTCAATCAACCCATCGGCTCGTGGGATACCTCGCAGGTCACGTACATTGTTGGCGTGTTCTATGGCGCCGCCGCGTTCAATCAACCCATCGGCTCGTGGGATACCTCGCAGGTCACGAATATGGGGTCCATGTTCTATGGCGCCGCCGAGTTCAATCAACCCATCGGCTCGTGGGATACCTCCAAGGTCACGAACACGAAGGACATGTTCTATGGCGCCGCCGCGTTCAATCAACACATCGGCTCGTGGGATACCTCGCAGGTCACGGACATGACCGGTATGTTCAACGGCGCCGCCGCTTGGTTGGCAAAGTACACAAACTGCGGCCACGACGACTCCCACGCCGCGTGCGCCGGCGCGTCGACGTACTCGAGCTCCGCCGCCGCGTACGACGGTCCTCCCGCCGCGTGGGTGCGCACCCAGAACGCCTGCGACGCCTCCGCATCCCCCGCGAACGGCACCGCGGGTAGGTGCACGGATACCCTGCCGCACGGCTCGACGTGCGTGCCGTACTGCGACGAGGGTCACGAACCGTGCAAGGCGTCGTGCGCGAATCGGGTCCTGACCCCGGCAAAGTGCGTGTACGTCCCCGAGGAGGAACGGTGCTGCCGGGAGTACCAGATAGAGCGGGGGTACAACGTCGAGAACCTCTGCGCCGCGCGATGACGACGACGAGCGCGCGAGCGACTCCCAGACGAGCACCGTCGAGAGGAGGCGGAAGGTTTTGTAATGATGGACTAGGAATAGTATTAAGAGTTCACGAGTCACGATATGTTCGCGAGAACGCGCAGCACCTTCCTCGCGCGCTCCGCGCCGATCCCTTTGCCTCGGTTACCCTCCCCCGCCGCGTCCCTCATCCGCTCCAACGGTCCCCCTCGCAGACCCGCCGCGTACAGCAGGAACATCGCGAAGGCGTCGTCGTCAACCTCCGACGCGTCGCACGCGTTGCGAATGAGCCAGTTTTGCACGTTCTTGTCCAGTTTCCACCCGTTGGCGGGTTTGAACCCCTCGGGCGGTCGATCGCCCCTCTCCTGCGTCGCCTCGGACCATCGCGCGAGGTACTCGAGGTGCGCGTCGGGGTCGCGGAGGCGCTTCGGAGCCCTGCCGGCGTCGCTCGCCTTCTTCGAGACGCGCTTGCGCTTCTTCTCCTTCTTCTCCTTCTTTTCCTCGTCGCCGTCGCCTCCGTTCGCGTCGTCGCCGTCCCTTCCGCCGTCCGCGTCCCCTTCCGTTCCCCCGCGTCCGCCCCTCGACGTCGTCGCCTCGTCGCCGTCGCCAAAGCGTTTCTTACTCGGCGCCGACGTCGCGCCTTCCGCCGATCGAGTCCTCCCCGCCGCCTCCGCCGCCGATGGGCCGCCGCCCTCCGCCTCGGAAGCGGCTCGCTTCGCCTCGCGCCTCGCGCGTCGCTTCTCGTATCCCTTCATCCCCGCCGCGGTGAACACGCGCCCGGGCTTGGGCGACGCGCACTTGAAGCACGCGAGTCGCTTGGCGAAGTTAGACTTGCCGCACTTGGCGCACGTCCAGTCAGCCCTGTTGGGATTGCTCGCGTCGACGGCGGCGGCGGTGGCGCCGGAACCCGCGCCGGCGGCCCTCGCCTCCTTGTTGCGCGCGGCGTTGGCCACGGCCCGAAGGATCGCGGGTGGTGTGTACTTGCCCCCGGCTTTCGTCCCGATGCCCTTCAAGATGGGCTCCTTCGATTGCCCGGGATGGGGGGCGCGAGAGGGTGCTTCGGCGCCGGCGAACTTTTCATGCGCGGAGGGTCGATGGCCCTGGAGAGGGGCAGACGCGGGGACCGGCTTGACGGGCGCGCTCGCGAGCGATTTCGCGTCGAGAGTTTTGCCCTCCGCGGCGGCCTTGGCGGCAGCCGCCGCCATGCGACGAGCCTTGCGGGCTTCAGTGGCGACCATGGCGCGTGTAACAGTGGCGACCGCCTCGAGAGGCTCACGAAGAAAATACCATGACGGACGGTGGACTCGTGCACCTCCATCTGACATCTGATGAAGCCTGTCAATATTGATACGCAATCGCCGACGAGACCCTGGTGAAGCACGGCGCCGCGAGCGCGTGCGCCCTCTGAATCTGATCCACCCCGCCGCCGCACCGCACAGCGTACTCGGCGCACGACGCCGCCCGGGCGCCGCGGCGCTCGAGATCCGGCGGGAGCAACCTCGCGAGCGGCTCGCGCTCCCCGTCGAGCACGGACACCTCCACCGGCCGAGAACGGAGCCTCTCCAGCGCCTCCTCGTCCTCGGCGCGGCCCTCCTCCTCTGCGTCGTCGCCATCGCCGCCGTCGCCATCGTCGACGTCGCCGTCGCCGTCGCGAACGACCGGGGGGTGCTCGGCGCGCGCGTCGGGGCCGCGGGTCGCAGCAGCAGCAGCCGCCGCAGCCGCCGCCGCGTGGATCCGCTTCTTCTCCGCCACCGTCGCGTTGTGCTCGTCCCTCCTCTCCTCATCCGCCGCCGCGACGCGCAGAACCTCCTCGAGGAGCCTCGCGCTCACTCCCGGCAGCCTGTGCCGCAGCGCCTCGCCCCTCGCCACGCACCGCTCCGCGCGCTGGAGCTCGGCCGCGAGCGAGGCGTAGTCGTCCTCCGTCGCCGGCGACCCTCGCGAGTTGTTAAACACTCGGCGAGCGACGTCGGCGGCTCTCGCCAGGTACTCGGGGCACGGCGCCAGCGTGGCGCCCTCGGCCCTGGCATACAGGTTTCCCACCGCGGACGTCGCCGCCGCGCACAGCTGGGCGAAAATTTCCGGCGGCGGCGCCTGCTCCAGGTGGTGCAGCGCCTTCTCGCCCTCCTTGATCGGGTCGAAGAGGGGTTTTTGCCTCGACGCCGGGAGACGCGGGGAGTCGCGCCACAGCGTGCGCCACGCGTTCCCCTCGTTGCGCATGCGCTCGGACAGGCAACCCGTGGGCGCGAGCGGGTGCTTCGACCCTTTGCGAACCCTCTCGTCGCCTTCCGAGGAGATCCAGTCGCGAGGCGAGTGCCACCGAACGAAATCCGCCAGGCACGATCCCGGGTTTGCCGCCTTGAAAGCCGACATGTCGGACACCAGCATGTCCGACTGCATCTTGAGCCGGATCGCCCGCCCGTCTTCGGTGTCCCCCAACGCGGACAGCGCCGCCTCGCGCTCGCGCATCATGTCCTCGGTGTACAGCGGCGGGAGCTGCACGATCGGTTCCGCCATGAGCCGGTGCGGCGGCCTGAGCATCCGAAGTCCGCCGGGCATCTCCCCCTTGACCCCCTCGGGCGGCGCGTCGGGGTCGCCGTCCACGTCGCCGTCGTCCCATCGCCATCCGCCGTCCGTCTCGCCGTCGGACGCGCTCCCGTAATCCTCCGATCTCGTCTCGTCCAGTGCGTCGTCACCGGCGGACTCCTCGGGCCGAACCGGGTCGTCGATCGGTTTTCCCTTTGTTCCCTTCGTTCCGGAGGGTGCGCCCGTCTTCGACGTCTTGTCCGCGATGGCGCCGCCGAGCATCGACGTCAGGTCGATGTCGTCGTCCGGGTCCGCCCACCCGTCCCCACCCTTCGCATCGTTCGCGTGGGCGTCGTTCCAGACGTCGTCCTCGGCGTCGCCCCAGCCGTCGCCGACGGCGTCCTCCCAAGCCCCCGTCCCCGCCGAGTCTTGCGAGACGATGGCCGACTGCATCACGGAACCCGCGAGCGGCGTGGGGCCCAAATTCGAAACCCCGCTCGCGGCAAACTCCGCCTCCGCCCTGACCTTGCGCCTGTGAATGCACGCGTCGATCATCTGCAGCTTCTGGTGCATGGCGCACGCGAGTATGTCCGGCGCGGTTTCGCCAGAGGGGGAGTTGTCCATGCGGGGTAGAGGCACGCCCCTGTCCCAGTGCGCGAACCGAACCTCGCGCACGAACCTCTGCCACAGGATCGCGACCGCGCGAACGTTGCCGAATTGCATGGCGTGCAGCGCCACCCTGGCGAGCAGACTGTCCGGCGGCGCGCTCTTCTGCGGCGTGGGGAACAGAGCCTCGGGCCCGGTCCTTTTCGTATGCGCCTGCCCATCGTCGTCGTCCGTCTTGGCGTCCGTCTCGGGACCCTTCGCCCTTCGCCCTTCGCCCCGCGTCTCCTTCGTGACCTTCGCCCTTCGCCCCGCGTCTCGTCCGTGTCCTCCCGTGTCGAACACGTCCCGAAGCACGTCCTGAACCACGCTCTCCGGTGGCACTCGCGGCGGAACCCCGACGCCGAACCCGTCTTCGCGGTCGTATCTCGACCCGACCTCGTCCCAATACTCCGGCGACGCCAGCCGGGACATCGTGTCCGCGCCGGGCGCCGCGCGCACGCCGCCGGCGCTGGCGAAGAGCCACAGCATCTCGGCCAGGCCGACGCCGCCCGGGCCGTCGTCTCCGCCGTCGACGTCGCCCGAGTCGTAAAAGGAGTTGGACGTTCGCGACGATTCGGAAAAGATGCCCGCGCCGAGATCGAACCTCTTCGCCGCCGCGCTCAGCTCCCCGGCCATGCCGCCGCTGCCGTCCTCCCTGAACGCTCCGGTCGGGACCGCCCTGAGCGTCCAGAGCGGCGCCTTCTCGGGCTCGAGCAGGTCCTTCCCGTCCCTTCGCTCGCGGCCGCGTTCTTCGTCGGAATCTTCATCTTCGGAGCCGGAGCCGCCGAGGTAGATGTAATCGCGGTCGACGAGCGAGCTCAACGGAGCGTCCACCCAGCACGCGTCCAGCTCGACGCTCTCCCACGGATCGTCCAGCGCGGCCCAAGGCGCCCAGGGCGCCTCGTCGTCCCACTCGTTCAGCGTGATGCCGAAATCGGAACCGTCCGACTCGGACCCGCGT
>Ga0181573_10001871_pt1 | contig 20100 bp, 21 predicted proteins | sample 101ome_25_FD_148643 | JGI IMG/M metagenome (GOLD analysis project Ga0181573, IMG submission 148643) | Coastal salt marsh microbial communities from the Groves Creek Marsh, Skidaway Island, Georgia - 101409BT metaG (spades assembly) | ecosystem: Environmental > Aquatic > Marine > Intertidal zone... | reverse complement strand
ACCCACCGTTCGGTTCTCGGACGTGTCCGTCCGCGAAGTACCACTCGATCGTCTCCGACGTCGCGTCCAGGAGCGGTTTGAGGTGCCGCGCGAAGCTCGCCCCGTTCCCACCCTTGCCGTGGAGGCACAGCACGCGCTTCTTCGCTGCGCCCGCGGTCGCGTCGGCTCCTCCCGCGGTCGCGGTCGCGGTCGCGGTCGCGTCCCGCGAAGAGCGCGGTCGGTGAGAGATGGACGACGCGACCGCGGGCGACGACGACGACGACGCGAGAGTGGTGACCAGCATCTTCGGTCGGTTCGGATCGTCGCGCACTGGCGTCGCGTCACACCGCGGTCGGGTGAATCGATTCGTGTCTTCCCTCGCCCGCGACGATGGCGTCGTCCGAGTCGGTGATTCGCGCGCGACCGCGAGGAACGGCGAACCGCGTCGCGATGCGATCGCGCGAAACCGCGTCGTCGGCGGCGGCGTCGGTGGTTCGTCGCGGTGGTCGTCCGAGCGGCGTCGCGATTACCACGACAACGAACATTGGGAACGACGCGTCGAGTCGACGTTCGCGCCGGTGCGTGCGCGCCGGTTCGCGGAGGGACGGGGGCGATGAAACGCGGGATGACCCGTACGGGGCGTCGTCGCCGTCGCTGTCGTCTCTGAATGCGCGCTTTGAGCGCATGCAGAGCGCGGCGGAACGCGCGTTGAGCAACTCGCGGGCGTCCACGTCTTCGTCGAATTCGTTCGAGGAGTTTGTGAACGCGACGACGCGCGAGGTGGAAGCGGAGTCGGAGACGACGACGACGAGGTTTGAGATTGATGCGAGCGTGCGCGAGGCGCAGCGATTGCTAGACCGATCCTCGCGAGCGGAGCAGCGACCCGCGGACGATGCGCGCGTCGAGGAACCGCCGGCGAACGCGTCGGCGTCGGCGACAAAGACGACATCGGCAACCGCTTGGATGTCGCGTTTGCGTTCACCGAAAGGCGTTCTTGCGGTGGTGATTTTTCTCATCTTGGCTGGGAGTGCGAAACAAGGGTCGAGTGCGAGCGTCGTATTCATGCGGGTCCTCACCGTCGCGAGCGTTCGATTTCTGTTTCGAAGAGGGTACTCTTGGGTGAAATCGACGCTCAGTCGTCTTCGACGACGTCCCCGCTCGACGTTTCGCGCAAAAGCGCCTGCGATGCCGCGATTACCGAGCGTCACTCTGTCGCCGCGCGTGCGAGACGCCGTCGCCAGGGCTAAGGCTAAGTTTATCGCCGATAAGAAGGGAATGTTGCTCATTCCAGTCGTCGCCGCGTTTGTCGGTTGGTTTACAAACTGGCTCGCGGTGAAGATGATTTTTTACCCCATCAATTTTTGGGGATTACCGTTCATGCAATACGTCGAAGGATCGCTGTATGGTTTCGACATTTTGCAGCCCCTCGGACTGATTGGATGGCAAGGCATCGTACCCGCCAAGGCGGCGCAAATGTCGTACACGATGGTTTCAATGGTTACCGAAAAGCTTGTCGACGTCGAACAAGTGTTTAAATTGCTTGTGCCGACGGAGATTGCGGCTTTACTAATCAAGGAAGTCCCCGCCATGGCATCAACCATCTCCAGCGAGCTTATTCCGGGATGGGCGCACAACTTGGCGGAGAGCGCGGTTCCCTCCTTGCCGAGCGCGACGCTCAACGAAGTGAGCGGTGTCATTTCTTCCTATCTCGCCGGATTTGTGCAATTGCTCCAAGCGCGAGTCGACGCCGTCATCGATTTGAAGGAGCTCGTCGTGACTGCGATGTGCACGGATAGAGTCGTCCTCGTCGACCTCTTCAGACAATGCGGCGCGCGAGAGCTGGATTTCCTAGTGAACAGCGGTCTCTTCTTTGGCTTTCTGCTCGGCGTCATTCAGATGGCTGTCTGGGCGTTTTACTCCAACCCGTGGTCGATCACGATTGGCGGAACGATCGTCGGACTCGCGACGAACTGGTTAGCGCTCAAGTGTATCTTCGAGCCGGTAGAACCTTGGTTCATCGGCCCATTCAAAATCCAAGGCTTGTTTCTGCAGCGACAGCACGAAGTGAGCGGCACGTTTAGCGACTACCTGACGAGCAAGGTGTTAAAATCGGAACGCATTTGGGATAACATGCTTCACGGCGCAAAGGGTCCGGAATTCAACGCGATGCTCGAAGAGTATACGAAAACGTTTGTCCTCAAGGAGTGTGCCGAGCGAGGGATGTCCACCGACGGTATGGATGTCGAGCTCGTCGAAGACGTGTGCAGACGAGTCGCCCAACGTTTGCCAGAGCACATTCACGTGCTTCACGACTACACGGATGAGACGCTGGGACTTCAAGAGCTCATGCGCGAGAAGATGAAATTGATGACGCCCCAAGAGTTTGAACGAGTGTTGCACCCAATTTTCGAACAGGATGAATTAACGTTGATTATAAGTGGCGGCGTACTGGGAGCCCTCGCCGGCTATTTACAGCAAGTGTACACGGTGAAGCAGGAGGGTGAGAGCGACGAGGCCGCTAGTAGCGAGATGTGATTTGTGATGTACCTAAACTTTTACAACAAAGAGATGTCATCCCCCGCCCGAATAATGCCACCAACGATAACTTTGGCGTAAATTCCCAGATACGATCCCTTGTCAGCTAAATTCACGGCTTCGCGATCAAAGATGGAAGCGGTGAGATTTGGAAACGACGAGCGAATGTCAACATCGGGCTGCACCTTTCTCTCTTTGCCGGATTCATTCGGCGCGTCGTAGCGGGCACGCGTGCTCGGACATCGAATCGTTGGTTCGTTGATATGAATGATAACATCCCGACCAATGCGAACATTCTTTCCACACCAGGCAAACTCATCGAATGGTTTCAAAGAGCCATCTCCCGCGTCTTCAAACACAAGATTTGGCCGAAAGCGAAGCGCAAACGCATCCAGCGTCTCCCCCGTCGTCTCCCATGACGACGTCTGTTCGTAAACCTCTCGTACCGATGCCGTTGTGTTAATGTGCAGCACGTGTTCATCTGGGCGACCTCCGACGTTGGTAAACGAGCACCCATCTGCTCGCGTCAGCGTCGGAACGCCGCAAGCACTCTTCAACAGCGTTCCAAAGAACTTCTCCACCTTTTCGCGCTCGCGCTCGATCGCGCTGTCCGCGCACTCTGCGAGAACTCTTCCAGTACTCGCGCACTCCACTATCAGGCCACGCGCACCGACGCACCGCGCTCGCACGTTCACTAGCTCGGTGTCAGTGATGAGTTGGTGAAACAGATGTTTGTTAGAGTGATGTCCGACGTCTTTACCGTCGGCCGTGCGTAGGATGTCGCACGCGTTCGCACGCGCCGCGCGCTCGCTGTCTTTGCTATCTATTTGCCAGCGCTGTGCGGCGTGCTCGTGACGTAAAAGAGCGAATTTTCGGTCGTCTGGAATGCCCCCATCGCGCTGCACAGAGGCAAACTCGAGCTTTTGCGAACGTGCACCCTTCAGTGGGAACGTGTGAATCTCGCGGAGCCGGCCAATGACACGCGCGTCGCAGTGCGTGCTACCATTAACACCACGAGAGGTAGAAGCGACGATACTGGGGTAGAGCGTGCGCATCAAAGTGTGGTGTTTCATTGTTGAAGAGAGCGAGTTTGAGCTGTGAAATTGCGTTTTAACATTGCAGCTATGCAGCTATGCGAATGAATAGAGTTTGGTATAAATGTGATGAGACCCAAATTTACACGACGAACACCTTGTGTTGACCACCGAGCATGATCAACTGCATCAAGAGAGGGACATTGCTCGAAAAGTCGCTCTCAGCAGCCTTGATGAGTGTTTCTAATTGTTCCTTGAAGACAGCTTGCACACCGGAGATTCCAAAGCAACCAGATCCAGCGTTGTTCGACGCATCAAGCGGATCTTCGACGCGCAATCCAGAGCCCAGAGGTGCCGCCATCTTTGAGGATTCAGCCAAGACGCCCCAAGCTTCAGATTCGTTTCCAGCGTGCGCCGCGATGACATCCTTCGTCAGATCTGTCTCGTAGCCGTACATCTTGAGAAATTCCAGCATGGCGCGACCAAGGGCCGCCGCATCGCGCGCATCCGCTACTTCAATATCGGCTTTCTTCGCGTCTTCATTCTTCTCAGTAGTCGATACTTGCGCCGCAGAGTCATCGCTCGATTCGGCAGTCTCATTCCGAGAGAGCCAGTTCGAACGTTGCACAGACGCGAGAGCCATGATAGTCAGCGCATACGAGCCGACACCTCCCTTGTAAACACCACGCAGACCCTTGCTCGCAAGCACCGCCTTTTGCACGCACACAATGGGCGCGAGCACGCCGTTGGCCTGTTCCGCTCCCTGGATGAATCTTAACGCAGCTACACCCTTGTGATTCGCATCCTTGAGAGAAATGTGAACCTCTAAAGGAAGACCGAGTCCATTCGGATGGCCGAGTCCAGGTACGCCGTACGGTGCTCCCGGTCGGGGTCCTGGCGGCAGAGGCGGCGTTCCGTTCGTAGTCGCGCCGTCACCTGGTGGCACGACTGCGGCCACAGCGGTGGTGAATGCATCGTACGCCTTCTTTGAGAGATGCTGCGACATGGGCTGGAAGAAAGCAGTATGTGTCATCATTCGAATCAGCGGTCTTTGTGCGCTGGGAACAACGCTCACATCGAGAACCCACGGATTTGTGCGCAACGCCATGGCCAGAGTGTTCAAAGCCTCGAGTCTCCTCTCGGGATGTGAACTCACGCTTTCTGGAAGGCTCATGCTCAAATCTAAGTTACTCGATCCCGGGACCCAAGCGCGCGTCGGATAAGATCCAAACACTTCAAGACCAGTCGATGGGAACAGCGTCTGGGCGATCGCTGTCATGGCGCGAACCACGACGTCCACTGCTCGTCGCTCCTTCTTCAATAGATAGGCAGTCGGAGTGAAATATTGCACGTGAGCACAGTCAAGGAGCTCCCGCCCGAGCTTCTCAACCAACTTGGCCTCCAATTCCGGCGATAGTGGGGCGCGCGAACGATCGCCAGAAACCTCAGTCGGCTTCGTAAAAGGCGCTTTTGGCACATTGATGGTGGTTCGCATCGGCTTATCTTTGCGGTTTCCATCTTGGCGCTGCTGCTTGACATCCTTCTTCGCATCTTTGTTCTTATTATCCTTGGCTTTTTTCCCATTTTTACCTTGTTGCTTCTCCTCCTGCTTCTCCTTTTTCGCCACGGACGGAGGAGCGGCCGCGGCCGCGGCCGCATCGGCTTCCATCGTTGCCTTGAGATCCACCTTTGGTGGGGGATTTCTCACCGCCCACCCACCCCACGCGGGCTGAGAAGGTGCGCCGTCGCTAGATGACTTTGAAGGTACCGAAGCCTCAACTTGATCGCTCTGATTATCACCGTCTTCAGTCGCCGTCTCAGTACCACCGCGCTTCGCAACCGCCTCGCTTGCTTGCGGAGCGCTACTGCCGCCTAGAATGGATGCCCACCCCCTCAGAGCCTTCGCGCCGGCGCCGACGACTGACGCGTTTTCTCGAGCGCCATTGATGAGCTGATCCTCTTGTGCCGAATGCGGCGACGGAGCACCATCACTCCCGTACGATCGTTCCGGCGATTTCTCATCGCTTGACGTGGTATCGGCATCTTCAACGTCGTCACTGACTCGTAAATTCTCCATCGTGAGACTAACCGGCTCGACGGTCGCGGGTGGCGCCGGCGCCGTCGCCGACAACTCGCTAGGCGAGAGACGACCCGTCACAATGGCGGCCCAGCCCGAGGGCTCCGACCGAGTTCGAGATTCTTGGTCTTCTAAGTCTTCCATGTTGTTTGCGTTTTCGCTACTATGCTGCGGAGCTGCGGCGCTATGCTTGGGGCTATCGCTCTTTTGAGACGTCCTATTCGATTTCTGTCCGTTGACACGTGCGCTTCCGTCGCGTCGGCGTCTTTTACCTTCATCAGCAGATCCCACCGAGTCTGACACGCTCGAACCCTTCGCCGAAGCCTTCTTCTTACCGACAACTTCCCATTCCTCGCCGCGCTGCCCCTCTTGGCTCGTCACGCTCGCGGAATCTGTCAACATCTCTGCAACTAGAGCTACCGCTTGTTTCGCACTCAACGCTAGCGAAAACTTTTTATCACCCGGAAAGGTTTCAAACTCTTTCAAGGATCTCCAACGCCCAAGATCTATTGCGAGATCCGCCGATACGCTTCGAACCTTGCACTGCGCCGGAAACGGGCTGCTTTCGCCGTTTCCGTGACCCTCGTCCTTCGAATCTGACGCGGAGGCTCCGAAACTCGAAAAGGCTTTCGGATCGAGATTTATGCCACCCTTGGATACGGCTTCGAAGACCCCGTGCAATCTCTGCGAGCTCAAGTTGTACAAGAAGCAGAGAGTTCCTGGAGCGATTCGTTCAACCAAGCCCTTGGAACTCGATGTTAGCCCGAATACGCCCTCCTCGATGCTCTCTTGAAAAGTAGAGTCGGCGCAGACGAAAACGACGCCTCCTAGATCGCTTTGGCGAGCGATAGAAGACGCGAGTTTATCCAAATCGATGTCGCCGCCGCAAATTCGATGCACTACGTCGCTCGCGCTCGCGCTGCGCATACAACGTCGGGACAATCCGAACCTCTGAGGATTCTGCGTTGGGTCGACTCGAGGCGGTCTGTCGCGCTTGCGTGCGACGTCCGACCCGATACGGGGAGATTTGATCGTCTAAAAAGGGCAAAAAATTAACCCTCGGTTCGAATACGACGCGAAGAGCGACTGCGTTCCGGTCGCGCACGCGTCGTAGTCTGTCTCGGGGGCGTCCAAAGGATGAAGCGACCCACGCGTCGATATCGATCGATGGATGAGCCTTTTCATGGTTCATGACTCGTCACAATGTACTGGGGTCATTCGAGGATGAGGGCGGTCGGGCGGCTGTCACATCGCACGAGGAGGACGGCGGGCTTTTTTTGGTTTTTTTTGAAACATTTGTATTGTACACGATGTTCACTTCTAAGCGTTGAAAACGACGGGTTTGGAGGACATGGCGCTCTTGATTTCCGCAAAGTGCGCATCCTGCACGCGAGAGAATTTCCCAGCGGCGGCGCCCTGGGCGGCAACGTGAGCTTTGAGAGCCTTGCCCAACACCGTCGCGAGCTCGGCGTGAAACCAAACGAGCTCGTGTTCCATATTGGAGCAGCATCGCTCGTATCGCTCGTGGGTCATCGTGCGCTCTATGCGAAGGTCTGATGCCGTGAGTTCGTGCTTTTGCTTTTCTTCTCTCTTCGGTCCCGGCTCGGGCACGCCCATGGTTGACAATTTGGCTTCGATTCGTTCGATGCTCGAAGCGACGCCATTGTAATGGTCGATGATGCGCTTGCGCACTTCAAAGGCTGCAAGCGCGGCTGAACACAAACAGCTCATCTCCTCTAAAGGCTCGATGAATTCGCTATGCATGGCGTCCGACGCCTCTCGTTGCGGTGGCACGAGGGAAACAAACAGATCTCGCATCCTGTTCCACCACACACCTTTTGAGTTGCTCGAAAACGCGTTTCGAGCCTTGTCCTCTTGACCCGCCAACATTTCTAAACAGGCGTTAAAGTCTTCGTAAACCTTGACTGTGTGCACACCGTGCTTTTTCAGCGCTTTAGCGGCGGAGATGAGCTTGTCGATGCGAATCTTCAGTTTATTGACGTAATCGATAGTGTCGATGTATTGTTGCTTCTCACGCATCGAATCCACGGCGACGGATGACGTGAGCGAAGCGGACATGTCAGTGGTATTCATCGTCGACAACCACGAGGTTACCGACGAGACACTGTCGCTCAAAACCCCTCTTTCGTACCACGGCACGCGGGAAGACCACGTTTTCGAATCCTGGGTCAAAAAATCCTTCAAGTCGACCGATTGACGCATCAAAGGATGTTTAGCGACGCGCGCCATGAAGAAGGCCAACCCAGACCGACGTTTCTCGATTCCCTTCGAAGACGGGTCATCCATGTGAAGCAGCGTCTTCGTTGGCAACAACGGGATGATGACACCGTCGCAGTTGGCGCCCAAAGCCTTGGCCAACCACTCAAAGTCTGAGTATCTTCGCGTCACGCAGCCGCAGGTAGTCGAGTATCCAGGATTCTCCGTCCAATAAGTCACCTTGTACTCGATGTGTTTCGACAACCCATCCCCGACGCGGTGCGGATCACCGACTTCTATTATCATCTCATCCTCTCTCTTCGGCGCGTTCTCTTCTTCATCCGCGTCGTACCCGCTCGGCACCGTCACGATGACGCTCGGCCCGTTCGCTGGTTTCGGACCGGGCGTCAACCAATCCGCCCTTTGCGGATCCACCACCGCGTGCGTCGTCGTCGCCGTCGCCGTTTCGCCGTTTTCAACCACCGCGGCTTCCGTCGTCATCGGAAATCCGTCGTCGTCTTCTGTCGCGGCGGCGTCTCTCCGTTCCAATCATCATCATCATCGTCATCATCATCATCATTTCTCGTCCTCATCGTGTTGGCCGCGGCACCGCACCCCTCATCCGGATCGACGACCTGGCCGCTGTGTCTGTCCGTTTGGGACGGTTCATGACTCGACAAAGTAAACACACACACATTGTTTTTACACTGGTGGTGTAAAATGTATCGCGGGAAAATTCAAAAAACCAAAGGAAGAAAGGAGGGAAGGAGCACACGGGCAAACAGTGCGGTTCGTCTGATTCGTCGATTGACGCGCGTCGTCGTCCGCGACGGCGACGACAGAGCGCGACGACGACGCGTGTCGATTCATCCATCGCTCGAGCGACGCGACTCGCGATTGGAACGCCGCGGACCCGGTCGCGACGCCCGTGAAGGATGCTTTGGGTGGATAAACACCGCCCGCACGCGCTGGATGAGTGCGTCGCAGTGAACTCGCGACACGCGGAGCATCTCAAACTCTTGGTGAGAGAAGGGGACTGTCCGCACTTGTTCTTTTACGGACCGAGCGGGGCGGGGAAGAAGACGCTGGCTCTGGCGCTCCTGAGGGAGATTTACGGCGCCGGCGCGGAAAAGGTGAAACTGGAGAACAAGACGTGGAAGCTGTCTCAAAACGATCGAAACATCGAGGTGGAGCTCGCCGTCATGTCGAGCAACTACCACTGCGAGATGAACCCATCGGACGCGGGGTCGAAGGATCGATACGTCGTGCAAGAGGTGATCAAGGAGATGGCCCGATCGAGACCGATCGATGCGAACGGGTGCCAAGGTTACAAAGTGTTGGTGCTCACGGAGGTTGACCGTCTGTCGCGCGAAGCGCAGTACGGTTTGAGACGCACCATGGAGAAGTACAGCGCCTCTTGTAGATTGTTCCTCATCGCCGAGCGCCCGAGCCGCGTGATGGATGCGCTTCAGTCGCGTTGCTTGCCCGTCCGAGTCGGTGGTCCGAGCGTCGAGCAGATTGAGACGCTCTTGCACGACGTCGCGAAGAAGGAAAAGTTAGAACTCCCTCCAGAGCTCGCGACGAGAGTGGCGGTCGCGAGCCGTAGAAACATGCGCCGCGCGCTTCTTTCTTTGGAAACCTGCCGCGTGATGTCGTATCCGTTCAAGCCGACGCAGTCGGTGCAAGTTACGGATTGGGAGATGTACATCAATCAAATTGGAGCGGAAATTTTAGCGGAGCAGTCTCCGGCGCGGCTGTTACAAATTCGTGGTCGTCTCTACGAGCTGCTCGTGAACTGCATTCCCCCTGAAATGATTTTGGCCAACCTCGCCAAGGCGTTGATGAGGCGCGTCGACGTTGAAATGAAGCATAAAATCACGTTTTGGGCGGCGCACTTTGACGTTCGCATGGCGAGAGGAAGCAAACCAATCATGCACCTCGAGGCGTTTGTCGCTCAATTCATGAGCATGTACAAGTCGCACTTGATTTCGGCTTTTGGCAGTTAGATTTTACGATGATGTTGTGATGATATCTTTGATTCTATAGTCTTTCATTCACAGTTACCTCTACTGTACGTCGCGAATCGGCGGCGGCGGCGCCGTCGTCGCCGATTCGCGACGAGCCATCGTTCGACTCGAAAACAAAGACTTAGCGCATAGATAGTACTAAAGCGGTACAAAAGCGCGTCCACACACAGTCAAAGACTGCGCAATGTCGACCTCGCTTCTTTTCTTCGGCTTACTTCTCTTCTTCAGCCTTGGCGTCTCCCTTTTCTGGGTCTCCGAGGAGCGGCGTCGATTCCTCCGGTCCCTTCTCCGGTCGTCCCATGAGGATGCCGAGGTAGACGCAAAAGATCGAACAGGCGAGGGCGTAGTAGTTGGTAGTCTCACTAAAGTCAAACTCGTTATCACCTCCTCCGTAGCCCGGAATGTTCATCATCCAAAGGTCTGGGTTATCCGTGTAACCGGCGAGCCAAAACCAAAGAGACGCGCTCGTACAGGTGAGCACGCCGCCCACGACAGAGTATAGAATGCCAATCTTATCCCCGACGTACGATTTACCCGGCGAATACAACGCCATGTTCAAGCGAACGGCCCCACCGATGGCGCAGATGACGAGAATGCACGAGCTCGCAATCTTTGGAATCGCGACTCCCGGAGCGGCGTGCGTCAACACCAAAGCGATGAGCGAGTTGATGCCCCAACCCACGCCGTAGCCGAGCGCAGCGCCGAAAATCTTGAACAAACCAAACGAAAGCTTGACCAAAATGAACGCCACCGTCGCCGCGAACGGGTAGTTGACGTAATCCTTGTCCGGAATCATCGGGATCGCCGAACGAACGATATCGATGCCCATCAAACCGAGATACATGCCCAACCCGAAGATGATCCCCGCGACGGAGAAGTACTTGTGATGCCTGCGTCCCATCACCGCCAAGTACACGCCGAGAGGCAAGAGCGTGACCGCCAGAAACGTCGACATCGGCGCCTCGCGCGCCAAGTGCATCCATCGCTCCGTGAACTCTCCGTCTGGCAGCGAGATGGAATCCGTCACGGCGGACGCCTTGTTCATCGCGTTCGCCGCGTCCGCCGCGTTTTGCGCCAGCATCGCCGACGACGCCGCCTCCGTCATCGCCGCCTCCGTCATCGCCGCCCGGTGTCCCGCGCGGTGTCCGGCCATCGCGTCCGGCACTCCCGACCCGAGCGTTCGTTCGTCTCGACATCATCGTCAACAGCTTTCGTGTTGGAACGGGAACAAGTTGAGCGGATTGGAAACGGTCCCATAACGAGTCATAACGATTCATGACTCATAAAATGGAACAGTGGGTAGTTTATTTATATGCACATACAGTGTGATAACGGGCGATGCAAAGCACATGCGACTCGATTCGATTCGCGCGTCATTTCGACGTGAAATCAATCCTCAAAGTCGGTCGCGACGGGGACGACGACGACGACGACGACGACGGGAGATATGGCGGAGGCGTCGGCGATGGATGGGGTCGTGGCGAACGAGGGAGTCGGAGGAGGCGACGCGACGGCGACGGTGAGACCGACGACGGCGGGAGAGGAGGACGGAGGGACGAGAATGATGACGACGGATTCTGGTGACGCGGACGGAGGAAGACGCCGACGAGGACGAGGATCGACGCGACGAGACGGAAGGGACGACGAGAGCCCGAGGAGGAGAAACTCGGGACGGGTGTCGGTGCTGGATAGACTCGGGACGACGAATCGACGAGGGGATGGGTTTAAGAGGGGAGGACGACGACGCGGGGACGACGACCGGGACGGAGGACCGAGACGACGGAGATTCGGCGGTGGAATGGATCACGACGGCGACGGAAGACGGGGAAGATTCGGGCGAGACGGTCCGCCGCCGCGACCGCCTCGAGAGCCTCGACCGGATCCGTGCGAAGTGGTGAAACGAGAGGACGGCGTCGTCGTCGGCAAGGCGTTCGGGGCGGAGATTATACACGTCTCCCCCGAGGGCGCGGTGTACCTGAGCAGGCCTCTGGACGCGAGCGGGGCGCCGAGAAGCGATGACGAAGTTTTAAACGCGTTCAACTTTTGTTTGAATAAGATTGGAATCAAGCTCAGCGCGTCACCGGCGGATCAGACGGCGTGGAGTATCTCCGACGGCAAGCGACTGTCGCGATTTCACGACGGCGTCCTCGTGCCGGCGCCGACGCCTCCGGGACCCGGTCGCGGGCTCGCCATGATGATGACTGCACCGGTCGGTGGCGGTGGCGGCGGTCATCATCATCATCATCACAGAAGACCGTTCGGTCGCGGTAGAGGGTACAGGTATTGATTATTATCGACGCAAACGGTGACAAGGCGAGCGTCGAATTTCGTCGGTTTGGCTGGCTACTACAGTAGAAGTGTTTTGAATGAAAAATAACAAGGACGCACCCACCGCCGTCGTCATGTATCCTCGATCTCCTCCTCCTCAAACACCCCGAGCGCATCCATCGCCTCGTGCAGCGCAATCTTCGACAGCGCCGCCTGAATCCTACTCCCCGGGTCCGTCGTCGACGCGCTCGTCAACGCCGAAGCCGCCGCGCCTCGTCTCGACTCCCCCCAAACGCGTCTACCTCCGCCCCCGCCCGCGCGTCCTCCGGACCCCGATCCGTTCCCGCTCAAGAAATCCTCGATCGCCGTTCTCGACGCCCGCCCGCCCCCGGCTCGCCCGCCCCCAGCCGCACCCGTCGCACCCGTCGCACCCGTCGTCGTCGCGCTTCTCCTTCCAACGCCCCGTCCGCCCGCGCTCCCGACGCCGACGCCTCGACTCGTCGCGGATGTCCCGCCCGCCCGCGTCGCCGCGCGCGCCACCGCATTCGCCAGCGCTCTCCCGCTCGTCGCCGTCATCCCTTCGTCGTCCTCCTCGTCGTCGTCCTCGTCGTCGTCGAGTCGAGTCGAACGCGAGAAAACGAACGAACGAACCAACGGAGAAAACGAACGAACGGGCGAGCGATGGGTGGGGAGGGTGATGGAGATGCGTTTTTGTGAACCAGCTATTTATATGTGTTAATAGTATGTAGGGTTAGTATAATATTAATGAGGGTTTAGGCAGAGGACCGACGGATCCACGTTCCGTGTTCCGTGTTCCATTTCGACGAGTCACGAAGGGAGGAGAACGCATATGTTCGACTCGGTCGGTCGGTCGGTCGGTCGGACGGATGGAATGGAAAACCGCTCGTCGTCGTCGCGTGAAAAGGGCTTTGCGACGCGGCGGCATCCGCCTTTCCCACGCACGGACGAGATGGTCAAGTTCCTCAAGGTACGGACGACGGACGATTGACGGACGGATGGATGACGATGATGACGACGCGCGGGCGCGATGGGGTGATCTGGACGCGGCGACGCCTCGCGGGGGCGGGCGCGAGAGGGCTGGACGTTCGGCGGGAGATCGCGAGACGACCGCGGGTCGAGGGCGAACGCCGGTAGCGAGCGGGAACGGGCGACGAAGGACGCGCGCGGAGTTTGCGAACGAAATGACTGACGCGTTTGTTTCCCTCTTTCTTTTTTTGTTTGTTTCTCGCAGCCCGGTAAGGTTGTTGTCGTCCTTCAAGGCCGCTATGCGGGCAAGAAGGCGGTCATCGTCAAGAATGTCGATGACGGCAGCTCTGCGCGTCCGTACGGCCACGCGCTCGTCTGCGGCCTCTCCACGATCCCGCGCAAGGTACGAAACACGGCGAGATGATATTCGCGAACGATTTAACGTCGATGGGTGTCAGTCTGCGCCCGTCGACGGTGGACAAAGCTCGTCTTTCGATGCGCGCGTAACCACGACAAAAACCCTAGAGGGCGCAACCTCGCTCGCGCGCTCGATGGAATGCGATCACTAACCTTTTGCCGATGTCTCGTCGTTACGAACACACAGGTGACCAAGAAGATGTCTGACAAGAAGCAAGCCAAGCGCTCCAAGTGCAAGACGTTCATCAAGAACATCAACTACACGCACCTCATGCCGACGCGCTACTCCCTCGACGTCGCCGACGACCTCAAGAACGTCGTCACCGCGGATGCTTTGGACAACGCCACCAAGAAGGTTGCGGCGCAAAAGGAGGCTAAGAAGCTCCTCGAGGCGAAGTTCAAGACTGGCAAGTCTCGTTGGTTCTTCACGCGACTCGCCTTCTAAGCGCGAGAGCGCGCTGGAACGCACTAGGCGAGAACACTTAGAAGACAGGTTTGGGGTGACGACGATCATTAGTGGAGATTTTGGTCTCTAACGCTCGTGAGCGATGCGCGCACTTAGTCACATGCGAATATGTAATTGCATTCATCATCATGAGCTTGAATACACTTTCCTCGTTTTCCTCGAACGAAGCGCGCGCGTGCCCTTCTCGCGGCGAAACTTTCATCGTAAGGTTTGAACATTCTAAATACACTGTTTGAGTCTACGTCGTCTATGTGAAAGGGCAAAGAAACGCAAGCCACGGAGGGTTATGCCGTGTGCAACACAATAAATAATCGGTTCGAAGCGCGAGTCCGGCGTAATGGCGGGGACTGGCACGCCCAGAGTGGAGAAGTAAATTTTAGAGGGATCACCGCGCGCGCCGTTTACGCCTTGGCGACGCGGTGGAGCATTTTGAAGTTGTCGGCAATGATCGTCGTGCTCGGGGAGGAGCGGTAGTTGATGCCGTTAGCCTTGGCCCACGCCTTCAAAAGCGGTCTGAGCTTGTGGTAGTTGTAACGCGGCATGCTCGGGAACAAGTGATGCTCCAACTGCGTGTCCATACCTCCCCAGACCCAAGCTTCCAACCCACCAAAGACGCACTCGGCATCACGCGTCGAGCGGAACTGACCTTCAACGTACTCGGGATCTTCACCAAACTCCATGATCTCTTCGCTTTGGTGAGTGGCGCTCACGAGCGCACCCACGAGGAAGCCACTGAGGAAGATGGAACCGATGGCGACTTGCCAAGGCATCATGGTGGCGAGGAACAGATAGTTGACGCCGATGAACGCGAGCTCCTTGACATCCTTTCTCTGCCACGCCGTGATGACGGAGTGGAAGCGCCAGAGCCAGAACATGATGGACAACAACGGATAACCGTAAATGTGCTGGTACTTGCGCATCGGGTGATCCGGTCGGCCAGACTCTTGCGGAGAGCGCAAGAAGAAGAACGGCTCCATCATGACGTCGTTGTCGAGGTGCTCTTCATTGGTAAACGAGTGGTGCATCGAGTGCTTTTGCATCCACCACTCGACGCTGTGCCCGTTGAGCAAAGTGGGCATGTATCTCATCAATTCGCACCACGGACCACGACCGTGGACGTAATCGTGTCCAAGCCAGCCGGCTTGCTGCATGCCAAAGCCGAGCAGAATGGTGGCGAGGATGGGGTGAGAATACGCGACTGCGGTGCCGCTGACGTAGAGCGCGAGCACTTGGAAAAGCGCCCAGGCTTCCTTGAGCGGTTCACGCTTGAAGAATCCATCCTCGGCGAGCTTATCACGCAATTCGCCAAAAGCCATGCTCACCGCGTACGAGCTCTCGCTCGGCAGTCGGCTCTTGTCCTCTGGCGGGTCGCAGCGCGGCAGCTTCTTCAAGCGTTGCAACGCCAAGTCGCTGCCGTTCGGGCCATAGGAGTGCAACGCGTAGAACACGTCGGTCGCATCGCGACCGTCAAAGAAATACAACCATCTCTCACCGCCCGGGTGCGCCTTGGCCCAGCCTCTGCAGTCGTACCACTCGTCTCCGATCTTCACTCGAATCGGCTCCGTCTTATCCTTCGGTTCCGGAGAGTCGTACGTCGGCACGCTCAGCGGATTGGCGACGGCGCCAGCCGTGCGCGCGTTTCTTTGCGCGTTTCTTCGACCCATCGCCAACGCCCGTCGCTCCACCCGCGCCGTCGTCTCTTCGCCGCTCCAGGTTCGCGCCGCCCACGTCATCGTTCGGCTTCCGCGCGCCCCGGCCGCCGGTCCTCGGCATCCTCGCACGCGAGTCGTCGTCGTCGTCCTCGCGGTCGTCGCCGAAGACATCATCGTCATCATCGTCATCGTCGTCATCGTCTTCGTCGTGTTCGAGCGTGTTCGAGCCGGCGCGCGTCCGTCTCTGTCGTCGCCGTCCCCGTCGACGCCGTCGCCGGCGTCCAAACATCTTGTTTTCGTTGTTCGAGCGCTCCACATCTTCGGGTGTATTTTATATGAACAAACAGTATGATAAATGTGTGGTGTTTTTTTCAAACGCATTCCCCCCAACGTCACGTTCATCGCACATCTCGAGCGCGCGATGGGGTTAAAATAGGTTAGTGTACGAGAGTTGCGTCCACTGTGTGCGTCCATCGTGTCCATTAGTCGCGTCATATTCGTCGTCACGAACGCGACACATCGCGCTCCCGCGGACGCGTTCGTCGCCGCACTCAAAAGCGCGCGGTCGCGGTTCGACCACCCTCTCCCTCCTCGACGACCGAGCGCGATGTCACCGCCCACGAAGAGGGGCGGAGACGACGGTGACGACGACGCCGACGTGGGCGTCGTCGTTACCGTCGCCCACGGGGACGGTTTCGGGAGAAAGAAACCTCGCGAGGGCGGGCAGGCGGCGAGAGCGAACGATGATGCCTCGGCGGACCTCTCGCTGAGTGAGGGTGACGACGAGAGCGTGGAGGCGTTCGCGACGAGGTCCCCGGGTGAGACGACGACGACGACGGGGACGACGGGGACGACGGGGACGACGGTCGAGACGACGACGGTCGTCGAGATTCAGGAGAGGGCAGAGCTGGAATCGCGAGTGCGAGAGGTTTTGCTCGCCATGGGCGAGGACGTGCGCAGAGAGGGGCTGCGGGACACGCCCAAGCGGGTAGCCAAGGCGTTATGTTTCGCGATGCGCGGGTACGGGGCGAGCGCGCCGGCGGCGTTAGGTACGGCGTTGTTTCACGAAGAAAATTTAGCCACGGCTTCGGAAGACCTGGGAAGCGAAGCCGTCGAGCGAGGAACGCACGACGTCGTGCTCGTTCGGGACGTTCCCGTGTTTAGCACGTGCGCCGAAACTTTCATGCCGTTTTACGGCGTCATACACGTGGGATACGTCCCGAAAGCTGGCGTCATCGTGGGGCTGAGTAAGCTCGCTCGAGTGGCTGAGGTTTACGCGCGGCGGTTGCAGACTCCGGATGGACTCGCTAGGGCTGTGGCGCAAGCGCTACAAGATGTAGCCTCGCCTCTGGGCGTCGGCGTATCGTTTTCCGGCGTCCAACTCGGCCCGTTTGCGCCGAAAACCATGAAGGGCAAAGCGTGCACGGGATGTTTTGCCACCGAAAAATCGGTATGGTGGGACGAATTTGAAGCGCTCGTGTCCTTGGGTGGAGGTACCTCTGAGCTTTCGCGCGGCGTCTGGGGCAACGTGTGCGGCGCGTGCGACGACGGCGCGTCCGCGCCGGTCCCGGCGGGCGCCGAAGCCTCGATGGATGCCGTGGCAAACGAGGCGGCAAAGACGGTGAGTGAGGACGTCTACGTGGGTGTGCTTAGATTATTCCACGCGCTCAACTTGCAGGAACGCGTGTACGAGGCGACGGAAGGAACTCGAACAGTGGAGGAGACGGCGAGAACATTCTCATCCCTCCTGGCGGCGATGCGTTCCGGAGACGACGCGCCATTCAGCCCGATTGAGGAAGCCGCAAGAAACGCCGTTGCGGTTGAAAACGAACTGACTGCATCCGACGAGTTGTGCGTGATGAGCGACTTGCACATGTCAACCGTGTGTGAGCATCACTTGCTTCCGTTTCACGGCACGGTGAGCGTCGCGTACTGCTCCTCGTCGACGACTCCGTTGTCTCGAGACGTCCTGCAAGCCATCGTCAGCCGTCATTCGAGACGTTTGCAAGTACAGGAGCGGCTCACGAGAGACGTTGCAGAGGAGGTGTACGCGCTCACAGGTGGCGTCGGCGTCATGGTTGCCGCTCGAGCGGCGCACTTGTGCATGGTATCGAGAGGCGTGGAGAAGCCCGGTAGTTCGACGTGCACGGTGACGAAACTCGGGCGATTCGCGCGCGAACCCGCGCTCCGAGCGAACGTCTGGGCGCGCCTATGCGCAGATTGATTCTAATCAAGTACAGTAGTCTTTCATTCATTAGCGGTCATAGTAAACAATTTTTCTCATCATAGGCATTCCAACCGTTGCGTCGCGTCGTCATTCACCACTTAGATGATTCTAGCGCTCGTTTCACCTCTTCTTCGAGCTCGATCGCTCGTTCACACACGACAGTTGCGAGATAAGCCACCTCAATCTCTCTCATCGACGTCGAACGCGTCGCGTTCGCTTTTGCGAGCGCTTCATCCAATCGCCCGCGAACCGAAAGCACATGGGAGACTTTTCTCTTGAGAGACTTCTGTGGATTGCCATCTTCGGTCGCGCGCTCGTCTTCTACGTCTGGGGGGCGAGCACGTCGAGGAGTGCGCGCGGATCGTTTTCGATCCGTTCTCATGGCGCTCATCGGTCGCTCGCCTTTCACTCGCTCCTCTGAAAATTGCGTGGGTTAAAGTGGCGTTCGGTATCGTCTCGACGCGCGCGTCGTCTCGGCATTGTCGACATTATCGTATGAAAATCGCATCTTCTCGTGGCGTTCGTTACAGATGAGAGAAAAATAGCTACAACATTAATCTACACTTAGTTTGCGTACATTCGGCCGCCCAACGTGCGAGAGAGCCGACGCATCGGCTGTCGAGCTGGTAGAAACCGAGACGAAGCGTCGCGCCGACGCTTCCTCGCTCTGATGCTTTGATCTTTGTAGATCACCTCCTGAAGCGTCTGGCGCCGTCGTTCGCGCGTCGCCGTGGCATTGGATCAAGAGTATTTCCAGCGTTCGCTAGCCATAAGAACAACCCGACGCCTCCCCACCATATCGCGCTCTGGACTGGTCCTTTCAATAACCACGCCACCTTTTCGTGTTGAAGCGCCGCCGCCGTCGTCGTGTACACGCTGTGCGCCACGGTGAGCGTGGTCACCGTGATCGTTCCGAGAGTGAACGTCATGAGAAACACCAAGACGGCGGCGTGACGCGGATGCGTCCTATGGAGCGCTTGGAGATACTGATGCGTGAGCGCCGCCGCGCTCGTCGCGTTGGCGGACCGTCGCGTCGTCGGACGTCCATCCTTGGAAACACGAACCGCCTCCTCCGGCGGATCCATCGCCCCATACCCGTTCGCAATCCCCCACTCATCGACCACTTGCCTCAGCGACCAGTTCGGGACGAGATCCGTGCACCAAAGCTCGACGTTCGACGTCGGGTCCGTCGGAGGAAACTTTGCGCTCAACCACCGCTCGATGGCTTTCCTATCGTACGTGTAACCGGTTTGCACGAGAATCACCGGATCCCGAAACAGCTCCTGCGTGATGACGCACTTTAGATGTTCCGGCGGTTCCTCCCTCTGACCCGCGATCGTCTTCTTCACCGCCGCGATGAAGGTTCCGACAAAGGCGAATTGCCCAAGCCCGAGGCCGGGTTGCGACATTATCGAATCGCTCCCTCTCCTCCTTACCTCGTTTCTCTCTCTCTCGTTTCGACCCGGGCGAACGACGACGACTGGACGCACGACGACGCGTCCGAGTCAGCGCCCGCGACGATGGATGACGGACGGAGCCCCGGTCGCGGTCTTCGTCCCGGGACGTCGGTCGCCGGGTCACGAGTCGGTCGCAGTCTGAAGACGACCACAGAAAAATACCGCATCCTCTTCCGCGCGGGCGCGCGTTTCTCCGTTTTCGTTTTCGTTTTCGTTCGGTTTTCTTTTTTCTTGTCGTCCGTCCGTCGGGTGCTCGTACCGGTAAACGCACTTCATTACATCGGTGTCTCCATAGTTGAGGGTGGAGTCATCCGAAAGACCAGTGTGTTGTGTGCCTGTAAAAAAAATCAGAGGTAGGTCGGCGAGGTGATTCGAAGAATATCGTTGACCCGTTTCAAATGCGGATGTTCATGTTTTCCGCGAACGGTTTCTTTTTTCTTGTCGCGTTTTTTGTCGTCCGTCGGGTGCTCGTACCGGTAAACGGGCATTGAACGACATTTTTGGCGAAGGAGAAAGTGCGCGCCGCGCGCGAGACGACGTCAGAGGGGGACGCGACGACGACGACGACGACGCGGTGAGGTGACGCGAGAACTCGCGCGCGCGTCCCGGAAAGTCCCGGGACGTAGCCCTTCGCGTCGCGTCGCGTCGTTCGTTCGTTCGTTCGTTCGTTCGTTCGCTCGATTCCGGTTTGAAGACGTCTGTCAGTCAGTCTCCTCGGTCGTCGGTGCTCGGATTTCGAAAACGACGAGCGCTTTGG
>Ga0181573_10001870_pt1 | contig 20105 bp, 19 predicted proteins | sample 101ome_25_FD_148643 | JGI IMG/M metagenome (GOLD analysis project Ga0181573, IMG submission 148643) | Coastal salt marsh microbial communities from the Groves Creek Marsh, Skidaway Island, Georgia - 101409BT metaG (spades assembly) | ecosystem: Environmental > Aquatic > Marine > Intertidal zone... | reverse complement strand
GAATGCCGTGGGTCTCCATCAGGTCGGCAAAGACATCAATGGCATCCTTGCCACGAATACGCCTGGCCACATGCACAGCCAGGCATTCCCGGGTGTATTCGTCGACGACCACCATCAGCTTGATAGGCAGGGTCAGGGTTGTCACACCTGAGGAGTGTATTGAATTCGGTAAACAACTCCACGAACAGGGTACAGTAATGGTATTCAACGCAATGTTGGCCGGTTTGTCGGAGGAGCTATCGTGGTCAAGCCTGGAACTGTTTGTAAGATAAGCGCTGCCTGCCCTGACACGATAAAAATGCTAACCTGATCTGGAAGCCGTAGTAGTAGTGCGGCAGGAGTATCAATCTGCCTAGGGCATCTCGTGAAACTCACTATTGTGAAAGATCAAGGGCCTCATTGAATCATCTGTGGCCACTTCGCGAACCTCCCCTATGAAGATTATATGATCTCCAGCATCGTGCTCCCGATATTGCCGGCATACTAGGTGGGAAAGTGAATTCCGGATGATGGCGAGTCCTTCGGCATTCTCAATAAAATGATCCTCTGCCAGTACATGATCGCCCTTTTTAGCGTATTGAGTAGCGATATCTTGTTGGTGATTGCACAGAAAATTGACCACAAAGTCGTTACTGGCCCTAACGACTGCTAATGTCTCTGATGATTTTTGTAAACTCCATAGAATTAATGGTGGCTCCATGGATAGACTTGAGAATGAGTTGATGGTTATCCCAAATTTAGGCTGATCCGCAGGCGTAAACGTAACCACACAAACGCCAGTCGGAAAGGAAGCGAGTGTCTTGCGAAGCTCCTGGCTATCCATTTTCAAATCATCCTCTTAAGTATCTGTATAATGAGCTATTGAGAGCTCTTTGGCCTTACGTGATCGCTAGTCTCGAGTGAGACTTTTTCGCTGGCTTCGCCCGGTTTTTTCGAAATCGGCCAAACACCATCAACAGCAGTAAGGCTGCCGAGCAAACAGCTCTATCACGCTGTCTTGATCAAGCGTTGGACCCGGGGCGGGAATAAAATCCAGCATAAAAACCAGGGCAATTGTGTAAATACTTGCCAGGACCAAACTAATCCACAGCAACCACTTTTGACTTTGTATCGAAATGTTAGTCTTCACTATTTATGTTAAGGAACCTCTGATTAACTCCAATGTTGGTCCATAGTTGGGAGCATTAAAACCATATGAGTAGACGTATCAGCATCGGATTTCCACAAATTGGAGTGGATAAACACGAGCTACTCGAGTAAAGGGCGGTTATGAATACACAAAGCCAAAAAATCTGTGCATTTCTCGGTGTGTTAACGCCACTCATCATGTTCTGTGGTTTTATTGCCGCAGGCTTTTTCCCGCCTCTGGAGCCCTCGCTGGATGTGAATAGTGTTAATGCATACTTCATGGACAACAAAATGCGAGTGCTCCTGGGTAGCGGGATTATGCAGCTTGCTGGCGGTGGGATGATTGTATTTACGGCAGTCATTGCGGCACAGCTACGCCGCATTGAGCATCGAAAGACACCAGTGTTGACCTACATTCAACTGGGAGCCGGTTTTGTCACAGCCATCCCCTTTATTATTGGCGCGTTGATCTGGATAACCGCCGCATTCCGTCCAGATCGCCCCCCGGAATTAGTCCTGCTGATGAGCGATCTGGGCTGGATTGTTTTTTTAGGTTTTTGGTTTCCAACGCCAGTGCAGAATATCGCCATTGGAGCGGTCATTTTGTCGGATAAAAAACAGAAGCCAAATTTTCCACGCTGGGTAGGCTACTTCTGTTTTTGGGAGAGCCTGGTATTTCCGGCCGCGATGATTATGCCGTTCTTTGTGACAGGCCCCTTCGCATGGAACGGGCTGTTCCCATTCTGGTTGCCCGCCATTGCTTTTGGTTCCTGGTTTCTGGTGATGTACATCTTCCTGCTCAAGAGTATCAAGCAGCAGGAAATAGAAGAAACTGTGACTTAGACTTGAGTCATACCAATAGCAGATACAAAAATTAAACCTGAATAGACCACCACTTTAGGCGGTGGGCTAATCAGGTTTACTCAGGCGGAGTTGACAGTGGGGTGTTATCCATGACCCACGGGTTTGGTGCGTTGCCCGATGAAAACCGCAGTCATGAAGAAGTTGGCTCATCCGTCAATCAACTGATAAGCACAGATAAAAACCTTGATAGTATAATGGCAATGGTTCGGAGGTCAGCAATTCCGGTTAATATATTTAAATCTAACGCTGCATAAATGTGCCTTATTAGGGCTCTGCCTTGAGGTGCTCAATACAAATACAAAATCATTGTATAGGCATCACACCGGGTGTACTGGGTGCTGCCTACATAGAACGATGCAGTCCCTCGAAGAAGTGATGAAGTGCGCTAGCCAACCCGCGGATATCAGAATGATCGATCGTTGACAAGGTCGCCCTCGCGTCGTTTTCCTCATTCCGTATTATGCTTACAGCCTGGCCCATGCCCCTCATCCATTCTTGGCTCAACGAGAAACTGCTTCGTCCTACTTGATAGTAAATGCCCTATCAGAAATTGAATGTAAGGTTGACACCGTATGTTCGAGGCAGTGCAACACCTTGATAAACACCTAGCTGGCCTGTTGTTACGTTTTTTACATACACTTCATCAGTCAGGTTGTTAACGTAAAAACCGATGCGATATTTTTCGCTAACCGGACCGAACGAACCGGTGAAGTTAACCACTGTCACATCATCCTGATAATCAAATCCCAGAGACCCACCCCGACCTGGGTTCAAGTCGTACTCGCTGGTATACCGGCCTGTTAAAGTCAATCCTCCATCCCAGTTATCGCCTAGGCTGAAGTTATAGCCTGCGGTAACATAGGCGGTATGTTCGGGCGCTCGCGGCAAAACCTCTCCGGCAAGGTCAGTGCTTGCAGGCTCGAAACCACCCATTGCGCTTGGTTCAAGGAGTGATGCATTGGGATACTTTTTGTACTCAGCATCAAGATACGAGTAGCCAAAATCTAGTTGCAAAGCAGCCGTCAAAGCAAATTGGGCTTCAAGTTCTAAACCGAACGCTTCAGACTCACCGGCATTTTCCTTGATAGATCCGCGTGAGGAGCTTACGAATCCTACTTGAATATCATCATGCTCATAGTAAAAGAGGGCCAAGGTAGTACGCAAACGATTGTTCAGGAGGCTATTTTTGGCACCCACCTCAATGCTCCAAATAGTTTCCGGGTCTAATACATCATCAGTTGACTGAGACAGTGTTGGAATATTAAACCCCCCACTTTTGAAGCCCTCGCTATAGCTGATATAGTAGTTCTGATCGTCGTCAGGGGTCCACGCCAAGACCACTCTAGGCGTAAATTCTGTCCATGAATCAGAATATCCATAGTCCGGAAGCCCGGTAAGCGCGCCACCCAGGGTCGTATCGCTTTCCTTTTTGTCGTAGTTATAACGGCCGCTCAGGGTCAATTCTAAGGCTTCTGACAAATCCACGTACAGTTCGCCATAGATAGACGCGGAGGTCGATTCTACAGACGAGTCCGTTTCAAGTGCGCCAGGCACACCAGGAGCTAAGAAAGTTTCTATCACAGAGTGGTGTGTTTCATCGGTATACTGGGCATTAACACCCAACAAATAGCTAAATTTGCCAGCATTGGGTGAGGTAATCCTGAATTCTTGCAGAAAATCTTCACCTTCATTGTTCACAACATTAAAGGTCAGAAAGTTAATAGCAAAGGGGCCTGCGCCGTTGAACATCCCCTCATCCGTACCTGCTTCTTGGCTTGCATCCCGCAGACTTGTGATGCTGGTGAAAGTCATATCCTCTAACTCAAAATCCAGCTTCAGGGTGGCGTAGAGAACGTCATCTTTCAAATCTGGGACAAGTTCCGGTACACCCTGGAACGTCTCATAATCATCAGTGGGCGAGGAAGCACCTGTTACTAAACAGGCTAAACATAACGGTGCATCCACAATGGACTGTCGCAGTCCGGATCTGTGGGTATTCTCGTTGTATCCAATCGTTAGCAAGGCACTTATGTCATTTCCTGTGTAAAGCAACTTACCTCTAACTGCATACCTTTCGTAACCCCCAAAGTCTTCATTTTCAAATGGGTTGTCTACATAACCATCCTGATCAGAATAACGTGCGGCCAAACGAAAGGCCGTATTGTCTGAAATTTGTTTATTAAAAATTGCGTCTATACGTTCACGTCCTTCGCTACCAGCTTCGAACAAGAGCTTGCCACTATCTTCATACTCAGGATTTTTTGTAGAAAGAATAATCGCGCCGCCTGTCGCGTTACGGCCATACAACGTACCCTGCGGCCCTTTCAATACTTGTAATGAATCAAAGTCAACCAAGTCATAATTGGAGCCAGTAGCCCGCTGCCAATAAACATCATCAAGGTAAACGCTGACCGAGGGCTCCAACCCTGGAACTGGAAATTCAGATCCAATCCCTCGGATAAAAGGCTGAACAGTCCCTGAGTTTTCTGTGAATGTCATACCAGTGGTTTTTAGAGCAATCTGATCAAAATTAAGTATTCCAAATGTTTCGAGCGTTTCCCCATCGTATGAGGAGATCGCCATGGGTACATCCTGCAGGTTTTGCGCACCTCGTTTAGCGGCTGTCACCATAACCTCCTCAAGCACTTGTGCGCTTGAGAACATTGTTGCTGAAGCGCCAGTGGCGGCCAAGATCGAAGTAACGATTAGTTTCTGCTTTATTTTCATAGAACCATCCTCAGATATAGCTTTATCAGTGCCACATGGGGCGATTTAATAGTTTTATTGGAAAGCGCCTCGGCTACGATAAAGACGACACGGGCATCGACTCTCCGTAAAAAAAATCTATTTTGGGGTACACCAGCATTTCATTCAGATTTTTACGGGAGTGGTTCATCCTTTGGGGTATCACGTAACCAGTTGATATTATTCGGCAAAAAGTAGGATCATGACCCTCCTTGGCATCATCGTGTTGAATTGCATCCATTTTCAAATTCTCCACTTATAGAAGCACTCGCTCCTAGCAGTTCCGGTATTTTGCCGATGAACATGCCTGGGAGATCAAGCACTCCCTGAACGAATAGTCGCAATGAGCTCGGATTCTTGTCCGGATTGACGCCATAATCCGCGCTGGATACGGGCGGGGTCTCTCCGCGCTCCACCAGTGCCTGGAGAAGCAGACTGGCACCTACGCCATCGGTATAGGCATGGTGAAATAGCCCGACCATGGCCATCTGATCATTCTCCAGGCCGTCAACAATCCAGATGGTCCATAGTGGCAGGCTTTTGTCGAGTGACCAGGTATAGAGTTCGGAAACCAGTTCGCAAAAGCTGTGTCGGTCTCCGGGGCTTGGGCAGGCGCTGGGCCTCTATTGGGTGGGAACACCCGAAGATTGTATTGAGTTGGGTAAATCGCTCCATGCTCAGGATACGGTCATGATATTCAACGCAATGCTTGCAGGACTGCCGGAAGAGCTGTCCTGGTCCAGTCTGGAACTTGTTGCTTCCAGGGTATTACCTGCATTGAGCATCCTGGATTGATTGCAGGCGCTAGATGGTTAACTGACTGTCCTCAACAGGTAGTTCGGTGGTGATTTTGATGCGCGAGAGCGCCGCATTGGAATGAATTTCCTGAACTGTCGGCATTTGAGAGAGTTTTTGGCGAAACAGGGCTTCGTAGGTGTCGATGTCTCGGGTGACAATTTTCAGCAGAAAATCGTAATCGCCCATAACAGTATGGCATTCCAGTACCTCCGGCAGTTCTCGAATCTGTTCTTCGAATTCAGGAAGAGACTTTTTCCCATGGGCAGAAAGCTTAACTCTCGCAAACACCGTGACGTTCAGACCCAGAAGCCGTTGATCGAGCAAAGCCACCCTTCGTTGAATAACGCCGGTTTCTTCCAGGCGCTTGATACGGCGCCAACAGGGTGGTTGGGTCAGGTTAACCTGTTCCGCGATTTCCGAGGCGGACAGGCCGGCATCCTGCTGTAGCAGGGCAAGAATCATCTGGTCCGTTTTGTCTAAATTCATTGGAGGCAATACTGGCGCGGCCGTGGAGTACATTCTTGGAATATACAGAATTTCAGTAATTAATGCTATAAAAAAAGTAAAAGAGTATTAATTATACTAAATAGCACGCTCTTCAGGTATATATGGCATGAATCATACCCTCGGTTTTCGGTACAGTAACTGGCACAGCTGGAGAGGGAGACCCCCGTCCAGCGCGGAGACAGCAAGGCCTAACAGGCTCGGCTGAACAATAGCGATGCCACGCATACCCCGGCGGGCATAATAGAGAATAAAACATGGGCTCGCTCGAGCAAAAACAGGAATCACGCTCCACGGAGTATTCCAACAAACTGTTCGTCCCCAGTGCATCATCCAGACCTGGAGATAAGCCATCTTTCGAAGCCCATGGCATTTCGCGCGCAGGCGAACTTGATAGGCCTGACCTCAGTGTTGAAGCGTCGGCGACCTTCGATTTGGCTCATGGGCTTGTTCGTGTGCTGGACGACGAGGGCAGGGCGGTAGGCCCCTGGGCGCCATCCCTCACGTCCCAGCAGTTACGTGTAGGCCTGCGTCACATGTTGCATGTGCGCGCTTACGATGATCGCATGTTCCGCATGCAGCGCCAGGGCAAGCTGTCGTTCTACATGAAATGCACCGGCGAGGAGTCGGTGGCAGTGGCCCAGGCCATGGCGCTGGAGGGCGGCGATATGCTGTTTCCGACCTATCGGCAGCAGGGCCTGCTGTTTGTGCGCGGACGCCCGGTGGTGGACATGATGTGCCACTGTATCTCCAACGCCGGTGATAATCTCAAGGGTCGGCAGATGCCGGTGTTCTACAGCTGGAAGGAGGGAAACTTCTTCAGTATCTCCGGCAACCTTGCCACCCAGTACAGCCAGGCGGTGGGCTGGGCCATGGCTTCCGCCTACAAGGGTGAAGATCACATCGCCTCCGCCTGGGTTGGGGATGGCAGTACCGCGGAGGCGGACGTGCATAACGCCATGCTGTTTGCCGCCACCTACAAGGCGCCGGTACTGCTCAACGTGGTGAACAACCAGTGGGCTATCTCTACGCCCCAGAGCTTCGCATCTACCGGCACCACCTTTGCCGCCCGCGGCCTGGGGTTCAATATTCCCAGTGTGCGCGTGGACGGCAACGACTTCCTGGCGGTGTACGCGGTCACCGAGTGGGCTGCCGCCCGGGCGCGGGAAGGTCACGGGCCTACCTTCGTGGAACTCTTCACCCATCGCGTCGAAGGACACTCCACCAGTGACAACCCGGAGGGCTATCGCGCCAAGGATGAAGCGGAGGCCTGGCCGCTGGGTGATCCCGTCGAACGCCTCAAGCAACACCTGATCCAACTGGGCGAGTGGAGCGAGGAACAGCACGTCGAGCTCGAGGCCGAGCTGAAAGCCTCGGTCACTGAAGACTGGAAGGCGGCTATCGCCCTGGGCACCCTGGAAGAGGGCCCCCACTGGCCGGTTGCTTCCATGTTTGAGGACGTGTGCAAGGAGATGCCGGAACACCTTGTGCGCCAACAGGCGAAGATGGGAGGGGCGGCATGACGGCAATGAGCATGGTCCAAGCTATCAACTCGGCCCTGGATTGCACAATGGAGCGAGACCCCAGCGTGCTGGTGATGGGCGAGGATGTGGGCTACTTCGGTGGTGTGTTTCGCTGCACCGAGGGTCTGTATGACAAGTACGGTGCCCACCGCGCCCTGGATACCCCGATCGCCGAGGGTGGCATTGTGGCGGCGGCGATTGGCATGGGCGTAAACGGCCTGCGTCCGGTGGTGGAGATGCAGTTCGCCGATTATATCTATCCCGCCATCGACCAGATCATCTCCGAGCTGGCCCGGCTGCGCCATCGCAGTGGCGGTGAATTCTGGGCTCCGGTGGTGGTGCGGGCTCCCAGCGGTGGCGGCATCCGCGGTGGCCAGACTCACTCCCAGAGCCCCGAGGGTATTTTTACCCACGTCTGCGGACTGAAAACGGTCATGCCCTCCAATCCCTACGACGCCAAGGGTCTGTTGATCAGCGCCATCGAAGACGACGACCCGGTGATGTTTTTTGAGCCCAAGCGCATCTACAACGGTCCCTTCTACGGCCACAAAAATGGCTATGACGGCCCTTCTACCTGGGCCGCCCATGATGCCGGCGAGGTGCCGGAAGGACACTACACCGTCCCCTTGGGCAAGGCGAACGTGCTGCGCGAGGGTAAGGAAGTTACGGTGCTGGCTTACGGCACCATGGTGCATGTGGCGGAGGCGGCGATTGCCCACAGCGGGGTAGACGCGGAACTTATCGATCTGCGCACCCTGCTGCCGCTGGATATGGAGACGGTTGCGGCATCGGTGCAGAAGACCGGCCGCTGCGTGGTGATCCACGAGGCCACCCGCACCAGTGGCTACGGCGCGGAACTGGTGGCGGAGGTACAGGAACAATGCTTCTGGCACCTGCGTGCTCCAGTAGAGCGGGTAACGGGTTGGGATTGTCCCTACCCCCATGCCTTCGAGTGGGAGTATTTCCCCAGCCGGGAGCGGATCAGTGAGGCGCTGAAGCGCGCCGCAGCCTGCGATTGAGGAGGCAGTGATGGGAGCGTATTCATTCAAGTTGCCCGACCTCGGTGAGGGTATTGTCGAGTCGGAAGTCACCGCCTGGCACGTTAATGTTGGCGATCTGGTGGCGGAGGACGATCCCCTGGCGGATGTGCAGACGGACAAAGCTGTCGTGGAAGTCACTGCTCCTGTGGCGGGGCGTATCGCCGCGCTGGGTTGCGAGGCCGGTGAGGTGCTGGCTGTCGGGGCGGAACTGGTGGGATTTGAGCTCGATGGCGATACAGCTGAGGACTGTGGCAGTGCGGCGCCTGCTGAAGCGGATAAGGCGCCAGCGCAGGCCGAGGCACAACCGGTGGGCGTGACACCTATGCCTGCAAGCGACCCGGTTTTCCAGCAGGTACTGGCGTCACCCTCGCTACGCAAGCGTGCGCGGCAAGAGGGAGTCAACCTGGCTGATGTACCCGGAAGTGGTCCGAAAGGTCGCATTAGCCATCGTGACCTAGAGAGCTTTCTCGCCGCTGGCGGTGAGCTGGCCGTGCGCGGATCGCAACTAAGTACAAGCACTCGCGAGGTGAAACTGAGCGGCATGCGTCGGGTGATCGCGCGCAAAATGCAGCAGGCAAAGCGCAACATTCCCCACTATTCCTATGTCGAGGAGGTGGACGTTACGGAATTGGAGGCCCTGCGTGTCCACTTGAATGACAACAGGGAGTCGCATCAGCCCAAGCTGACCCTGCTGCCGTTCCTGAGCCTGGCCCTGGTGAAGGTGTTGCCGCGTTTCCCGCACTGCAATGCCCGCTTTAATGACGAGGTGGAGGTACTGACCGAATACGATGCCGTGCACATAGGTGTGGCCACCATGACCGAGGCTGGCCTCATGGTGCCAGTGGTCAAGCACTGCGAGCGTATGGATGTGTGGCAACTGGCCCAGGAGGTGGCGCGTGTCTCCGGTCTGGCCCGGGAAGGCAGGGCGGCACCTGAAGAGTTGAGCGGTTCGACGATTACCATCACAAGTCTGGGCGCTATCGGCGGTATCGCCACCACACCGGTGATCAACGCGCCGGAGACAGCCATCATTGGTGTCAATAAGATGCAGGAACGGCCGGCGATTCGCGACGGCCAGGTGGTGGCCCGCACCATGGTGAACCTGTCAGCATCCTTCGATCACCGCATCGTCGATGGATACGACGGCGCGCAGCTGGTGCAGGCGCTGAAAAGCAAGATGGAAAATCCGGGCGCTATCTTTGTATAAGTGCTGCGGGATTGATAGTAAAACCCGCAATGTTCCGCGGTAGAATCAGATAACTTACGAGCAAGGAAAAGCAGGTTCCACGATGAACGTCGACAACATCACTTACGCCGATACCAGTACCGTCTCCGGTGGAAAGCTGGAGGATATTCGTCTGGAGCAGCGGAATAACGCCCGGCGCGGTGCAGAGTTGCTGGCCATGAGCCTAGTGGCCGAAGGGGTGGACACCCTATTTGGATACCCCGGGGGTGCCAACCTGGAGATCTTCGACGTATTGCCTCGCTACAACATCCGCTGCGTTCGCACAGAACACGAGCAGGGCGCCGTGCACGCCGCCCAGGGCTATGCCCGCGTAACCGGCAGGGTGGGTGTGTGTCTTGCCACCTCGGGACCCGGTGCTACCAACCTCGTGACGGGGATTGCCGATGCCAACAGCGACTCTACACCGATTGTCGCCATCACCGGAAACGTTCCTTCACACTTGTTGGGGAAAAACGCTTTTCAGGAGGTCGATATCGTCGGCATCACAGCTCCGGTGACCAAACGCAGTTACCTGGTAAAGAAAGTGACGGATATCCCCGAGGTGGTGCGCGAGGCGTTTGAGCTGGCTGGAGGAAATAGACCGGGCCCTGTGCTGGTCGATATACCAAAGGACATCCAGCAACACTACCCGCGGGACCCTGATGGTAATTACGCGGAGCCTCGCATCCCAGCCGTGGTTGAAGCGCCCGAACCAAGCATCGGCGGTATGACCGAAAATCAACTTGAGGAGGCTTGCAGACTCATCAATGAATCGGAGCGGCCAGTGATTTATGCTGGCGGCGGCATTATTTCAAGCAATGCTACTGAGCTGTTGTTGCAACTGGCAGAAAAGTTGCGGTGTCCTGTGACCACGACCCTGATGGGACATGGCGCTTTTCCGCCGGATCATGAGTTGTTTCTGGATACGCTCGGCATGCACGGTGCCAAGTATGCCAACATTGGAGTAAATGAGGCGGACCTGGTGCTGGCCTTGGGCGTGCGTTTTGATGACCGAGTAACTGGCAATGTTGATGCCTTTATACGATCGGGCAAAATTATTCACGTGGACATTGATCGGGAAGAACTAAACAAAAACAAGACCGTAACTCTACCGGTGTGTGCCGATGTTGCTCTGGTTTTGCAGCAGTTGTGCGACAATGTGCAGCCGCAGAAGCCTGCCTCCTGGCTGGAGTATCTGCAAGGCTTGAAGCGTGAATTCCCTTATCCTCTGCCCGAGTCACAGGGGATCAGCCCGCAGGAGGCAATCAAATTGCTCAGTGAAATAACTGGCGGTGAGGCCATCGTCAGCCTCGGGGTGGGACAGCACCAGATGTGGGCCATGCAGCAATACCGCGCATGTCGTACCCGTTCGTTCCTGTCCAGCTCGGGCTTCGGCACCATGGGCTACGGCCTGCCTGCCGCGATCGGCGCCAAGGTGGCCTGCCCGGAGCGCCAGGTGATCGATATCGATGGCGATGGCTCATTGAATATGACGGTCCACGAACTGGCCACTTGCCACCGCTTCAAGGTGGGGGTAAAGGTGGTGGTGATCAACAACCAGTGGCTGGGCATGGTGCGCCAGTGGCAGGACATGATCTACGACAAGCACCGTTCGGGCTCCGACCTGTCGGATCCCCTGTCGGTCAGCGACGGCGATATCTACCCCAACTTCCTTAAGATCGCCGAGGGCTATGGGGTGAGTTCGGAGAGAGTGACGCAGCGCGAAGATCTGCAGGGTGCCTTCGACCGCATGCTGGCTGATCCAGATGAGCCTTACTTATTGGATGTCATTGTGGAAGCTGAGGAGAACGTTTACCCCATGATTCCGGCCGGTGGCACATACCGGGATGTCATTATGGGGGATAACGAACTCGCTACCGGGTCGATGGAAGCCCAGGGCGCTAACGTGTAGCCTACTAAGTAATACTTATAGCCCGACGTTATTTAGTTCAAGTACCTGTTCTGCGCGGTAACTGGAGCGAACTAGTGCGCCAGACACCACTTCAACAAATCCCAAGTTCAGCCCGTGCAGGCGATATTCTTCAAATTCGGCAGGCTCTACGAAGCGATGAATGGGATAGTGGTGAGGAGTGGGTTGCAGATACTGGCCAAGGGTAAGAATATCAACCCCAACAGATCTCAAATCTTTCATGCATTCTAGAACTTCGCTTCTAGATTCTCCCAAGCCCAACATAAGACTAGTCTTGGTAAGAATATTGGGTTGATGGTGTTTGGCATGAGCTAGAACATCCAACGTTTGCTGATAGCCTGCCCTAGGGTCGCGCACCTCATGAGTAAGACGCCTAACAGTTTCCACATTTTGGGCAAACACCTCTATGCCAGAGTCTACAACTGTTTCTACAGAATCCATATTACCCAGAAAGTCTGGCGTTAAAGCCTCGATAGCGGTTTCTGGATTTTGTTCTTTGATCTCCCTTACACAAGCCGCGTATTGGCTGGCGCCGCCATCTGGAAGGTCGTCTCGATTGACCGATGTGAGCACGACGTAGTTCAAGTTCATCAGATTGACTGAGCGTGAAGTATTTGCTGGTTCCTCCGGGTCCAGCCAGGCTTTAGGATTACCCGTATTCACTGCGCAAAACCGACAGGCGCGTGTACACACGTCGCCAAGCAACATAATCGTCGCTGTTCCTCTGCTCCAGCATTCTCCCATGTTTGGGCATTTGGCCTCTTCGTAAACGGTTGATAGATTATTCGCACGCACGATATTAGTGATTCGCTCTTGGTGCTCATCACTCTGTATGCGAATACGCAACCACGCTGGTTTGGGAAGAGGCATGCTTGGCTTACCCTTCGCCTTGATGCCATCTTTTATTACGCTCATTCCGTGGATATTAGTGAACTTCTCGCCGCTCGCTATTTGTGTGGCAGGTATAAGTTTGCTTTTCTTTAATCACACCGATAGAAGCTGGTTAGAACGTAATTTCTTGGACCCAAATGCATTAGTGGCCATAGATAGCGCCAGGCGGGTGGGAATGACACGCGGCGATGTATGAGATGATCGCTGGCTAGGAAATCCCTAAAAATACCCATGCTCGGTAAATGTACCAATATTGTTGATTGAAACTGATTTTGTGGGTTTAGGTCATGGCAGGCGTCTATTTAGTAACTCAAGGCGAAGTTCGACCAGTACTCGTATAGAAATCTGACCAGCAGCGAATTATCAGGCGCGGAATGAGCTTATCCAGGATTGGATCAGGAATGATGTACGTATGGCTTGTAGTCTGATGCTCTCCAGCTTCCCTGAGAGCAACCCGTTTGGCAGGAGATTGTTTCTAGCGTGACTATTTCAGATCAATATCCTTTCCAGAAACGGCATACGACTGTTCTCGGAAAGAAAATGGCTTACCTGGAACACGGCGAAGGTGACCCCATTGTTTTTCTTCACGGTAACCCGACCTCTTCTTATCTTTGGCGTAATATCATGCCCAGCTTGGCTGGACTGGGCCGATTGATAGCACCTGATTTGATAGGAATGGGTGACTCACAAAAACTGGATGTTGGAGGCCCCAATCGATACAGCTATGCCAAACACCGTGAGTACCTTTTTGCGCTATTGGACGAACTAGAAGTTAAGGAAAAGGAAACACTTCAGATGGCTCAAGGATGCCGGGTTGGGTGGTTGCACCCATTACTTTTTAAATCGACGGTGCATTGATGGACAAAAAACAACAGTTATTGCTGACGTGGTCAGGTCTGATTTTTGTAATCACTTTTTGTGTGGGAGTGTGGTTTGTTGCTGGCTTAGTGCCACCGCATTCACCTGGCGCCAGTGCCACGGAAATTGCAGCTTTCTACCAAAGCCATCCAGGGCGCATACGAACCGGGCTTTTGATAACAATGTTCGCCGCTACAATGTGGATTCCCTGGGCAGCGGTATTTTCCGCGCAACTGAAATGTATGCGTCAGCCTACGCTCGCGGACGTGCAGTTTGGCTGTGGTATCGCGACGTCTTGCTTCGTTATTCTGCCCGTAATGGTCTGGTGGGCAGCGGCGTTTCGTCATGATCGAGACCCTGAAATTCTTCTGATGTTTAACGATTTTGCATATCTTACCTTTGTGGGCATGGTGCCGGCAGCCTTCATTCAGATTTCATGTATTGGTTTTGCCGTGCTAAGTGACGGGTCGGCCAGTCCAATATTTCCTCGCTGGGTGGGATACTACAATCTCTGGACAGCACTGCTGACTCTCACAGGAGGCTTTTGTACTTACTTCAAGGTCGGGCCCTTCGCATGGAACGGCTGGATAGCATTCTGGCTGCCCATGGTTGTATACGGAATTTGGTACCCATTAATGTTCGTCCTGGTGCGCAGGGCGATAAGATCAGCGGATTCAATTGAACATGAGATTGGATTGGGTGCAGGATTGTCACAACAAGCCCAGATTTGAGAGCTAGAGATCTTGGATTCAAAAGCCAGTGTTATTCTCCGGATTAGCGCAGGGTTAATGCTAAGCGTGGCGATCATTCACGCCGCGCAACATTTCTTTATCCCAGGCTACGACGAATTCGCGTCCATGACGGAGGAGCAACTCGACATACTGTTATTGTTCAATGCATCGATAGCTCTTCTTGCGCTCCTGTTCTCATGCTTGGTGTTTAAAGCAAGTTATTTCGACAGAGACAGCAGTGCGGCCGTATACCTTACAACCAGGCTGCTGCTTGGATTTTGGCTCGGGAGACTGATATTGGAAGTATTGATACCGACCGAAACTCCGCTTTTCATCGTTTCTGATGCCACGCTTTTCGTGTACGCGATCTGCCTCCTGTCCATCACAATTCTGCTTCCCGCCTTGAGAATCAGGCCCGAATAGATATCACCATCGACCCCGTATTAATGGCTACCGAGGGTCTTTTGAACATGCAAATAGATTTCGGTGAAATCATGGTCGGGGGCCTGTTCAGCAAAGTCCTCCCAAATCTGCTGAACAACTCCACCAATTGGCCCTGCCTGCCCAACTGATTTTGAGGATTCCCTGAAAAGCTTGATGTCTTTGGCCATTAGACTGCTGAAGAAACCGGAACGAAAGCGCCTGGTAAGCACCTCATTTGGAAATTTGTCCTGAGTGGCGCTGTTTATTCCGCTGGAGACGTTAAGTACATCCAACATCGTTGACATGTCCAGACCAACGGATTCACCGAAACAAATCGCTTCGCTTGTAGCCGCCTTTGCCGCCGCCGTACCGCCCGATACAGGACAATCCAGATAATTAACACCATGGTCTTTCATCAGGGAAGCGGCAGTGGTGGCTGCCTCTATCCCAATAGTCGAGAGGTCTACGACAATGGCAGGTTGCGTCGCCGCCGATCTTAGTTCCTCCAAAACATCCAGAACAATCTGGCCGTTAGGTAGCTACTATGTGTTCACAGACGTCAATCTCGGCAACGCAGTTAGATGTGTTGTCTCCGGTATCATTGCGGCAACGGGACAAACTTATCTCGCCGAGTCGCGCCTGCTGGTGCAAGAAAGTATGCATGACAGCTTCGTCAAAGCACTAACGGTTTCCAACGCTATTCGCGCAGGTACGGTATGGGTGGATACCTATCGAGCCGTGAGCCATATGTCGCCATTTGGTAACTATAAGCAGAGTGGTGTCGGGCGAGAAATTGGCATTGATGCGATCTACGAGTACCTACAATCAAAAAGTATTTGAAATTCAACGGCAGATGAAGTCCCGATTCCATTCGTGATGCGATAGCAATGCTCGCTTTTTATTTAATCACCCAATCTCCCTACAATCGATACCGCCGATACGCCGTTGTAGGGCACGCCGCCCAGGTTGTGCGCCAGGCCCAGGCGGGCATTGTCGATCTGGCGATCGCCGGCGCGGCCCAGCAACTGCAGGTAGTTCTCATAGGTCATGCGCAGGCCAGACGCTGCAATGGGATGGCCAAAGCACTTCAGGCCGCCGTCTATCTGGCAGGGCACTCCGCCGTCGGCATCGTAGAAGCCGTCCAGCACATCCTTGACGGCCCCGCCGTCCTCGGAGACGCCCAGGTCTTCCATGGTCACCAGTTCCGTGATGGAAAAGCAGTCGTGCACTTCCATCGTGCTCAGCTCTTCCCGGGGATTCTTGATGCCCGCTTCTTCGTAGGCCTTACCGGCGGCGATGCGCGTATTGCGCACATAGCTGCCGTCCCATTCACTGGTGGCAGATTCGCGACCGGCGCTTAGTGATAGTTGCAGTGCCTTGATGGTCACAATATCGGTTTTGCCCAGGCTGCGGGCAACTTCCGGGGTGGTGACAATGGCACAGGCGGCGCCGTCACTGACGCCGCAGCAATCGAACAGGCCCAGCGGCTCGGCGATTATCGGCGCGTTCAGAATGGTGTCAATATCCACCGCCTTGCGCAGGTGGGCCTTGGGGTTTTTTACGCCGTTCTGGTGGCTTTTCCAGGAAACGTGGCCAATAGCCCGTTTCAGGTCTTCGCGATTTATCCCGTAGCGGGTACGGTAGCCTGAGGCCAGTTGCGCAAATCCTGCGGGCGCTGAGCCGTACGGGAACCACAGGTCGTTCAGGGTGCCCTTGGTGGTTGGGGGAAGGCCGCCGTAGCCGGTGTCCTTGAGCTTTTCCACGCCGATGGCGAGGGCGAAATCCACCGCGCCACTGGCTACCGCATAGGCAGCGCCGCGCAGGGCCTCGGTGCCCGTGGCGCACATGTTTTCAAGCCGGGTGACCGGGATACCGTCCAGGCGCAGGGCCATGGTGATGGGGATAGCCGAATTGCCCACGTTGACCGAGTCCAGCGCGGACCCGTACCAGGCCGCCTCGATCTGCTGTTTCTCGATACCGGCATCTTCCAATGCCTCGGCGAAGGCCTCCGCCGCCAGTTGTTCTGTGCCACTGTCCCAGCGTTCACCAAACTCGGTACAGCCCATGCCGATAATGGCGACCTTGTCCTTGATTCCCCTAGCCATTGTCATCACCTCGCTCGGCGGGAACCGCCTTCCAGAAATAGCGGTGCAGGCCCCGGCGATCATCTCTTTGCTTGATGCGGTACACCATGCGCAGGGATGAACCTGTGTCGAAGTTGTCCGGGTCGACCTCGATCATTTCCATCAACAGGCGCGCGCCGTTGTCGAATTGCACCAGCCCCCAGTACATAGGCGGGGCGGGGTAGTACTGCAGGCCATCCGAGGTAAAGGTGTGTACCTTGGCCGGTTCGTCCGCCAGGGGCTTTTTCGCCATTGGTTCGGTCGCGCCGCAGTTGACGCAGGTGGACAGGACGGGAAACTGCACAGCATCGCAGGCCGGGCACACGCCGGCGTTGAAACCATTGAGCTGGTCCTGGGCGCGATATACCTGGCTCAGGGCAACGCGGGTGTCGGTTTCCGAGCGAATACCCCAGTCCAGGTCGAGGTCGCCCTGGAAGGCCAGGAACTTGTTGTAGTGCTCAACAGGCGGTAGGGGGGTGCTCAAATCAGTGGGTCCACGGCTCGTATGATAATCTCTGATGGCCTCGGTGGCCTCCAGGAGCACAGCATCACAGCCGGCGCCGAAACCTATCACCAATAACTTGTCTCCTGGTTGCGCGCGTTCCAGGGCGGAGGCCAGCATAAGCAGCGGTTGCGGTGTGCCAGTGTCGCCGATTTTGGCGGCAAAGTTATCTACCACCGCTTCTCCGGGTATTCCGAGGCGTTTTGCCAGGGTACCGCCTAGGCGTGGCATGTAGCCGGGCATGCAGAAATAGGCGATGTCTTCGGCCGCCACGTCTGCCTGTTCCAGTAGCGGTTTGACCACGCTGGGTACCACCTTGGTAAAGCCCTCATCGCGAATCCAACGCTCCTCCCAGTAGTAGTCGTGGTCGCTGTCAGCGGGCCGGTAGTGGTCTATGAAGGCATTGTTACTTGATCGGGTGCCCAGGCAGTAGGCGATGACGTCATCACCCGATCCGACTCGCAGGGCGGCGGCGCCCGCACCGTAGTGCATTTCCTGCGCACTGCCCGGGCGGGCCTTGCGATGGTCTGCGGCCACCACGAGGCTGTCGTTGGTTTCACTGCATTCCAGGGTAGCAATAAGCGCGCTGACCCCGGCCCGGATCGCGCCGGCATTGTCCTGTGTGCGGGTTTGTGCGGGTAGGTTGGCCGCCCGGGCCACCAGGCTGGCATTTTGCAGGTCTGCAAAAGGCGCCGTAGTGCTGGCGAAGGTCAAGGTGCCGATAGAATCCGTATCGCTTCCCCCCAGGCATGCGCGCAGGGCCTCGACCGCCATGGTAATGCTGTCCTCATCCCAACTGCAGAAGCTGCGGGTACCCTTGCCAAGACTGCGCAGGGCCGGCATGGACCAGGCGTGGGCCTGGGCCATCGCGTTGCGGTCCATGCGCAGGGCGGGTATGTAGGCGCCACAAGCGCTGATTCCTCGTCGATTCATAGATGTTTCAAGCCAGACACATTCCGAGTAATGAAGTTTATCATTTTTATAGATAATAGTGACTAGTGGCTAAAAATCATTATTAGATGTCTTGCTAAGATTACGGTCCATTGCCAGGGTAGACCGTCTTTCAAATGGTCAGCATCAACGAATTTGGAATACATCGGCGGGCAATTGGGCAAGAAAGGTGCTGTTTCATGAAGCTCTACGCAAATAATGTTACAGATCTGGTGGAAATCAGCACAATTTCCAAGGCCGGTAGCCATCTGGTGGTTGAGAGCCCATTCAGGCGCGCAATGGTGTTTCACTCATCGTGTTAGAGAACCAGACTATGGCGTAGTAGACAGCAAAATGACGCCAACAGGCGCTGACGAGGAAGGCAAACATTTGTCGGGCGAGGCGGGCATCTAGGTCTTTGTCTTCGGAGATATGATGGTGTTCAGCCTTTTTGGACATTGTTTACAACCGGTTGATCCGACAGCAATAGTGCCAAGGGTTAAAAGCGGGCAGTCAATTTAACATAATATACATTATGCGAAGTAATGCATTTTCTTGCAGTAGCAAAGATCGACACTAACCTGCTCACTAGGCCCGAAATACGGCGGCTTTCGCCCGGGATAAAACTTTATCGAATAACCTTATTCCTGTATTCTCGTCACCCTCGTACCCGGCCACAATTAACGCGCTAAGAGTCCGCGAGCCTGAAGGAATAAGCATGTTTGATCCTGTACATCCGCAGCCAAAGGTGGATCATTTTTATGACGAGGTCACGTCAACGTTTACGTACGTCGTGAGCTGCCCGCAATCAGGCCAGTGTGGGATTATCGATCCTGTGCTCGACCTGGATTACGCCTCCGGCACCATTACGACTGGCTCGGCTGATGCGTTAATCGAGTTTGTTCGCAACAAAGGCCTCACGGTGACGCACATTCTCGAGACCCACGTGCACGCTGACCATCTGACGGCGGCGCCTTATCTCCAGTCCCATCTGGGCGGCAAGATTGTCATTGGCGGAGATATCACCGTCGTGCAGCACGTGTTTGCGGAAATCTTTAATGAGGACGACGACTTTCGGGTTGATGGGAGCCAGTTTGACCGTCTAGTTCAGGATGGTGAGGAATTTTTGATAGGGTCGCTGTGCTGCACCGCGATGCATGTACCCGGCCATACACCCGCCTGTATGGCCTACCTGATCGGCGACGCCCTGTTTGTTGGCGATACCTTGTTTATGCCCGATGCGGGAACGGCACGCTGCGATTTTCCCGGCGGCGATGCCAGAACCCTGTTCCGTTCCGTGCAGCGACTGCTCGCGCTCCCGGACGAGACCCGCGTGTTTGTTTGTCACGACTACCAACCAGATGGGCGCGAAGTGCTGTTTGAATCAACGGTAGCGGCTCAGAAGGCGGATAATATTCATGTCGCCACAGGGATTTCCGAGGACGACTTTGTAGCGATGCGCGAAGCACGAGACAGGACGCTGGCAATGCCGACGCTCATTTTGCCGTCGCTGCAGGTCAATATGCGTGCGGGACACATGCCGCCGCGTGATGGTGATCAACGACTATTTTTAAAAGTTCCGATTAACGTATTTGGCGGTGCCGAGCTATCGACCCTGGGGTCGACCAACTAGCGAAACTCTTTGGGAGATTGTTTTCATGGAAGTCATTAACCACGCAGATGTTGCCATTGTCGGCGGCGGCGCGGCTGGCATCGCGGTGGCCACAAGTCTGCTCAAGCGCGCACCCGACCTCAAGATTTCAGTAATCGACCCGGCAGATATGCACTACTACCAGCCTGGTTGGACCATGGTAGGTGGCGGCATTTTTGACCTCCCGCAGACAGGAAGACCTATGGCGAGCGTCATGCCAAAGGAGGTCTCCTGGACAA
>Ga0181573_10001869_pt1 | contig 20109 bp, 7 predicted proteins | sample 101ome_25_FD_148643 | JGI IMG/M metagenome (GOLD analysis project Ga0181573, IMG submission 148643) | Coastal salt marsh microbial communities from the Groves Creek Marsh, Skidaway Island, Georgia - 101409BT metaG (spades assembly) | ecosystem: Environmental > Aquatic > Marine > Intertidal zone... | reverse complement strand
AAGGGGATCCCAAAGCGCCGTGGTCGGGACCGGGACCCCCGCGGAGGCTGCCGCCGCCGGCCGCCGCCGCAGCGCCCGCCTCGCGGCGCGTCCCGCCTCCTCCCGAGCCGTCGCCGCGCCTCCCGAGAATATCCTCGACGGGCACGGATCATTCGACGAACACGGAACGTTCCTGCCCGGAAACCTCCCGCCCGGAAACCTCCCGGAAGGAAACCGGGATGGGCGCTTTCGCGCGCGCCAGGCCCCCGCGCGTCGCAACGCGGTCAACCTGTCGCACGACCTCGGCCGTGATCTCCCTCCTCGGGGTCAGTGGCACCGCGCGCCGGGTTTGGGTTTCTCGAGGCGATACCCCGAGGCGCTCGGACCGGCCGCCGCGCCGTGGACCCTCGTCAACGTCCGCGGCGATACAGAGGAGAACCCCAACGACGACGCGTGGGGTGACGTCGACACGCACAGCGACGCGGAGACGTACGCGACGGACCTCGAGGAGTTTAGCGCGGGGGGGGAGTTGGGAGGGGACGGATACCGCACCGAGGGGGAGGACGGGGACGGCGGCGGCCCCGGCGCCTTCGAATTTCAACGACGACGACGGGATCGACACCCCGAACGGACACTCCGCGCTGCGAACGGAGGACTCGCCCCGATGGAACGCGACCTCGCGCCGAATTTCAACGACGTCGCGGTGAACCCGCCCAACGGTCGCCGGCCGTTTGGGGTTTCGCGCGCGGCCGGCGGGGCGCAGCCGGTCGGGCTGTCGTGGGACAGCGAGCTGAGCAGACTTTTCGGTGATTTCGCGTCCGTCGCGGCAATCAGGGAGGGCGCGCCGAGCGAGGGCGCGAGGCCGCCGACGAGGCGGGGCGCGGGCCAGACGGGGCACGGGTTCCGGGAGGACGCGCGTGGGGGACGCGCCACCGGTCGAAACGGTCGAGACGGTCGAAATCGCGGGATTCGAATCGAGGACGACGGCGCCGAGGGTGCGGGCGTCGTCGACGACGAGGAAATTCTCGTCGCCAAGGCTGAGGCGATGCGAACCTCGGTGCAGCTGCTCGCGAGGCTGGTGAAGTACGAGCTCTTCAGGCGGGACCCCATCCCGAGCGCGTCGATGGGGCCCAAGGCGGGCGCGCGCTCGAAGGCGGGTGAGGGTTCGGGTGTTGGGTCGGGGGTTGGGTCGGGGTCGCGTTCGTCGTCTGCTCAAAATCTTCACCCGCTCGGCGGCCGGTCGCCGCTGGTGCCCACGTTCAGCTCGAGCGGGCTGAAGATGCTCGAGTTTCTTCCCGCTCGGCACGATCCCGCCCGCGCCGAGTTTACCGTGCTGGACCTCGTGAAGCCGTACCTCAGCCGCGACGGCCGCGCCGCGGTGCTGCTCGCGTGCGGTTGCGAGCTCTTCGCCGCGAGGGATGCCCTCCGCATGTGCCCTTTCGAGGCTTGCGCCGGGGTGTACGCGTGCGCCGCGGCGAGGGTGCTCGGAGAGGTTGCGAGCGAGTGGCACGCGCGCGGCCCGCCCAAATGCAACGCCGCGGATGGCTGGATCGCCCTGACCAAGCTCGCGGAGACGATCACGGAGTCGTGCGTGCCCGCCGGCCGGGTCGGAAGGTATCCTGCCGGGTCCGTCTTTGGCCAGCAGCCGCCGGCGGCCCTCGGAGCCCTCGGCCGCGCCAGCTGTGTCCCAAACAATCAATTTGGTGGGCTCGGCGCCGAACCCGGGCAAAACGGCGCGGCGGCGTCCACGTCCGCGGCGGGTTTTCTCGCGGGAATCGCGGGACCGACGGGGAAAAAACTCGGGAGGGCGCTGCCGGCGCTGATGTCCGCGCTCGTCGCGTCGCGCCCGCCGCAGAGGGTGGTCAACTCGCTCGCCGAGTCGACGAACCTCCTGGCGCGCGCGGTGACTCACCCGCCGCCGCCCCAATTCGGATCCGACGTATTCGTCAAACACCGGCTTCCGTCTTTGTCAAACACCGGTACGGGGTCGCGCGAAGAGCCGAGCTCGCTCGCGGACGACGTCGGTCGCGCCATGCGGGCGTCCGCGGTGGACGCCATTCGGCCCGCGCTGGAGGACGTGGAGGTTTGGGCGCGTCACGGGGTGGTGGCGCACCTCAAACGTCCGGCGTCGGGTCGCGCCGGCGCGGATGACTGCTCGGCGGTGGCGAGGCTGGTGTGCGCCGCCGCGACGGTTGCCGAGATTGACGCCACCCGAGTCGCCGCGACGCGACTGGCGTTCGCCAAGCGCGAGGGGCTCGGCGCGAGGCCGGATATGCGAACGCTGGCGGACGCCGTGAAGGGTGGCGTCTCCGGCGGCGAGTTGGACGCCAAGTGCCGCGATTTGATTCGGTCCGTGCGACGCGTGGTGGCCATCTGGCCGGGGATGGGGGACCCGAGCGCGTTTGAACCCCTCGAGGACACCGTCGTCGCCCTTCCCGACGGCGCCGTCGTCGTCGGCGATCGGTGGGTGCTCCCCGGTCCATCGCCGCGGGACCTGTGCGGTCTCACACCGGCGGCGCGGGCGATGCGAGCGACTCTGGAGGCTATCGAGGCGGCGGTTGACGCGGTGGTCGCAGCCGCGTGGCTCTCCTCCGCCGACGCCGGAGCCGCCCGGGCCGGCCGGGGATGGAGGAGGGACGGTTCCAACGGCGAGGGACCCTTCGGAGGCGGGTTCGACGACGACGACGACGCGACGACGCGCGAAAACGACGCGCTTCGCGGCGCCTTCTCCGCCGGCGCCGTCGGGGCGCCGTTCAAGACGCTCGTCGTCGCCGCCGGCGCCATCGACGCCGCCGCCGTGATCCTCCGCGGCGACGCGATGAACCCGACGGACGACAAACTGTCGGATGACCAACTGTCGGACGATAAACTGTCGGATGACCAACTGTCGGATGAAATCCACCGACCCGTCGCTTCGAGAGGAGCTTCCGAGAAGTTTGCGGACGTCGCGCGCGAGATGTCGCTGCTGGTGGAGCGGTTCGCGCCCGCGCTCGCCCGGCTGGTCAACGCGGAGCCGACCGCCGTGACACCCGGCTCGCCGCTCGCCTTCCTCGCGGAGCGCCACCCCCACCGCGTGCCGTTCGCGGCCAAGTTTAAGCTGCTGCAGCGGGAGATTCGCGCCTCGCTCGGCGCGCGGGCTTCGCTGTTCCACAGGTCCTTCGACCTGGAGGTTTCGCGGTCGGATCCGGCTGGCGGTTTCTACGACATCGTCGACAGGATACAGGCCCGCATCGCGGCGCAGCGCCGCCGCGCGCCCGCCCCCCACAGCCGCATCCGCGCGAGAGGCGGGCTCGGTCTCATGCGCGCGGGGCCCGGGCCGGCGGCTGATTCGAACTCCCTCGACGGGCGCATCGACCGGCAGATTGCCGCCGCCGCGGAGTTTCGGGAGAGGTTCACCGCTACCGCCCGGATCGTCCGCCCGAACGATCCACCCGGGACGATCTACTCGCATCGCGGCGCCCGAGGTCAGTTTCCCGCGGAGGTTCCGTGGGTCGCCGCCGTGGATTCGCCGTCGTCGCCGCCCCGGTCGAACCCGAACTCGACGGATGCCCCTCCCCTGCGCGGCGTCGTCGTCAACGCGTCCTTTCGCGGCGAGCTCGGAAACGGCCCCGGCGTGGTCCGCGAGGCGTTTCAGCTCGCCGCCACCGCGCTTCTGTGCGACCGAAATCGCGCGTTGTTCCGCCCGTGGCCCGCCGGCGCGGCTGACGTTTCTTCAGCCGGCGGCGGCGTTTGGTACCACGTCGACCCGACGTGCGCCGTCGGTGACTCGCCGACGCCGTGGCGCTTCGTCGGCAGGTTCCTGGGCCTGTGCATCACGTCCGGGTGCCACGTTCGCATGCCGCTGGTGCCGTGGCTGTGGGATCAGCTGCTGCACGGCGCGGACGGGGGCTTGGCTCGTTCGAAAGACTCTGGGTACGTCCCGGGCTTCATCGACCCGACGGATAGGTTCGTGGGCGAGAAACTCGGCGAGGTGGCCGACCGCGTGCGAGCCGCCGCCAACCGCGGGGGGGGCGTCTCCGATGGAAGTCGACGAGCCGCCGGGTTGGACGAGCTGCCGGCGATCTCGCGGATCGAGGCGGCGAAGGAGAGGCTCGAGAGGCGCGGCGGGAGGACGGATGCGAGGTGGCTTCGCGACGACTCGATCGTAGGAAGCCCCGAGGGAAACGCCGGCCCGCCCCCGGAGCCGGAAGAGCCGCAAGAAGAAGAAGAAGAAGGGGACCGCGCGACGTGCCTGGGCACGCTCGAGCGGGTGCTGTCCATCGCCCCCGGCCCGCACGGCGACGCCGCCGCCCTCAGGTGGCTCGACTCCATGGCCGAGGCGGAGCCCGAGTTTCATCGCTCGCTCGTCAACCTCCTCCGACACCCGATCGCCTCGGAGCGCAACGCGTGGGCGGTGAATATGCTGACGTTCACGCGCGACGCGTCCACCGCCGGCGAATCGAACCCGCCGGGCGAGAACGAACCCGGACCGGGACGAGAACGAAGAACCGGCACCGGGACGAGAACCGTCGAGCTCATCCCGGGCGGGGAACACGTGGAGGTGACGGACGCGAACAAGGCGAGGTACGTCGCGGCGCTGGTGCGTCACCGCGCGACGACGGTGCGGGGCGCGTCCACGCTCAGAGCCGTGCGATTGATGCGCGAGGGTCTTGACGACGTCGTCCCCCTTCGCTCGCTTCGCGCCTTTTCACCCGACGATTTGCGTCGGCTGGTGTGCGGCGTCGACGAGCTGCGCCCCGAGGCGTGGCGCGCGGCGACGCGGCACACGGACTTTGGCGCGTGGTCCGCGAGCGCCTCGGTGCAGGGGGGCGTCGCCGGCCTCGTGGGAAACGGAAACGTCGCGAGCGGCGGGCCGGGCGGCGAGCCGGCCATCGTTCATTGGTTTTGGCGATGCGTCGGAGGTTTCGACGCCGACAGGCGAAGGGCGCTGTTGCAGTTTTGGACGGGAGCGTCGACGCTGGGGCCGACTGGGTTCGCCGGGTGCGAGTTTCGTCTCACGCTGGCGCGACACCTCGGGCCGGAGTCGCTGCCGGAGTCGCAGACGTGCTCGAGGACCATCAAGCTGGCGGAGTACCGGTCGTTTGAGCAGCTGCGGAGGAAGCTGACGATGGCGCTGGACTTTGGCGCAGCCGGATTTGCGTTTGCGTGATGAGGGATGTAACGAGGGACTAAGGGACGGGACGGGACGCGGGACGCGCGCGTCGTTGGATAGTTGAATCGGATAGTACGGTTTTCACGGCACACGAACGAACGTTTGAACATCAGCGACTTCCTCGCGTGGGCGATTTCCTCTCGGGTCTTTGCGCCAGCCTGACCGAAACTTTCTTTCGCTGTGAGAGGGCTGATGATCTGGGGCGGACCCATCCATCTCCCGCACAACCCGAGGCGCGGAGGCGAAGCCGCGATGGGCACGAGCGACAGGATCCGCGGCCGCGGTTGGAGCCGGAGCCGCAGTGGGAGCCGCAGTGGGAGCAGGAGTCGCAGTGGGAGCAGGAGCCCGAGGGACCGAGCGGCGCGGAGGAGCAGGAGCCGTTCGCGCGATGGGTCGAGGAGCAGATCCCCCGACAATCGCCGGCGACGTCGGCACGATTCTTCGTCGTCATCCTCGGACAGCGAGGAGGACCGCGGCGGCGGTCGGCGCCACGACTCCCCGTCCTCGTCTCCATCCAGGTCACGCTCACGATCCCGGGAACGCGCCGGGGCGGACGACGCGGAGGAACGTCGCGGGAAGACCGAGAGGAAGGAGAGGAAAGCCGCCAAGAAGGCGGAGAAGAAGCGGCGGAAGCGCGAGAAGAAGGAGCGGAAGCGCGAGCGCAAGGAGGAGAAGCGCGCCGCCAAGAAGAAGCGAAGCCGCGACGCATCCAACGACGCGTCCAATCCCGACGACGGCGGCGATGCGAACGCGCCGCACGACGACGACGACGCCGGAAAACCCAAGCGTCCGAAGGGTGGCGGCCTGCAGATGCGATCGGCGGAGATCGTCGCGCAGGAAAAGGCTGAGAGATGGCAGGCCGAGGCTCGGAGAGCCGCCCAGCGCGCGCGCGACGCCGCCGACGCCGAGGCCGAGGCCGCGCGCATCGCCGAGAGGGAGAAGCTGAAGGCTGAGGAGGCGATGCGCGCGGCGAACGTGGACATGGACCACGAGCCGGTGCCCGGGTTTGGAGCCGCGATGACGCTGGAACAGTACCGCGCCATGGCCGCGGGCAAGGCGTACATGAAGGGCACGCTGCACGCCACGCCCAAGGAGGAAAAGGCGGAGATGGACGACAAGGCGAAGAAGGGTTTCTGGCCGTGCCAGTCGTACAAGTGCACGAAGAGCGGGAGCAATCACATGAATCCAAAGTATGCGGACAAGTGCACGCGATGCGGAGCGATGAAACCCCTCGGCGCGGGCTCGGAGGTGTTCCACCACGGGATGAGCGAGAAGACGTACTTGCAGAACCAGTCCAAGTACAGGTGAAGAAGCGAAGGAAACATTTAAGATTAGCCGACACGCTTTTATCATCAGTAGCGCTAGCTAGCAACTCGTCAGACGATCTCGACGTCGGGCCCCATCTTCCCCCTGTTCCTGTTGATCCACGCGATCAACTCCCCGTCCCCCCCCGTCGACCCACCCGGCGAATCATCCCCCCCCGCCGGCCCACCCGCGTTGTTGCTGTTGATCTCGTCCACCACGTCCCCCATCCGTTCCCCGAAGCTCGCCACCCCGGTGAACACCCCGCGCTTACTCGTTCGCAGCCGCCGCGACGTGCAAGCGCCCACGCCTTTTACGACGACTTCGTGATCGAACACCTCCATCACCGCGTAACTCGTCCCACCCTCCGGCGCCTCGAGCATCGCCTCGAGCGTGACGTAGTGCACGCGCCCGAACGTGCGATGCGTACCCTCCCTGTCCGGCACCAGCGTTCGGCCGTACCCGCCCGGGTGGTCGTGGCCCGCGACGCAAACTTTGACGCACTCGCGCGCTTCCAAGAGAGCGGAGATCGCGTCCGCGTCCCAGGCGGACATCCCCGGCCTCGCCGCCGTGCGACTGAGCGCGCAGTGCGACGCCACGATCACCTTCTCGTTCCGTTCGGTCGCGAGCTCGAGCTCGTTTTCGAGCCATCTCGTCTGCGTCGGACCCAAGCCCCCGCCCCACGGCTTGACGCGTTCGGACCCGCCGGGCTCGGACTTGGCCGACTTGACGTACGCCTCGCCCAGCGCCTGCGCCTCGGACCCCGGGGTCTCGTACCTCGGGTTGACCTCCGTGGTGTCCAGCACCAGCAGCCTCCAACCCCGGGGTAGCTTGACGCCGAAGTAGGCCGCCGAGCGCGGATTTCCCAGAAACTCGCACACCTCCTCGCGGGGCAGGTTGCAGTCGTGGTTACCGACGCAGTGGTACACGGGCGTCGCTGCGCCGACGCCGCGTCGTATGACGGAGCGCATCACCCGCAGGTCCGCGCGTGATTTCTCCGCGAGGTGCGCCGGGACCGGCCCGGTTCTCGTGGGAACGAGCGCGGCGACGTCATCGTCGTTGTATCCGTCGATCAGATCTCCGAGATTCACGACGCACGCCATCGATTCGGACTTGGACCGAAAGTCGGCCAACGCGGCGGCGAGTCGATCGGCGGATGCGCGGAAGCGCTTGACGCGCCCGGGCTCCGACGGGCGCTCGTGGTCATCCTTGTCCGCGTACTGCGCGTCGGCGAAGAGCCCGATCGTGAACAGCGGCTTGGCGCGCATCACCTCCAACCGATCGGCGCTGCCCATCGACTGGATTGACGGTCTTTTCTTCCCGGGATCGTTTCCCGGTTGGCCGTAGCACGAGGGTCCCGCTCCTCGGACGCGACCGCGCGCGACGCGACGCGCGCGCGACGTGAACGACGGGAGGAGCGGACGGCGGTGCGGCGCGATCGCGCTCGCCGTGGGCATCTCACGGGCCCCGCCCCGCCTGGTAGCCTTCCGCCCCCGTGGGGTTGGCGCGAGAAGAGTGTGCCACCTCAGCTCCAGCGGCGGGTTTTGGCGCCACGATCTGACGGATCCGACGATCCGAGCGGCACAGCTGTGTTCCACACCCGAGAGGCGGAAAGCGCCCCTCCGCTAGCGCCCCCACTCGCCGCCGCCGCCGTCGCCGCCGCCGCATCCAGGAGACCGGCATCCATGCGCGCGCTCGCGCATTCCGCGAGGTTTCGACCGACGCCGCGCCGCGGCGCCGGAGGGCGCGCCGACCCGCGGCCTTGGACCCGCGCGCCCCAGCCCCGGCGCGCGAGCGGCGGGTTCTTCGGTGACCTGGACGTGCTCCCCGCCCCGTCGCCCTCCGCCCCGCCGCCGTCGTCGTCGTCGTCGTCGTCGCCGCCGCCGCCGCCGCCGCCGCACGTCATCGATAGGCCCCCGCCGGGCGTCCACGATTACTACCCCCCGCCGCCCGTCCCCCACTACGAGGCGGCGAGCCCCTTTGGCTCCTGCAACCCGAGCACGGCGCGGCGCACACGCACGCGTCGACGCACGCGCGGCGAGCGCGCACGATACGAGTCGTCCTCGCGAGGCCCATCGATGAGCACGTCGCCCTGGCGCCCAGGTTCGCGCCCGCGCCGCACTGCGCCATCCAGGAGCTGGCGGTGAGAGCGCAAACCCCCCGAACACCGCCCCGCGAAAAGCCACGACGCGAGCTCCGAGAAAAGAGCATTGCCGGGTCCGATAAAAGTCTTGACCTTGATATCCCTCCTTGCTTGATATCCCTCGCAGGACCCACACAACGAGCCCGGCTCCGCGATCGGTGCGGTGGTGACCGACGCGCTTCCCTTCCCCGGCCTCGCGGGCGGGTTGGTGCGCCCAGGAGACGTGCTCGTGCGGCTCGAAGACCCGCGCAAGGCGCCCAGGGCTATACTGGACGTGACGGAGGCGAGCTTCGGTTTTATTCGACGCGTCGTCGAGGCGCGAACGCCGGCCGGGGCGGTGACGGCGACGTTCGCGAGGTGGGAGGAGGACGACGACGGGGAGGGGGGTGGGGAGTTTCTGGCGACGAGGTACTGATGGCCTCTCCGCGCGCGAGGTGGAAGCAGAGGAGGACGCCACGTGCTGAGTTTTTCTCGCCCGAACGTACTGTGCCGTTTTTCCGTTAACGTGAACGAGATGAACGCGACCCGCAGCTGCGATTGTTATTATGTCACCTCTGCCAGTCTCTTACATCACGGAGGTTGACATGAGCTCGCAGCTAATAGATGTTCGGTCCATTGTTCATCTCGTTCACGTTCTTTCGGTCCAGTACGGTCGTGCGGACCGCCACGTGGATTGAGTCGATCTGCATCCGCGTCGGGCGCGACGCGGCGGGGTTTTCGGGACCGTTTTCACGCGCGCGCTGCTTTCCCTTCACCTTGGCGCAGAACGCAAACGAGATGGTCACAAGCCTCAGATGACATGTTTTCAAACATCTCATCTGACGATTTCGCGTCCGAGAGGATGAAACCATCTCGTTTGCGTTCGCACGGATCAGCGCGCGCGTGCAACCCCTGGTTCAGTGGCTAGTCCCACTCGGCTGGTGAAAATAAAACGCTCCAAAAAATACCCAAAAAGTAGCCGTTGCGAATTTGACGTCGCGTGCGTTTCGGATTTCTCGGCTCGACCGAACCGCCGAAAGCCGCTTCGTGCCGTGTATCGCCCGAGTCCCCCCCCACACCCCGGGTACCGCGAGGATGGCGCCGGGCGATCCCCCGCGCAAGCCCTGGGGCGCGCCAGCGTCCTACGGGCGCGGCGCGAAGAAGCCGCCCGCCGTCGGCGCCCGCGCTCGTCGCTCGTCCGCGCCCGTCTACAATCCCCCCGTCCCCCGCGCGGGGGCGAGGGGCGACGGCGACGACGGCGATGCCGCACCCTCGCGCGCCGGAACCGTCGACGACGCCAACTTCCGCGCGTGGCAGCGCGTCGCGTCCAACGCCAAGGCGTCCTCGAGACCCGAGAAGAAGGACGCGTCGAAGGCTTCGACGCCGCCGTCGCCGTTCGGCTCGGACATCGACGCCCTCGCGGCGCCCGACGGATCGTACGTGCCCCTCGGCGAGAACACGCACGCGTCGTTCCACGACCTCGGTCCGGAGGAGAAGCGCAAGGTGGCCAAGCTCATACGACAGGTGGTGGAACTCTCCGAGGCGAGGAGTAAGCTGGAGAAGGAGCTGGACGAGCTGAGGGCGCGGTGCGTCACGGAGGAGGGCGCGAGGAAGGATGCGCAGGCGGCCGAGGCGAACGGACGAGCGGAGATCGAAAACCTCCGAGGGAAACTGGCGCGAGCGCTCGCCACCATCGACGCGCTCACTCGCCCCGGAGGAGACGTCCGCGCGAGTATAAGTATCGCCGCGACGGGGCAAGCATCATCGGGTGAGTTGACGATCACGCCGCTGCCGGATACCCCCGCGCGCGGAGTGGTGACGGAACCCGCGGATGGTGACGCATCCGTCGCGACAGCTGTGCCGACCGTCGTGTCACCCCCCGAGACCGTCGTCGTGCGGGCGAGCGGCGGCGCGCCACGAGAGGAGGCGACGCCCGAGCCCTCGACGCCCCCCGCCGTCGTCGTCGCCGCCGCAGCCGCAGCCGCAGCCGCCAAGAACGCGGCGGCGGCCGCGAAGCCGCCGCCCGCCGGATCCCCGTTTGTCCCCGGCCTCTCCCCGGGATCCGCGCGGGATCTGCGGTGGCTCTCCGCGGTGCAATCCGGGGCGTCGCGAGCGCCCGCGTGGGCCAAGGCGTCGATGCTCGCCGCCGCCGCGCGGAACGCGGCGGCGCTCAGGCGGAATGGAGCGCCGGGATCCGATTCTTCGTCGCCGTCGCCGGGGCCGGCGACGCCCGTCTCCGCCATTCACTCCGGCGCGACGACGAACATGACGCTCTCCCCCGACAGCAGCGTCAGCGTCAGCGTCGCCGCGCCGTCCCCGATGGGAGCGCGCGACGATACCCGCGACGTGCACCACGAGTCGAGCTCGGCGAAGGATGGCGAACGACGGAATCCCCGTTCGTCGCCGTCGACCGCCCCCGAGCTCCCGCCCGAGGTTCTCGCCGCCGCGAAGAGAGCTGCAGTCGCTGACCCGGATGACGCGCTCGTCGCCGCCCTCGCCGCCGCCGCCGCGGCGCAGGCTGGGATCCACTGGGAACCCTTCGGAACCCTCGATGATTCGGGGTCGCCGAGGGCGGTTTTCGCGGAGCAGGTCGCCGTCGAGAGCAGACCGAAGGTGCTTCGCTTCGATCCCAAGATGGGGCCGTCTGGTGCTTTTTATTTCGCAGACGCCAGCGTGGATACGACGAGCGCATCGTCGATGGCGACGGGCTCGCCCGCGGTTCCAGCCGGCGGCGGTGACTCGTTCGACGCGAGCTTCGCGGTGGAGCGAGTCCACGGCGCGTCCGAGCGTGCGGAGACGAACGGTGGGACGAACGGTGAGGAGTCGGAAGCCCCGCGGGACGTCATCGCGGATGTCGCGGAGAAGGTGACGGGTCGAACGGTGGCCGCGGTGCTCGGCGTCGACGAGGACGGGCGTCGGGTGTCCGCGGAGGAGGCTGCGCGGTTCATGCTCCGGGTCGACCGCGAGATGACGAGCTACGCCGCCGCCGCCGCCGCGCCCCCGTCCGCCCCGAGCGCCCCGAGGTTAAACCCCGGATTTGGATTCGAAGCCGCCGGCGAGACCTCGGCTGCCCGCGTTCAGCCGGACCGGGACCACGAAGCGACGTTCGCGTTCAGCGACGCGAGCTTCAGCGCGGTCATGCATCCCCCGGACATGTCCCCGCCCTCGCGGATCATCGAGGAGTTCCTCGTGCTCAAGGGGACCACTCCGGCGCCCGAGGGTACCGTTTCAAACGACCCCGGCGACGTACGACGAACGGGGTTAGCGCCGTCGCCCGAGTCGGCTGCCGCGCTCGAGGCGTGCCTCGGGGTCACGGAACCGAGGGCGGACCCCGTCGGCGACCACGTCTCCTCCGCGCCCGTCACCCCCGTTCGGGCGTTCGACGAGTTCGTCAAGCGGAGACACGGCGACGGTCGCGCGAGCTCCATCGTCGCCGCCGCCGCGGAACGGGTGCGGCTCGGGGAGTCGAGCAGAGGGCGGGGAGGCGCGAGCGGGGTTTTAAGCGGCGGGGCGCGGGGGGGGCGCGCGGGGGCGACGTCCGCGTCGTCACCCGCACCCCCGCCCTCCTCGCTCGGCGGCGGGCTCGGCGGCGCTAACCCTAACCCTAACCCTAAGCCCGCGTTCGTCATGACCCCGAACAGTCTCGCGACGCGGCGGGAAAAAGCCGCGCAAGTCGCCGAGAGGTTACTCGCGCTCGAGCGGACCGAGGCGGCGGCCGGCGAGGTGGTCGCCGCGGAGCGCGTAGAGGTGCCGAGCCCGAGCCCTGTCGAACAACCGAGGACGCCGGCGCCGGTGGCGTGGGAGATTCCGAGCCCCGAGCCCGAGCCGGCGTCCTCGGTTCCCCGTCTGAAGCCGTCGAGCGAAAGCGGGACGGACACGCTAAAAAGCGGGAAGGACACCCCGGCTAGGCTTCTCGACGACGCGCGGGCGTTCGCGTTCGACGTGTCGCTCGTCGACCTCGTGGACGAGGCGGAGGCGATGCTGCGCGAGGAGGAGGACGAGGATGAGGACGAGGACGAGGATACGCTGGATTTGAGCGACGACGACGAACGGAAGGATGACGCCGGGGCGACGGGACGACGCCGCGCTCGTCCGACTCGCCGCTCGGGCCGGTGCCCGGGGACCCGCGGGGTCGCGACCGACCACAAACCGCCGTCGCCGAGGACGGGGGATACGAAACGCACGGCGGTGGGGGCATGCGCGGGGGGTCGCGTCGCGCCGCCCGCCGGTCGAAAGGGTCCTCCTCCCGCGCGCCGCGCGCCGCTGGGACCCATGCGCCAGAGGGACTACAACAAGTTTGGCGGGGTCCGAACGCCGCCGAGCGGGGGCGAGCGAAAAAAGCCGGGCTGGTTTACTTCCTATCGGAGCTTCTCCGTCGGCAGGGCGGGCGAACCCGGGCTGTGAGGCGGCGCGGGGCGGAGAGTCGAGCGGTTGTTCGAGAGCGCCTTCGACGACGCGACTTTGAAAACGTCTCTTTGTAGTTTTAAACGATAAGTGTCTCCCCCTCGATTTGGTGTATCCACAGTCGTCGGCAAGCCCCGGCGCTCAAACCGACGATATCCCCCCTCCCAACCCCGGTTGTTCCCAAATCCCCGGTTGTTCCAAATTACCGTCAAAAGGCGATTGCGCCCCGAATCAATCACCTCTTGGCGGCCCGGCCGGTGAGGTCCGCACCCGGCGGGCGCTTCCCCACAGCCATGCTCGCGCGCCTCGCGAGCGCCCCCGGCGGCAGGGGCATCATGCTGGACCTGCGCGCCCTATCTCCAGCCTTGGCCGCAGCCGCCGCCGCCGGTCCGATGACCGCGTTGGCCCCCGCGTTTTCCTTGTTTTCGTAGGTGACGTTGCGCTTGGCGCGGGTCTTCCCGCCGCCGAGCTCGACGGCGTTCACCTGCGCGGCAAACTTGAGCGAGTGCATGGACTCCTCGGCGCTCTCGGGCTCCGGAGCGACGTTGACCATCATCAGCGTCTTACCGTCGCCGCCGAGGCACGGCGCGAGGAGGTGCGTCAGCTTGCTGTTGCGGTACGGGATGTGCTTATCGCCGCGGCTGATGCTCATGAACACGTCGCCCAGCGAGGACAGCGACTTGTTGATGGCGCAAGCCTCCTTCATGCGCTGGCCCTCGGCGCCCGACCGAGCCGTTCGCTCGCTCCCCGCGAGGTCCACCAGGTTGAGGCAGCCGTTGAGCAACTGCCCCGAAGCCGGGTGCCGCCCGGTGATGTAGAGCAGGAAGAGCGTGTGCGACCGCGACGATTGCGCGTTCATCTGCGTCGCCTCCACCGCCCGAGCCGCGGCGGCGCGACGGACCAAGCCGGCGGCGGCGTCTACGCTTTTAACGGGCTCTCGCTCCACGCCGGAAACCGTCGGGCATCCACCCTCGGGCGCGGACACAATCTTGTGCTTCTCGTCGTGGTCCGCGCCGGGCTTGAGGAGGTCCCGAACCTGCTCGTTGTAAATCTCGACGTACGAAGCCTCCATGGTGTACTCGTAACCCTTCTTCGAGAGCTGCTCGGCGTGCTCCAGCACCTTTTGCACGGCTCGAGGGATGATACCGCGCTGATCGCCCTCGCCCGCGCCGAGCATGGTGTGCGTCTTGCCGGAGCCCGTCTGTCCGTACGAGAAGAGGCAAACCTTGTAGCCGTCGAGCGCGGACTGCACCAGCTGGCTGACGTCCTCGAAGATGTCCTCCTGGGTAGCCTCGGGACCGAAGCACTTGTCAAAGGAGAAGACGGCTTCGTCGCCGAGCCTGTCGGTGATGGACATGGACTCGACGTCGATCGCCTTGACCGCGCACTGGGTCCCGGGCGCGGGCGGGCGCATGCGCGCGAAAACTCTCACGTTGCCGCGCAACTCCTGGATCTGGTTGTGGAGCTGCCTGCGAACCTCGTCGGCGTCGAGGAGCTGCTCCTCGAGCTCCTTGACGCGCGCGTTGGTCGCGGCGACGGCAGCCTCCTCCGCGGCGATGCGCCCGCGCTCCTCGGCGAGCTGGCGCCGGACGTTGTCAATCTCCTTGTTCGCGGACACGAGCATCTCGTTGCGCTTCTCCTCGCTCTGGCCCTGCGCCGCGCGCATCGACGCAACCTCCGAGCGGAGCTGCGCCGCGGCGTTTTCAACCTCCCTCGTCGCGCGCTCCGCAGCCTCCGCTCGCGCGACGATCGCAGCCTTCTCCGCGGCGGCGAGCTGCGCGGCGGCGTCCGCGGCGCGCTTGACGCGGAGCACCTCCTCCTTCTCGCTGTCGAGCTGCGCGATGACCCCGTCGAGGCGCGCCTTGTGCTGCGCCGCGCGTTCCTCAGCGTTTTGCACAGCCTGGTCGCCCTGTTCGTGCGCCAGCCGCCTCGCCTCGGCGGCTCGCATCTCAGCCTCGCGCACGGCGGCGTCGCGGGCGTGCTTGGCCTCAGCCTCGAGCTCCGCGCGGAGCATGGCGAGCGCGGTTTCCCTGTCCCGTGCCGCGGTTTGTTCGAGTTCGGCTCGGAGTCGTTGGCAGGCGGTGTCCTTGTCCGAGGCGGCTTGCACGGCGAGCTGGTTGCGCAGCTCGGTGAGCGCCGTCTGGTGTCGGCCCTCAGCCTGGGCCTCGAACGCCTTAACCTTGACGTCGGCGGTGGACTCCAGGGTGGTTCGAAGCTCCGCGACGGCGGCGGCGATGGCCTGAGCCTTCTGGGTCTCAAACTGGGACTCGAGGGTCGCCTTTTGCCGCTCGAGCGACGCTTTCTTCTCCTGCTCGGCGAGGTCCAGCGCGGCAGACTTGGACCGCTCGCCGCTGCTCTGGAGCATCTCGAGCTGCGCCTCGAGGGCGGCCGTCTGCTGCTCCGCCGCCTGCTTGAGCAGCTCAGCCTTCTGCTCGGCGAGCGCCCGCGCCATTTGGGCGGCTTCCTCGTCGCGAATCTGCTTCTCGAGCTCCTCGATAGCCTGGGACTTGTCCTCGATGAAAGCCTCAGCCTGCGCGTCGAGCGCCGCCTCCTTCTCCTTCTCCGCCGCCTGCTCGAGTTCGCGCCTCTGCTGCTCGAGCGCGGCGGTCTTCTCGGCGGCGGCGGCTTGGAGCGCCGTCGCGCGCGCCGTCGACGCTTCGCCGAGCTCGGCCGACTTTTCGGCGGCGGCGGCTTGGAGCGCGGCGGCCTTCTCGGCGGCGCACTCGGCGCGGACGGCCGCCTCGCGCCGCTCGAGCTCAGCCTTGGCCTCGGCGGCGGCGGCGAGGAGCGCGGATTCCGTGCGCGCGGTCGCGGCAGCCTTCTCGGCGGCGGCGGCCTTCTCGGCGGCGTTCTCGGCGGCGGCGACATCCGCCGCAGCCTTCTCGGCGAGCTCCTCGTGGAGGTTATCGAGCGTGATCCTGGCCTTCTCGTCCGCGTTCGCGAGCGCCGTCTCGAGCTCGGCTCGGGCGGCGGCGCGCATCTCCGCCATCGCCGCCGCGTGGGCCTCCTCAGCCTGCGCGGACAGGGTGGCGCGCTGCTCCTCCAGCGCAGCCTCCATCTCCGCGGCGGCCACCGCGAGGGCGGACTCCTTATCAGCCGCGGCGGTGGCGCGGAGGGACGCCTCGAGCGCGCGCATGGCCTCGCCCTTGTCGCCCTGCGCGGCGGCGAGCGCGGAGGACATCTCCGACGAGAGCTTTTGCTCGAGGGCGGCGACGGCGGCGGCGTGGGCGGCGGCGGCGGCGGCGAGGGCGCTCTCCTTTTCGGCGCGAGCCGCCGTCTCAGCCTCGGCGACGGCGGCGGCGCCCGCGGCGGCAGCCGCGGCGAGCGCGGTGGACTTGTCCGCCGCGGCTGAGTCCAAAGCGGCGGCGTGTTCCTCCTTGAGCGCGTCCAGCGCGGTTCTGGCGCGGGCCGCGGCGGAGTCCAAGGCGGCGGCTTTGTCGGCGGCGGCTGCTTCGAGCGCGGACGCGCGATCCTGCGCGAATCGCGCGTTCATCGCCTCCTCCTGCTCGCGGAGCGCCTCGGCCTTCTCCTTGGAGAACTCGACGTACATTTGCGACTTTTCGTTGGCGGCGCCGATGAGAGCCTCGGAACGCTCTGCGGCGGCTTCAGTCAGCGCCTTGGACATCGCCTCCGCAGCCTCCTTGCGGATGGCAGCCTCCTGGATCTTGAGCTGCGTCGCGAGGTTCTTCTCGGATTTCTCCTCGAGTTTCTCGGTGACGTCGGCGACGGCCGCCTTCTTGTCCGCGTCAGCCTCGGCGAGCTTCTTCGCCAGCGCCTCGTTCGCCAGCTGTGCCGCATCCGCGAGATCAGCCTTGAACTTTTCGCCGAGCTCAGCCTCGCGCGCGCGCAGGGCGGCGGCGGCAGCCTCGGCGGCGGTCTGCATCGCCGCTTCCTTCTCCGCGGCGCACTCCGCGCGGACGGTCGCCTCGAGTCGCTGGGATTCCTCCTTGTACTCGGTCGACGCCCCCTCGAGCATCTCGAGGCGCGCCGCGGACATCTCGGCGCGGAGAGACGCCTCGAGCTCGGCGAGCGCGGTATCCCTCTCCTCCTTGGCCTCCGCCTTGGCCCACGCGATCTCAGCCTCCGCAGCCTCGCGCGCGGCGTTAGTAGCCCGCGCGGCAGCCTCGTGCAGGGCATCCTCCGCCGTTTGCGCCGCCCTCTCGAGCTCGGTGGCGTGCCCCGCCGCGAGAGACGCCATCCGATCCGCGGCATCCGCCTCGGCATCCGCCACGGCGGCGGCGACGGATGCGGCGTGCTCCTCGGCCATAGCGGCCAGCGCGAGCTCCTCGTGGCACCGCGCGGAGGTGCGCAGGGCGTCGGCGGCGGCGGCTGCTTCGGCGGCGTATCGCGCCGCGCATTCATCGCGCGTCGCCTTCTCCGCCGCCGCGAGCTTTCGCTGCGCATCCGCGGCAGCCTGCTGGAGCTCCGCGGCGCGCGCGGCGGCGGCTTCCTCGACGAGCTGCGCGCGCTGGCTCTGCAGCGCGGCGTGCGCCTCGGCGGCGAACGCCTCGAGCGCCTGTTCCTTCTCGGCGGAGAGCTTCGCCTCGAGCTCCTCGAGCCTGGCGGACGCATCCGCGGTGGACGTCTCGGAGAGCTCGCGCGTCTTGGCCTCCAGGGCGGCGGCGTGCGTCGCCTCCAGACGAAGCTTCTGCTGCTCGAGCTGGGCGGCGACCGCCTGCTCGTGCTCCGTGGCCAGCTTGTGCTCGAGCTGGGCGAGCGCGGCGGCGTGAGCGGCGGATTGCGCGTCGAGAGCCGCCTTGGCCTCTTGGGCGGCGGCCGCGAGCGCCGCCGACTTTTCCTCCACGTGCCTAGCCTGCGTCACGTGCGTGTTCTCGGCGAACGCCGCCTCCATGGCGAGCTTCTGCTGCTCGAGCGAGGACGCGACGTGCGCCTGCGCGGCGGATTCGAGATCCGCTCGGAGCTGCGCCATGGACACCGCCTTGTCCTCAGCCATCGCCCGCCTGGTCTGCTCGAGCGTCTCGCGCGCGTTTGCCTCCAGCTTGGCCATCTTCTCCTTGTGCGCCAGCTTGGCGGCGGCGGTGTCGCCCTTCGCAGCCTCGACGGCGTCCTTCAGGTCAGCCTTGAGCGCCGTGATCTGTCCGAGGAGGTCCTCGGCGCGCGCGGCGGCGGCTGACTCCACCCTCGCGAGAGTCTCCTTGGCGGCGAGCTTGGTCGCCTCGTGAGCCTTCTCGGCGGCGTCCACCGCGCGGGAGAGCTCGCGGGACGCGCCGGCGTTCTCGGACTGCAGCTGCGCCTCTCTCGCGGCGGCTCGCTCCTTCACGGCGGCGAGCGTCGCGGCGGAATCAGCCGACGCCTTCGCCGCAGCCTCGCGCGCCTCGCGGAGTTGCTCGAGGTGCGTCGACTCGCGCTGCTTCTCCTGCTGCTTGTGCTCGTGATCGCGCTCCTCGAGCTTGCGCTGCATGATCTCGGCCCACTCCGCGGCGATCTCCTCCTCCTTGCGCTTGATCTCATCTCCAAAGTTATCCTCGAGCATGTTGAGCGCCTCATCCTTGTCGTGCATCATCTGCGCCCTGAGCGAGTCCATCTCCGCCTGCGCCCGCGCCGCGGCAGCCTCGGACTCCGCCCCGAGCTCCTCGATGCGGGCGACCGCCTCCGCGGCGCCAGCCTCGAGCCTGGAGATTTGCGCTCGGAGTTCCGCAGCCGCCGCCTCCGCCTCGGCTCGTTGGGTCTCAAACGCGGCGGCGTCGCTCTCCTTGGCGAAGGTGAGCGCGCTGAGCTCCGCCTTGACGTTCGCGAGCTCCCCGCGGAGGGATTCGTTGAGCGCGGCAGCCTCGGCGGCGGCCGCCTCCGCGTGCGACGCAGACTTTTTCTCCTCGGCGAGGAGATCCTGCGCCCTGGCGGCGGCTGCTTCAGCCCTCTCGGCGGCGGCGATCCGCTGCTCGAGGTCCGCCTCGCGCTTCGACAGGGACGCCTTGAGCTTTTGATGCTCCTCGTCCCTGATCTGCGCGCGCTCCTGCTCGAGCTGGTCGATGCCGAGCTGCAGCTGAGCCTCCTGCTCCTCGATCCTGCGAAGGTTCTCCTCGAGGAGCTGATTCTGTGACTGCACGCGGCGCTTCTCCGCTTCGAGCTCCGCGCGCTCCTCCGCGGTGGCCATGGCGGTGCCCTGATCGTTCGCGGTGTTGACCGCCGCCTGCGACGCGAGTTGGTTGGCCATGGCGGTCGCGGAAGCCTCCGCCTGCGAAACCGCCGTCTCCATCTCGGCGACGAGCTCCGTCTCCAGGTTTTGACACGCGTCGACGAGCTGATCCTTCTTGGTGTTCATCATCTTGAACGTCTCCTTGGACGCCTTGATGTGGTGGGTGAGCTCCTTGAGGTACGCCTCGCCGTCGGTCTTCTTGGACTTGGGCCTGAAGGTGACGATGCGCTCGACGCCGGCGAGAAAGGAGGCGTCGTCGAAGATCATCTCGGCGAGTTCCTTGACGCGGCCAGCCTCGCGAGACGCGTACGGGGTCGCGGCGAAGCCCTGATCGAGCCCGCCCTTCTGGCGGAAGTCCTGGGGCGCCATGGATTTGCGCTTCAGCCCGTTCAGCCTGCGCGGTGAGGGAAGGATGGGGGTTCGTTCGGGGTTGGTGAGTCGAGGATGGGAAAGATGCGGTTGGACGGGGAGGGGGGAACGGAAGTCTCGGGCGGAGATGTGCGCGCCGCGCGCGGGGTGACGATTCGCGGGAGCGCGCGCCGGGTGATATCGTGGCGGCGACATATCGCATCGATCCGATAAGATCGCCCGCGGTTCCGATACCGCCCCGCGACGCTCGTGCGATCGCGTCCCGCCCCGTCACGCGGCGGTGGGAAAACCGCCGGGGGTATTTATTCGTAACGCGCGCGCGATGACCCACCTGCCCTTGAAGCTGGCGAGCTTGGCGGCGCTGTTGGGGGCCATCATATCGTTGACGTTGGCCTCAGTGAGCGCGCCGACGCGGTTGGGAGTGCGCGAGGACGCGCGAGCGCCGTAGTCGTTCTCCTCGCCCGCCATGGCGACTCGGGGAACCGCGCTCTCGCTTTTCCCCCCCGACGGCCGAGTCGTGGTCGCTGCGTTAGCGCAGCCTTCGGATCCGACGGGCGGGTCGAACTGAAGGTCGTCGCTGCTTGGTCCGATGAGGTCAGACCTGATGTATCCGCACCGGGAGCG
>Ga0181573_10001868_pt1 | contig 20116 bp, 16 predicted proteins | sample 101ome_25_FD_148643 | JGI IMG/M metagenome (GOLD analysis project Ga0181573, IMG submission 148643) | Coastal salt marsh microbial communities from the Groves Creek Marsh, Skidaway Island, Georgia - 101409BT metaG (spades assembly) | ecosystem: Environmental > Aquatic > Marine > Intertidal zone... | reverse complement strand
CCCCAACCCACCATCACCCCCCCATCCCCCCCCCCAGATCGCCAAGAAAGTGCAAGAGATTCAAAACGCTGCGTTGGGAGAGGCGAGATAGGATAGAGGGCGCACCCCCCTACTCCTCACCCACCAACCGCCCCCTTCTTGTCCCCCTCCGCCTCTTCGATCCCTTCCCCCCGCCCCACTCACCCGGACCCCCTCAACCCCCACACTCAGGGCGCCCTGAGGGACCTCAATGACTCAATCAACCGCTTATTGAGAGAAAAGGGGCACTGGGAACGCCGTATTCTCGAGCTCGGCGGACCCGACTACGCCGCGTCCCAGGCGGCTTCCCGGGGGGCGGGCGGAGACGATGTCGACGGGAGTGGGGTCGGTCCCGGGGGGGGAGGAGGGGCGGGGGCTGGCGGAGGGGGCTATCGCTACTTTGGGGCCGCGCGGGACTTGCCGGGGGTGAGAGAGTTGCTGGCGGCGGCGGCGCCTCGACCGCGGCGCAAGGGGAGAGGGGACCTGGCGCGGGCGGCGGACGCCGACTACCATGGCCTCCGCGATGAGGACGATGGCGCCCTTGCTGCGGCCGAGGCGTTGGCTGAGGGGCCCGCGCGGGCGGCGCTGGCCCTCGAGTGGGCGGCGGCGCGGGCCGAGCGGGTCCAAACGGGGGTTGCAGCTGGGGTGGCTGGGGTGGGTGGGGGCGACGGGGGCGGCGGGGGGGGCGATGGGGGAGACGGAGGTTCGTACGTGTCCTTCGTTCCGCTGCCCGACGATGGCGCCATCGAGCGAGCCATCCTGGAGAGGAAGAAACAAGCGCTGCTCGCTCGTTACATGTCGGAGGATATGATCAAAGAGCAAGAACGGCTGCGAGAGCAGGATGGGGGGGGGTAGATGATCCGTCGTGCGCTGCGCACCAACTTGAACTCGTCACAAGAAGAAGGGCAGACTGATGGGGGGAAGGGCGCGAGAGACGAATTTTTGCCACCCGATGGCTCGCTCCCCCTGACTCAAGAGTCATAACTACCCTTATCTAGTCGGCTGTCGGAAGGGAGGACCCAGACGAGGTGCATTCGAGCCAGGGGAGCGCAATGACGTCGGCCGCTCCATTGGCCGGCATTGGCAAGCCTCTGGACGCGGGGCCTGCCGAGCCTACGGCATCAGACTGGCACGCCTGCCGCTTCACGAGCTGGTACGATGTCCACGTGCCGGCAGAGCAATGCCTCGCCGGTCGAGCCGTTCCTTTGCCCCCCGGCTTTGCTGCCTTTCTCCTTGCCGACGGCGTCCGTGTCGGAGTGCGCTCGGGCGCGATGCCATCGTATGACGACGGGCGGGGACGCGGCACTTGCGACGGCGACGGTGCCGGTGGTGCCGACAGTGGGGCGGCCTCCTCGTCGTCCACATCGTCCTCGTCTGGCGGTGGCGGCAGCGCTCGAGGAGGCCTTGCCCCGTCGCCTGCCGCCGTTGCTGCCGCCGCCCTCTTTCGCGGGACGTGGGCCAGCGGTGGTGGCGAGGGCGGCGGGGCCTCCTCCTCCTCGTCCGTCACTGCCGGGGAAGATGAAGACGACGACAACGACGACTGGTTCGCCCCATTTCCTGGCTTCAGGGCCGCGGTGGAGACAGCCATATGCGACCTGGGGGGCAGAGTTGCCGTCAAGGGGCCTTGGTCGGCTCCCCTGGACGCGACTTGGGCCAATCCTACGGGAACCACGCAATGCACCAACGCCGATGAGGCCGCGCTGCTATTGAAGGCCAGCGACCGGGTGGCGACGGACCTGGGCCTGCTGCCGGCGGCGCTCGCGCACGCCGCGGCATCAACGGCGAATTCGAGTCCTGTGTCGACCATGGCTGTGAACCCCCCCGGAGCCCCCTTTCCCACTGGCGAAATGGTGCTGAAGCGATGGTACGATTTGCGCCCCACGGCGGAGTTTCGTCTCTACGTAGCCGGGGGGCGGGTGGTGGGTGCGGCGCGGCGTTACGCAGACTCTGGGGCCGGCGCATGCTGTCTGGCCCCGGCCGACCCGGCGGCGGCTGCCAAGGCCGCACGCCGGACTGTGGCCGAGGCGGATGCCGTCGCCACAACGGATGGGACGGGGGAGGCACGGGCGCGACTGGGCGCGTTTTACGCGCGGTGGTTGAGGCGCCTGCCCCTACGGCGGTGCGCTTGCGATGTCTACCTCGTCGGCTTTGGGGAGGGGGGACGGGGTGCGCGGCTTGTCGATGTCAACCCGTGGGGGCAAGATGGCAGGGGGTGGGGTCTGGCAGGCGCTGCCACCGCCCGCCCCTGGGTTCGGCCCCTCCTCGCGCTCCTCGATCGACCCGCCCGAACGACCCACCTTCTCTCGCCCCTCCCTCTGCGCAGCGGGACGACGTCCCCCCTTGGCTTCCGTCCCTCGGAGCTAGAAGCTTTGGCCCGCACTGCCGAGGCCGCTGAGGCCGCAGAGGCTGCCGTCGCCTACAAAAGTGTCGACGCTGCCGACAACGCCGCCGACACCAACGACGATTGGGAGCTGCGGGGCCCTATCCACGTCGACGACGACGACACTTCGGCAGAGGACCGGGCGGGTCTGCCCGGCGCTGCCCTCCCCCGGATCCGGCCGGGTGCTGCGAGGGCGATTTACGGCATGCCTTATGACTTTGTCTCACCCGACGTGTGCGGTCATTTGGCCACCCTGAACACCGCCCCGAGGGGGGGTTGCTCGGAGAGATGCAGCGTCGTGGGGGTGGGGGCGGAGCGAAAGGGTAAAGGGGGGTGAAGGGGGGTGAGCCCGGCTGTTTGCCTCCGTCCTCCCCGTAACCCCCCCCCCCACCACGTTGCTGCCTCAATCGTCGCGGCAGTCGAGAGCGGACGTGGCGGCCCAGGCCCCTAGGATGGCAAACACCGACACGAGGGCGGCTGGGGAGGCGTTGCCCGCGAGGGGCAGGACGTCAACCCGGAGGCCCGCCTGCAGAAGGGCCCCCACGGCAAGCCCCCCCGCGAGGCCTGCGGCAGTCGTGCCCACAGCGCGGCCGATGGGCGTCTTGCTGGGCGCCCCCTTGCGTTGCGACTGAAAGTAGACGCCCGCAGCGAGCGCGAGGGCCAGCTGGAGGCCAGGGACCTCGTCTTGTCCGCCCGGGGTCACGGCGAGGCCCCCCGAAAAGGCCCAGAGGGAGAGGAGGCCAAAGGTGGCAGCATGGAACTGAAGTTCACCGTCGCCGGCCCGGACAACGCGGGCGCCGACGACCGGTAGGCGCGCCGGGGGCTGCTTGGGCGGCGGAGGACGGTACTTTGGGACGTCGGCGTAGCGCACCGAGGGGTCCGTGGTGGCCGAGCCGGCGACACGGGCCCGGAAGGATGCCAGGACAAGGGCGTCGTAGGCGGCCTCGACTGCCGAGGGCTCGGCCCCGGCTGCGAGGGCGGCAGCCTTTGCGGCGACGAGGTCATCCGTGCCGGACGTCATCCCGAGGATGACACGGGCCTCTTCCTCGCTGGGGGGGGAGGACGCGGAAACGGCGTCGAGGTCGTCGTCCCCACTGGGGGGGGAGGCCGTGGCGCGCATGACCTGGTGTGGGGGCGGTGTCGGGTAGACGGTCGCAGGAGGGAATTGGCGGGGAGGAGCGGTCATGGCTGGAGAAGATCTAGTAATTACCAGCAAAACTGCATTATCTCGCCGAAACGCGGCGCCGGCGAGACCCCAGGGAGGTCGACGACGGCGGCGCAACGCCTGCCACGGCCGGGCATCGGAACAGCGGCGTCGCCAGCTGCGCGGGTGCCGAAACCGCAGCGGCGAACATCTAGACCGTCAGGAGATCGCGATCTGGCGGAGGGTGGAGGAAGGGGATCGAACCTTCTCGAGTGGCCACCCTTCCTAAGTCCCCTCCCCGAGCCCGTCAGAACCCACTGCACCGCGCCGCGTCAGCTCGTGATGATAGTCGCGACGCCGAACAACCTCTTGATCTGCTCGTAAGACACGAAGGCGATGGCGATGCTGGGCACAACCTTGACATAGTTGGCCCAGAGCCCTTTGAATAGGGATGACCCGCCTTCGTGCTTGACCATCTTGCGGAAGCAGTCGACCATGCCGCGGTAATGGTGAGCCTCCGCCTCCCCTTGGACCAAGTGCTGACTACCCTGCCACCCCGTGACTTGCAGACGCCTACGCGCCACGTCGAAGGGGTAGGCCACCGTCTGGCCAGTGGTGCCCGCGACGGCGCCGCACGCCAGCCGCAGGGCAACGCTCAGCTCGGCCTCATTCGTGGCGCTTGTCCACCCCGTCAGCAAGCCATTGGCGTGGGTCAGCTGGTCTTTCAGCGTCTCGTACACGGCAAAGTTGAGCCCGACATAGGGCACGACCCCGAGCACGCTCGGCACCCACCCGCGGTAAAGGGCGCGGGGTCCCTCCTCGGCCACGATGCGGACAGTGGCGTCGACCATGCCTCTGTAGGGCCGGGGAGCGGGCGGCGAGGAGGCTGCGGCAGCTGAGCCCGGGCCCGGGCCCGCCGCCGCAGCGGCGGCGGAGGCGACGATCGAGGGCGTCGTAGCCCCCTCCTGCACTGTCAAGCGGCCGCGAACCATGTCGAGCGGGTAGGTCGCGCTCATAGCGACAACGCCGGCCCCCGCCCCAGCGACGAGCCGCGTCAGGGGCGAGAGCCGACCATCGCCCGTCGCTGCCAGCCGTCGATCCGACAGGACGTGGGCGAAGTTCTCGTAGCACAGGAACTTGACCGCGCTGTTGGGCACGATCCGGGCGCAGTTGGCGCCGTTGCCCTTAAACATGCCCCGCAGTCCCTCATCCCGGTACATGCGCCACACGCCCTGCACGACTCCGGTGTAAGCGCGCTGACTCGATCCTTGGACCTGCATTAGAATTTTGAGACGCTCCAGGGGGGCCACGGCGGTTCGGGACCTGAACAGAGGGAGGTGAAGGAGGAGGGGGTGGTCGGGTTGGCGCGTGGCCATTGACACAGGGCGACGCGTCGGCACAGATCGGTCTTGGCCCCCAGGCGAGGTGGCGGCAGCGCTCGGCGACAATCACTCGCAATCCACCGGCCACACCACCAGCAATCAACGACTTGGCCAGGCCGAGGGGGGAGAGGTCGGGGGCCGCTTTCTGGGCCGGCGGAGGCGGCGGCGACGTCTCAGCCGACATGGCCGACCCCTCTGACCCTGTCGTTTCTCTTGCCCCGTGCGGCCGTGGAGGTGGGCGCAAGGCGCCACCCACGCTCGCCGGGTCGGTGGGAGCCGGGCTCGGAGGTGCGGCCGACAAGAGCACGGTGGAGGGAGGTTGAGCTCCTCCGCCCCAAGTTTTCACCGTGCCCAGAGGGCTCGTAGTGTCGAGTGTAAGCCAGCTGAAGAGTTCGCATCCAGGTCCGTCCGCGGTGAGGCTCCAGTCGGTGCTAGGCTGTTCCAGCAAGCCGGCTGCCGAAGCCGGCCGCCGCATGCAACGCTGCTGCCTGTGTTTCTGGTTGACCTAGTCCTCAACCTCCTCCCCACCGCATACCCAGAGGAGCGCACGCGCTCTCTCCGACGTCTGGTTGACATCCAAAGGTGAGGGGCGCCCCCAGAGCTGGGCTGCCGCCGCCGAAGCCGCTCCCTCCGTGTCATCGACGCAGAGAAACATGGTCCGCAAGAAGGTCGACGCCCGCGTGAGGACGCTGGTCGAAAACTGTGCGGCCACCAATGAGCGCGGTCTCGTCGTGGTGGTGGGCGACCACGGGCGCGACCAGGTCGTCAATCTCCATGCCCTGCTGACGCGGTCGCGCGTGCGGGAGAGACCCTCAGTACTGTGGTGCTACAAAAAAGACCTGATGCTGAGCAGCCACAAGAAGAAGCGCATGCGGCAGTTGCAGAAGCAGAGTCAGCGTGGTCTGCTCGACCCGGAGCGGGAGGACCCTTTCGCCCTCTTCGTGGCCGCCACCCGGATTCGCTACTGCTACTACGCTGACACTCACAAGGTGAGTGGGAGAGGACTGGACCCCGCTGCGTGTCTTCCCACTCTGCTCTCCTCTTCTATCTCGTTCTTCTCCCTTTCCCCCTCCGCTCTCTCCGCTTTACCCGACCTCCTCTGTTTCCCCACAGGTGCTTGGGCAGACATTCGGGATGCTGGTGCTGCAGGACTTCGAGGCGCTGACGCCCAATTTGCTGGCACGCACAGTCGAGACGGTCGAGGGCGGTGGTCTCGTGGTGCTTCTGCTGTCGCAGCTCGACTCGCTGACGCGCTTGTACGAGCTGACGATGGACGCCCACGCGCGGCTGCGCACAGCGGCGGGCGGGGCTGTGGTGCCGCGGTTCAACGAGCGCCTCGTCCTGTCTCTGGCGGGGTGCACGTCGTGCCTCCTCCTCGACGACGAGCTCAACGTGCTGCCTACATCCTCGGCCGCACGAGACCTCGCCGCCCTTCCAGCGGGCCACCAGAGTGCCACATCAGCCAACTCAGAGGCCCTCGCCGCCCTCCGTGAGGGTCTCCGGGACGCCGCCCCTGCAGGCCCCCTGACAGACAAGTGCCGTACCCTCTGCCAGGCCCGCGCCCTCGTCGCCTTCCTCGACGCCGCAGGGGAAAAGACGCTCCGGTCCACCGTCGCCCTAACTGCAGGCCGTGGACGGGGCAAGTCGGCTGCCCTCGGTCTCTCTGTTGCGGGCGCTCTTGGACTCGGCTATAGCAACATCTTCATCACGGCCCCGTCCCCTGAGAATGTCCGCACGTTGTTCGAGTTTCTCTTTGTCGGACTTGACGCCCTCGGGTACAAGGAACATCTCGACTACGACCTGATTGAGTCGACTAGCCCCGCCTTTGGCCGGTCCATCGTCCGCGTCAACATCTACCGCGACCACCGGCAGACGGTCCAGTACATTCAGCCGGGGATGGCCGAGCGCCTGGGGCAGTGTGAGCTCCTCGTCATTGACGAGGCCGCAGCGATCCCATTACCCACGGTGCGGTCTCTGCTGGGTCCCTACCTCGTCTTCCTCGCGTCGACCGTGTCGGGATACGAGGGCACAGGAAGGTCTCTGTCTCTCAAGCTGCTGTCGGACCTCCGCGCCCGGGCCACCCAGGGGGGCGGTGGTTGCGTGGCGGGGACGTCGGCGGGCGCGGCGGGGCGCACCTTTCGGGAGGCCACCCTCGAGGAGCCTATCCGATACGCGCCCGGGTGCGCCGTCGAGCGGTGGCTCAGTGATGTCCTCTGCCTCGATGCCGCCCGGCACCTGCCCCCGCCGCCCGGCGACGCGCCCCACCCGTCTGCGTGCGACCTCTGGCGTGTCGACCGTGACACGCTCTTCTCGGGCCACCCGGCCTCGGAGGCCTTTCTGCAACGCTGTCAGGCCCTCATGGTTGCCTCTCACTACCGCAACTCCCCTGACGACCTCCTCCTGCTGGCTGACGCCCCTGCTCATCGGCTCTTCGTCCTCCTTGCTCCTGTCGACGCCTCGGGCGAAGCGTCCGGGTGCCTTCCCGATATTCTCTGCGTCGTTCAGGTCGCCCTCGAGGGCGCCGTGTCGAGGCCCGCGGTGCTGGCGTCCCTGGCCGCGGGAACGCTCCCGGCGGGAGACCTCGTCCCGTGGACGGTGGCTCAGCAGTACCAGGACCCCGATTTCCCTGGTCTCTCAGGCGCCCGTGTCGTGCGCATTGCCTCCCACCCGGGCTGCCTGCGCGCGGGATACGGTAAGCGGACCCTCGAGCAGCTTGCCGCCTACCTTTCCGGGGAGCTCGCGGGCCTGACGGAAGCGGGTGAGGACGGCGGGGACGGGGCGGCCGCTGGTGGCTCCGGCAGCGCCCGCCGCTCGTCGACCGCTGCCGGAGTTGGCAGTGACGATGACGCTTTGCACACTGAGTGCCTCGCTCCGCGCCAGAATCTGCCGCCTCTTTTATCGCGCGCCGCCGACGACCCGCGCCCGCCCCGGCTCCACTGGCTTGCGGCGTCCTTTGGCCTCTCCCCAGCACTCTACAGTTTCTGGCGCCGGGCAGGATGCCTGCCTCTCTACCTGAGGCAGACGCCCAACGAGGCCACTGGCGAGCATACTTGCGTCATGCTCCGCGCACTGGCCAACGATGACGTCGAGGGGACGGGCTGGGCAGAGCCCTTTACGTGCGACTTTCGGCGGCGGCTCCTGGCGACGATCGGGGGTCCCTTTCGGGGCATGTCTCCCTCGACTGCCCTCACCCTCCTTGACCCCAAGATCAACTTTACCGACGAGGAGACGCGGCTGGCCCTCGCCGAGGGCGCCGAAGCGGACGCTTCCCTCGAGGCTGAGACCGAGAATCACGTGGGCGAGCTGGGAACGTCGAAGGCTGGGGCACCGGCATCGCCGTCATCTGCGGCGGCGCGCATGCTCCCCCCCGTCGTCCGTGTTGATGGCCGGGCCCTCGACGCGCACGACCTTCGCCGCCTTAAGGCTCATGCCGATTCCCTCGCCGACTACCGCATGGTGCTCGACCTCGTCGGCCCCCTCGCCCGCGCCTTTTTTGCAGGGCGCCTCCCGACGTCCCTGTCCTACGGCCAGGCGGCCCTCCTCCTCGCCGTGGGTCTCCAAGGCCGTGAGGCCGATGCTGCCTCTCGCGAGCTGGGCCTGACCCCATCCCAGGGCCTCGCTCTGTTGGGCAAGGCCCTGCGGAAGATGCACGCCTACCTCGCGCAGCGGCGGTGGGAGGCAGCAGCGCGGCGTCTGCCAGCGCGGCCGTCGGGTCACCTCGCCGCCGAGGCCCTTGCAACGTCTGTACCTGACCTTGATGAGGAGTTGTCCGAGGGCGCAGCTGAGGCGACTGAGGAAATGCGGGTGCGGCTCGATCCCGATGATCTGGCGCGCTTCGCCGTCGGCGGGGCCGCGGGCGGGAATGCCGCCGGTGGGAAGGTTGCCGGGAAGAATCGGGACAGGGGGAAGGGGGCAAAACGGGGGAGGCGGGACAAGGGCGGAGGGGCCGGGAAAAAGCACGCGCGGGAATGAAGTAAAGAAGGGTCACCGCATGAACGTGTGGGCGTCCGGCACGCTTCCCGTCACTACGGCGCCGGAGAAGTCGAATCCCGGGTTCTCCTCCTGAAAGCGCTGGAGGAGGAGCCGGCGCCGGTCAGGGTCAGCGTCAGTACCGGCGCCCGGGGCCTCGTGGCCTGCAAAGAGGGCTGTCCAGGGTTCGCCCGGGATGCGCTTGGTGAGCGAGACGCGGAGCTCCTTGCAAGTGGCCTCGCTCGAGCCCGACGCCACGGCGGCGGCGTCTTCAAGAGTCCAGACCGAGTCGTCGGCGTTGGCGGGGCGGGCGAGGTCGTGGGCGAGGTATGGAGAGGCCGCGCCCTTGAGGCCGACGACGACCCGTGTTGGCGTGATGCGCACGTCTAGATCCTTCGCTCTCGTACCTTGCGGGACCTGGAAGACGTGGGGCGGGTAGTTGATGTCGAAGGCGGTGCAAAGAAGTCAAGGTCTCTGCCGTCGCGTGAGAAGGCTTCGGCTGGGCAGGCACCCTCTTCCCAGCGTATTGCCTGGATAAAGAGCTCGATCTCCGTCAGTGACTGACTCCACTCGTATACCACGCGGCCCTCGTGGCGGTGCGCATGGCGCGGCTGGCCAACGCTTTCTTCCGCGGCCGCGGCTCCGCCGCGGTAAGACGAAGCAGTCAGTGCGGGCCGCTACGCGCACGAGCGCCGGCGGCAGCAGGAACGGCGGTGCTTGGGCGAGGTGGGCTGGCGGAAGGGGGGTTTCGCGACGACACAGCATCCGCCTTGCCCTTTCTCACGGTTCGAGGCGGGCGCAGGCGAGGGTGGGCGTGGCGACGCCGAGCGTGCCCACCAGCGCAGCAACAGCGGCGCCGTCGATGTCGGCCTCACCTCGCATCGTCTCAGATTCATGGATGCCTGCCCCGACGAACAATGAGTCGACGCCGGCGCCCGCGGCGCCCGCGACATCGTGTTCGAGGCTGTCACCCACCATGAGGCACTCGCTCGGCGCGATTGAGGTCGAGGCTCCCGCGCCATCGGCCTTGGTGAGGAGGGTCCGTGCTGCGTCATAGATGATGGCAGCGGGCTTGCCCATGTAGACGACTGCTCCCCCCTCGGCTGCGCAAATCCGCGCGAGGTGCCCCGGCATTGGGGCGAGGGCCTTGGCGTCGACGGTGACGATGTCGGGGTTGGCACATACGAGCGGGAGCCCGCGCGTGTCGCCCGACGCGACGCGGTCGGCGTGGATGTGGGCGACCCGGCGGCAGAGGGCCTCGAGGTCGGCAAGCGACGTGTCTTCCGCTCCCGCCTCGCCCTCGCGTGCCGGTCTGCCGATGGCCTGGGTGCCATGAACGAGCACCACGTCGGCCTCCTCCGGTGTCGCCACGACGTCGACACCCGTGCCCGCCAGGCTCACGGCGCCGCGCTCGCCCCACGTCAGCCAGAGCGCGCGAAGCGCGCGCCCGTCGCCCGCGGGGGGCTTGGCCCAGTCGGCGTCCCGTGCCTCAAGCGCTCGGTGTGTTAGCTCCCCACTCGTCACCGCTCCCACAAAAAGGGAAGTATCGAATCCCATCGTCGCGAGCTTTGACAATGCCTGGTTGGCGCGCCGGCTGCTGTTGCTAACGAGGACTACTCGACCTCCGGCGGTCCGAATGGCCTCGAGGGCGGAGACGGCGCCAGGGTAAGGTTTTCGGCCATCGTGGAGGACACCGAACTGGTCCATCAAAAAGCCTCGGTATCGACCCATCCGTAGCACCTCGTTCACGCCTATTGGGGGGGTTTGGATAGGAGGTCAGGGGCGAGGCAACCGGGGTTCGACGCCCGGGCGGCGTTGAAGCCGGGGATTGAGGAGCCAGCTTGAGCAGCGAGGTGACTGCTCCACCATCACCGCGGCTCAGCCATGCAAGTAGGAGCAAGAGGTGTAGTTTACGTATGCGCCCTCGGGGCGGAGATGACGTGCGCGTCCTCACGACTCTGGCGAACCAAACCCCGGCTCTCGCCTGATATCACCCGCGGTGCTGACGACGAAGCCATGGCAGTCACTGAGGGGTCCAGTGGTGCGGCAGCGACGCCAATGACTTCCGGAATATTTTCTAGAGCGCGGGAGACCGGGTGGAGGACGCCGCCGACGGCTCTCTTGGCGGGATGTGCCGCCGAAAGGCCGTCGGCAACTGCGATGCAAGCGGCAGCTGGCGCAGCACTTGCTTGCAGCGGCCACTTTACGCCCGAGCGACGCTCGCGACGCTTCCTGCTCTCTTCGAGGCGCGGGGAAGCGCGCGAGGTCAAAACGCGTCGCCGAGTGTGTCTCCCCCGCCCGCTTGAGAGTGGCCAGGGCGGGGTCACGGCGCCTAATCTGAGCCATATTCCGCACTTTGAGGCCCACGGCGGTGCTCAAGGGACAGATTAAGAGGACGTCCCTGGACGCCCGCGTTGTACACGGTCTCCCCCGCCGCTCGGAGCCAGTCGGCCAAGGCGCGCTCTGGCCGCCCCTCCGCCCCGATGACCGGCGACGTCCGCGTCGATGAGGAGGACGCGACGCCCGCCTTGACCCCCGTGGTCCCCCTCCCGAACCCCGAGGGCGCACACTTCATCTCAGCCCTTCGCTCGTACTTGCACGGCAGAGCGGAGGTGGTGCTGGCGGAGGAGTTACCTGAGGCGGCGCCCTGTGATCGCGGCTGCTGCCGGTGCGCCAAGCTCGCACCACTTTCGAAGGACGTGCGGGCATTTTATGCGCGGCAGGATGGACTGGCCGAGGCGTGCCTTGAGGCAACCGATCGGGAGCACCGCCCGCCGGAGCTGGACGATGCGGCTGAAAAAGCCGCACGGCGAGCCCGCGCTGCTGAGGCCCACGCGGCCAGGCTGCGTATGGACATCTCGTTTGGCGCCAACGTGCTGTTGCTGACGCTCAAGGTGGCCATCGCCGTTGCCGTCGGGTCACTGGCAGTCGTTGCTTCGGCACTCGATTCCGTCCTGGACCTCGCCGCGGGGGGAGTCCTGTGGTGGACGAGCCGTTCCTCGCGTCGGTCCCGTGACGGCGATCGGCTTGCCTACCCCGTCGGTCGGCGTCGGCTCGAGCCCATCGGCATTGTCGTCTTCTCGAGTGCCATGGCGACGGTGTCGCTCTTTGTCATCGTTGAGGGCGCGCGGCAGCTTTCCGGCGGTAGCCCCGACCCCGGCGACCCGGCCCCGACAGCGAGCGAGGTCGCGGCCCTTGCCGGCACCCTCGGTGCCGTTGTTGCCGTCAAGTTTTCCCTATGGCTCTTTTGCCGGGGATCCGCCGATCCCGCCGTCACTGCGTACTCCTCCGACCACCGCAACGACACCTTGTCGAATGCTGTAGGGCGAGTTAGACTCCGTGGCTGTGGGGAGGGAGGAGGGAGGGAGAGAGAGCGACAGATGTGACACGGGGGGGCTCGTTTCCCGCCCGCCGCGGAAAAGCGGACCCACCGCCGCCGACCCTCGGACACCTCGCCTCCGCTGCCCGCAGGCTTGTCGGTGCTACTGTCGCCGCCGCTTACCCCGAGACCCTATGGATGATGGATCCGGTGGCGGCCATCGTCATCGCCCTCCTAATTTTTCTCTCATGGACGTCGAGGGCCCGCGAGGACACCGACAGCCTCGTCGGCCGGGCCGCACCGACAGAGCTCCTGTCGCTGGTGGCCTTTATCTCGGTGACCCACTCCCCGCTCATCTTGCAGCTGGAGAAGCTCCGCGGCTACACGCTCGGAACCCGCTGCTGGATCGAGATCGATATTGTGATTTCGCCCTCGACCCCACTGCGGCTCGCCCACGACGCCGGCGAGTCGCTGCAACGGCGTGTCGAGTCGCTCCCTGAGGTCGAACGCTGTTTCGTTCACGTCGACGTTGATGTCGAGCATCGCGACTCGGACGAGCACCCGTGCTGGGGTGGAGAGAGATGACGGGGAGGGTGATGATGGGGGGGGGAGTGTCTGCATTTTACTGTTCTCTAGATAAGTTCATATTGCGGGGCCGACGGAACCGGAGCCTGGGTCGTGGTTGGTGGCGGCGGAGCCTCAGCCCTCCCCCCCGCCCCGAAGCCGAGGGCGGAGAGGTCGATTCCCACTTCGGCAGCGACGCGCTCCAGACCTGCCGAGCCGCCCATGGCGGCCAGCGCTTCCTCAGCCCCTCCATCTCCGGCTACGGGCATCTCCACCCGGAGCTCGGCCGCGTCTCGGTTAAACTTGGCGCTCCCGCCGTCAGGACGGACCCTCCGGGGAAGGGGCACCGACAGCTTGTACTGCGCCGACCGCACCATCACACGGAGGCCGTCCGGCGCCACGTCGAGGTCGAGCTCGGCCGCCGATGCCACGCCGGGTACTCGCACGCGCAAAACCACGTGGTCGGCGTCGCTCGCGCCGGGGCCGGGGCGGCCCGACCAACCCCCGAAGACGTCCCCGGCGCTCACAGCCCGCCGCAGACTGAGGTCGTGCCATGGTACGTCGCGGCCGTCGGGGAGGTCATCCACGACCGCGTCGGGAACCTCGTCCTCGTCCCAGATTGCCTGGGTCGGGGAAGGTGACGGGGGGTGGCGGCGGTGAGGGCGGTGGCCAAGTGCCTCTGCGCTCTCGCATGCGCCTGGCGGGCGAGGCGTGAGGCCTCGGCTGTCGTGGTTCCCTACGCCGTCGCGCGGAATTGAAACACACCTTCGGATCCCGACGAGGTGCTTTGATCTTAACTCCGGGGAAAACGCCCTCACGCGGCCCGAAGGAGCCGGAGGGGCCGGCCGAATGGCCCGCTCCCCTTTCAGCGCGAGACACGGCGTCGTCGGGCGCTTCGGGCGCCAGGAGCGCCGCGAGGGAGGCCAGCCCACTGGAATCCATCTCTTTCCTTGTGTTCTCTGGACCTGCCGCCGAAGTTGGCGGGGGCTCGTCGTCGGAGCTCGGCCGGCCTCCTCCAGGGCTTGCCCCTCGTCGTTTGCCTCTGGGCACGCTTCACGACGATTCACGGAACTCTTTCACGCTTACATCTGAGAATCACATAACAGTGCCGCCAAGAGGCGCAGTAAAGTCACTTGTACTCCGGGAGACGGCTGTGCCTCATCGCCCGCCGTCCTTGCTTGGTGTGCCGACTCAGGACGTCCGATGACGTCCGATAGCCGCGACGTGGTGTTGGCCACAACTTCCACAACTCATCTTCAGCAGCGTGAGGAAATCGAGGCTCGTCGACGGGCCGATCGGGAGGCCCATACGCGCCGCGATGTGTGGGCACTCGCCCCCCACAGTGGCAGATACGTCCAGGCCTCATCCCTCCCACCTCTCCCCGGATCGAGGGCGCTCACCGGGGACAGCCAGAAGGTCATCGACCCTGACGTCTCCGGGCCGACCACATCTTTTGTCGGGGATAGCATGTTCATGGCGAGGGGGGGGGCGGGACACGTGCAGAGACGGGAGGAGGCCATCGTCCGCCCGGGACGACCCAGTGCTGTTCACCCCCTCTGCCCCAGGGCGCGGTCGAGCTTGTGAGGGACGAGCTCGCCACTCTCTCGTCCGAAGGGGTCGCCGCTCTGCCCGCTCGCGACCCGCCGCGACGGATCTGTGGTGAGGGTCTCCCGGCGCCTCGGAGCGTCTACGAGAAGCCAGACGGCGACGAGGACTGCGGCGAAAATGATGGCGGCTACACCGAGTCAGCTTCGCTCAGGCGCGAGGCGGCTGGACTGACCAGGAGAATCGGTGAAAGGCCGTGATGGCGGTAAAGCAAGAGGCCGCGACAGCCCCTTCACGGACTCCGACAGCCGAACGCGCGAGTTAGCTAGGCGCGAACGGCAGATGTCCCAGGACCGAGGTCGCCCCCCCCGCTACATCTCCTCTCAATCTGTTCGCTCAAACTGGTATCCACCCGCCACTTATCTCCACCACCTCCTCCGCATTCTTCTCCTCCTTCTCTTCCTCCGCCTCCGTTCACTCACGCGGCGCAGCCAACGCCGTCTGAGCCGGGCACACACTCGATGCACTTCGCGGTGCGCGCGACACTGATTGCTTGGAACTGGCTGTACTTGAACGTGCTCGTCGCGGCGCAGGAGCCGTACAGGCCCGGGGTGGGCGGGCAGGGGGCGTCCGGCGACGACAGCGCGACAACCGTAGAGACCATGTTGCCGAGGGCCTTCGAGTTGTTTTCGGAGTCAAACGTCGACTCGGTAGTGGCGCCGAGAAGGAAGCACTGAGACAGCTCAGCCGCGAACTGGCCGCCGTTGGACTTGATGTGGGACTGAAGGGCGGCGACGAGCTCGGCCTGGGTGGCTGTGGCGGGGTCGAGGTTAAGGGTCGATGACAGTGCGGTGCACCCCGACTTGTCCTGTGAGACGGTGAAGTCGTCGATGCGGCACGTCTCCCACTCGTTGGACGCCACAGCCGTACTTGTGGGCTTGGAGGACGAGTAGTACTTGATCGCAACATCCTTCACGACGACAGCAGCGTTGGCAAGCTGCTGCGACGCTGCAACCCGGTCGGCGATGGTCTTCCTGATCTTGTCGCGCTTGCCCTCGTCCGCGAGAAGCCACTCAATTTGGGCGTAGTTGTCGAAGTTGGTGCCCGAGGGGCACCCATCCGAGTTGGCGCACGGACCGCCGATGACCCAATCGATCGCGACGTTGACCTTGTTGGTCGCAGGAATACTGGGCACAAAGTCCGGGGCGACCTGGGTGTCGGTGGCTGTGCCGCCGCCGAAGTTGACATTCGTGTCAAAGCTGATAGTGATGGCCGATGACGAGATCTGGGAACAGGATTCGCCCTCATAGCCGGTAAAGCAGCTGCACTGGCCATCCACGCAGTAGCCCTGACCGCTGCAGTTGTTGGGGCACGAGAGTGTGGCGCAGAAGTCCTGGACCTGGGCGCCAGCAGTGGGGCAGGGCCCGAGCTTGCCCGAGGTGTAGCCGCCGACCTTGCCAGCCGTCTTGGCCACGAGGTCAATGTATTGGCCCGGAGGGCAGTTGACCTCAGTCTCAGACTCTGTGCCCGCCAGGAGGGTCACGTACAGGGAGTCGCCCGAGCATCGCGTCTTGAAGCAGCCGGCGCCCATGGGCAGGAGCGAGTAGTTGTACCGCTGGACGGCGATGGACGGCACCACAGGCAGGCACCGCGCCTCAGGGCCGTGGTACTCGCCAAGGGAATCGTACAAGGGCGTGCCCTGAGCCGTCGCCTTCTCCGCCAATCGGAGCTTGTTGGTGTCGAAGCACCTGTCCTCCTTGAAGGGGACGACAAGCGGACACTTGAAGCCCGTTGTGCCAGTCTGGGCATAGGGGTTCGGGTTGGTCAGCCCATTGGGCTCGCCCGCCGTGGGGACGGAGCAGACCCCCACCGACACGTGGTCCCAAGAGCACTGAGCGGTGGTGTCGATGATGCGACCGGGCTCGTCGAGGGCACAGTAGGGGTTCTTGGCTGTCGGGGTGGTGCGACCCGTGTTGTCGGGCGTGCGGTCGGTGTAGCCGAAAAGGCCAGCAGGGACTGTGGACGAGTCCGCTGTGCACTGTGTTGCCGGCTTGAGGAAGGAGATCGTGGCGTCTTTGCCAAACCCGGCGCACATGGCGTGGGGCGAGGCGTTCGGGTTGGCCTTCCACCAGCCCGAGTCAGTGCCCGCCGCGAGGGTGACGGCAGAGATCGGGGCCGGGCCCGAGTCACCGAGGGCAAGCATCAGCTCGTTGTCGCAAATGCGCTGCTCCCAGTGGATGCCCCGCTGGGCCAGGCCACCCTGGTCCTCCATGAGCATGCCCTGGCACTCGACACCGTCCGAGGCCTTGCAGCCGTAGTGTGCCTGGACCGCGGCGGCGACGTTGGGGGTGATCATGCGGCGGGCAATTCCGTCACTGTTGCCGGACGACGGAATTGTTGTGAAGACAGAAGGCGTGCCGACGGGCTGGTTCGTAGTCGGGTCAAAGGGACCGTATAGGTCCGTGAGGGGAGTGGTCCAGCGGCCATTGTTCCACGAGCCCGGAAGGGCGCCAGTCGACGTGGGCTTAAGCCAGTAGGGGAAGAGGGCGTCAGACATGAACATGGCGTGGGTCGTCTCGTGGAGGGCCGTGGTGACCTGGATGTCAAAGTCAGCATCGGCCGTCTTGAGGTTCTTGGGGCAGAAGTTGATCGTGGCGACGAGGGGGCGGTAGGGCGTCCCGTAGACGTTGCCATAGTCAATCTCGCATGTCGACGCGAAGGCAACCTGGGCGCCGTTGCACGCCGGAATCTTGTCGTTGCAGAAGGGGTCAGCGGGGTTGCACGCGTATTCCTCGGCCGTGACGTAGATGATCATGTCGACCCCCGTAAGGTCAACAGGCCGGCCGTTGCCGTTGCCAAAGGTCTCTGTTTTGGGGCTCCCCTCTGAGGTCGTCACCCACTCGTTGTTCGTGTTGGCATTCTTGTAGCTGGCCGAGCCGAAGTACGAGGGGTTGTGAGGCCGGGTGTGGCAGTAGCCCTCGGGCTTCTTGACCCTGTCCGCGGGGTCGAACGCCTCCTCGCCGATGGGCTGGGGGGTTGTGCAGTCACCGGCACCATCGAATGCAGCACACCCGCGGGGGATGAGGAAGGGCGCAGCGGAGCAGATACAGCCGTTGGCGTCGACGGAGAAGCCCGTCTCGACGGCTGAGAGCTCGGGGCCCGACATCGTCTTCCATCTCTTGTCCCCGGTCTGGGTGCAGTAAGGGTGCTCGATCTCGTTGGCGTACGTCTGGGAGCGCTCGAAAGCCTCGTACTTGTCGTTTTTGATCTCGTTCTTCCAACCCTGGCCAAACTGGCACGTCTCCGTGGGGGTGCGCACAAAGTACAACTCGCTGATAACATTATCGAGGACGGGCACGATCTTAGCCTGGATGAGCGAGCGCTGCAGGGAGGTGAGGGTGTCGCTCTGCTGGATGGCATCCGTGTCAAAGTAGACGTTGACGGGCTTGGTGAACTCCGCGGGGGGGGCCTCCGCAGCCATGCTACGGCGGGCCGACGCGAGGCGCTCGGCGCCCCCGGGGATATTGGACGCGAGGTTGTCATGGCGCTCGGCGAGAGCGCGGTGGAGGGGGGCCTGGGCCGAGGCATGGGCAGATGCTGGGATCGCCGCCATCTTGCGCATCGATCCGGCGGTCAGCGAGCTGCCGATGGCGTCGTGACCGCACGACGCGACCTCGAGCGTCCCTGGGAGGAGAGAAAACGGGGTAGAGCGGTTGGAGGGGTCAGTCCGTTGCGCTGGTCAAGGGGCCAGCGAGAGGGGGCCCGCTAGTATCCACAGAGGGAGCAGTGGCGGAGCGGCAGCGGGGAGAGCGCCGGATAAGCCCGAGGGATCCTTAACGACGGCGCGCTACGAGCGACGGGGGGAGGGAGAAGGGCGCGAGGGGGGCCGGAAGGTCGACAGCCGAACAGTCGACGATGCCAGGTCCGAAGCGCCGCGCAAGAGCGGCTGGGCGCGCGACGGAGGCCAAGCCGAGGTGCCCAACGGCAACCTTCGAGATCGGGGGGGGCAAAGGGACGCCGCGGGCGACGGGGTCGCCCTGAAAGGGACAGGCGCGCCGACGGGGGCAACGCAGCCGCCCTTGCGCAGAGTGTGCCAGCCACCTCCGAACCCCTCGCTCGCGGATAGGGGTGCGGATGAACGCGCTCGACCTCGGAAATTCGGAAGCCAAGCGCGCGGATGCTCCATCTGGTCGGCGAGAAGCCGGTCTTCTTCCCCGCCCTCTTAGCGCGCAAAATGCCCCGAAAAACGCCGCGACTCACCATGCGCGTGCGCACCGACGACAACGAGGGCAAGCACCAGAGCGAGGGTCGTCATGAGAGCTAGGGAAGCCTGGCGGGCGACCATGGTTTCCGACGCGAACGCCGGGCGCGGCGCTCGGGAAGAGGGGGGTTTGGGGTTTTTTCTTTCGCGAGCCGGGGCCTCACGCGGTGCGTTGGGATGCTACCAATCGTAGAGTTGGGGCGAGGAAGACCGGCGGCGAGGGCGGCCGAGTCCGAGGAGGGGTAGTCCTCCGCGCACTCTCCAGCGCGTCAAGGAGGACGTTTAGACTCCACAGCGTGATAAATTGCGAGAGAAGGACTCGTGAGCGTGTGAAGGTGAGGCTTGGGGCCGCTTTGCGGACGCGGCGGGGATGGCGCGCCTCGGCCGGCCGACGCCGCAGGACCCACCGACGTTTCTCGGCCGAAATGCTTTGAGGGTGCGCTCGTGAGGTGCGAACCGCTTCTCATTTCGTCGTTCATGGACCCGAGATAGTAGGAAACCGGTCGAGAGGCCGAGCGAGGTCCATGGGACGACGCCGAAGATGCCAGGGACAGCTCTCACCGTCCCTGTAGGCGCCTTATCGCTTCATCGTGAGTGATTTTGGGCTCCTATTGGACTCCTCGTGCTCTTCAGTTGCTCGCTAGTGTCCTTGGACCTCGGAATGGAGCGAGACCCAGCTCAGTCGCGCCGCCTACGTCGTCCTGACGCCGACCCCGCCACCCCGTCACCGGGGCGTGGGCCTCGGGTCCGGCCTCCTGGCCTTCCGACGCCGCGTGGCCCCTCCGAGCTCCTCCATGGCTGGCGCCGTGGCTGAAGGAGATGTTCCCGCCGAGGGCCACAGAAGGCCGCGGCCGTGCACCCCTGGGCCTGACCTCCTGTCCCCCGTCGCTTCTGTGTCCTCCCCCCCACCTCCTGCCTCATCGCCTTTCGTCCGGCGCCCTTAGCCAACCATCATCGACCCCCCTCCACCCCCCAACCCCTTGCCGCAGGCCCCGACCTTCCCCGGCATCGGCGGACCACGCCAACCGTGATGGCGGCCTCGATTGCGGCGTCGTCCCTCGCCGGCCCCAGCAGCGCGCAAGCGCGCATGGGCGCCGACGACTTTTCCCAGTGGGTGGGCCGCGTTGAAGGCGGCGTCGCAGCCATCCTCGATGACCGAGAGCGGATGGAGCGCGCGCTGCGGGTCGAGCGGGACGGACCCCTTGACAAGGTGGCAGAGTTGGCCCTGCTCGAGTGGTCGCAGCGATCCGAGGCGGCGGCGGACCGGGCCAAAGTGGCGTGCAAGGCCGTGCTCGAGCTGTCGCGGCACCATCATCAGGCGAGATTTCCCCCCTGTTTCCCGCCAGTGGCCCCTTTTCGCTCCTTGCTCCCTCGGGAGCTCACTGGGCGCGCCCTTACTCCGTCGCTCCTACAAGCGTTGGCCGGCCGCGCTCCTCGTGTACTGTCCGCCAGGCGGCTCCAAGGCTCGCTCCCCTCCTGCCTGCCGCTCCTCTACCTCCAGTCCCCCCCCCCCCCCCCCCCCCCCTCCCCCCCC
>Ga0181573_10001867_pt1 | contig 20125 bp, 10 predicted proteins | sample 101ome_25_FD_148643 | JGI IMG/M metagenome (GOLD analysis project Ga0181573, IMG submission 148643) | Coastal salt marsh microbial communities from the Groves Creek Marsh, Skidaway Island, Georgia - 101409BT metaG (spades assembly) | ecosystem: Environmental > Aquatic > Marine > Intertidal zone... | reverse complement strand
CGACCCCCGGGCTCTGTGTGAAAAATTTGCCCGACGAAACCGAAAGGAGGGGCGTGATGAACAACGAGATCGCCGGATTAAGTACACGACTGATCACACGCGCGCGAGCAGGAACTCGTCCTGACGCACGTCCTCGAGCGGGTACCATAGCTCGCGTCGCCTCCTTCTTCCGCGCGCTCCGGCCAGCCTTCGCGACGCACCGCGCGAGCGCGTCCGCGGGAGCGACTCGCGCTTCTTTCCCCCCGTCCCGTCGCGCGCGGATTTTCCGCGCCAATCGACGCGCCCTCGTCGCCGCCATGTCGACGAGCGACGCCCCCGACGACGTGTTCCTCGAGGACTTGAGGGGCGAGCGGAGCATGGAGTGGGTCAAGGCGGAGAACGAGCGCGCGCTCGCCGCGATCGCCGGGCCCACCGGCAAACCCGAGGACGACCCGATGTTCGCCAAGCTGCGCGCCATCTACGACGACAAGAGGAAGATCCCCAACGTGCGCCTGCGCGGCGACTTCGTGTACAACTTCTGGCAGGACGAACACCACGTCAAGGGCATCTGGCGCCGCACCACCATGGACGACTTCAAGACCCCGGAGCCCACCTGGGAGACCGTGCTCGACGTCGACGCCCTCGCCGCCCTCGAGGGGAAGAGCTGGGTCTGGAAAGGCCCGCAGTTCCTCGACTACGGCCCGGGCGACGATCGGGACCGAGTCGACCGATGCGTGGTGAACCTCTCCGACGGGGGCACGGACGCGTGCACCGTGCGCGAGTTCGACGTCGTCGCCAAGGCGTTCGTGCAGGGCCCCGACGCCTTCGTGCTCCCGCCGGGGAAGAACAGCTTCTGCTGGGTCGAGCGCGACGTCGCGTGGATCGGCCACGATTTCGGACGAGGCACGATGTCGCCCTCGGGGTACCCGCTGACGGTGAGGGAGTGGCGCAGGGGGCAACCCCTGGAGGACGCGGTGGAGATCTGGCGGGGCGAGCCCGGGGACGTCGTCGCGTCGGGCAGCGCGTACTGGGACAAGGGACATCGTTACAAGGTGTGGTACCGGGCCAAGACTTTTTACGACACGGTTCGATTCGTGCCGCACCCGGACCGACCGGACGAGATGGTCCACGTGGACATCCCCACCGACTTTTCGTTCGCCACGTTCGCGGACCACGTGGTGATCCACTGCAAGTCGGAGTGGACCGTGGGCGGCGAAAAGGGCGGCGGGGGGGGAACGAAGCTCGTCGCCGGGTCCGTGGTGGCGCACCCGGCGAGTGACTTTTTTCGCGGCGAGCGATCGGATTTTACCGTCCTGTACTCGCCCGCGGACGATCGGTGCGCGTACGAGGGCAGCTCCGAGACGAAGGACTACCTGATGGTCCACGCGCTGGAGCACATGGTGACGCGCGTGTACGTGTGGCGGTTCGACGAATCGACCCGCTCGTTTTCCTTGGTCAAGGAGCACGCGGCGGAAAACTGCCAGAGCTTCGGCGCCGCGGGCGTGGACTCCGAGCGATCGAACGAGCTCTTCGTCACCACCGAGGGCTTCCTCGATCCGACCACGCTCTCGACGGCGACCGCGCCCGACCTCGACATCTCGACGCCGCTCAAGACCAACACCGCGTGGTTCGACGCGAGCGGGATGTCCGTCGAGCTGAGGGAGGCTACGAGCGACGACGGCACGAAGGTGCCCTACTTTCTGGTGCGAGGCGGCGGGATTCCCGAGGGCGCCCCCGCGCCCACGGTGCTGTACGGCTACGGCGGGTTCGAGATTTCGATGTCTCCGGGGTACAGCGCCACGGTGGGGGAGTCTTTCCTGACGAAGGGCGTGTGCTACGCGATGGCGTGCATTCGCGGCGGCGGCGAGTTTGGCGCCCAGTGGCACCGCGCCGCCAAGAAGGAGAAGCGCTGGCGCGCGTACGAGGACTTCGCCGCCGTCGCGAAGGACCTGGTGGCAACCGGCGTCACCACGCACGCCACGCTCGGGTGCATGGGCGGCAGCAACGGCGGGCTCTTGACGGGCGCGATGATGACGCACTATCCGCACCTTTTCGGCGCCGTGGTGTCGCAGTGCCCGCTGCTGGACATGGAGCGGTACGTGCTGCTCACCTCGGGCCCGAGCTGGATCGACGAGTACGGCGACCCGAACATCCCCGAGGAACGCGACGCCCTGCTCGGTTTTTCTCCGTACCATAACCTGGAAAAGTCCGTCGACGTCGCCGTGAAGGAGCGGGGGTTTGACGAGCAGGCGGCGCGGCGCGGCGAGCACATCCCCGCGACGCTGTTCACCACATCCACCGCGGACGACCGCGTGCACCCCTCGCACGCGCGCCGCGTCGTGCACAAGATGCGCGCGCTCGGCATCGGGGATAAGGTGCTGTACCACGAGATGACCGAGGGCGGCCACGCCGGCGCCGCCGACAACGTCGCTCGCGCCAAGGTGAAGACGATCGAGAACCGCTTCCTGGTGAATGCGCTCAAGAAGAACGAGGCGTGAAGTGAAGGCGGCGCGCGGCGCGTCTTGTTTTCTCAATAATCTCAACACTTAGTGCTATTACCTGTTGTACCTGTACTTCGAAGTGTTAACGAAGGTAGCTTCGTACCTTCGAAGTTTGTCTCTATCAAGTCTCATCAAAGTCCCCTTCGCCCGTCACCTTTTCGTACACCGGCGCCATGCTCTTCTGAACCTTCACCGCGTCCACCTTGATCTTCACGTTCTCCAGCTGCGCCTTGCACGTCTCCTCGTCCACCCCCAGCGCCCTCAGGAGGGCGACGCACGCCTCGAACGTGCTCGTTCGACCCTCGGGCGCCCCCGCGTACTTCCTCACCGGCGCCAACAGCGACGCCCCGTCCATCGCCCCGTCCATCCCGGCGTTGGCGTCGCGCACGAAACGTAAAGCCTCGGGCGGCAGGGAGACGAGCACCACGCGGTCCTCGGGGAGCCGCTTCAGCATGTTCCGCGCGTTCTTCCACGTGCCGTCGATGGCTATGAACGTCCACCCCCGTCGCCGTCCGTCGCCGTCGTCGTCGTCGTCGTCGCCGGCGTCGCCGCCGCCGCCCAAATCTGAATGTAATTTCCCGCGGGTATTCCTCTCCTTTTCTTCTCCCACGCCGGGTAGGTCCCCGACGCCGACGGCGCCCCGTCCCGGCCAGAGCACCGCCACCCTCCCGTCCTCCCGCTCGCACAGCTCCCGCAGCGCCTCCTCGTCCCGCCGAAGACCCGCGATGTACGCGTCGCCGCCGAGGCACGCGGGCACGAGCGCGCCGGTGCTGCTCCCCCGGCCAAACTCGTGGTGGTGCAGGTACACCGCGATCCTGTGCGGGCCCAGCGCGCGCGCGGGCAGGGACACGAGCATGCGGCAGACGCAGCAGCCGCGGAGGAGCCAGCACCGTCTGCAGTTGAAGGCGGCGGGGCCGTGGTTCATGGAGAAGGACGCGGCGGCGTCGTGCTTGTCGTCGGCGGTGACGGAGGGATCGCGCAGCGTCGCGTCGAGCGCAGCCTTCGCGACGTCCCTTCGCCTGACGTGCTCGAAGTACTCGTCCTCGGACGCGAGGCCCCATCGCTTGAGGTTACGCGGGCACGCGATCGCGAGCTCCTCGAGCGAGCGGAGCACGCCGTTGATGACCCTGGCGGAGGTGGGGCCCCCCTTGCTCCCCGTGCCCTCGACGTGGTCGGCGGCGCGAGGGGCCCTGGGGCGATGCTGCCGCCAGACAGCCTTGGGCACGTGCATGTCCTTCCGGCCCTTGACGCCCTTCACGAACGGCGGTGGGTCATCGACCTGGGCGGCGCGAGGGTCGGGACCGTCCTCGGCGGGGGCCATGATCCGCCCCGGCGCGCCCCACTCTGTCCTCTCTCGGAAGGTGCCGAGAAAGGCGTTAAGCACGGGGAGCCACAAACAGAATCCGGAGCGCCACGACACGCACCCGAACGGCTCTGACCCGGACCGGTCCGACCTCCGTGAATCGTCCGGCGCCTTTGCTCCCGAGCGCTCGAGATGCGCGTCGCGAGCTCGGTCGCGGCGCATCGTCATCCCCGAACCTCCGTCCGCGCGTCGTCATCCGGGAGGGCGACGTCATCTACGTCATCTCCTTCCGGGTGCCGTCCGAGATCCATCGGCCCGACGCGTCGCCCCTCCCATCGACACCGCACCGCATCGCCGCCGCGCGCGGCCAAGGACGACCTGCTCGCCGACCTCGTCTTCGCGCTCGCCACGCAGGCGCGCGATAAGATCCAAAAGGACTTCAACGAGCTCGTCGTCGAGCCCTTCGCCGACCCCGACCCGGGTCCGCTGCCCGATCTCGTCCCGCCGTCGCAACTGGCGGACCCCGACAGCAAGTTCGTCGCCGTGGACGTCCGGGGCACCCGGGTCGTCGTCCACTACAAGGAACACGTCGTGGGAACACGCGAGCCCGGAGACGGTGACGCGGACGGAAAGGGTGACAAGTATGGGGTCGACGCTTTGGTCTGCCTGCACGGCGCCAACGGCAGCGAGTTTTCGTTCAGGCGGCTCCTGCCGCGCGTCGCGGCGGCTGCGCCCGGGACCCGATGCATCGCGTTCGACAGGCCGCCGTACGGCCTGTCGACACGACCGGATCCCCCGACGGGCGGGGATGGGTCCCCTGGGGACGCGTCGGGAAGCGCCGGGGTCAACTTCGTGTACACGGCGGCGGGCCAGGCTGAGCTCACGCTGGCGCTGATGGACGCGTTGGGCATCCGGACGGCGGCGTTGCTGGGTCACTCGGCGGGCGCGCCGGTGGCTCTCGACGCCGCCCTGGTCGCCCCTGAGCGCGTCAGGTCGTACATCGCCGTCGCCCCCGCCGTGTTCCTGGGAGACCCCCCAGGGGAGAAGGACGAGGACGGTAAGGCGAAGAAGGCCGGCGGCGGAGGAATAAAGTTGCCGCTGGACCGGCAGCTCCGGTTCGCCTGGTTCCGGTTCCTCGTCTCTCAGGACGGACCCGGGCTGAACGTGGTCCGCGGCAACGTGCGTCGGCAGATGGCCGCGATCGAGGAGGGGCGCACGTACGCGGATCTGCCCCTCGAGACGAAAGCCGCGTACATGCGACCGACGAGGGCGGAGAACTGGGACGTCGGCTTGCTTCAGCTGTTCCGCGGCGGGTCCTTCGGCGGCGACGGCGAGCGCCTGCGCTCGGAGATGCCCAAGCTCGCGGCGAACGACGTCGAGGTGGCCATCGTCGTCGGGGAAAAGGACCGGACCACGCCCCCGCCGCTGTCGGAGGCGCTGAGGGATGCGTTGATCGCGGCTGGCGTGCGGGACGTCCGGTACGAGCTCCTGCCGGAAGCGTCGCACCTGCCGATGGAGGAGGAGGCCGGGGGTGTGCGCGAGAGGTTCGAGGCCATCGTCGTGGACGTGGTGTCGGCGCTGTGACGTCGCTCGCGTGCGAGGGTTCGGTGTTTTTGCGAGTACGAAGGTATTATACGAAGGTAACGCTTATGAGTATTCGTTTTGCAATCGAACGATTCCCCGAGTTTCAACGAGCGAACCGCAACTTGAGCTCGTCCAGTTTGGCCTCCCACTTGGCGTATTCCTCCGGGTGACGCGCCATGGCGTAGTGCCTCGCCGCGACGCACCCCGCCACCGCCGCGCCAATCTTCACTCCACCCCCGTGCATCACCAGCTTCTTCACCCCGGTCCTCACCGCCACCGACTGCAGGCCGCTGCACCCGCGGCACTGCGGAAAGAATCGCTGCTTGGGCACCCCCTTGATGGCTTGCCACGCGCGGGTCCAGAGGGATTGCGTGCCCTCCCTGAACGCCTCCGCCGCCGCGCTCGACCCGAACGCGACCTTGTTCGGCGGCATGTGGTCCCCGATGACCGCTCCCACCTTGGTCCCGCAGTGGTGGCAACCGTCCCTGGCCATCCACCGAGCCAGGGTCCTCTTCTGCCCCTCGCTGGCGTAATGCGCGCCGTTCGCCGGCAGCGACTTCCGCGCCAACGCCCCCGGGTGGCTCACGTCGCTCGGCATCGCCGTCTTCAGGCCGCCCCCGAGCGCGGCGTACATCAACGATCCGAGTATCGCGTCCGCGGTCATCTCCCGTTCGTCCCACGGCGCATCCGCGTGCGCTCGCCTGCCGACCCGCGCGTCGCCCCGAGCCGCGCTCGCCCACGACGTCGCCTCCCTCGCAGCCTGCCCCGCGAGCGCCGCGGATCCACCCACCGCGCAGACGCTCATCACCGCGCCCACCATCGGCGTCGCGCACGACACGCCCAACGCGTACGCGGACCGTCGAGCGAGACGCGCGGTGACGAGGAACGCGGAAGTGGATGCGGCGAGCGGCGCCGCGAAGGATTCGGCGGCGCGCCGCGCGAGCTCCTCGACGGGTCCCGCGTACGGCACCAGCGTCTCGGCGACGCTCGAGAACACCCGGTCATCGCTCGGGTCCTTCGACCCGCGTCGGTCGCCCCGCGTGCGTCCCATGCCGTGCGGAGTGCAATGATGGTTCCCCTCGGCTGTGACGTCACTCACCACAGCTGTCTCTCGGCATCTTCAAACGCTAACCCGCGCCAGGCGCCGACCGAACACCCGAACCGCCGAAGCTCCCTCGGTTCCTTCTGGCACACCCCATGCGAGCCGCGTCGGCGGTGGGGGGCCGGAGCGCGTCGAGGCCCATGCCGAAGCGGCGCAAGTCCCCGGCGGTCCCCCCCGGGCAGCGTAAGCTCACGGGCGTCGGATCCCTCGGCGCGTCCCCGCATGTAACGTCCCGCGCGGGGAGCAGGTTCGGTGCTTGTCCGATCTGCCAGCGAAACTTTCCCAGGCACGCGCTCGAGACCCACGCGGGCGGGTGCCTCGGGGAGCCCTCACCGACGCCGTCGACGTCCGCCCCGACGCAGCCTCCACCTTCGAACGACCCCACGCGCCGACCCGCGGCGAGGCTCAGGTCCACGAGCGGCCCCGTGGCGAGGGTTCGCATCGGCGGCCCCGACGCCTCGTGGATGCCCTGCGCGGTGGAGAGCCTTCGGGAGATGGTGCCGGATCTCCCGTTCGTGCTCGTGGAGAGGGTCATGCCCCCGCGCGACGCGGACGCGCTCCTTGAGGACCTACGCGCGGAGGCGACGACGTGGGGCCAGGACGAGTGGTGGATCGCGGGCGAGCCGAGGAAGGCCCCGAGGCTTACCGCCGTGTACGAGTTGCGCGTCGAGGACGCCCGCGCGGAGGCGCTCCGAATGGCGGGCCTCGACGACGACGGATTCGAAGACGACGACGAAGACGAAGACGATGCGGCCAACGGCGGTTCCGAGCGCGTGCCACCGCCGGGGATGCGTGTCGCCGCCGAGCGCGCATCCGCCGCGGTCACCGCCGCGCTCCGCTCCGTCCCGTCGAGCCACCTTCCGGACGACGATTCGTACGAATGGGCGCCGACGTACGCCGTCGCCAACTTTTATCGCGACGGGTCCGACCGCGTGGGGCCCCACGCGGACCAGCTCACGTCCCTCGGGCCGTTGCCCGCCATAGCCGGCCTTTCGCTGGGCGCGACGAGGTCGTTTCGGCTGCGCAAGCGCTGGCCGGGGAGACCGGGGGATGACGCGTCGGAGGATAGGTCGGGGGACGTCTGGGTGGACGTCCCGTTGCCGCACAACTCGCTCGCGGTGATGCTCCCGCCGTGTCAGGAGCTGTGGACGCACGAGATTGTGAGGGAGGGAGGGGTCGGCGGCGGGGGCGGGGGCGGGGGCGACGGGAAGGCGAGGGTGAGTTTGACGTTCAGGCGGAAGGCGCGGGATTGGGTCGATCGAGCGCCGACGTGCGAGTGCGGCAGGAGGTGCGTGTTGAAGACGCGGCGGGGGGACGCCCCGGCTCCCGTGTTTGCGCTAAATACTCGTAGCGACGGGGTGATGGACGCCGAGGATGGCAAGACGCCGGTGATGTATTATTACACGTGCGATCCTGTAAACGGGGGGAAGCCGTGCAAGTTTTACAAGCCCGTGAAGGTGGTGGCGTTGTGAGGCAGGAAGTTCTGGCAAGCTAAACCCTTTAGTAGATGTAGTCGTAAGTCGTAGACGTAATCGTTAGTCGTGCTCACATCAGACGCGTGAGGCTCCACAGTCCCTCCGCGTCGGGATCGCCACGAATTGTATACGGACATTGACGCCGATGCTTTGAAATCCGATTAAACAACCGTGCACTTAAAACTCGTCGTCGTCGTCGTCTCGCCGAACCTTCTTCTTCTTTTTCTTTGCAACCTTCTCCCCGTCGGACTTCTTGAGCTTCTTCTTCTTCTTCGGGACCTCCTCCTCGTCCGCATCCTCCACTGCCCGCGCCTTTTTCTTCTTCTTCTTCCCCTTGGCCTTCTTCTCCGCCTCGGCGAAGGCCTCCTCCCAAGCCGGCGACCTCACGTCCCACTGAATCCCCGACATCACCTGCTGCATGTACACCTGCCCCAGGCACTTCCTGGTCGACATCGAGAACACCCTGAGCCACCTATCAAGACCCGCGGAAACGATCAGGTCCTCCTCCGGGTGCACGGCGATCTGCCTGATCCCGCCCTGGTGCCCCTTGAACTTGTGCGCCATCCGCTGGGTCTTCATGTCAAACCCGAAGAGGTTGCCGTGGTTGTTGGCCACGTACGCGACGCTCTGATCGTGGTTCATCTGCAGCGACGTGATGACCCACTCCCCTATCGGCACGTCCATCACCGCGCGCTTCTCGCGAACGTCGTACCTCCTGAGCATGTGCTCCCCGGTGCCCACGAGAAACTCGCGACAGTCGGTGCCGGGGATGAAGTGCATCGCGCTGACGTAAGGGGGAGCCCGGTACCCGAGCCAGTTGGGCGGCGGCGGCTTCGACTTGTATATCACCTTCTGCTCCTCCACGTCGTACATCTTGACGTCGTTGCCCTGCCCCTTGCCTCCGCATATGAGCCTGTCGCCGCCGCCGCCGACCCGGGCGCTGAGCGCGTTGCCGATGACCTTGAAGCGCGATTCTTCGCTCCATTCCTCGACGATCCGCTCCCGCCCGGCGCCGACGCCGAGGGAGAGGTCGCCGAAGCCGGTGACGACGCCCTCGTATCCACACGCGTGGACGACGGCATCGCCCTCCTCGGTGACGGTGACCAGGCGGCATCCCTCGCGCGCGCTCCCGGGGCCGAAGAGGTCGACCGCGATCGGGGTGCCGCCGACGTCCACGGGCCCGCCGCCCATCGCGGCGCCGGTGGCCATCTCGATGACCTCCGCGGTCTTGTCGTTCCTCGCCACCGCGAGCCATCCGCTGGGGGCGTCGTCGCTCATGGTGACGACACCGCCGTCGCCGGATTGCCCCGCGCTGCAGCATCCCTTGACGATACCCCGCGCGCGCGACGCCTGCCCCCATCGCGCGTTCATCGTGAAGGTTTCCTTCGACCCGAGCGCGGACCTGCCCGCCGCCTCGGCCCTGCGAAGGAGCCCGAGCTCGTCCGTGGCGATGAGCCGCAGCCGCCTGCCCGTCGCCCCATCCTCGAACATCTTCCCGGTCCCGCTGTCGATCGAATGCGCCGAGCGAGCGAGCGTCCGTCGATGCCCGCTCCCGCGACAGTGACTCGCGCACCGCCGCCGCCGACAAACAGAACCTCGGCAGCGTTCGTGCAGCAGCTGTGTGGAGCTGCCCTCCACCAGCTGTGTTTCACACGGTGCCCCGTCCCGCCCCTCCCTCCCGCTTCCCATGGACCACGGCCTTCACGCGCAGCGCGGCCACGGCCACCTGTGCGTCTACAGCGCCCCGCGCGTGGGTACCGTCTGCGTGCGATGCGCGGCGGAGGCGATATCCGCGACGCGCGGCGGCGCGGGCGGCGCCGTCGCCGACCCCGCCGCCCACGGCTCCTCGCAGGGCTTCGGGCACCCCTCTCCCCCGAGCGGCGAGCGACGCGCCCCGACCCCACCCCCGCGCCAGCGGCTGAACACCACCCGCGCCCGGCACGCGCGCGCGCTCGCGGGAATCCTGCGAGATCCCGCCTCCGGACCCGACGTCGCGCGGCGGTGGGGTCACGTCGTCGTCGCCTGCGTCGTCGACGCCCTGGCGGCGAGGGAGGAGGAGGACGCCGAGGTGGCGACGCTCCTGCTGGACTGCGCGCTCGCGGTATCCACCGCGGCGGCCGCCTCCGACGGCGGCGCGACCCTCGACGCGTGCATCTCCCGCGCCCTCGTCCACCTCTCCTCCGGGGACCCGGCCCGCGCGCGACGCGGCGCCGATACACCCCCGTTCCACCCTCGCGCCAACCTCCCAACGAACCTCGGCGGCAGCGGAGGCAGCAGTCAACCCTCGCAGGAACACTTCTACATAGCCCCTGGGCCCCGCGGCGGTAGCCAGGGGTACGGCCCCCAGGATGGATATCATCTCGCCGTGGGGTCATCGTGGGACGCGACGTGGGACGGGGGTTGGAACGCGACGGGGGTCCCCGACGCCAGCTGTGTTTCACGCGGTCAGATCCAACTCGACTCTCCCGCCTTCGGCGTCGCGGCTCACCTGGCGTCCCCCCAGCCCCGCGCGCGACACCGGGGCGGCACCGATCGCGGCCGAGCGAGGCTGCTCGGTCTCGTCGCGGAGCTCCTGGCGCTCGACGTGCCCCGCGGGTCCCTGCCCGCGGCGTTCCTCGTCACGCCCGGCGCCGACACCGCCGCCGTCGAGGAAACCGGCGAGTGGTTCGGCGGCACGCCCCCCCCGGGAACGGGAACCCACCTCCACGCCACGCATCGGCGCCACCCCTCTCACCCCGATCCGTGCGGCGCGCCTTCCCCGCTCGCCGTCGTGATCGACGCCCTGCGCGACCCGGCCGGGTCCGTCGACGCGTGTCTCGCCGCGTTGTCCGTCTGCGCGCAACTGGCGAATAGGAGCTCCGCGTTTCCCGGAATCCTCGCCTCGGAACCCGGGGCGGGGCACGCCATGGCCGCCGGGTCGCTCGCCGCCGTCGCGCGAATCGCCGGGGAACGCGGCGGCCCCGGCACCGACGCCGACGCCGCCGCCGTCGCCGAGGCGCTTCTCGTCGTCGCCGCCTGCGCCGTCGCGGACGACGACTTCAACCTCGACGAGCTCCTCCGCGAGTACCCGCCGGGGGTGGCCATCGCCAAGGTCCCGACGTTCGCCGGGGTGGTCAACGACGCGCTCCTCTCCCCGAGGCTCACGCTCCGCGCCGACGCGTGCGATTGCGTCGAGGTCGTGGTGTCCGCGCGCGGCGACGCCGGGTCCGTCGACCGGCTGCTCTCCTTCGACGTCGCCGAGCACGTGTTCGAGCTCCTCCGGGATTTATCCCGCGCGCGGGGAGGGCGCGGGGTGTCCGTCACGAGCGTCACGAGGACGGAAAGAGACGCCGCCGCGAGGACCGCGCTCGTCACCCTCGCCGCCCTCGCCGAGCGATCCAGCCGGGGTTTTAACCCGCGACTGGCTCTCGGCGCGGCGCCCGTCGCGACGACCCTCGCCGCCGCCCAAAGGGACCGGGACGTGGAGGCCACCTCAGCCGGGTGCCGACTCCTCTTCGCGGTGGCGAGTGGGGACGACCCGGGGAACGTACCCGGGGAGTCGACGGCGGCGTTCGCCGCGTACCTAGCCGACGCGTGCGACGAAGCCGCGTCGATACATCTCTCCTCGGATCCGTCGGATCTGTCGGGCGGGGGTGACGTTACCGTCACCGAGGAAGGGGAATGGGCGCAGGCGGCGGCGCTCGCGGCCGCCGCGCTCGCCGGTTTCCTGCGGGGATGGGGCGGGCGGGACCTCGACGGGGACGTCGCGGCGCGCGTGTTCGCAACCTTCGTCGCCGACGTGGCGGGTAACCTTCGGGAGTTTGCGCGGGGAACCCCCGAGCTGGATCCTCCGAGGTCGGCTCGTGACGCTCGTAACGCTCGTGACGCTCGTGACGCTCGTAACGCTCGTGACGGTGGCGTTTTCGGTCGCGTTCGGTGGCGCCTCGGCGCCGCCGTCCCCGCGGGAGCTCGAACCGCGTGCGTTCGATTGCTCTCGACGGGGGACGCAGCCGTATGGGAAGAGTGCGCCGCTGTGGTGAAAAACGCCGGGCTCGCGGGTGCGACGTTCGAGGCGACGCGTCGGCTCTCCACCGTGCGTCGCTCGGGTCACGCGCTGACGGGGCGGGACGCGGAGGTGGCCGACGGCGTCGCCGCGGCCGCGGCCGCCTCGACGCGTCTGCTCCGCGCCCTGATCGCTCCGCCTTGCCCTCTCTCCGGGCATCTCCGGGATCGCCTCGCCGGGGAGCGCGAGGACGAGGACGAAGACGAAGCAGCCGACGCCGCCGCGGGCGCCGCGCGGCGGGCGCTCGCCGTGGAGATGGTGAGGGATCACCGCGCGATCGAGTCCTGCCTGCACGGGACGGACGCCGGGGTGTTCGACTACGATCCGTATCCGCGGATCCCGGACCTAACCGCCGACGCCTGGGGCGCGAGCCAGGGGTGCAACGTCTTCTACGACGTTCCCGACTCGGACGACGACGAAGCCGACGACCAGTCGGGAAAGATGTCGGACCACGAGCCGGACCACCCGACCCCGGCGCTGCTGTGCAACTTCCTCGCGGTGTTGGTCCCGGCGGCGCTGGGAGAGGGGAGCGTCATAGCGGACGCTCGAGTCGTCGACGCGCTCGCCGCGAAAGTCCCGCCGTTTGGTCCGAGGTCGGCGTGGGCGCGGGGACAAGAAGGGCGGGACGCGCCCGGGGACGGACGACGCGTGGGTCTGTTCGACGTCATGGAGGCGCCGGATTCGACACACGGCACCCTCGGCACCCTCGGCACCCTCGGCACCCGAGTCGGGGTGGCCGCGGCGAGGGACGCGCTGATCGCGTGCGCCTTCGCGAGGGCGACGTTCGGGGCGGACGTCGGAACAGACGCCGACGAATTCTCCCGCGCGCTGGCGGGGCCCCTGTGCGGGTACCTCGTCGCGCGCCGCGGGGGGTGGTGTCCGAGCGGGTTGTGCGCGTCGCTGGCGGTGTGGCGCGCGTGCGTTCAATCCCTGGAGGGGGCGAGCGCGTCGAAGGAGTTCAATCCCGGACTTCGGCGGCTCGCCGGTTTCGTCGCGGAGACGGAGGCGGAGATCGGCGCAAACTTCGTCGACGCGCTGGCGGGGCTTCACAAACTGAACGCCGCCGGGTGGCGCGTCGCCGAGGAAACCCTGGTGACGTACGCGATGGAATCCGCGTCGGGATCCGGACGATCGCTGCTGTCGTGGCTGGCGGATACCATGCCCCGGAACCCGCGGGGCATCGACGCGTGCCGGTCGCTGTTCTTCTCGGCGCTCAATCGGGAGGACGTCGCGAGGGCGACGTCCTCGGATGACGAAATCTCCGCCGACGCCCCGGTTGGGGCGCGAACATTCGCCTCGTGGTTCTCCGACGACGTCCGGACGTGCACGTTCCTCGGGACGTGTTTCGTCGACTCGGATGGGGGGACTTCGGACGCGTTGGTCCGGTCGTTGCGGTTCGCGCTCCGTCGGAGGCCGCCGACGCCCGGAGCGCTGGCGATTCGCGGCGTCGCGTGGGACGCGTGCGTTCGACTCTCCGGTTGGGGTTCGGCGTCTCCAATTGCGAGTGGGTTCCGTTCCGATGTCGTCGGACGTGACATCGCCGCGGACGTCGCGCTTCTGCACGCGGACGCCGCCGCCGCGGCCGGCGGCTTCGACCCCCCCGGGAGCTACGGGTTCGCGTTCGACCCCGGGTCTCTGGCGGGGTACCTCCACGATTTGATCGCCGTGGCGGCGGAGTCGCCGGGAGCCGCGTCCGTGATCAACGCGGTGCTCCTGAACGCGCTGCTGTCCAAGGTACACGAGGCCACGGGTGCGGAGGAGGAGTCACGCGCCGTCGGGTCGCAGCGCTCGGTGGTCCGGTGCCTGTTTGACGCCTCGGTGTTTCCCGCGGTTCTGGCGTACGCCAGGGACGTCGCGGTGAACTGGCGTTCGCGGACGTTTTCTTCACTCGCGGGGGCGACGTCGGCGGTGAGCCTCAGCCTCGCGGCGGGGTGCGCGATCGGGGGACTCGCCTCGTGCGAGGCGGCGGCGGGGGGAACGTTCGCCGACATCGACGAGACGTTCGCACGAGCGCTCTGCGACGTCGGCGTCGAATGCGAGGACTCGATCTGTCGTCGACTCGCGTTTGAGGCGTTGGCGACGACTGGTATTTTTCGCGGGGGTGGGGGCGAGATCCGCGGGATCGTCCTGGAGTCGGGGCGCGCGGGGATGTGCGCGGGAACTTCCGAGGGGGAGCGCGACGCGGCGGCGATGTGCGCGATCCCGTTCGACGCCGGGGGCACCCCCGACGAGTATTACTGGGAGGAGATGCTCCTGGAGGAGTGGCTGCTCGGCGCCGCGTCAGTCGCCCGCCGCGACGGCGCCGAGCCGACCGAGGAGAACTCTCACCCCATCGCGGGACGCCTCGCCTTCGCGCGACACGTCACGTCTCGCAGCGGCAGGATCCTGTGCCGGGTCCTGAGAGAGGGCGAGATGCGCGGGACGCTCGTTTCCCTCGCGCTGACGGCGGCGTGGCGGTCCCGGGGTGCCGACCCGGCCCCGATCGGCGTACTCCGAACTTTGTTCGTCGACGATACCCGCGCGGGGGCGAACGATGAGGTGGCGTCAGCGCGAAGGGCGGTGCCCCACGACGCGCTGAGAGGGTGCGTCGACGCGTTGAGGAAGGTTTTGACGGAAAGGCCTCCGCCTTCCGTTCGCGGGGGGGACCCGGACCTCGCGGGGGTGATCCGTTGGTTTCGTTTCCGCGACGGGGCGTCGGGGATCGTGTCGGCGGAGAACGTTCACTCGCTCGCCGCCGCGCGGGTCGAACTTGTCGAAGAGGCGGGGAGGGTCCCGGTCTCGGAGGCGTACGATCCGGCGAGGGCGATCGAGGAGCTGTGCCGCGACTTGGAGACGTCGGCGCGGGGGGCGAAGCTTCGGGAGGGGGCGGCGGCGGCGGCGGGGGCGGGACGGGACGCGAAAGTACCTTCGTGATTTGAAGGTTGTCCGACGGAAGACACCTCGCGTCGATGGAAGACACCTCACTAATACTCGTCCTCCTCGTCCTCCTCGTTCCGCTCCTTGGCGTGCTTCTCCGCCCGAGCCTGGGCGTCGAACCGTTCGAGGTCCAACCTGTCGTAGAGGTACCGCGGCACCCGCCCCATCTCCACGTAGTGCAGCTTGCCGTCAGCCTCCCACGTCACCAGCGGCCTCGTCGTCTCCGCCTCTCTCATGGCGGCCACCGCGAACTTCTCCTCGTACGTCCTCGCGAAGAGCGTTAACTTCTCCACCGCCACGGTGTCGTCGTCCGCCATGCGCATCTTGAGCACGTACGGGGACACGAACCACTGGAGCAATCCCGTGGTGAACGCGCCGAAGGTGTCGACGACGAGCGACACGGTGAGCTTCGCGTTGGCCGGGAGATCTGGGGATGCGAGTTCGAGCAGGAGCGGGGTTCCCGCGATCGTGGCGCCCAGGGACGCGAGGGAGAGGAGCTTGACCATGCGGACGGTCTCGGCGAGGGCCGCCTCGTACTCGACGCCGTCGGGGCGCGCGTCTACCGCGGCCCCGGCGGTGTCGTCGTCGGCCGCCTCGGTCACCTCGCCCGCCGCCGACGATCGAGCGCGAGACGTCGGGTGCCGAGCCGCGATCGGAGCCGCGAACGACGACGCCCCGGGCACCGCGCGGCGGGCCCCCAAAGTCGCCGGACCCGCGCGGTCGGAGTCATTCTCGGCATCTTCCGCGCGCGACGTCGCGTGGAAGGACGACCACGCGCGATGCGACCACGACGCGGGGTCCACCGCGCGGGGACGATGATCCCACCCGACGCCTCCCACCCGCTCGGCGCCGAACGAAGAAAGAGCCGGCGCCCCACCCTCGGCCCGGGGCGCCGCCCCTCGCGCCGATACGGCCCCTCCGAGGGCTCGTCCGAGGGTGGTGACCGCTCTCCTGGCGCTCATCGTTCGTTACACGCGGTGCTCACCGGCCACCGGCGCGTTCCCGCACTGCGCGCCGGGCTCAGAATCTTCTCAGATCTGTCGAGTTTCCTCCCGTCCGGTGAAGAAACTGGGGAATTCGCGTCGAGGGGGCCACAGAGTACGTCGCGCGCTGGTGGGATAAATCCAACGCGATGGCCTCGGTCCAGGCGATCAAGAACGCATTCGTGGAGGATGACGACGTCGTCATCCCGGACACGAGCGGGATGCCCGTCACCAAGCGCGCGAAGATGGGCGGGGAGAACGAAGCCCCGAACGGGGTCGGGGCTGGGGAGGAGAAGAAGGAGAAGGAGTGGTGGGAGGTGGACGAGACGGAGGAAGAGTACGTTCCGTTGCGCAAGCGACGGGATCAGGGGGTGAACGCGGCCGCGGCGAGGATGGGCCAGAAGCTCCGCGCGCCGGGGGGCGGCGAAGGGGACGAACGCGCGGGATCTCCGGGGATCCAGGACGCCGCCGGGCCGTCCTCCGACAAGGGCGGCGACGAACCGGGGGGTCCGAGCAACATCCGCGAGTTCGCGCCCCCGAAGGAGAAGACATCGCTCCTGTCGCGCGCCGCCGGGCTCAAGGCCATGGCGTCGTCCATCACACCCGCGGAGAAACTCGCGCAGGAGGAGGCCGCCATCCTCAAGTCGATCAACGACAAGAAAGCGCTCATGTCGGTGCAGGAGCTCTCCAAGGATGTCGCGTACACCCATTCCATCGAGACCGGCTGGAAAGCCCCCGCGCACATCCGCAAACTCACCGAAGAGGAACGGGACGACGTGCGGAACAAGTGGCACATCATCGTCGAGGGCGTGGACATACCCCCGCCGATCAAGACCTTCCGGGAGATGAAGTTTCCCAAGCCCATAATCGACGAGCTTACGCGGAAGGGGATAGCTCGACCGACACCGATCCAGATCCAGGGCCTCCCCGTGATCCTCAGCGGGCGCGACATCATCGGGATCGCGTTCACCGGGTCCGGTAAATCGTTAACCTTCGTCCTCCCCATGATCATGGCGGCGATGATGGAGGAGCACCGAATGCCGCTGGAGGGGGGCGAAGGGCCGGTGGGGCTGATCCTCTGTCCCAGCCGCGAGCTCGCGAGGCAGACGCACGAGGTCATCGAGGGTTTCACCGTCGAGCTGGCCAAGCAGGGCATGGCGCAGATGCGAATCATGCTGTGCATCGGAGGGGTGGACTCCAGGGAGCAGAGCGACATCGTGCGCAACGCCGGCGTTCACATGGTCACCGCGACTCCCGGGCGGCTGAAGGACTTGCTGCACAAGAAGCGGATGAACCTGGACATATGCAAGTACCTCTGCATGGACGAGGCGGACAGGATGGTGGACTTGGGGTTCGAAGACGACATCCGAGACATCTATTCCTTCTTCAAGTCGCAGAGGCAGACGTTGTTATTCTCGGCGACCATGCCGGAGAAGATCCGGAAGTTTGCCGAGTCGGCTCTCGTGAACCCCATCGTGGTCAACGTGGGCCGCGCGGGCGCCGCCAACCTGGACGTCATTCAGGAGGTCGAGTACGTCAAGCAGGAGGCCAAGATCGTGTACCTTCTGGAGTGCCTCCAGAAGACCGCGCCGCCCGTGCTGATCTTCTGCGAGAACAAAGGCGACGTCGATGACATCCACGAGTACCTGCTGCTGAAGGGGGTGGAGGCTGTGGCTATTCACGGCGGGAAGGGTCAGGACGAGCGCGACTGGGCGATCAGCGAGTTCAAGGCACAGCGCAAGGACGTGCTGGTCGCGACCGACGTCGCCGGAAAGGGTCTCGACTTTCCGGACATCCAACACGTCATCAACTACGACATGCCTGAGGAGATTGAGAATTACGTCCACCGCATCGGCCGCACCGGTCGCTGCGGTAAGACGGGCATCGCCACCACGTTCATCAACAAGAACCAATCGGAAACGATCCTGCTGGACCTCAAGCACCTGCTGCGCGAGGCGAAGCAGAGGATCCCGCCCGTGCTCGCGATGCTGGACGACCCCATGGACCAGGAGGCGGAGCTCGTGGCGCTCACCGGCACGAAGGGGTGCGCGTACTGCGGAGGTTTGGGTCATCGCATCGGGAACTGCCCGAAGCTGGGAAACTACAAGGAGAAACAGATCTCGGACATGGGTCGCAAGGACGTGTTCGGGTCGGGGGGTTTCGGCGGGGAGATGTAGTGCTAGGGGCGCCGCCGTCAGTGGACGACGACGCGCGTTCGACGATCTACATAGAGCTAAGGGCTATTAGAACTAGAACCACGCCGCGAGAGCCTGTCCGACGAGGCAACCGATCGGCGTACCAACCGCGTACCCGATTGTCCCCACCACGATGGCCGGCTGCACCCCCGCGGTCCATCCCCGCGCGCTCGCCATCGCCGCCGCCGTCGCCGGCCCGCCCACGCACGCGTTCGACGCCGTCAGCACCGCCCACGCCGGCAGTTTCATCGCCCCGACGCCGACGCATAAGACGAACGCGAGGTGCGTTGCGAGCTGGACGGCGATGAAAACGCACGCGGGACCGCCGGCTTTAATCGCCACGCGGGGATCCGCGGACGCCCCCAGGGCGGCGAAGAACACCAGCATCAGCGCGCCGCCGACCGCGTCGCTCCCGGCGAACGCGCGCGACGCGTCGACGGCGCCGCGCGTCGTCGCCAAGGCGAAGGGGACGAGAGCGGAGGAGACGCCGAGCGAAGTTCCCGCCGGGAGACCGAGCACCCCCGCGAGGAGCTTACCGCACTCGAGGAACACCAGCGCCGTCGCGAGGGCGCAGGCGGCGGTCCTCGCCGTCGGAACCGCCGCCGTGGGAACCGTAACCAACCCCCCCGCGTTCGCGACGCGCGCTTCGTTCCCCCCGGTCTCTCGAACGATCCCGTCGCCGCCGTCGTCGAACCGCGACGACGTTCGCGGCTTTTCAGACGCCTTTCCCTCCTCCGTCGGGGGATCCGCCTTGGCCGCCATCAGCGCGGAGAGGAACACCGCCATCGCGAGGTTATCCGCCGCCATCCCCGCCGCGAGCGCCGCCTGCCCGCCCGGTGCGGCGTCGAGCCCCAGCGCTTGCGCGGTCGCGGCGTAGTTGAGGCTGCCGCCGACGTAACTCGCGCAGAGGCACGCCGCCACCCTCCACGCGTCGGGTCCGAGGGCGGGACCCACCGTCCCGTACGCGACGGCGGTGCCGAGGACCGATCCGAGCGCGCCCACCGCGAACGCCGCGAGGGCGGGACCCGACGTCCGCGCGGCGTCCCGCAGGTTGACCCCGAGGAGGGAAAGGGCGACGGCGAGGGGCATGAGCGCGCGCCAGACGAGGTCCAGCGCCGGGGACGCAGCCGGGATGAGGCCCAACGTCGCGAGCAGCATGGCGGAGGCCATGGCGAGGAGCGGGGCGGATACTTTCGCACCGAGGTTGGTCTTCTCCTCGGCGAGCTTGGCGCCCGCCGCACAGGTGGCGAGCACCGCGAGCACCGCGTCCGGGGACGGGTCGAACGCCGAGATGGCCCGGCACGAACGGCGCGGACCCCGAGTGTTCACCACGCCATCCGGCGCCGGGGATGGCCTCGGGGCACGCACCGCGGGGGTCCTGCCGCGCCCGCCGGGTCTCGTGCATCTCGGGAGCACGACTCGGGACCACGATGTCCCACGGGCGGTCGCCCCAGCGGCCATTTCGGGGGACCGAGCGACGCACAGGAGTGGAGGTCGAGCTCAGTTGTGGCTTGTTACCTCCCGTGGGCAGTCTGGGTCTCCGGAAAACAAACCCGTCTGGCTGGGGCGCGTGGCGGCACTTCGAGCCGACGTGGGCGATGACGAGGGCTCGGGATCCAAACGCAAAGGCCCCCGTCGAGAACGTGAAAGAGGCTGAGAAACAGGTGAGCGATGCCACTGTGACCGAGAGTGGAACAAAGCGGAAGAGGGCCCCTCGCACAAAGGGGCCATGCGATCACGGGGTAAAGCCTCGGTCGAAGTGCAAGGCGTGCAGCGCTTGTCCGCACGGTCGTCGGCGCTCTCGGTGCAAGGAGTGCGGTGGGTCTGCTTTCTGCGAGCACGGTCGTCAGCGCTACCAGTGCAAGGAGTGCGGTGGGTCTCAAATCTGCGAGCACGGTCGTCAGCGCTCTCTTTGCAAGGAGTGCGGTGGGTCTCAAATCTGCGAGCACGATCGTGTACGCTCTACGTGCAAGGAGTGCGGTGGGTCTCGATTCTGCGAGCACGGTCGTCAGCGCTCTTACTGCAAGGAGTGCGGTGGGTCTGAA
>Ga0181573_10001863_pt1 | contig 20142 bp, 18 predicted proteins | sample 101ome_25_FD_148643 | JGI IMG/M metagenome (GOLD analysis project Ga0181573, IMG submission 148643) | Coastal salt marsh microbial communities from the Groves Creek Marsh, Skidaway Island, Georgia - 101409BT metaG (spades assembly) | ecosystem: Environmental > Aquatic > Marine > Intertidal zone... | reverse complement strand
GCGACGAGTGCACACCGTACCCTGCCACTGAGGTCGAGGCCGAGCGCTCGATGCAGTTGTCACTGCGATGGGCAGCCCGCAGTAAAGCGGCGCATGGCGACAACCCGGCGGCATTGTTCGGCATTGCTCAGGGAGGCATGTATCCGGAGCTGCGTAAGCAGTCGCTTGATGCTTTGGTCGAGATAGGCTTCGACGGCTACGCCATCGGTGGCTTGTCCGTAGGCGAGCCCAAATCCGAGATGATGAAAATTTTGGACGGGCTTGCTTCCCACTTGCCGGCCGAGGCGCCGCGGTATCTGATGGGGGTGGGTACACCGGCAGATCTGTTGGAGGGGGTGCGCCGTGGCGTCGATATGTTTGACTGCGTAATGCCCACACGCAATGCCCGCAACGGACATCTATTCACCAGTAACGGTGTGATCAAGTTGCGCAACGCGCGACATAAGGCCAGCACCGAACCGCTAGACCCCACCTGCGACTGTTATACCTGCCAGCATTTTAGTCGCGGATACCTCGCGCATTTGGACAAGTGCAACGAAATATTGGGGTCCCAGTTGGCCACCATCCACAATCTGCGTTTTTATCAGCGCCATATGGCGGGTATTCGACAGGCGATTGAGGCAGGAACCCTCGATGCCTTTGCAACCGCATTTTATGCCCAACAGGCAGAGGGTGATCCCCCATGAGCGAGGTGCCGAACCGCGTCAAGTCGCCCTGCGTCGAGGTCTGTGCGCTGGATGACAAAGACATGTGCATTGGCTGCTATCGAACCGCCAACGAAATCATTGAGTGGTTCTCCGCCAGTGATGAACGCAAGCGCGAGATCTTGGTTACGGTGCGGGAAAGGCGCGCCGCCGGCTAACTGTCCGCCATTTCTTAGTTGCTTGCGGGTTTGTCTGAGGCGGGCGCAATCGCATCGAGGGGCCTTATGCGCAATCGACTGATGTGCGTCTTGGCAATTTCTTCGATATCCAGCTGATACCCCTCGATTCTCACCGAGGCCTGAGCACTGGGGAATGCTTCTAGCGCTTCAAGGGCCAGGCCGCTGAGGGTTTTAGGGCCATCTGTGGGAAGGTCCCATCGACGTTGGCGGTTCAGATCGCGAATACTGACGGTGCCAGAGCAGGTGGTGCTACCGTCGGGGTGGCGCGTGATTTCCTCGTTTTGCTCTACCAGATTGGAGGTAAATTCCCCCACAATTTCCTCGAGAATATCCTCCAGCGCAACCAGCCCCAAAATGTCTCCGTACTCGTCAACGACCATCCCCAGTCGTTTTTTTTGTCGCTGAAAATGCAGTAGCTGCGTGTTGAGAGGGGTATTTTCGGGGATAAAGTACGCGGTATCAGCTGCGGCGAGAAGCTTGGAGCGAACCAAGCGGCCGCTATCGAGCACCTGACTCAGATTACGCATGTGAAACACGCCTTCAATCTGATTAATATCGTCGCGATAGATCGGCAGTCGTGTGTGTTCACTGTTTTTAAGCTGCCGCATGATGGCTTCATCAGGTGCTTCGATATCGATCCCGTAAATCTCGTTGCGCGGCGCCATGATGTCATTCACCGTCATCTGCTCAAGATCCAGAATGTTTACAAGCATTCTGCGGTGTCGACTCGGGATCATCGAGGCGGATTCGGTCACGATCGTGCGTAATTCTTCTTGTGACACCGCATCGTCTCCGGTCTGATCCGGTGAAAATCCAATCAACTTCAAGATGCCGTTGGTCAGCCAGTTAATGGATAAGACCAGTGGCATCAACAATTTCAGCAGCGGTACAAGGATAAGACTTGCGGGGAAAGCGACGCGCTCGGGATGCAGCGCGGCGATCGTCTTTGGGGTGATTTCGGCGAAAATCAGAATGACGAGCGTCAGCACCAGCGTCGCGATGGCGATGCCTGCGTCCCCGTAAAGCCGAATGGCAATGACCGTGGCGATGGCCGAGGCAAGGATGTTGACCAGATTATTGCCAATAAGAATGAGACCGATCAGTCGGTCGGGTCGTTGCAACAAAGAAATAGCGCGACCTGCGCCTCGGTGGCCCGTGCCCTTCAGATGCTTTAAGCGATATCGGTTCAGCGACATCATGCTCGTCTCTGAACTGGAGAAGAAGGCGGAGATCAGAATCAATAGCGCCAGCGCCGCAAAGAGCAGGCCCAGCGATGTCTCGTTCAAGGGAGGTTCTTACCTCTATCCGTGTTGAACCGAAATGGTGGAGAAAAAAGCGGGCACGCACAAGCCTCTTTTGACCATTCCGAAAGGGGCTCGTTGGGGCTATTGGGCCACGGGTAGCAGCAGTTCAAGCACCAGTTTGGAGCCGAAGAACCCCAGAACCAGTAGACCAAAGGCGATCAGGTTAACGGTAATCGCTGATTGGACCCGCCAGCCCCGTCGAAAATATTGCGCCAGCAGGATCGCATACAGGCACCACGCAAGAATGGTGAGCACGCTTTTGTGCACCAAGTGCTGGCCAAAAAGATCATCAACAAAAACCATCCCGGTTCCAATCGCGATCGTCAGGATAAGAAATCCGGCCCCGGATAATTCAAAAAACAGGGCAGAAGCGGCCTCAAGCGGCGGCAATTTTCGGATAACGCCCTGGCTGCGGTGTTGTCTCAGTTGTCTGGATTGCACGGTGACCAGCAAACCTTGCAGAACGGCAAGGGCGAGCACCGCAAAGCTGATGATCGAAGCCGAGACATGGGAAAGAATGCCAGCGGGTAGGTCACTCATCGGTCGGCTGGTGTCCGGCGCGAAGGTGGCCACCAGAATTGAGAGTGCGGCCAAGGGGAACAGCACGATGAGCAAAGTGTGAAGGGGTCGAACCAACAGGGCGATCAGGCTGATGACACCCATACTGAGAAACATCAGTGAGGCCACGCGATAGAAACCAAGGCTCGATTCCCCCGCCTGCGCCGGCAGATACGCCGCCAAGCCATGCGCTAACAGCGCGGCGACCCCAACAAGGGCAATCTGGCGTCGTTGCCGCTGTTCACCGGCCTCTAGGTTAAGTACCTGCCGCCAGACAGCGGTGAGGTAGAGTAGCGCGGCCACCACAGCCAGACCCGCGGTCAACAAACTGGGGGCGCTATCCACGGCCTCGGGCCTCGCAATGGCTGTCAGCAATCATCTGGATTTGGGTATCTCTCATCGCATCCTTATACTACGCGGTTCCAGATGAACTTGGGTATCCCTACGCGGGTAACACGTCGATGTTTGAATCTCTCAGTGACCGGTTGAGCAGTAGCCTCAAGGCTATCTCAGGTAAGGCAAAAATTACCGAAGACAATATACGCGACACGCTTCGCGACGTGCGGATGGCGTTGCTCGAGGCCGATGTGGCCCTGCCGGTGGTCAAGGACTTTACTGACCGGGTCAAGGACCGTGCGATCGGCGCTGAAGTCGCTAAAAGTCTGACGCCGGGCCAATCCTTTCTAAAAGTGGTTCAGGCGGAATTGCAGACGGTGCTGGGTGGGGAGAGTGAGGGGCTCAACCTGGCAACCCAGCCACCCGCCGTGATCATGGTGGCCGGCTTGCAAGGTGCAGGTAAGACCACCTCGGTGGCCAAGCTGGCGCGCTATTTGATCGAGCGAGAAAAAAAGAGCGTTTCCGTGGTGAGCGCTGACGTCTATCGCCCCGCGGCCATTACACAGCTGGAAACTTTGGCTGCCGAAGTTGGGGCGCGCTTTGAGCCGAGTGACCCCGCAGAGAAACCGGTCGATATTGCGCGGCGTGCCGTTGCCAATGCAAGGGTGGCGTTCTCGGATGTGGTGCTCATCGATACTGCCGGCCGACTCGCGGTGGATGAAGTGATGATGGCCGAGATCGCCGCATTGCACGAGGAAGTGAAACCGGTTGAAACCCTGTTCGTGGTCGATGCCATGACGGGTCAGGACGCAGCCAACACAGCCAAGGCCTTTGGCAAGACGCTGCCGTTGACGGGGGTTATTTTAACCAAGGTCGACGCCGATACCCGGGGGGGTGCGGCGCTGTCGGTGCGAACAATCACTGAGCGACCGATCAAGTTTTTGGGCGTTGGCGAAAAAACCGACGCCTTGGATCCCTTCCACCCGGATCGGCTGGCCTCGCGGATTCTGGGAATGGGCGACATGCTGTCGCTTATCGAAGAGGTCGAACGCAAGGTCGATCACGACAAAGCCAAGAAGTTGGCCACAAAGGTGCAAAAAGGCGGGCGCTTTGATCTAGAGGATTTTCGTGAGCAGCTCCAGCAAATGAAAAATCTGGGTGGTATGAGCGCCATGCTCGACAAAATGCCCGGCATGTCGGGGATGGCTCAGGCGGCACAGAATGTCGACACCAAACAGTTTGTCCGCATGGAGGCGATGATCGACTCCATGACGCCTAAAGAGCGACGTAATCCTGATTTGATTTCCGGATCTCGCAAACGTCGAATTACGCTGGGTTCCGGCACCGCGGTCCAGGATCTGAATAGGCTGCTCAAGCAACACAAGCAAATGCAGAAAATGATGAAAAAAATGAAGGGCGGTGGCATGCAGCGCATGATGCGTGGTCTCGGTGGCATGACCGGTGGGCCGGGTGGCGGGCTCCCGCCGGGGTTTCCTCGCCGTTAACACCGGCAGAGGGGGCGAAAACCCGCCGACTTTGCACCTTTTCACCTATTGCGGATTGCTGTATCCTCCGCGCTCTTTTTCTCAGTGAGCCCCTGTTTTCAGCGGTTCACACACTAAATCGAGGATACAGCATTATGGTAGTCATCCGGTTATCTCGGGGTGGTTCCAAGAAGCGTCCCTTCTATCACGTCACCGTGTCCGACCGACGCGAGGCCCGCGATGGGCGCTTTATCGACCGCTTGGGGTTCTTCAATCCGATTGCGCGCGGTCAGGAAGAGCGCCTGCGCATTGATGTCGAAAAAGTCGAGGGTTGGGTCGCCAAGGGCGCCCAAGTGTCGCCCCGCGTTCAAAAGCTGATGAAAGAATATCAGGCGGGCGCGCAAGCGACGGCCGCCTGATCGATTCCGGGGGCGGCCCCGTGCGGTCCGATGCAAGATCTTCCGCCCCCAATCGATGATCATCTAACGCTAGCCGACGTGGTTGGCGTATACGGTGTCAAAGGGTGGGTCAAGTTGCGACCACGGCTCGAAGACACTGCACTGCTCACAAGCCTCTCTCAACTCTACTTATCTGACCCCACTGGCAGGAAACCCATGGCCACGGGGGACTTGCGGGTGGAAGCTGTCCGGCATCAAGGCAAGGGTCTCATCGCAAAGCTCGCCAATATCGATGACCGAACAGTGGCTGAAGCCCTAAGAGGGTTCGAAATCCGTATTCCCGCCAACTGCTTCCCGGCCCCCGAAGACGGTGATTTTTATTGGCGTGATCTGGTGGGATTGTCGGTGTGGTGCTGTGAAGATGATAAGCGGGTCTTATTGGGCACTGTGGATCGATTGTTGGAGACCGGTGCCAATGATGTATTGGTGGTGGTGCCGACGGCGATAAGCGTCGATGACAAGGAACACCTTATTCCTTGGATCCCAGACAGTGTCATCGTCGAGGTGGATGTGCAGGGAGGCAAGATAGAGGTGAATTGGTATGTCGACGCCTGATGTGTCCCCTCAGTTACGGCTGGCGGTGCTCACGCTGTTCCCGGAAATGTTTTCCGCCATCACCCAGTGGGGCGTCACCGGGCGGGCATTCGAAAGTGGTCTGTGTCAGTTGCACCTTCAGGATCCACGCGAAGAGGCAGCCGACCGTCACGGAACGGTAGACGATCGACCCTATGGCGGGGGGCCGGGCATGGTGATGCAGGCCCCCATACTCGCGGCGGCGCTTGCGAAGGCGCGAGCGGTCGCGGGTGAAAATGCCAAGGTAGTGGCGATGAGCCCGCAGGGAATCCCATTGGACGCCGCTTTGGTGCGTTCGCTTGCGAGCGAGGACGCTTTAGTCCTGGTTGCAGGTCGCTACGAAGGTATTGATGAGCGCTTTGTGACGCGTCATGTCGATCTGGAAGTCTCTGTGGGCGATTATGTCGTCAGCGGCGGGGAATTGCCGGCGATGATGCTCATCGATGCCCTGGTTCGTTGGCTGCCCGGGGCACTGGGACACGAGGCCTCCGCCGCGGAGGATTCCTTTTCCGAGGGATTGTTGGATTGTCCGCATTACACCCGACCTGAAACCTACGAGGGGCTTACAGTCCCTTCTGTGCTGCTGAGCGGTCACCACGGGGAAATAGCCGGGTGGCGTCGTGCGCAGTCATTGCGGCGGACGCTGGATCGGCGCCCAGACCTGATAACGATGGAGGGTCTGAGCGAGGCGGATCGCGCCCTGCTGGATAAGTGGGATCTTTTACAGGAATAGGGGGGCAGACAATCGTCAAATCAGCAGGTATGATCGCGCCCCTGTCCGAATCTGGCCCTGCTGCTGGCGTGCGCCTAGTAGCCGAAATCGCGCCAGAACGCGCTCCGTTGAGTGCGACGGGCCCAACAGACACAAAGAATAGGATATCGATCGTGAGCCGTTCACGGCGATAGGAGAGTGTAATGAGCACCAACAAGATAATTGCAGAGCTGGATGCCGAGCAGATGACACGCGAAGTACCGGAGTTTGCTCCCGGTGACACCGTTGTGGTTCAGGTTCGCGTCAAAGAAGGAACCCGGGAGCGTCTGCAGGCTTTCGAAGGGGTTTGCATTGGCAAGCGAAACCGCGGACTTAACTCTGCTTTCACCGTACGTAAGATCTCCCATGGTGTGGGCGTTGAGCGAACCTTCCAAACCTATAGCCCGCTGGTTGACAGCATCACGGTCAAGCGTCGTGGCGATGTCAGACAAGCCAAGCTCTACTATCTGCGTGAGCTTTCGGGCAAAGCAGCGAGAATCAAGGAAAAGCTCTCCTCCTGAGGCAACGCCGCTCGCTAGGGCACGTGTGACAGTCATCGAGCGGAGCGCCCGGTATCAGTCGCAAGGGGTGCGGGCATCCTTTACACTCAGGCACTGAGTTAAGCGGCGCAAAGAGCACCATAAACACAGGTGAAGGGCCTTGCAGCGTCTACAGCGCTACAAGGCCTTTCCTTTGATTCGGGTGCTAAGAGTGTGCGCCCTTTGAATCGAGAGCCTCAGCCAGCCCGTAAAGCACCATAAGCCCGCTGGGTCAGTTTAATCGGCAATAAGTTGTGGGAGGAATCAGGAAGATGAACCCAATCCTAGCGTCAGTGCGAAGGGGCGCGATACCTCGGCGTTTTTTGGCGCTGATCGCTGCGCTACTGAGCGCTTCTGCCCTCTCCGGTGCGGTCTTGGCGGAGGATCCACGGGATATTCTCACGGCTTCACTGAGTGGTTTCGCAGGACAGCCCGTGGGCATTGCATCAATTAAACCCAGCCCAGCACCCGGGATATCTGAGGTGCAGATTATCAATGGCCCGTTGATCTACGCGACTGATGACGGTGCTTATTTTTTCCTCAACGGTGATTTACACAAGACCTCAATGCTGGGTGCCACCAATCTGACGGAGGAGCGCCGGGCGCTGGCGAGAACAGAGCAACTGGCGTCGATATCGCTCGACGATATGGTGGTGTTCAAGCCCAAGGGAGAGGCAAGAGACTATATCTCCGTGTTTACCGACGTGACCTGCTTTTATTGCCAGAAGCTGCATCGTGAGGTAGCTCAACTGAACAGCATGGGCATCGAGGTCCGGTACCTTGCCTTTCCTCGTGGCGGGATTCCCTCAGAGGGCGCGACCAAACTCGCGACTGCCTGGTGCGCTGAGGACCGGCAGACGACGCTGACAGAACTTAAAGCAGGTGTGGAAATGCCTCTTAACGAGTGCGCGGGTAATCCCGTGGCCGCACAGTATGCGCTGGGGCAACAGATGGGGGTGTCGGGCACGCCGGCGATCATCACCAGCGCCGGGCAAATGATACCCGGATACCGTCCTGCCGCCGATTTGGCGACGGTGCTGGATCTGGATTGAGCGCACACGTCAGAGAGCAGATTTTCCGTGGACACCCATTTTCAACGCATTGAACGACTCCCTCCCTACGTCTTCAATATCATCGGAGAGTTGAAGCAGGAAGCGCGCGCCCGGGGCGAAGATATTATTGATTTTGGGATGGGTAATCCCGATCAACCCACCCCTACCCACATCGTCGAAAAGTTGCGCGAAACGGCCCAGCGCGGTGATACCCACCGCTACTCGCAGTCAAAGGGTATTCCACGATTGCGTAAGGCGATTTGTAACTGGTATCAGAACCGCTACGGGATCACTCTGGATCCCAACAAAGAGGCCATCGTCACGTTGGGATCCAAAGAAGGGCTCGCACATCTGGCATTGGCCACCACTGGCGTGGGTGACGCGATCTTGGTGCCTAATCCCAGTTATCCCATCCACCCCTATGGATTTGTGATTTCGGGGGCAGATCTGCGTCACGTTCCGATGCGCAGCGAGGCTGAATTTATCGATGAGCTTGAACAAGCCATTCGCAATACCTACCCAAAGCCCAAGATGTTGGTTTTGAATTTTCCCTCTAATCCGACGGGACATTGCGTTGAACTGCCATTTTTTGAGCGGGTTGTTGAGATCGCCAAACAGCATGGCATCTGGGTTGTTCATGATTTGGCCTATGCGGACCTCGTTTTCGACGGGTACACCGCGCCGAGTATTCTGCAGGTGCCGGGTGCTAAAGAAATTGCCGTCGAGTTTTTTACCCTGTCTAAAAGCTACAACATGCCTGGCTGGCGGGTGGGCTTTTGCTGCGGCAATCCCGAGCTGATTGCCGCTCTGACGCGGATCAAGTCCTACCTCGACTACGGAATTTTTACCCCGGTGCAGGTGGCGGCCATCGCTGCACTTGAGGGGGATCAGCAATGTGTGCGGGATATTTGCGACACTTATCGGCGGCGCAGAGACGTGCTGTGCCAAGGCCTTAATGAGGCCGGCTGGCCTGTGACTCCCCCCAAAGCCACCATGTTCGTGTGGGCTGAAATTCCTGAAGCCTTTCGTCACATGGGCTCCGTCGAATTCAGCAAGCTGTTGTTGCAAAGCGGTGGCGTTGCTGTCTCACCGGGCGTGGGCTTTGGTGAGTACGGAGAAGGTTTTGTCCGCTTTGGGCTGATTGAGAACGAACATCGCACGCGGCAGGCCATTCGGGGAATCAAGCGGGTGCTGCGTCAAGGGCCGCCCGCCGTTACGGAGACCCTGTCTGCATGACCGAGATGGCGCCTCTGAGAATTGGTATCTGTGGCGTGGGCACCGTGGGCCTCGCTACGATTTCGATCCTGCAAAATCAATTGTCCTTGCTGGCAGCGCGATGCGGGCGAGAACTCTGTGTGACGCATGTTGGCGCACGCCGAGACCACTCGGACCACCTCTATGGCGACGCAAAAATCAGTCGCGAAGTGATGGATGTGGCGCGAGATCCCGATGTTGATGTGGTTGTTGAACTGATTGGCGGCACCACCGTTGCCCATGAGCTGGTCAAGTTGGCCATCGAGCAAGGGAAGCACGTGGTCACAGCAAACAAGGCACTGATTGCGGAACATGGTAATCAGCTACTCGCATTGGCTGAGGCATCGGGCGTTCACCTGTGTTTTGAGGCGGCGGTTGCGGGGGGCATCCCAGTGATCAAAAGTCTCAGGGAAGCGCTAGCGGGAAATGTCGTGAGCGAAGTGGCTGGCATCATTAACGGTACGGGCAATTTTATTCTGACCGAGATGAGCAACAAGGGCCGCGCGTTTGAAGACGTGTTGTCTGAAGCACAATCCCTCGGTTACGCCGAGGCTGACCCCACATTTGATATCGATGGCACTGACGCCGCGCACAAGCTGGTTATCCTCGCCTCGCTGGCTTTCGGTGTGCCCCTGAGTATTGATGCCCCCGCGAAGGAGGGCATTCAAAACATTACACCCGAGGACCTCGATTACGCCAAAGCGCTGGGGTATCGCGTCAAGCATCTTGGTATAGCGCGCCGCTCCGGGAGTCGGATAGAGATGCGGGTGCATCCCACTTTAATTCCTGAGAGCAAGCAGCTTGCCGGGGTTGATGGCGTATTGAATGCCATTATGTTGAAAGCCGACGCCGTGGGTGAATTGCTATTGGTTGGACCGGGGGCCGGCGGCGCCGCTACCGCCTCATCGGTTTGTTCCGACATTATCGATATTGCGCGGGAGTGCGGACCGGGCACCCGGCCATTAGGCATTCCCGTAGCGGAACTTAACGCGGTATCTGTGATTCCCTGGGAAGAGGTCAGTAGCGAGTGGTATTTGAGGTTACACGTGACTGATCGTCCCGGAGTGATGTCAGATATCACCCAGAAATTAGCCGCTCGAGGAATCAGCATTGAGTCTCTGGTGCAAAAGGCGGCGAAAGAGGGTGATACCGACGTACCGATTGTCATTTTGACCCATGCAGTGCCGGCGTCCCTGATCAGTGATGCCGTTGAGGCAGTGGTGGCGCTGGAGGAAGTGCAGCCAGATCTGGCGTTGATTCGCGTCGAGGCCTTTGACTGATGGCGCTTGGTATGGGAGCACTGCGGTGAGTATTCGGTACCTTAGTACCCGCGGACAGGCGCCGATCCTCGATTTTGAAGGTGTTTTGCTGGCAGGTTTAGCCAGCGATGGTGGTTTGTATCTGCCCGAATCGCTGCCTCACTTCAGTACCGATGAGCTCCGTGCCATGCGAGGTTTGTCCTACACCGAGTTAGCGACAACCGTTATTGCGCCCTTTGTTGAAGGCAGCATCGACCGACAGACCTTGGCGGAATTGGTTGAGGCATCGTACCGTGATTTTCGGCATCAGGCGGTGGCGCCCCTGGTGCAGCTAGATCAGGATCAATGGCTACTTGAGCTTTTTCACGGACCCACGCTCGCCTTTAAGGATTTTGCGCTGCAGCTGCTGGGGCGCTTGCTGGATCATGTGTTGACCCGACGCGGTGAGAAAGTGGTCATTATGGGCGCGACCTCCGGTGACACCGGCAGTGCCGCTATTGAGGGCTGTCGTCACTGCGAGCACGTGGATATTTTTATTCTGTATCCCGACGGCCGGGTATCCGACGTGCAGCGCCGGCAAATGACCACAGTCGAAGGTAGCAACGTGCACAACCTGGCTGTCAGGGGCAACTTTGATGACTGTCAGGCTTTGGTCAAAGCCAGCTTTGTTGCTGAGCGTTTTTTGCCTGAAAACCGTTCTCTGGTGGCGGTCAATTCCATCAACTGGGCGCGCATCATGGCCCAGATTGTTTATTACTTTTACGCGGGTTTCGCCTTGGGTGGCCCTGACAGGCCAGTCAATTTTTCTGTGCCCACGGGAAACTTTGGAGATATCTACGCCGGTTACCTCGCGCAACGCATGGGGCTACCGGTCAATAATTTAGTGATCGCCACCAACCGTAACGATGTTTTGCATCGCATGCTTACGACCGGCACATATTCCCGACAGCCTATCGAGGCCTCACTCTCTCCCAGCATGGATATCTCGGTATCTTCCAACTTTGAGCGTTTGCTTTTCGATCTCTACGAGGGCGACGCACCTCAAATCGCAGCGTTAATGGACGAATTTTCCCATGGACAAATAGCACTGAGTGAGACGGCCCTTGCCAGGGTCAGATCGCTGTTTACCAGCGCGAGAGTGTCTGATGAGGAAACCTGCGACGAGATCGCCCGGCTTTGGCAGCAGACCGGACTGCTGTTGGATCCGCACAGCGCCATCGGCACACTTGCCGCGCGGAAATGTCACAGAGCCGGGGACGGCCCGATGGTGACCTTGGCTACGGCGCACCCCGCCAAATTTCCCGCTGCAGTGGCTTCGGCCAACACAGGCGAGACACCCCAATTACCCCCGCACCTCTCCGATCTATTTGATCGGGAAGAGCGATTCCATACGCTCGATAATGACCTGACAGCCATTCACGCCTTCATGGCGGCGCAGTGTCGCCCTTGAGTGTACCCGCGATTCGCCGCTGGAACGGCGAGATCAGTTCGGCGCTGCAAGGGGCAGCGCTTCCCCAATTGCTCAAACAAATCTATGCCAATCGCGGCATCAAGCACCCCGATGAGCTAGTGCTGGGACTGAACAAACTGCTACCGCCGCATTCCTTGCGTGGCATCGATGATGCGGCTGAGTTGCTGGCAGATGCCATTGAGGGTGAGGCGCGAGTGCTCGTCGTGGGTGATTTTGACGCCGACGGCGCGACCAGTTGCGCCATGGCGGTCTCGGTACTGCGGCAAATGGGATTGGCCGAGATCGCCTACTTAGTGCCTAACCGTTTCGAATTTGGTTACGGTCTCACCCCCGAAATCGTTGAGTTGGCGGCGGCTCAGGCGCCAGACCTGATTGTGACGGTAGATAACGGTATCTCTAGTGTCGAGGGCGTCGCGGCGGCGCGCCAATTGGGCATTAGCGTATTGGTTACTGATCACCACCTGCCGGGGGCAGTGTTGCCACAGGCAGATGTGATCGTAAATCCCAATCAACCCGGTTGCGCGTTTCCCAGTAAATCCCTCGCGGGCGTAGGCGTCATGTTTTATGTGCTGAGCGCACTGCGAGCGACGCTTCGGGAGCGTCACTGGTTCGAAGATCATGGGATTGAGCCGCCTAATTTGGGTGATGCTCTGGACCTGGTTGCGCTGGGTACCATCGCAGATGTAGTTCCATTGGATCGCAACAATCGGATTCTCGTCGCAGCCGGTCTAGCGCGCATCCGTTCGGGGCGCGCGCGACCGGGTATTGAGGCTTTATTCGAAGTTGGAGGGCGGGATCACCGGGCTGCGACGGCGTCTGACCTCGGCTTTATTGTCGGGCCGAGACTCAACGCGGCCGGGCGCCTCGATGACATGTCAATTGGAATTGAATGCCTGTTGGCTGAATCCTCCCTGTCCGCGAGGGAGCGGGCCCAGACCTTGCATCAATTGAATCGGGAGCGACGGGATATCGAGCAATCCATGCAGGAGGATGCACTGCAGCAGTTGGCCTCTTTGGACTTCACGACCAATGCACTGCCCTTTGCCATGACGCTTTATGATCCCACGTGGCACCAGGGCGTGATTGGTATTCTTGCCTCGAGAATCCGAGAGCGCACTCATCGGCCCACCGTGGTGTTCGCTCAGGCAGGTGACGGCTGGCTGAAAGGGTCTGGACGATCAATTCCCGGCATCCATCTACGCGACATGCTGGATCTGGTCGCCACTCAGCATCCCGGTTTGCTCAGTAAATTTGGTGGTCACGCGATGGCGGCTGGCCTGAGCTTGTCCGAGGCGCACCTTGATGATTTTCAGCAGGCCCTGAACCAGGCAATTGCTGTGACGCTGAATCATCAGCCACCGCAGCGCATCCAGGACAGCGATGGCGCGCTGAAGGCAGAAGAATTGACGCTCGCAGTAGCCGAGCAAGTGACTCAGGCAGGACCTTGGGGACAACAGTTCCCCGAGCCGCTCTTTGACGGTGAGTTTGCGGTGAGGCACCACCGCATCGTTGGCGAGAAGCATCTCAAGTTGTCTTTGGAATTTGACGGTACCGACGTTGAGGCGATTGCCTTCAATATCGATGTGGCGGATTGGTTGGAGAACCCGTTGCAACGCTTGGGAGCGCTATACCGTTTGGGTATCAACGACTACAGAGGCGACCGATCGCCGCAATTAGTGATCGATTCGTTCTGGCCAATTTAGCGCGCCGCGCCTCGAGGTTTAGCCGCGCTCGTATGGCACGAGCCCCCGCAACCCTTTAGACTCTCGCCCTATCTTTTTGTGCCGGCCCGTCGTGCTTATGTTGCGCTACCGATGGCCAGCGACTTTTCCGATATTGGAGCCTAGACCGTGGAAGTAGCACCGCTCGTCACTCAAATTAAAGATCTCCGTGCACGTACAGACGTGCTCAGGGGGTATCTTTGACTTTGCCGCCAAGAAAGATCGCCTGACAGAGGTTGAACTGGAGCTATCGGAGCCCAGTATTTGGGATGACCCTGACAAGGCTCAGGGACTGGGCCGCGAGCGTGCATCACTGGAAGCGGTGGTGGCGACCATAGAGCAGTTGGACGCGGGCTGCGCCGACGCCAGCGATTTGTTAGAGCTTGCGGTAGAGGAAGATGACGCTGATGCGGTGCAGTCAGTGGAAGATGACCTTCTCCAATTAGAGGCGGCGCTCGAGCAGCTGGAGTTTCGCCGCATGTTTGCGGGAGAGATGGACCCCAATAATGCTTACCTCGATATTCAGTCGGGGTCTGGGGGCACAGAGGCGCAAGACTGGGCGGAAATGCTGTTGCGAATGTACCTGCGTTGGGGAGAGGACAAGGGCTTCAAAACGACTCTGGTAGAGGCGTCAGCGGGCGAGGTCGCCGGCCTCAAAAGTGCGACCATTCAATTCGAGGGAGACTATGCTTTTGGCTGGCTCCGCACCGAGACGGGTGTTCATCGACTGGTAAGAAAGTCGCCCTTTGACAGCGGCGGTCGTCGCCACACCTCCTTTGCCTCTGTGTTTGTATCCCCCGAGATCGACGACAACATTGACATAGAGATTAATCCCGCAGATCTCAGGGTCGACACGTATCGCTCCTCTGGCGCTGGTGGCCAGCACGTGAATACGACTGATTCAGCGGTGCGTATTACCCATGAGCCGTCGGGCATAGTTACCAGCTGCCAAACTGAACGGTCTCAGCACCAGAACCGCGATAACGCCATGAAACAGCTACGGGCAAAGCTCTACGAGATGGAGATGCTCAAGCGCAGCGCAGAAAAACAGGCGCTGGAGGATAGCAAAGCGGATATTGGCTGGGGCAGTCAGATCCGGTCCTATGTGCTCGATGATTCCCGTATCAAGGATTTGCGTACGGGGGTCGAAACCCGCAACACCCAAGCGGTACTCGACGGGGCATTGGACCCTTTTATTCAGGCCTCTCTCAAAAAAGGGCTGTGAGATGACGTGTGATGGAGTCTACGGTGGATAACGGCCAACAAACAGAAGACGAGAACCGGTTGATCGCGGAGCGCCGCGCTAAGTTGGCAGCCCTGCGCGAACAGGGATCGGCATTTCCCAACGATTTTCGGCGGACGGCGCTCGCGGGCGACTTGCAGACCCAATTTGAATCTAACGACAAGGCAGAGCTGGAGGCGGCAGACCGTCAGTTCTCTGTTGCCGGTCGTTTGATTCGCAACCGGGGCGCGTTTCTGTTGATCCAGGATGGGTCGGGCACGATTCAGCTCTATCTCAATCGCGACCAGTTGTCTGACGATGATGTCGCGGCGATCAAGACGTGGGATCTCGGGGATATCGTGGCGGCGTCGGGCCCGCTTCACCGCAGTGGTAAGGGCGATCTGTACATTAATATGAAGGAGGGGCGCTTATTGACCAAGGCGTTGCGGCCCCTGCCAGATAAGTACCATGGGTTGGTCGATCAGGAAATGCGGTACCGGCAGCGGTACGTTGACCTGATCGTGAACCCTGAGGTGCGGGAGATTTTCCGCATTCGAGCTGCCACGATTCAGTTTATCCGTCAGTTTCTTGGGCAACGTCAATTCGTGGAAGTCGAAACGCCCATGCTGCATCCCATCGCCGGGGGTGCAACGGCGAGACCCTTTGTCACCCACCACAACGCACTCGATATGGAGATGTTTTTGCGAGTAGCCCCCGAGCTATACCTCAAGCGGCTGACGGTCGGTGGACTAGAAAAGGTTTTTGAAATTAATCGCAATTTTCGCAACGAGGGTTTGTCGACGCGACACAATCCCGAGTTCACGATGCTCGAGTTTTACTGGGCTTACGCCGATTATCGCGACGCCATTAACCTTACCGAAGAACTCATGCGGGAGTTAACCCAGGCGGTACTGGGAACAACCGAGGTCCGTTATGGCGACACCACTTTCCACTTTGATCAACCGTTTGCGCGAATGACGGTGGTAGAGGCGATACTCAAATTTAACCCCGATCTCACCCTGGATCATTTGGCAGACAGAGACAGCGCCTGCGCCGTCGCTAAAAATCTAGGGCTTTCGGTGGAGGATAGCTGGGGCCTTGGCAAGATCCAGATCGAGATCTTTGAGGAGACCGCAGAAGCACAGCTGCAGGAGCCAACTTTTATCACGGCGTATCCGACAGAGGTGTCACCGTTGGCGCGGCGTAACGACCACGACCCTTTTGTGACAGATCGTTTCGAGTTTTTCGTTGGTGGCCGTGAACTGGCGAATGGATTTAGCGAGCTCAATGATGCAGAGGATCAGGCTGAGCGATTCCGCGAGCAGGTCGCGGCAAAAGACGCAGGGGATGACGAGGCAATGCACTTCGACCACGATTACATCCGGGCGTTAGAGTACGGATTGCCGCCAACCGCGGGCGAGGGCATTGGCATTGACAGGCTGGTGATGCTCCTGACCAACTCGCCTTCTATTCGTGATGTGATCCTGTTTCCGCACCTACGGCACGAGCAGGGCGCTTGAATCGCGCACTGTGCTGGTGTGCCGGGCCTGCTCGATGCTAAGCTCCTCGAAAGAGACAGGGGTTCATTTCGTGCACCACGGTTTTCGTGTCTGGTTTCTGGCTTTTCTTACCGCTGGGTTGATGACCGGGTGCGCACTGTCCCCTGAAAATAGTCAAAGCGAGTCACAGCAGGATGGCTCCTCGAAAACGTCGAGTGCTGACGCTCTTTCTGACACTGATTTGTGCGCCTGTGATAGCCCGATTGCTGCCGATCACTTCGATGCCGCATTGCAGCAGCTGGCAGTGGGTGACTATGAGGCTGCGCGTGAATCGCTGATCCTGCACGGCGCATCGGGACTTGATCAGGCAAGCCAAGAGTCGAACGTGGGCCTGGATCTGATCGATGCCATTGCTGCGCAAAATCTTGAGCCGAATAGCGATGAGGCTGACCCGGTCAGTGCTCGCGGTTCTGCATTGCGGTTACTGCTGGCGTTGATTGTTGATCTGCAGAAGCAGATTGCCGAAGCAGAAGCCGACAATGCGCAGATGAGGGCCGAACTGGAAAAACGTGAGGAAGCGTTAAAGCGACTCCGGGAGCTTACGCTGGGTCAACCGGAATCCTGACCCGGAACTGAGCCCCTTCGTTGGGCTTGCTTTGCACCTCAATAGTGCCGCCCAGCATCGTGCAAAAATCCCTGACAATCGCAAGCCCCAGACCGGTGCCGCCGTACTTTAGACCCGTGTCGGCCTCCGCTTGGGTGAATGCTTCAAATACCCGTGCTTGTTGAGCCGGCGTCATGCCTATGCCGGTATCAGCTACCGTGACGGTCAGCGCTTGCTCATTCATAAATGCCGATACAGTGATCTGTCCTTCTTGGGTGAACTTACAGGCATTTGAAAAAAGATTGGTCACGATTTGTTGTAGCTTCCCGCGGTCGCTATTCATATCGCGCATGTTGTCTTTATCGATGTTAAGCACCAGCGTGTTTTTGTTTTGAGTCAGCAAGGGGGAGAGGGCATCGCAAACCTGCACCAGCAAGGCGGCGGGGCTGAAAACTTCGAAGCTGACCTGCATCTTTCCGGTTTCGATCTTCGACAAATCGAGAATGTCGTTGATCAGAGTTAGTAGCTGCCTGCCCGAGAGGATAATAGTGGCGAGGTCATGGTGAAATTGCTCGCGATTAACTTCTGTGTCGTCGCTCAACTCATCCTGAAGCATCTCCGAGTAGCCAATGATGGCGTTTAGCGGCGTTCGCAGCTCGTGGCTCACATTGGCCAGGAACATACTTTTTGCGGCGTTCGCTGAGTCCGCGTCCGCTCTCGCGGTATTCATTTCTTCAATAGCCGTCTGCAGTTTGGTAGACATCTCGTTGAACGTGCGAGCGAGGTCACCGATTTCACCGGCGTCACGCTGTTCGTCAATGCGGTAGGTCAAATCACCGGAGCCGAAGCGCTCCACGCCGCGTTTCATGCGGGTCAGTGAAGCATTGGTGCTGCGTATCATGGCGAACACCAGTCCCAGCGTGATAGCAATAGAACCAATGAAGCCGACTACCGTGATTTGATCGGTCAGTGTGATGGTGCGATCTATCGCCGTGGCGCGTTGAACCGCGATAAAAGACTGGCGCTGATCCAGCTCCCGGAGTCTCTGCTGGGCATTGTTGTAGGAGCGCGCGTCTTCCACCGAGGGCGTGGGGCCCGTTTGGTTATAGCGGATATAAAACTGTCGCCACTGCTCTATCAGGGTGGTGGTGCTGTCATGAAGCCTTCGGTAATAGGCCTCAAGATCTTCACCGCCGTAATTACCTAACTGCCTTAGACGTTCGGCAATGATATCCAGGTCGGCCCGTGCCTGATCAAGCTGACTGTCTTCCAGCGGGTCATCCGTGGTCTCGCGCAAAGTGGCCAATACCAGCACTTGTTGTCGTTTGTTCTGCAGGTTTTGCTCCAATTCGGCTGTCAGTTGTGCGGCGGTGACGGCCTCCTGGTAAGCAAGCGAGCTTTCGTTACGCGCAAAACTTCCCCAGAGTGATACGGCGACGTTGATGGCAAATAAAATAAGGATGGCGCCGGAGAACAAATAGAGTCGGCCGCGGAGACTGAGACGCGGACGCAGTTGCGTGACAACGTCAGCTGTGCGCATTCAGAGCAGCCGCGATCACGGAGAGCAGGGCAGGGAAATCGACCGGCTTGGTAGCAAAGTCAGTGCATCCTGCGGCCAATGCCCGTGCTTTGTCTTCCTCCATGGCATGGGCGGTTAGAGCAATAATAGGAATATCACGAATAGCCTCGTCGGCTTTGGCTTCACGGCAAGCGGTCCAGCCATCCTTCACCGGCAGATTCATGTCCATTAACACAACAGCGGGTTGTTCCTCTCGCATGGCGTTGAGCGCGGTCTCGCCGTCAGCGGCAGTAATCACGGTGTGTCCGGCGCGCTCGAGGCGGCGGGTAAGCATGTTCCGGTTTACCTCGTTGTCCTCAACCAGCAGGATATGGCGCGTCGTCTCGGTCATTACTGCAATCCCAGCACCGGATAGGTGAGGATTGAGTCTTCAATGCCCTTGGCGATGATTTCTCTGGGTTCCCCGAGTCGAAAAACACCCTCGGGCAGAAGTTGGCGTGTGGCTTCGGCGATCAGAATTTCGTCCACTTCGGTTTGACCCTCAATGCGCGAGGTCACGTTCATCGCGTGGCCAACGCAACCGTACTTTGCCCGCTGCTCCGAGCCGATATTGCCGGCAATGACCGTACCCGTGTTCAGTGCAATCCGTTGGCTCAGCGCGGGTAAGTCTGCCGCCGCATTGGCGGCGTTCACCGCAGCCATGGCCTCTCGCATGGCCAGTGCGCAGCGTACGGCGCGCTCAGGATCATTATCGAGTCGTCGGGGGGCGCCAAAGACCGCCAGAATGGCATCCCCAAGAAATTCGTCGATGGTGCCCTGATGTTCAAAAATGATGGCAGTCATTGCCTCGAAATAACGATTCAGCAGCGATACCACCTGTGTGGGCGGAAGGTGTTCGGCCAAGCTGGTGAAGCCGCAGATGTCCGACATCATGATGGTGACTTCGCGCAAATCGCCTCCAAGTTCGAGTCCTTCTGGGGCCTCCAGCAACTGCTCGACGATATCGTCCGATAGGTACCGCCCAAAAGTGCGTCTGATAAACCGCTCGTTTCGCTCGAGCTGATGGCGATAGTCCTCTTCACGGTCATGCCAGCGCTTGCGTTCGATTCCCGCCGATATGCGTGCCTGAAGCAGTACGGGGTTGAAAGGTTTCAGAAGGTAGTCGTCGGCACCTGCCTGGATGCAGGTAATGATTTGATCCATGTCCTGACGTCCACTGATCATAATGACCGGTGTCGCACGAAGACCCTCGTGCTCTTTCATTTTTCTAAGGACTTCTGCGCCCCCGATGCCTGGCATCATCAGATCGAGCAGAACCACATCTACGCCGCGGGTTTCCAGCAACTCGAGGGCCTCTTCTCCCGACTCCGCCGAAATCACGGTATGACCGGCCCGTGATAACAGTCGGCTGATGAGCTCGCGATTTTCGGGCATATCATCGACAGCCAGAATCACGCCCGCGTCTTTCCGTTCAGCCGCAGAAGCAGGCGTTCCTTCCGGGGCGTCCATCACTGTCGAGGTGCCGCCGACGCTGGAGAGCAGCGCCGGCAGGGTCCGGCCTAACGCCGGGTGGAGCAGGGCCGCGTCCTCCTGCAACATCTCAGCGTAGCCGCGGATAGCCCCAATCACATTCAGCAGGTCGTGGTTGAGGTCGG
>Ga0181573_10001860_pt1 | contig 20178 bp, 12 predicted proteins | sample 101ome_25_FD_148643 | JGI IMG/M metagenome (GOLD analysis project Ga0181573, IMG submission 148643) | Coastal salt marsh microbial communities from the Groves Creek Marsh, Skidaway Island, Georgia - 101409BT metaG (spades assembly) | ecosystem: Environmental > Aquatic > Marine > Intertidal zone... | reverse complement strand
ACGGCACCACCTGCCTGGCCCTCGTCGTCGTCGTCGCCAGGCGCCCCCCGCTGTTCACATGGCGCCGAGACTCCCGCACGAACCGCTTTCCGAAGCGCTCTTCCAGAATCTCCACGTGATACGTCAGCTGCTGCGCCTCCCGCTCTTTGTACGCCCCCCAACGGGCGTCTCCCATCGACTTTCGGCATCGATACGACCCGCGCCCAAACGGATTGTTCTCCGTGTTCTCCGTGTTCTCCCTGTGACTCCCAGACGCCGACCGCTCGTCTGCCTTCTCAAACATGCGCTCCAGCCGCTCCTCTTCCCTCGCCGTCGGCAGGAACCGCCTGTCCTCCAAAGAGGCCGACACCCACGATCCCTCGACGTCCCCCATCACGAGCAGCCCGTCGCTCTCCCCGTCACCGCCCACGGCCCGACGTCGCATCCCGTCCCGCTTCTTCACCTTCTCCTTCACCTCCCGGAGAGAATACGACCACGGCGGGACGACGACGGGCGTCGTCGACTTCTTCTTCGAGCTCTTCGGGTTCGCGCCTGGCCGAGGCGATCGGTTTGGCGCTGAATTCTTCTTCCTCCTCTTTGTCGCGCTTTCGCTCCGCGTGTGCCGTCTCGCTTGTTCGGTCTCGCCTGCGTTAGCGCTTGCCGTTGCGCCGCGGAGGAGCCGGCGGACGAACGAGGCCATGTCAAGATTTCGTTGGGTGGTCGGTTAGATGCTGTTCTTGCTTGTCAGCGGCACGTCCAGCTCGCACACTCGCCGCGCGGGTAGTTTCGTGTCGCAATGGTTATATGATGAGGTGAGGGATCGTGGCGCGGTGCTGAAAAACACAAACTCGTTGTTCATGGCGCCGGGCCACACGCACAGGATACAGGCACTCGCCGGCAGCATCGTATCATGGCTCTGCTGCTCCATCGTTCCGAGCGCATCGGTGCGCTCGGAACGGTCGTCGAGTCTAGATGATGCTGATGATGATCACACGGCTCCCACTCAGGCGAGCCGCCGGTGCTCAAGACGCGCACCGCCGGTGCTCCAGTCGGGCCACCTAGACACCGGAACCCAGACCCGGACCTGGAGGCGGAACCGGAACCGGAACCGGAAGGGGGACCGGAAGGGGGACCCGCCAACAGAACCGGGACCGGAAGAGAACCCGCGCAACGACCGACCGCCCTCTCCGGCTCGTGCCCCGCCCCACACTTGTCCTCGAAATTGAAACCGCCCCCGCGCCGCTCCCCACATCATATCGTCGTATACGACTTGATATTACATCATGCTCCCAGTCACGTCGCTGAGGGCCCCCCTCAGCGCCAAGCTCGGCGGATGCTATTCATCGCGGACTTCAATCGTCACGAACGTGGCGACGCCCAGGCCCCCCAGCTCGCGGCCGCCGAAGCGGTCGGTACGTGTTCACTTGCGTGTACTCGTCGCGATGTTCTCCGTCTCGACGGCGAACCGACCGACGCCCCCGCGACAGGCTCCCCGATTTCATCGGTTCCCTCCTCCTTTCCTCCACCCTGCAGGCCGTCGAGCTGATTAAGGAGAAGAGCGACTTTCTGCGTCACCCGTTGATGCAGGAGCTCGTAACGGAGGCGACGAATATCTCTGAGGATGCGGTGCAGTTGATGAAGTTCCACGGCTCGTATCAGCAGGACGACAGGGAGGCGCGTCGTCCGGGCGAGGGCAAGGCGTACCAGTTCATGATGCGAACCCGTCAGCCGGCCGGGACGGTGACGAACCAGTTGTATCTGGTGATGGATGAGCTTGCGGATCTGTACGGGAACGGGACGTTGCGTCTGACCACGAGGCAGACGTTCCAGCTGCACGGTGTGCTGAAGCAGGACCTGAAGACGGTGTTTTCGAGCGTGATTAAGAACATGGGGAGCACGCTCGGGGCGTGTGGGGACGTTAATAGGAATGTGATGGCGCCGCCGGCGGTGTACAGTGCGGAGAGCAGGCCGGATTATGCGCTGGCGCAGAAGTATGCGAACGATATCGCAGACCTGCTGGCGCCCCAGAGCGGGGCGTACTACGATGTGTGGCTGGACGGGGAGAAGTTCTTCAGCCACGAGATGGAGGACAGCAAGGTGACGGCCGACAGGGCGTTCAACGGGTTCGGTACAAACTTTGAGAACTCGCCAGAGCCCATCTACGGCAACCTGTTTCTGCCGCGCAAGTTCAAGATCGCGGTGACCATCCCGGGCGACAACTCGGTGGATCTGTTCACGAACGATATGAGCTTGGTGGTCATGACGGATGCGCAGGGGAAGCTGGAGGGATTCAACGTGCTGGTGGGAGGCGGCATGGGTCGCTCGCACGGCAAGGCGTCGACGTTCCCGCGCCTGGCCGATTCGCTCGGCTTCGTGCCGGCCGAGGACGTGTTCCACATCGTCAAGTCGGTGGTGGCGGTGCAGCGCGATTACGGACGCCGGGATGACCGGAAGCAGGCGCGCCTCAAGTACCTTATTGACGACTGGGGGGTGGACAAGTTCAGGGAGGTGGTCGAGCAGTACTACGGAAAGAAGATGGAGGCGTTCCGCCCGCTGCCGGCGTGGAAGTTTATGGACTACCTGGGATGGATGGACCAGGGAGACGGGAAGCTGGCGTACGGGATCTACGTGCAGAACGGCCGCGTGAAGGGCGAGGCCAAAAAGACGCTCAGGGCCGTCATCGAGAGGTACGAGATCCCGGTCAGCATCACGGCCAACCAGAACCTGGTCCTGAGGAACATCTCGCCGGCCTGGAAGGACGATATCATCTCGTCGCTTACTGCGGCCGGCATCAAGGACGTCGAGCAGTGGGATCCCCTCGAGGCGGGATCCATGGCCTGCCCGGCGCTGCCCCTGTGCGGGCTGGCGATCGCCGAGGCCGAGCGAGGACTGCCGGACGTCATCAGCAGGCTGCGGACCGTCCTGTCCAACCTTGGACTGGACTCGAGCGAGAAATTCATCATCAGGATGACTGGCTGCCCGAACGGCTGCGCCAGGCCGTACAATGCCGAGGTCGGATTTGTCGGCGACGGCCCCAACTCGTACCAGATCTGGCTCGGCGGATCCCCGAGCGGCGCCCGGTTGGCCGAGTCCTACCAGGGACGCGTCAAGCTGGCCGACATGGAGACGTTCTTCGAGCCGCTGTTCGCCATGTTCAAGAGCCAGAAGCGCGCAGACGAGTCCTTCGGCGACTTTTGCGCTCGCGTCGGCTTTGACGCCCTGAGGACCTACCAGGAGTCGTACATCCCGGAGGGACAGATCAAGGACCTGCCGACCGTCGCCGTGTCGAAGGACGCGGCCGACTTGCTGAAGAGCGCCGCCGAGTCTTCCGGCAAGAGCGAGGCCCAGCTGGCCACCGAGGCCATCAAGAAGTTCTTCGCCTAGATGGGTGACTAGTGCAAATAGTTTGTTGTTTATGAACGCGTGTTTGTCGTTTGTCACAAAATTTGCTACGAGATCCTCCCCCGGCTGGCGTCGCGGAGCCTGTCGAGGGCGGCCCCCCGCTCGTCCTCGACGACATCGAACGACATGGGGAAGCCGCCGCGGGCGTCATCAAACTCGCCTTGCCGGGGTTCGCGCCCGCCGGCCGCCTCTATGTACGTGTACGCGACCCCCACCATGTCGACCGGCACAAACACCTCCACCCGCGACATTGGAACCATCTCCTCGAGCTCGATCACGTTCAAGAGCTCCCGGGCCGCGCCGCCGTACGCGCGGATCAGCCCACCGGTCCCCAGCTTGGTCCCGCCGTAGTACCTCGTCACCATGATGGCACTCCGGTCGACGCCGAGCGTCTCCAACGCCGACAGGATCGGCTTCCCGCCCGTGCCGCCCGGCTCCCCGTCATCGTGATACCGGACGGTCGACCCCGCGATTCGAATCGCCCAGCAGTTGTGCGACGCAGAGGGGTCGGCCGCGGCCTTGATGTACGACAGGGCTTGGTCCTCCGAGTCGACGTGCCAGCCGAATGCGACGAACCGAGACTTCTTGGCCTCGATCTCGTGCACAAACTCGAGCACGTCGCTGCTGTCGCCGCCGCTGGGAATGGTGAGCTGGTGGGCACAACGGGTCCGGACAGTTCGACGCGAAAAGAAGCCAGAGCTGAAGCGGCTCATCACTGCGCTCGCGCTCGGCCGTATCGACGACATCATCATCGTGTGCTCGTGATGAGGGCATCCATCTCAGCTCGTGGATCGCGATTGAGAAGAGAACGATTGAGAAGAGAACGATTGAGAGGAGCGGTCGGAAGCTGCGCAAATTTATCTCCGCGTTCGCTCCCATTGCCGCGTTCGCTCCCATCACCCCCTCGCGAATTGCGAACAAGAATACGGTCAACCGCAGTGGAAAGTCCCGGGGATTGGGAACGCGTGGAGTCCGCCGAGAACGACCATGGCGCGCACGAACTGGACAGGCACCGCGGCCAAGCCGCGGCTCGTCCTGCTCGCACTCCTCGTCCTGGTGTCTCTGCTGGTCGGGACGTCGACCGCACAGGCACCGACGACGCCAGACACGGATACGAACACGGACGCCTGCGTCACGGACCCGACGTCCATGGCGTGCGCCTCCTTCACGCTGCCAGACGCTGCCGTGGACGCCGATCTGGACGCGCTGTGCACGGCCATGCCCAACATGGTCGGGTGCTCGCTGCGAACGGCATGCAATGCGTCATCCGATCCGTCCAAGGAGAGCGTGTACTGCGAGCCGTTCACGCTGCTGGCGACCATCTGCGAGGAGATGCCGGCCATGCGCGGCTGCTCGACGTATAACAGCGTGTGCCAGGCCGGATCGCTCGTGCCGCAGTGCAAGAACAACCCGCCCGTTCCGTACGCGCCGACCACGAGGGAGGCCACGGACACGGTCGTATCGATGTGTTCGACGCACGGCATGGTCGGGTGCGAGACGTGCACGTCGGCCGCCGAGTGCCCACACCCCCTCGATACACTTTCCCAGATCTGCCTCGGCATGCCGTACATGGAGGGCTGTCGACAGTTCTACTCGATGTGCAACGTGGTGCGGAGCAGTGAGAGCGGCGGCGACGGTGCGACCGCGTCGACCTTCAACGGCCTCTGCGAGGCCGATTCGAGCTCGTCGGACTACCTGCCGCCGATGCGGATGTGGCTGCACACGGGGATCACGGACATTGTGTTGATCAAGGAGTGGGTGCCGACAGACGGCGGGTATTATTTCGGGACGCTCGTGGCCTGCTTCGCCACGGCCCTGCTCTGCCAGTACCTCAAGGCGGCCAAGATCGAGCGGGAGATTGTCTGGGCGTCGAAGCGGCCCGTATTGCCCTGCCGGAACATGGCCTGTGGGAGCAACATCGACGGGTTGGGTGACATGGGAGGAAAGGACGGGGGTGGCAGCGCCCCGTGCTGCGGGGCGGGCGCCGGTGGGAGCTCGATGGAGTCCCCTCGAGTGCCCTCGTGCTGCGCCGGAAACGCCGGCGGGCGAGAGGAACGAGACGAACGAAACGAGCAAGGAAGCTCTGGCTCCAACTCGTCCTCGGGCCGGGACGTCCCCGTCCCCGTTCCGGCCGGCAGAAGGGGCCTCTTCGGGGGCACCCTCCACGCCCTCTTCGGCTGGTGCGCCTTCAGCAAGCCCCAGTTCCAGCGGAACATCATCCGGTCCCTCTTCACCGCCATCATCGTCTTCCTCGACTACATGCTCATGCTCATCGTGATGACCTTCAACATTGGCATCATCCTGGCGGTCGTTTTCGGGTTCATGGTCGGCAGCCTGCTCCTCGGACACACCGGCGAGAAGGCCGGATCCATCCACGCCGGCGGCGCCAGTCCCAACGTCGATCCCACGGACGAGCTCGACGTGAGGTTCATGGAAGCACCCGCCTGCTGCGGGACGACGGGGTTCATCTGAAAGGCGTGGGCGAACGAACGAGGGAGCAGCGCTGAGTTGTGAGTTGTGAGTTGTGAGTTGTGAGTTGTGAGTTGTGAGTTGTGAGTTGTGAGTTGTGAGTTGTTGAGAGAGAGAGTGGAGCAGAGTTGGAGGACGCCCAGGCCCAGGGTCGAGAAGAACGCGTCGGACAAACCGTGAGGCGTCGTCTCAAAAACGAATTTAACGTCTCTATTCCAACATATCTCCACACGTCTCTACCGACATACCCACATAGAACACCGCGCCAACACCCATAGCCAACGAACCACGCAGAAACGGACGGAAATCCCAATCTACCAACCTACACATAGAAATCGCCGCGCCAACACCCATAGCCAACGAACCACGGTCAAATGCCGCTCATATACGCGTTCGTAGCGAGATCAGCGACCGTTCTCGCGGACTACTCGGTGGGTATTGATCACGAGCGACGTGCGCTCGCTCGCTCGTCGCCCAGACTCGACCCTCACTCGCGCCGCGCTTCGTTCGTTCGTCCCAGGGCTACTCCGGTAACTTCTCCGTCATCGCAGTCCAGGCCCTCGAGAAGGGCAGCCAGGGGAACAACGCCAAGTTTACGTACAGCTGCGACGGCCATAGTACGTCGTTCGTGCTCTCCACGAGTCCTGGCCCCGACGCACGCACTCACACCCCGCTTCCTCCTTCCACCCCTCCCGACAGCATTCAACTACCTGTCCTCGCAGGGTTACACCTTCCTGTGCGTCGCCGACGACGCCTATGGCAGGGCCATCCCGTTCGCCTTCCTGGAGAAGGTCCGCGACGAGTGGTTTGCCAAGTGGGCGGACAAGGGCGCGTCTGCCGCCGCCCACTCCCTCGACAGGAGCTTCGGCGCCAGGCTCAAGTACTGGATGGAGTACTGCGAGACGCACCCGGACGAGGTCTCGAAAGCAGCAGAAGTGCAGAAAAAGGTGGACGAAGTCAAGGGCATCATGGTCGAGAACATCGAGCGAGTGCTCGAGCGGGGCGAGAAGATCGAGCTCCTGGTGGACAAGACGGACAATCTCCGGTTTCAGGCCGATAAGTTCCACAAGACGGGTCGGACCCTGCGGAATAAGATGTGGTGGCAGAACTTCAAGGTGCAGATAATCGTCCTGCTCATCGTGATCTTGATAGCGGTCATCATCTTCTGTTCGGTGTGTTTCTCGGGCGGCAACTGCCTCAAGTGACCCCGGCGGAGACGATCGGGACGACTGTAAGCAGCCTGACCTGACACGGCCGGCCGATGACGTGCGTGCGTGAGGTGCTCATCGCCGTACGTACGGCCCCCCCTAGCTTGAATTCGGCCCCAAGCCGGCCCCGCTAAAATCCACTCTAAAACCGTCAAAAATGTCTTCGAGGAGAGCGATCCTGAGTGGACTGTCGCGACTCGCCCGCTCGGGCTTGTCGAGCCAGCCGGCTGCCGGGATTCTGAGCGAGTCTTCCGCTTTGTCCCAAAGCCAGGCGAAATTCGCGATGCCGTCTCTGGCGAGCTGGTCTCGCGGCTTTGCGGCCGAGCCAGCTGCGGCGGCGGCTTCTTCGGGCAAAGTAACGCAGGTACGTCGCTCCGGCTGCGCCCATCCCGCGTTTGAGGCCGATATATGGCATTGCCGGTTTTCGATGAAAACGAGGCAGTTCCGCGCGTGCAGGCCGCCGTCTCGCGAACGAGCGCGTGGACGTATGGAGAAGGACGTTTTCGTCGCGATGATGCGGGCGGAGCGCGGGGGCACCGCTGGTTTTCGCGCCCTTTGTCCCAATCCATCCTTCTTGATGATGCTTTCTCCCCGTTGCTCGCCGGCCGCTCGCTCGCTGCTCACCGTCCGGCCGCTCGCCGCTCGCTCGCGTCGCAGGTCATCGGTGCCGTCGTCGATGTGCACTTCGACGGCGACCTGCCGCCGATCATGTCTGCCCTCGAGGTGCAGGACCACGACGTGCGCCTGGTGCTCGAGGTCGCGCAGCACGTCGGAGACCAGACGGTCCGCTGCATTGCCATGGAGACCACCGACGGTCTCACCCGTGGACAGGGTGTCGTGAACACCGGGGCGCCGATTGCGGTTCCGGTCGGGCGCGAGACGCTCGGACGCATCATGAACGTCATCGGAGAGCCCGTGGACGAGCAGGGTCCGATCAAGAGCAAGGCCACGTGGCCGATCCATCGCGAGGCGCCGGCGTACGTCGACCAGGCGACCGAGCAGGAGATGCTTGTGACCGGAATCAAGGTCGTCGATCTGCTGGCCCCGTACCAGAAGGGAGGAAAGATTGGTCTGTTCGGAGGAGCCGGTGTCGGAAAGACGGTGCTCATCATGGAGCTGATTAACAACGTCGCCAAGGCGCACGGAGGTTTCTCTGTGTTTGCTGGTGTCGGAGAGCGTACTCGCGAGGGTAACGATCTCTACCACGAGATGATCGAGGGAGGCGTTATCAAGACGGGGGACAAGCAGGCCGAGTCCAAGGTGACCCTGGTGTACGGTCAGATGAATGAGCCGCCTGGTGCTCGTGCTCGTGTGGCCCTTACTGGACTCACGGTTGCCGAGTACTTCCGTGACGAGGAGGGACAGGACGTGCTGTTGTTCGTCGACAACATCTTCCGTTTCACGCAGGCCAACTCCGAGGTGTCTGCCCTGCTGGGACGTATTCCGTCCGCCGTCGGATACCAGCCGACCCTGGCAACCGATCTCGGTATGCTCCAGGAGCGTATTACCACCACCAAGAAGGGATCCATTACCTCTGTGCAGGCCATCTACGTGCCGGCCGACGATCTCACAGATCCGGCCCCGGCCACCACCTTTGCGCATCTGGATGCCACCACGGTGTTGTCGCGTGGTATTGCCGAGCTGGGTATCTACCCGGCCGTCGACCCGCTGGATTCCACCTCCCGCATGTTGAACCCGCGCGTCCTGGGAGACGAGCACTACGCCGTCGCCCGTGGCGTCCAGAAGGTGCTCCAGGACTACAAGAACTTGCAGGATATCATTGCTATCCTGGGTATGGATGAGCTGAGCGAGGAGGATAAGATGACGGTCGCCAGGGCCAGGAAGGTGCAGCGTCTGCTGTCGCAGCCGTTTGCCGTCGCCGAGGTGTTCACTGGTACGCCAGGAAAGTACGTCGACTTGGCCGACACGGTCAGCGGATTCCAGGGACTGCTGGAAGGAAAATACGATGCGCTGCCGGAGATGGCGTTCTACATGGTGGGAGACATCAACGAGGTGACGGAGAAGGCGGACAAGATGGCGGCGGAGCTTGCAGAGAAGTAGTAGATACGAGAGTGCGTAGGGTAGGTTCGATTTCACTCTGAGAGTGTAAATAAAACTGTTCGGTTGGTTTGGGGGCGTTGGTGGCTGGACGGTGGTCGTTCGGGTGCAAGGAGACCAGGGTGTCGCGCTTGGGTCCCGCCGTCGCCTGCGGGCGCTCGGCGTCTCCGTGTGGTGATCACGCGGATGTCGGATCAGCCAGGATGTTGTTGATGAACTTCTTGACTGCGGCGATGCGCTCCTCGTCCCGGGGTGAGGCGTCCTCGAGATCTTTGAGGTGGTTCCTGAGCTTGACGCGGAGGGTAGCGCGCACACGCTCCAACGATATTGCGTTGTCGTCTTTGTTTTGTGCCGCTTGTCGCCAGTTCACGCAGATATCGGCCGACATGTTGTAATTGTTCCCGCTGGCGTCGGTGTACGTGACCTTGTGTTTGGAACCTATGGAGGGGATCCCTTTGAAGTTGCGGATAGGAGCAGGCGGGATGTGCGGCAGCTTCTCCTTCACCCACCAGCCGATGCTTCCGTCTTTGTCCTTGTCGGAGATGTACAGTTGGTACCTATCCTCAGCGGGGATGGCGGTCCGCTTCGCCTTCCCATCTTTGCTCGCATAGTACGGGTCCGGGATGCCGCCGTTGATGAGTCCCTTGATGGCTTCGATCTTTTTCTCGAGATCTTCGAACTTGTCCTGGCCAGGAATCTTCTTCGCCTCGAGGTCACTGACGAACGCCTTGAGCTCGGCGATGAGCGTCTTGCGCACCCGCGCCAAGCGCATCATCATCGGCGTTTTCTCGAGGCCCTTTTCCGCATCCTTGGCCGCAGACGTTTTCCAATTGTCGATGCACCCCCCCATGTCGAACTCTCTCGTCGACCCGTCCTCGAAATGACGCATATACATCAGTCGTTTGCCTGTCGATATTTCCCTGGGAACCCCCGTGCTAGCCTTGATTCTCTCCGCCGACCGTTGGCCTTTCCCTTTCTTCGGTGTCTCCTGCCACAGCAGCCAAGTGCGCACCCACCATTTGATGCCACCGCCCTCACAGAACGCATCCAGGTTCTCGTCAGACAACGATTCCAGGTCATCCCAGTAGCGTTCCGGAATTCTGCCTCTGAACCGTCCGAGCGCCTTCACCCACGCCTCGGACTGCTCTCCCCGAACCGCATCCGACCCATCCGAGAGGAGCTTGTCAACCTCAGCCACGAAAACCGCGTGCAATCCTACGAGACGATCCTGATTCGGTTTCTTCATGGTCGTCGTCCCCTGACCCGTCTCTGGACGCACCACGACGGTGTCGGGGCCGTCACCGTTGACGGTCTCGTCGGGCTCGTTGTCCGTCCGTTGCGACGTCTTCTTCTGATTCGACCTCTTTTCAGCCTCTTTTTCTTCTTCCTCGATTGCTCGTTGTCTCCAACGCATGGTCATATCCTGCCCCATACGCAACGGCTCCGGCGTCCCGCCGTCGAGCGTGTGCCCGTACGTCCACTCTTGCGGGATCAAGCCGCTCAACTTGTCCAGCTCGTCCGGCGTCTTGTCCTTCAGCGTGGCCACCCACGCGCGAATGCCGTGCTCTTTGTAGATCCGTATCCGCTCGTTGGTCGAGATCGACGTCCGCTCCTTTTCCTGCGCCCATTCCCAACCTGGCAGCTGCTCCAACAGCGCGATGCGGTGCCGCATCGCGCTGTTCGTTTTGTTATACTCATCACGACGCTGGCGCTGCGTATGCACCCACCGCCCCAGCCGGTTAGGATGGTCTTGCACCGGATATTCCCCCTCCTCCTCCAGGTGCCGCTTTAGCGCCTTCAACCGCGCCATCCACGTCATGTCGTTGCTCGTCCGTCCCGAAAACGTCCGCGTCGCGCACCGGAACATGGCCATCATGCACAGCTCAAAGACCGGGTCGCTTCCGTCCGCCGCCGTCGACGACTCCCCGCTTCCCGCACTGAGCACTTCTTTCATCGTCCGGTTCTCCTCCCCGGCGACCTTCCTGTTACCATCATCCCGCCGCCGTTCCACTCGGATCGTGCCTGGATTCAGTATGCCGAGCGCGTTCTTCTTCTTCTCCTTCCCGGTGGACTCGGCGAGGCCGCAAAGCGCGCCGATCACCTCGCGATGCTGCGCCCCGAACCCCCGCATCACCTCCGTGATCTGCCTGGCAAACTCGTTGACCTTTTCGAACTTCTCGTCGATCTTCTTCAGCCGCTTCATCTCGTCGGCAGTGAGCGACGCCAGGAAATCCTGCACGAGCAGCTCCTCGGGCTTGGGGACGTCGGTGTTGGCCTCCTCCAGAGCTTTGTCGTTGTCGGCGTCCCCGCCGGCGCCATCACCCCCGCCGGTGCCATCACCCCCGCCGTCGCCGTACACGGGCAGGAACACGTGGCATTGCTTGCTTTTCGGCCCGTACAGCCGGAGTCCTCTGCCGATGCTCTGGATGATGGCGTCCGCGGTGCTCATCCGATCGGTGAACGCCACGCCGTTGATCTGCGGGACGTTCTGGCCGATGCGCATGATCCCGACGTTGAAAATGATGCCGCATTCGCCGGACGCGAACCGTTGAATCACGGCCTCCTGCTCCTGGGGAGACTGGTAGCACGAGACGACGCCGAGCTTGAGCTCGGACAGCCGACGGCACGCGCGTGCCGCTCGCTCCTCGTCGCCGCCGGCGTTGGGCTTCGAGTTGTAGTCGTTGATGAGCGCCGCCGCAACGAAATGGCACAGGCCCATCACGTGTATCGCGCGGGCGACGCTGGTGTGGTAGGACACCACGTGCGACACGTGCTCTCCCGACCCGGACGGCGGACACGTGGCAATCGCGTGGAGCATGTTGGCGAGAAAGTGAAACAGCCGAACGCTCGTCTGGCTGGCCACCAATCGTTCCATCTTCGAGGAGGCGGCGCGGTACTCTTTTTCGAGACGCAACAGTTTCATGGTCTCCTTCTCGAATTCACCCTTGGCGGCATCCTCAGCATCTTTCTTGGCCTTCTGCTCGGCGCTCCACTTCCCTTTTCTGGACCGCGGAAAGTCCTTCGTTTGCGCCTCCGCATCCTTCCACCTGCCCTTGCGTTCCTCGACAAGGCTCTTCTGCTCGAGGTACGCCCGGGCAACTTTGAGCTTGTCGTCGCGCAGGCCCTTGCACGTGCCCGCTTCCTCCTTCCCAGCACCGCCTCCCTGGTCGCCATTATCACCGTCGACGTCGTCCAGGCCCAGAAGACGATGTGCGTTTTCGGCGGTCAGCGTCACTCGGTAGCTCGCAAAAGCTCGTTGCTCCTGGTCGCTCAAGCGCTTCAAGCCGCTCGCGTCGAGCAGCCGGATAACGGGCTTCACCAAGAGCCCCTCTTGAATGCACTCGCTCCACGTGGCGTGGAACGCGACGCGACCAAATTCGCCCTTCGGGTCGTTCTGGCAGGCGAACTTACCCGGCTCGTACTCCGCCTTTCGGCTCCCGCCGCCTTGGTCACCGGCGACGTAGCCGATCCCGTTCTTCTCTCTCTCTTCCTCTCCCTCTTTGTACCCCGCGTTGTCCCAGTGCACCTTCGGCGTGGCCGTCTGGTACAGTCGGTACTTGGACGGGAACTTGTGCACCCCAGTGAACTTGCCGGACTTGCCGACGCCCTCCGCGCCGTCAGCCATCGGCCCCACCGCGACGTGGGCCTCGTCGCAGACCAGAAACACGTTGTCTTTGTACTTTTCGCACACCTCCTTGAGCGACTCGAGCGAGTGGTAGCAGATGAAGACGGCGATGGGTCGGCTTGTCTCGTCGTTCCAAGCGTCGAGCCTCTTCTTCACCCACGCCCCGATGCCCTGCGGCGACTCGTGCAGGATGCCGGGCGGCTCCGTCGACGTCGCCGCCACGAGGTTGCTCCTGCCGAACGCCTTCTTGACTGCGTCGTAGCGGCGCCAATCAACGAGTCCCTGGTGACAGAGGCGCTGCAGCGGCGTCACGAAAACCACCAGACTGATGCCTGTGTGCTCGCGGCGCTGGACAATCTCTCGGGCGACCCGGTACGAGACAAACGTCTTGCCGAAACCGCAGGGGAGCACCGCTTGGCACTTTTTTCCCGCCAATACACCCTTAAACAGTGCCCTGATAGCATCTTCCTGCTTGCCGCGCGGGGGCAAATCGACGGGCGCCTGTTGGGGCGCGCCGCCGCCGCCGGCCGAACCCTTCCTCAGCGACGCGACCCCAGAGGCACCCTCAAAGGCGTCTTTCGTCCCAAACAGAACCCCGAAACTCCCAGGTGTGAGGGCGGAAAAGTTCTTTTTCTGGACCATGTGCTTCTCAACGAGGGATTGGCTCCAGACTTTCTTCCCGAATGGCGGCGGAGCAAAGACACTGGTAGTCGACCACACGGCGTCCACCAGCACATCCCGGTTGGTCTCCTTTCGTATGGTATCCGGGAGGGTATTCGCGTAGTTGACCAAGTTCTTCCCGTACGCCTTCCCCCACCTGGCGTCGTGTCGGCTCGTGAACTTGTCCTGCACGAGCAGCAGCGCCACGTCACGCACGTCATCGTCAGTTGCCAGGAAACAACACAGGTCTGCTTCGTGGTATGCATCCTTCTCCATCTCCTTGACCATGATCGTTTCGAGCGATTCACCGCCGTCCTCCGTCGACGAGCCGACAAACTTGCTGTACGGGTCGTACGCCCAACTGTCATCACCAGAGAGGTTTTTCCATGATTCCAGGGTCGGCAGCTGCTGTGAGTTGGACATCACGATCCGTTTAATGCGCCGATACGTCCCATCGCTGCAGCACCAATCGTAGTCTGACAGCAACCGGGCGTCGAGAAGTTCCTTCGCGCCGCCGACGACGTCTGTCACGCGTCCATGCAGCGTCCTGATTCCCTCTGCCTGCTCAGCTAAGAGACGGGACACGGACGGGAATTCTTTCTCCGGCAACTCGGCCTTGATAAGGTCGAGGATGGATTTGAACCACTTCTCTTTCCCGCCCTGTCCCGGGTTTGGGTTGCGGAGGGCCGACCACCAGAGGTGGTGGCGAAACCCGTCCCAGTCCCCGTCTTTCGGAAGGGCTCTGCGAATCGCCGCCTCGCACGCGAGAGCCGCAAAAGCAAACGTCAGGTTGTTGTTGCCGCTCTTATTCCCCTTACTGGGACGCTTGTCCTCTAACGTGTCGCCCTCCCCGTCGTCCTTGGCGACAGGCAATATTGCCGCCGACTGGAAGTCCAATGCGGCTTGCAGCCGCTTCGCCGCAGACACCGTATCGTCCCTAATATCCTTCACGAACTTGCTAAACTTGTCGAGCCTCTTCTTTTGCTGCTGCTGCTTCTGCTTGGCACCGGCTTTGTCCGGATCATCGTCGTCAACGACCGCCGTGGCAATGCGGTAAGCGAGATCATCCCAACGATCTAGGTCAGTTTGCTCCAGAGCACCCTCAACCATTGCAATCTTCAGATCCTTGAAGATGCTCTTGCTTTTGTTCAGCTCCTTATCCACCGTCTCCGTCTTCCTCCAAAGTTCCGTCACAGCGTCCAGCGCCTTTACCGCCTTCTTCTTCAACCCGGCCAAGTCGACAGGCGTGCATAGATCCTCCTTCACCTTGTCCCATTCCTTCATCTTTTCTTCCGAGCCCACGTCCAACGCCTCGGCCTTCGTCTTCATCTCGTCCCACCAGGGATCCTTCGCCTCGAATGACTTGAGCTTTCGCAGCCCGAGAACGAGCTCATCGATTCTCGTCTGCCGAGACCCAGCATCTGTACCCCCGTCCTCCTCCCCCCCCCCGCCTCCCCCTGATCATCATCACCCATGAACACAACCTGCGAAAGCTTCTCCTGGAGTCTCGATATTTGCCCAGCCCTTTCTTTGTCCGAGGTCTCGTTTGGGTCAGGGTCAGCACCCAGGAGCCCCTTGTGCAACCCCATACCTTTATCGATGAGCGTCTCTGCGATCTTGCCATACGGATCCGACCGAGGCCTCTTGGGTTCGCTCGACCCCGCCTCGGCCGCTGCTTCTCTCTTCTGGGGATGGGAAGACCCAGACGGCCCGCCCTCCATAGTCCCGTTCGCAATCCGTACGTTCGTTTCGCGTTTTTGCAGGTAATACCTTTCTGTTTATGGCAACGGTTTGGCAAACCCGGCGCAGCAAGTTTTGTCTCGACGTGGATGTTCTCGAAACGAAGAACGGAAGATGGCTCGAGCCTCCCGTTGCCCACGTACGCACCACAGGACACTGAGTATGTATTGAGATTGCGTGATTTAAATTTTGAATGAAAGCACCCAGTACATGGTGGGAGACATCAACAAGGTGTCGGCTTTGAACGAGAGATGCATCTCTCCACATGGACTCCACCTCCGGGAGGTGAGCAGGCGGCCACTACTTGTCAAAATTCAAAAACGCAGTCGGAGCTTGCGCATCACCGAACCCCGAGCACAGGATGTATCGTGAACTCCACGCCGCCCGGTGTGGCCCCTGTGACGCCCTTGACCCATCGGAGCGTGCGTTCCACGTGCGAGACGTCGATCGTCCGAGGCGCGTGGCCCGGGCCGTCCGCGGTCCGCCTCTGCTGCCTGAAGACGGCGCAGCCGAGGCTGGCTCGCTTGACCACGAAATTGTTCCAAATGAGGTTGGCCGCGTCGTCGTACTCCTCCCGCGCGGTGCGCCTCGACACGAGGATGGGCACGTCGCACATGTTCCGCAGCTCGGTCAGGCTGTGGACGATCGCCTCGACGACCGAGTGCTGCGGCTCCTGCGCGCCCGCGCTTCTCCTCGACGCGCCGGCCTGGTTCGTCTTGATCTCCCGCATCACGTCGTAGTACGCTGAAATGTTGTCGACGACGATGGCGCCGAGCGACCCGCCGCGCTCGTACAGCGACGGCACAAACTCCGTCGCGAGCAACTTGAGCGTGGCCAGAAACTGGAGGCTGTTGGCGCAGCTGAACACGTGCAGTCGCTCCAGGGTCATGCAGACTTCTTCGTGACGCCGTCGTCGCTGCTCCTCCGCTTCCAGGTTCCGCTCAATCTGCGTCTGCCGTTTCCTGGCCTCTGCGACCGCCGGATCCGGCGCCCGCTTGTGGGCCTCCTGTTCGAGCACGGCATGGAGCATCTGCGACACGCGATACGGCTCGAATTTGTAGTCGAGATCGAGGTACACCAAGTGCCGGTGGGGCGCCTGCAAGACGTGCGGCAAGCACGCCGCGTACAGGAACTCTGTCTTGCCCGTGGCGGCCGGCCCGCAGAGCTCGACGACGTCCGTCCTATTGAACGAGGCCGTCTGGTCCAGGATCGGGACCCCAATCTGTACACGCTCCGCCACGCTCCTGTTCAAGAAGCTGGCCAGCGTCTCGTCGGTGCTGAAGACTGCGGAAGCGTCGTGGTGGTGGTGGTGGTGGTTCATTCTGATCGACGGCTGGCGCGCGACTACCGAGGCGACTCACCGCCAGTCGCGGACGTGTAGGTACCGTGTCGTGCTCATGTCGCTTTGCGTCGCGGGGTTTGGGACGGAATTCGTTTCTTGTGAAAGAAGGACTCGGAAAAAATCATGGGCTATACTCCCTCCCCTCTCCGTCTCCCTCTCCGTCTCCCTCTCCCGACTGCAGGTGCGCCATCACCTCGGCCTCCCCAAACTGGTACGTCTGCTTGCAGAACTCGCACGTCACCTCGATCATCCCCTGCTCCCGAACGATGTCCTTCACCTCGTCCGCGCCGAGCGCCGCCACCGCCTTTTTCATCCGCACCTGGAGCTCCTTCTCGTCGCACGGCCCGTACTTGGGCGTCAACGAGAAGCCTTCGCCGCCCGACCCCAGACCCTCCAGGAGGATGTCGGTAATCTCCTTCGGACTGAGCCCGTCCTTGAGCATTTTGCTCATGCTCCCGGCGACCCCGATGTTCTTCTCGAGCTGCTCGATCGTCGAGTCCTCCGCGAACGGCAGCACCTGGATCAGAAACCCGCCAGCGGCGTCGATGGATAGGTCCCGACCGACCGACACCCCCAGACCGAGCGCGCTCTGCGTCTGCTCCGAGTCTGCGAGGTAGGTCGCCAGGTCCTCTGCAATCTCCCCGCTCACGATCGGCACCATCCCCGTGTACGGGACAACGTTGGCTCCCACCGTGTCCATGGGAAGGGACCGCACCACCGATAGCACGCCGCGACCGACGCCGCGCGACACGTCGAGCTTATTGTCAGACTCCCGGAGCGGAAAGTTCACCCCGGGATTGGTGATCAGGCCCTTGACCGTGCCCTGCGACTCGGCGATGACCTGAATCTGGCCAAACGGCCCGTCCCCCCGGAACGTCACCTGCGTCTTCTCGCCCTCCCCGCGGAAGCAGGACATCATCAGCGTGCCCAGGAGCGCCCGGCCGAGGGCCGCAGACGCTGTCGGCGCCGTCTGGTGCCGGTCGACCGCCTCCTGCACCAGGCTCGTCCCGTTGACGACGATCAAGGACACCTGTCCGTTCTCGCTAATCGTGCGGAGCACCTCGTCGGCGTGCTTCGTCTTGGCGGCGTGGCAAGACGCGAGCCGCGCTGTGTGGTTGCCGTTGCCGCCGAGTCCTGCCCGCCACCGCCGGACGCTCTGCTGGTTTCCCCCCGGGACGCCCCGCGCCAGCGGCCGTGAGACACGCATCAGATGATGACGCATTGCGTGTGTATGAGCGAATGAGGAAATACGAATAAAGTGCGAATGGTGGGTACCCTTCCTTGCTTGCGAGTTGTGCAGTTGAAAGGTTGAAAACGAAGGATGCCGATCGGCGGACGAGACGACGCCGAGGCGGGGGCGGGGGCGGAGGCGGAGGCGAGGACCCGCCTCCCTGCTCCTTCTCCTCGTGCGGAGGAGGGGCCCGCCGGCGAGACGGTCGCCGAGGGAGGCGCGACCACGACGTCGTGGTCCTTGGCCAAGGATTCTTCCCAACACGTCCTGAGGGGCGAAGCATGGCTGTGTGACCTGGCGTCGTCGTCGCGGGTGAGTCGAGCGTGCTTGGCGTTCCTGAAGATGAGCAAGGAGTTGGCCGACCGGATCCCGGCCAAGGCACTCCGGCTGAAGGAGGCCGACGGCATGCCGTACGTGCCGTGCGCCGTCGTCGGCCGCGAGAAGCGGCGGGGGCTCGTGAAGCGGCTGTGGGTGCAGCACGCCGTGTGTCTGCTGATGAAAGTGCTCGGGCGGGCGGAACTGGTCGGCGTGGACGAGGCGTTCAAGCTGCTGGGGACGAAAAAGGGTCAGGCGATGTTTGCGTGGTCGAAAGCGAGGGCGATCGAGCAGGAGCAGGCGCTGTTCGGGCCGGGGAAGGGTCCGAGTGCGACCGTGTACGCGTCCAAGGCGGGGAAGGCGTCCGCGCTGGACTGGTGGGACGAGCGGTTTCGGGCCGCAGAAAAGGCGGCGCTCGAGGCGTGGGGAAGGGGGGAACAGGAGGAGCGGGAAAGGGAGGAGCGGGAGAGAAGCAACAAGCGGAAGAAGCCCGCGACGCTGGAGGAATGGGAGCTGGACTTTGACCGGATCCGCGCGGGAAGGAAGATGGGGATGCAGCGCAAGCTCAAGCCGGTGATCGTGCGGTTGATTGACGGCGACGAGCGGCTGGCGTCCCTGGAGGCCGAGGTGCGGGTGAAGCTGCTGCGGGACGTCCAGGCCGTGTGTGAGCGGGACGTAGACCCCGCCGTGACGAGGTCGAGCAACGACGAGGCGTTGTCAGCGCTTCTCTCCCCGATCCTGGCCAGCGTCGTTCGGAAGCACCTCACTGAATGACCGAACGACCGAACGAAGAAACGAACGAACAAGCAAACGAATAGAGTACTGTGTGAGTCAGAACATGAATCAGAAGTGCAAGATATCAAAGGGATACACGGGACGTCCCGAGTCGTCGGTCTGCCTCAGGGACATGTTCCGGCGGGTCTCCCGCTCCTCGTTGCGGCGCTCGGCGTACTCTTTCGGGAACCTGTCTCTGATGAGGAACCCGAGCTCTTTCAGGGAGACGGCGCCCTTGTAGGCCCGTTCCTGCCGGCACTCGGGGCAGGCGACCCGCGTGGGGATGTACGAGATGATGTTTCGGAACTGCAAAAGACGAATGGCGAGTGGCGAGTCAGAGACGAGTCGTGGCGGGGTTGCGGGCAGTCGTGCACGTGAATCGAAACGAATCGAAACGAAACGACTCGAATCTCAACGAATCTCAACGAATCTCAACGACACGCACCGCTCCAAAGACCTTTCCAAAGCCGGCGGCGTCCAGGGCGCATTGGCGACAGAACTTGTGTCCGCACGAGAGGCCGACGGGGCGGTACATCAGCTCGAGGCAGATGGGGCACTTGAAGTCGCCCTCGTCGTACGTGGCCGACGCGCCCGCCATGGACGACTCTTTGTTGCTGTTGGACAGGGCGTCATGCGACGCCGCCCCGCGGTCCTTGGCAGGGGAAAAGCCGAGGGTGTCTGGGTCGACGCCGCGCTTGTACGTCTCCTTGCCCAGGCTCCGGTTCTTGGTCGGCTTGTTCTCCCTCGTTTCGTCACCGTCACCGTCACCGTCACCGTCACCCTCCTTCTTCTCAATCGCGCCGTTTGGATTCCCGATTGTATTCCCGGCTCCGTTCCTGGTTCTACTACCGCCACTCCGCATGCTGGACCGCTCGACAAAGGTCCCGTCATCGGTCGGGACGGGCCATTCCGGCGCGTCCGTCTCCTCCTCGCTATGGAGCGGCGTATCTTCCTCCCACTCCACATCGCTCGAATCCAGCAGACACGTCGTCGCCTGCTCGATGGCGAGCAGCGCGTCCCGCCGACTCGCATCCAGACTGTGGGTATAGACAGTCCGGTCCTCGGTCCCGTTGATACTCGCCGTCGCCGGCACGTGATCGTCGAGAACGGCCGACCCAGACACCGACACCGACACCGACCGCTGGTCGACACTCATCCGATAAATCCGACGCAACGCGCTCCCCTCCGCCTGGATCTCTTCGCGCTCATCGTCGTCCTCCACATCCGCCTCGTCACCCTCCCCCTCCCCCTCCTCCTTCTCCCCCTCACCCTTACCCTCCTCCAAACACGCGTGACGACTCGAACCCGACAACGACGTCCCGGCCGCGATACCCTTCCCCCCACCCGCCCCCGCCTCTTCCGGATGCAACGGATA
>Ga0181573_10001859_pt1 | contig 20182 bp, 17 predicted proteins | sample 101ome_25_FD_148643 | JGI IMG/M metagenome (GOLD analysis project Ga0181573, IMG submission 148643) | Coastal salt marsh microbial communities from the Groves Creek Marsh, Skidaway Island, Georgia - 101409BT metaG (spades assembly) | ecosystem: Environmental > Aquatic > Marine > Intertidal zone... | reverse complement strand
GAGGGGGGAGGGGAGGGAGTATACGGTGTATGTGGTGGAGATGGAGGCGGGGGTGGCGTCGGGGTGGGTGCCGAGTTTGAATGAAGAGCATACGGCGTGGAGGTGGGTGGGGCTGCGGGGGCTGTTGGAGGGTGCTGGTGCCTCTGGGGGGGTGAAGGGGAAGTTGCATCCGGTGGTGAAGATCGTGGTCCGGGAGTATGGTGGGTTCTTGAAGGAGAGTTTGCTGAGTGGGGGTGCGTCGTCGTAGTCGGGGGTCGCGGTGGTGGTGGTGGTGGTAGGTTTCCGTGGCATGAATGAATAATTGTACACTCGTGTATTGTATTGTATTGTATTGTAAAACGACAAATAATACCTTCTAGGCGACTTTATGCGTTTTGTGGTTTGCCGCCATCCTCGCGGTGCGCCTTTGGCGCACCACGGATCGGGCTTTGTAGGTTCGGAGGTAGGCGCCGGCGAGGGTTCGGAGGGCGTAGCCGAAGAGGACGGCGAAACCGATGAGGGCGAGCCATGTGGCGACGCACGCCCCGCCGAGGGCGAAGCCGACTTTGTCGATCTCGAAGACGTCTCGTTGGAGGGCCACGAAGCTCACAAACACCCTGAAGAACAGGGCGGCGGCGGCAAACGGCTCAATGCCGACGAGCTTGTGGACGGTGTGGGACTGGGTGCCGGAACCCCACTGCAGGCTCTCGCATAGGTCCTTGGTGAACTCCGCGTATACCCCCGGTCGAATGTCGTTGAACTTGCCCAAGACGGCGTGCTGTGTCGAATGGCGGCGGGGTTCGAACGGCGTGTGTGTGTGAGTTTGTGTGAGTTTGTGTGAGTTTGTGTGATGGCGTGGGAGGGTGAGAGAAATTCTCCGGACATACTAATAATGCGTACCTTGGTCACGTCGATGACAATCTCGGCGAACAGCACGTACAGGCACTGGACGACGAGGCGGGGGCTGGGCAGCGGCTGCCCGGACCCGACCGCCTCCTCCACCAGCACGAACAGCATGATGATGTACAGATGGAACCGCTCGACGATATCCTGGCAGGTCAGCGTGAAGATCTTCGTCGGGTCGTACCGCTTGAAGACCGTCCCCTTGATCTCGGTAAAGTTACTCGCGATCAGGAGCGCCAACAGCGAGTTCTTCTTGCTGTTCATCGCCACACCGTACACCAGCGACTGACACATGAGTGCGCCGGCGTGCGCGACCATGAGCAGCAGCGCCACCATGGCGTCCGCCACGACGTGGCCAACGTTTGTCGCCGACGGGTTTGTCGACATCGTGGTGCAGCTCGCCGCCAGCGCCTCGAGCACGTCCACCCCGAACGAGCAGCAGATCTTGTCGCCAAGCTCGAGGGCCGTATGCAGTACGGACAGCTTGAGAAACTCCTGCGTGAGCTCCTTGACCCAAAAGTAGATTGCCCCCGCGCGAATGTGCCACAGAAACAGGATCATGACCACGAAGATCCCCGCGATGATCAAATCGTAGACTTGATCCCCTCTGAGGAGCAACCGGTGGTGGTGGTCGCCGGCGGCGGGAGACCCCACAGGGGAACCTGGCGACCTCGACCTCGACGTCGACCGCCACCCCGCCCAGTGGAATGCCAACACGACCAGACTCCGCGCAACCCGCAGCGGCAACATCGTGAATATTCCTAGAAATGCATGCATGCAGATCGCATTCCCGAACCCAATCAGCCGCTCCAGCTGATACGGCACGTACCACAGCGCGTTGTACACCCGGTCCCGCTCCGTCTGGCCCCAGAAACTGTCCGCCGTGTGATACACCGGCGCAGGCACCAGCTCCCCCGCAAGATACCCGCTCAGCGACATCGTCGCCGTCGAGGTCGCCGCCGCCGCCGGCTTGAGGTGCTCGTCGGCTCCCACCTCTTTCTCTGGCTCCTCCGACCCTTTTGATTTTGCCGAACCCACGCTGTCCAAACTCGGCTCGTTGAACGTCTTCGACACCCTGATCTCCTTGAGATGCCGCGTGTTTGTCGCCTTGGCATTCAAATTGAGCCCCCGCGCACTGTCATACACGACCTCCCCGGCGTCACTTCTTCTCGGACTCCGCGCCGTCAAAAACCCAGGCTGAGACGTTTTCGTATCCCGAACATCCAATCCCTCTCCTTTGCTCGCACACCCGCGCCTCGCCGTGTCCACCCGCAACTCCCCGGGACCCCCCTGATAGCCGGCGGGCGCCGTCATCAGACTGCCGCCGTCTGCCGCCATGGCTATACCCAGCGCCGGTACAGTCGGCGGCGTCACCCGACTGCTCTTCTGCACACCGGCCGCATCATCGCCATCGTGCTTGTCGACGACACCGTCGAGCAGGCCGTGCGACGCGCCAGCGCCGGCGCCAGCGCATCCCCCGGCCGAACTCGCCCGGTCCTCAGACTCCCCGATGTCCCCGAGAGACGACGACCGGACCAACTTGGGTTTGGTGTTGGTCTCTTCCTCTTCTCCAAACTCTTCTCCAGGAACCCTGCCGGCTTCGGCGTTACGAATCCCCTCCCCCTGGCGCTCCGCGACCTTCTTCGACCGCGTGCGTCTCGCCATCGCTACCGGTTCATGCTCTCCTTGCCAATCTGTCTGCAGTCTGCACTCGCCGACGGCCCGGTATTGACGAACTCGCGGCCTTTTCGGTTTGCCAAGTTTTTGGCCTCACGCGGGTCACAGAAGAAATTTGCTCCAAACATGTCACCGTGTGCGAAGGCAGCGACGACGACTACTACAGCAACGCCAATGCGCCACCTGGCCGTGTCATCCCGGGGAACGGCCGCCGTGCCCGCCAGGCAGCGGCCGATGATGACGAAGATGAACCCTGCCAGCTTCGTGGCCCTCGGCGCGTCCGGTCGTCCCGCCGCCAACAAGACTGCGGTCGTCGCCAACGCCGCGTCGTTCGGCAGTCAGTCGGACGCGGTGTCGTTCCCGGAGAACACCCTGTCGTTGTCCGAGCTGAAGAGCCTTCTGGAAGACACGTTGTGGGGGACGCAGCGGGGGCTGTCGGCCAACTCGGACACGCGGGCCGAGATCTTGGATCTGGTGTCCCAGCTGGAGGCGAAGACACCGATTGTGTCGCCGAACCAGTCGGGTCTGAACCAGTTGGCCGGGACGTGGAAGCTGGTGTATACCAGTAATTCCGAGCTGTTGCCCGTGCTGGCGTTGGGGAAGCTGCCGCTGGTCGAGGTCGGGGAGATTACGCAGACGATTGATGCCGGGTCTGGGAAGGTTGAGAACGTCGTGCAGTTGTCGGTGCCGTTCTCGAAGACGTCTGTCGGGTCGACGGCGAATTTCGACGTTCGGTCGCCAAAGTTGCTGGAGATTGAGTTTACGGACGGCCGTATTTCCACGCCGGAGCTGATGAGCGACTTTGAGCTGCCGGACAGCATCGAGGTGGCGGGGCAGCAGGTGGATTTGTCGGGAGTCAAGGCATTGTTGAAGCCGTTGGATTCGCCGGTGCGGGGTCTGATTGAGCAGGCGGGGACGTTCTTGGCAGGGCAGCAGGACCTCGAGTTTAAGACGGATGCGCTATCGAATATGCTAGGTGGGCAGGACGGGAGGGGGAACTCGAAGAGGAAGGCGACCTGGCTGTTGAACACGTATTTGGATGAGGATCTGCGGATCGCCAGGGGGGACGGGGGGAGTCTGTTTGTGATGAAGAAGAACCCGGTGTTGGAGCTTCCGGAACGATTGGATATGACGATCGACGAGGTGGATATTGGTGGGGTGGACAAGGTGGGGCCGGCGGCCGTGCAGCCGGTGGACATTGCCGGGGAGACGACCGAGGTGAAGAACGAGCCCGAGCCCGAGCCGTTCTTCCCGAGCAATGTGAAGACGGAGCTGGACGAACTGTGCGAGGACGATCCGAGTGCGGACGAGTGCCGTGTGTACGAGGACTAGATACTATCAGCATTGATTTGATTGATTCTTTCCTATTTCGTAACCTGGGTGTATCGCTGCCGCCACGGCAACCTTTCTCGTTCCCTCTCTCGTCTCAACGCACCTCTCTCGCGAACATCGTCGGCTTCAATCCAAAACCGTTGCGGCTATAGATGTTCAGGAACGAAAACACGTCGGGTTTGAAAAGCGCCCGGCTATCCGCGAGCGACACCCCGGCGTCACGCAGTGCCCGCTGCAACGCGTCGATCACGCCATCAACCCGCTCCACGTCGCCATAGTCCTTCACGTACGCAAGCATTACGTGCTTCCCGTCTGACGGACTCGCCGTGCTGACCTTGACCTCGTCGCACGCGCCCTCGGCCAGGCCGCCACCGGCCACCATCGCCTGAACGACCGCAGTCCACGCGGCGTCCACCTCGCCGCTCCCGGGGAACAGCATCCACTTCCCCCCGAGCAGGTTGTACGTTTTCGCAATGTGATGCACGTCCGCGCTCGTGATCTTCCCCCGCTCCACCGCCCGCTCCCACGCATCCAGCGCCTCCCCGATCCGCCGCTCCGCGGCGGCATCAGTGTAATTATTCGACCCGTCTGGCCACGTCACGCAATGCAACCACGCCAAGTCCCGACAGAGCACCTTCGACGGCGGCAACGCCTCCAGAAACGCCGACGCCAAAGTACACACATCTTCGACACCGTCCGTCTCAACCTCGACCTCGTCAACCGCTGAAACGCGTGCACGGAACACCAGCGCCCGCTCGGGACCGGAGCGCACCTGCTCAAACGCGTGCGACCGGTGGAGGCACGGCACCGTCTCCATCAGCGCCAGCCACTTTCGCTTCGGATCGGCCCCCTTCACACGACGTATCCAGTTTGACCCCCGTTTGCTACTACCTGACGAAGACGTCACAGGCAGATCGGACCCCAGCTCGTTCTGAATCGATATTCTCGCTGCAAAGATGGCGCGACAGCACGCCTCGCAGAGATCGATATCGGGGCATACCGTGCACTTGTACCGGTTGCCCACGATCGGTTCCACCTCGCAGCCATCGCACGTCACGTCGACGTGATGAAACTCGCAGCGCGGGAGGTGCTTGCGAATGTCCCGAGCTGCCAGCAGCTCGTCGCTTGGTGGGGTGACCATGGCAATCAGACGACGACGACGAGTCGCTCGCAAGCTCGCTGGAAACAAGTCGTCGCGTGTTTCGGCCTGTCTCTCCGATCGTCCCGGCTGTCCCGGCGGTTCCGCCTCGATATGAACAGCCCACCGGGTTCAAATTTTGTTTTCAACTCGTGGTGGGGTTCACCGACCACAGACACATGTGTCTGTACAGACAGCGTCAGTCCATCCGTCCATCCGTCCATCCTTCAGTCCAGTCCATCCTTCAGTCCACGCCACGGGCACGCGGGATACGAATAACCACCTGAACAACACCTGGACACAGGCGCATGCAACGTGCATTCCCCTAGATTGGTTCAGGCTACACACGTCGTCCAGGAGAACACAATGGCGCGCAAATCGTCCCGACAGAAGATCGAAAAGCACAAGCAGTCGCTTGGAGACACGCTTGAAGACCCGGAGACGCACGGCGTGCGCACGCGGCCCCGCCAGAAGCGAGGGCGGAGGCGGGATGCGTACGACGAGGAGCACGTTGGGTCGGAGGACGAGGAGCACGTTGACGTTCCGCAGCTGCCTTCGGACCTGACGAGCAAGATTATGCGCGAGGCGCATCTGCAGCAGGAGGAGATCAAGAAGGATACGAAGGATGCGAGTCGGGCGGGGTACCAGGCGTCGTTGGCGGGGGCGATTCAGAACCTAACGTCGCGTGGGGTCGGTGGGGAGGGCGGGGAGAGCGACGACGAGCTGGGTGGGGGCGGCGGCGGGTGGTCTGATGAGGAGGGCGGTGGGTTCGAGGACGGTGGTTTTGATGGGCTGGAGGCGGAGTGGGCGGAGGAGGTGGACGCCGAGGACGAGGCGGTGCTGGCGGCGTTCCGGCGGGAGGGCGAGGGGGGGACGAGGACGTTGGCGGACATAATTTTGGAGAAGATTCGCGAGAAGGAGGCAGGTGACGGTGTGCGGTACGTTGGCGTGATTATTATCGAATTGGAGCGACGAGGGACGAGCGACGAGGGACGAGCAGCCCATGTGTACGGTACCATCACCGTCTGTTGGTGAATGCCGAAGTGGCGGGCTGCGAGAGCGACTGCGCGACGTTGGCGTCTCGCCGGGGCGCCCTTGAGGCGTTTCGGTTGTCAGTGTTGCGCTATATATATGTGTGTGTGTACTCACTCGGGTTGTTGTCGTGCAGGTTTGCGGGCGACGACGACGGGTTTGTGGCGCCCTCAGAGCTGAATCCAAAGGTGGTCGAGGTGTACCGCGGCGTCGGGGCCCTGATGTCGCGGTATACGTCTGGAAAGGTGCCCAAGGCGTTCAAGGTCATCCCGAACCTGAAGAACTGGGAGGAGATCCTGTACCTGACCGAGCCAGAGTTGTGGAGTCCGCACGCCGTCTACCAGGCCACCAAGATGTTCGTCTCGAACCTGAACTCGAGGATGGCGCAGCGGTTTCTCGCGCTTGTGCTGCTTCCGCATGTGCGGAACGACATCGAAGAGAACAAGCGGCTGCACTTTGCGCTGTTCCAGGCACTGAAGAAGGCGACGTTCAAGGCGGGGGCGTTCTACAAGGGCATCCTGCTGCCGCTGTGCTCGGCCGGCGACTGCACCTTGAGGGAGGCGGTGATCATTACGTCGGTCATCCGGCGGTCTTCGATCCCGGTGCTGCACTCGGCCGCTGCCGTGCTGCGGATCGCCGAGATGCCCTACTCGGGGGTCAACTCGTTCTTCATCCGGGTGCTGCTGGACAAGCGGTACTCGCTGCCGTACCGCGTCATCGATGCGTTAGTCGACCATTTTGTGTCGTTTACGCGGGAGGAACGGCAGCTGCCGGTGGTCTGGCACCAGGCACTGTTGTGCTTCGTCCAGCGGTACAAGAGCGAGATCCGGCGGGAGGACAAGGACACCATCCGGAACCTGTGCAAGGTGCAGAACCATTATTTGATCACGCCCGAGGTGTTTCGGGAGTTGGAAGCGTCCAGGTCGCGCGGGGAGAAGTCCATGGAGGTGGACACAGGCGTGGCGCAAAACCTGTTTGGCGGGCTCATCAAGGGGAAGGAGAACCCGCGGGACTGCGCCGAGCTGATCATGATGGACGACGACTGATCGACGACTGGTGACTGGTCATTGATCATTGATCATTGATCATTGGTCATGGTGGTGATTGTGGTCACAAGAGAATGGTAAGCGAGCGCTGCATCTATTTGTTCGCCAGGAACGAGTCGAGTCCAAACGGGTCCTGCTCGTCGCCTTGCTCCTTCTCGAACTCGACCGCCTTGCCGGACGACTTGTCCGCGCCGGAGAATCCCTTGGACGGCTTGAAGCGCGACGTGTCGACGTCCTGATCGGCCCCTTCTCTGTTGCCGGCGCGACCCCTGTATACATCGGAGCGGTCCGTGAAGAGCGGCTTGTCGTACAGGTTGTACGCCTCGTCCGCACCCATGCCCGCCTGCTGGCCTGTCTCTTGGTTGAACAACCGCTGGTCGTACATCGCTTCGCCGCCCGTGACCTTGGCCATCCCAAGCGCGATCTTCTCAGAGATATCCCTGTCCTTGTCGCGCGTCAGCTTGGAACGCTTGTAGCCATGCGCGTTCCGGGCCTCGAGCCTGCGCTCGCGCTCGCGCTCCTTGCGCCGCTCTTCGCGAATCTCGTCTCGCCGACGTTCCCCATGGTCGTCGCGTCGATCCCGGTCATCACGGCGATCCCAGTCGTCACGGCGATCCCGGTCGTCACGACGCTCGTCACGGTCGCTGTCCGACGACGAGGCCCTTCGTTGGTCCCCACGCCGATCCCCACCCTCGCCACCAAGATGATCCTCGTCACGCCCGCGCACCACCGCCATGCCCTCATCACGGTCCCCGCCCCGACGATCATCCCCGCGACTCCGCTCCGCACCGCCCTCATCCCGCCTCGGAATCCCGCGCCGCTCCATCCGCGCGTTCATCGCCAGCTCCCTCAGCTCCGCCTCCTTCCGCTCCTTCTCCCTCGTCAGCAACTCCCGCTGCATCTTGGCCCGCGTCTCCACTGCACTCCTCGCCTTGTTCTCTGCGATATACAACGCCTCCGAGAACTTCGCAAACCCGTCGTTAATCTGTACCTCCTGCAATCCCCGTCCGTCTGCCGCCAGCCTCTTATCCAGTGGGATCGTATGCCCCGCGTTGTTCTTCCAATTACTCACGCACGGCGGTATCTTCCAGTCCTTCAGCTCCTCCGCACTCGCCTTCCTCGGCGGACTATGCATCACCGGCGCCGGCGGCGATCCAGCCCCTCGCGGCACCTTGATATGCTTGAACTTTGGCGGCTCCAGCGGATCCACCGGCATGTCCTGCATCTTAATAATCCGGCCCGCCGCCGCCGCCCCAGCCGCACTCCCAGTGTACTTGATATACTGCGCCTCTCCGGGAACCTGCGGCACATGCTTCGGGTTCATCACCGCCTGCTTCTTATCCACCTTACCCTGCAACGCCAGCATCGTCTCCCTCGCCACCTCGTCCTCCTCCTCCTCTGCTGGACGCTCAAAATCGTCATTCAGACGCTCCAACTTGGGCACAATCGCCCGATGCCCCGTCACAGCATCCTGCCATTTGGCAGCACCCCCTCCCCCTCCCCCTCTCCTCCCTCCCCCGAGCACCGCGTCGTAGTTCAAGTCCCCGTCTGCATTCACCGTCAGCGCCAGCGTCCCCGCGCTGTCCGACGCCCGCGCACCCGGCTTGCCCATATTCAGCGGATACTGCGCCACATGAATCTCCGGATACGCACCGCCGTCGGCAAAGTCGGCCTGCCGCCGGGGCACAAACTTGCGTGCCTTGCGCTGCGGGTAGGGAGGAATCAGGCTCGAAGGCACAGGCGATGCCTTTTTCGCGGCCGTCCCTGCCGCCACGTCCCCGATAGCGACTCCCTCGTCCCCCTCGTCGTCACCGTACCGACCACCGACGCCGTCGTGCTTCGGCGCCGGCAGCGAAGACAGCAACGAAGGCTTCATTGTCGTGTGGATGCAGGAACCAGAGAGTTCGCTCGTCCGCACTGCTCGGGCTCGTAGACACGAGCGTGCCCCTCCTCGGTATTCTGTACTCTGTACTCTGTACAGCCAGACACGGGCGTCGTACGGACTGCGCGGAACGTCCCAAACGTTTTCGTTTTAGCGAACCCGCGCTCGGGCTCCGAACGTCTCTCAAAGTCAATACCTGAAAGTCCGTTTCACGATCGGTAGATACGCAACTCACCACAATGATGACGACCACCCATCGCCCATCGCCGGCGGGGGCCCGCACAACCCGCCATTCGAGGTTTTCTCCGACTCGAATGGCTGCTTCGCTTCGATTGCGCTCCCGTGCCACGCCGTCTCTCGCGCCCGCTCCCGGCATATTCTCCGGAGCGTGCCGATTGACGCGTGCGAGCTCAAAGCCGACGACGACCGCGATCAAGACGGCCGTCGCGAACAACGAAGCGGAAGTCGGCAACCAAGTCTCCGAGTCGTCGTCCCTCGACCTGACTGTGGAGCTCGCTGCGGCGGTCAAGGCGGTTCGCCTGGCGTCGCATCTCTGTGACAATGTTCAGTGGCAGCTTCGGAACGACGAGAAGGTGGAGAAGGAGGACGGGAGTCCGGTGACCGTGGCGGACTATGGTGCGCAGGTGCTGGTGTCGTGGTCGCTGCAGCGGTCCCTTCCTGGTCAGACGTTTAATATGGTCGGGGAGGAGGACTCGGCTGATCTGCGGACGGAGGAGGGAGGGCCGGTGCTGCGGCGTATCACGGACCTGGTGAACCATACGTTGTCAGAGTGCGAGAAGGAGGCCACGCTGTTGACGCCGGAGGACGTTCTGGAGCTGGTCGACGCGGGTCGGTCGGACGGGGGAAAGACTGGTCGTCATTGGGTGCTGGATCCGATCGACGGGACGCGCGGGTTTATCACCATGCGCCAGTACGCGGTGTGCCTGGGTATGCTGGTGGACGGGGAGATTGGGCTGGGGGTGCTGGGGTGCCCCAACCTGCCGCAGTGGAGCGTGAGTGACGTGGACTGCAACGAGGGCGGCTGTGATCCGTATGACGAGCGCGGAATCGGGTGCTGCTTTGCGGCGCACGTGGGGCGCGGGACGTACGCTGGGCCGCTGTTTGTCGCCGATAAGGACGAGATGCCGGGGATCAAAGTGCACGTGAACGATCTGTTGAGTCCGGAGGAGGTGCGGTTCATGGAGAGCGTGGAGGCCAAGCACAGTAACCACGTGCTGAGTGCGGCGGTGGCAATGGAGATTGGCCTGGAGCTTCCGAGTCTGCGGATCGACAGTCAGGCCAAGTACGGGGTGCTTTCGAGGGGAGATTCGAGTATTTTTATGCGATACCCGCCGGATAGCTACAGGGAAAAGATCTGGGATCATGTCGCGGGGGTGATGGTGCTGCAGGAGGCTGGCGGCGTAGTGTCGGACGCCGCGGGAAATAAGCTGGACTTTTCGCAGGGGAGACACCTGCCGTACTTGAACGGCGGGCTGATTGCTGCGACGCCGAGCATGCACCGGTTGATCATCGCCGCGCTGGCAAAGATCAAGGAGGACAAGACGATTGTTTACGGCGAGGGGCCGACATACAGTACATAGAGAGAGATCGAAAATCAACCCATTGATACGAATGACATTAATACATACATTCATACAACCTAGTAGTCGAAGAAGACAAACTTGAGGGCCAGCCCGAGGCCGGCGTGGAGCGCGGCCGCCACCGCCAGCACCACACCGCCGGCCCCCTTGCCCCCCTCCATCTCGCTCCCACCCATGTTCAAACACACCCGCACGTTCTGCAACAGGAACGCCCCCGACACAGCCGTCGCCGTCATCACCAGCACCCACCTCGCCGTGTCACTCGGCACCACACACGCCACACTCACCGGCACAAACACCGCAAGGGCGTACCCGTACACGCACCACACCGTCGCCAACGACGCCGACGCTGACGCCGACGCTGACGCCGACGCTGACGCCGTCGACGCCTTCAAGTACTTCATCGCAGCCCACATGCCCACCCCCACCACGCCGATATACCCATAGAACAACGCCATGCTCCCGCCCACCTTGTCCACATCGTAATACCAATACGCCGACGCCGACGAGTCGTCCCCCGACTTTTTCGCCTGATGCGCGATATATCCCGCCGTATTCGCCGCCGCAGCAGACACAAAGACCAGCGTCGACGCGATCCAAAAGGGACCGTAGAGATCCGGCGAACCGTTCAGCCCGTTGACAAAGTCACCCCCCCGCCAGAAGGCCAACGCGCTGCCTATCCGCAGGGCCACGTCGCTGGTATCCACGTCGAAAAAACCCCGATAGCGTTTAATGCTCAGCCGCGAATGCACACTGTGGTCCTCCCGCTCCCGTGTCCCCTCCTGTGTCCCCGCCTGCGCGACGCTCGTCAGGACGACCGCGTTGTTCCGTCTCGTCTCATGGCCGCTCGCGGGCGAGGCGTCGCCGAGGTCTCCCACCGTGAACGGAAGGAGCTCGTCGTCCGCGACAGGCGCATCGCCCTGACCAACAAACTCCCCAAAGACCGGGGTCTGGGAATCGGACGAACGATCTGCGGTCGCGACGCCGTCTGTTGCGCTCCCCGACCCGCCCGGCCTCCTCGTACCCGCGCTCCCCGCGCCCCAGTTCTCCTGGCCACGGCTCGCGTCCAACAGTGCTCTGAGCGACTCGGTCCCGTCCATATTTTGTGAAGTGAAGGACGCGACCGATTCGCGGGTTCGTCACTTCGATCGTAATTGAGTACGTACACGTACTTTTAAAGGACGCAGAGTACCAGTGCATTCGTAGTACCAGGAGTAGTACCATGGGAGTCAACGTCAGGAAACTGCAGCCGTTGGCGAAGAAATTGCTCGGCAAATCGCCGGGCGTGGGGGATTCCCTCTCGGCGGATTCCCTCTTCCGCACGTGCCTCGCCGGGCTTTCCACGTCTGCCATCACGTCATCTTCGGTGTTGGCGAAGTCGTCTCCCCGCCATCCGTCGGACGCGTACGATACGTCGCTGTTTTCTGGGATTTTCGGCGACGGGGGCTCGGCGCGCGTGACGACGCCCCTGTCCGAGCCGCTGGCGGGGGTGGAGGTGGCTGCGCACGAGCCGCAGACGCAGGCGGTGTCGACGAATATGACGACGATGTCGAACGGGGTGAAGGTGGCGAGCGAGAACACGCCGGGGGCGACGGCGACGCTGGGGCTGTACGTCAATGCGGGGAGTATGTACGAGCACGGGGGGTGTATGGGGGTGAGCCACCTGTTGGAGTATATGGCGTGGAAGGGGACGACGAATCGGAGTTCGTTGAGGGTGGTGCGGGAGATTGAGGCGATCGGGGGGAATGTGATGGCGAGTGCGAGCAGGGAGCAGATGGCGTACTCGATCGACACGACGCGTGCGACGGTGCCCGAGGCGCTGGAGATTCTGGCGGATTGTGTGGTGAACCAGAAGTTTGAACTGTGGGAGGTGAAGGAGGCGCTGGAGAGGATGAAGGAGGATGTCAAGGGGCTGGAGGATAACCCGCAGACGACGCTGCTCGAGGCGGTGCACAGCGCGGCGTACGCGGGGGGTCTGGGCCAGCCGTTGATCGCGCCGAAGAGCGTGGTGGCGAGTCTGACACCCGAGTTGGCCAGGGAGTTTGTGAACGAGCTGTATACCGGCGCGAGGATGTGTCTGTCTGGGGCGGGCGTGGAGCACGGGGAGCTGGTCAGGCTGGCCGAGCCGTTGCTGGGCGGGCTGCCGGCGGGAATGGTCGGGGAGCCGCCGAGTGAGTATATCGGCGGAGACTGGAGGCAGTTCAGCGCGGCGCCGTTGACGCACGGTGTGTTGGCGTTTGAGCACGCGGGCGGCTGGAACGACGTCAAGGGGTCTGTCGTGGCGACGGTGCTGCAGTATCTCCTCGGCGGGGGCGGGTCGTTCTCGGCCGGGGGTCCGGGCAAGGGCATGCACTCGAGACTGTACACGCGCGTGCTCAACCAGTACCACTGGATGCATAACTGTACGGCGGTGACCTCCATCTACAACAACACGGGGCTGGTGGGTATCTTTGCGTCGGCAGAGAGCTCCCACGCGGAGGACATGGTCGCGGTGATGTGCAAGGAGATCGAGGCGGTGGCGCAGGACCTGACCGAGACGGAGTTGGAGAGGGCGAAGAGCGCCGCGGCCAGCAGCGTGCTGATGAACTTGGAGAGCAGGGCCGTGGTCAGCGAGGACATCGGCCGGCAGGTGCTGACCTACGGGCACAGGAAGCCCATCTCCGAGTTCATCTCGGAGATTTCCAAGGTGAGCGTGGCGGACGTGAAGAAAGCGGTCGGCGAGATGATGAAGAAGCCGCCGACCATGGCGACGATCGGCGATGTCGCCAGCGTGCCCAGGTACGACCTGGTGTGCAAGAGGTTCGGATAGACTCGAGTTTAAAAGACCGACTAGTAGTAGTTCACGTGTAGTTCACCCGCTCCTCGGGGAGCACGCACCTCGAGTGCCTGATGATCGCCCTGCCCACGCTATTGATCCACTCCTCCTTTTCCCGCTCGCTCTCGGCAACGAAGAACATGCACGTCTCGCCGGTGGATATCTCAAACGCGTACGGCTTGTGCACCGCCTCCTCGGCGCCCTTGATTGACAGGCACTGGTCTATTCTCACCACCCCGCGCGGCAAAACATCCTTCGTCACGTAGTCCCCCAGGAACCAAAACAGGTGCCCGTCTTTGAGGACAAAGTACCGGCGACGCCAGGAGGACAGGAACTCGCCCTGCTTCATCAGCCAACCGGACCGCTCGGGGGACTCCCAGTACTTGACGTCCGTCCCGATGCTTCGAAACGTCTCCTCCCTGCCCAGGAGCTTGTTCCAGTATCTCGACCTGGAGGGGCGGGGCGAGGGGGCGTGAGGGAGCGAGGAGGGATGGGCTTGTGCGTCAATAACGCGTCAATAACGGGTCAATAACGAACCAGTCGACGTTCATATCGGTTTGCCGCGTTTCTGGACTGGGTTATGATAAGAGTATGACTGATAATCGTCAGCTCGAGTCGAGGGAGTTGTCGAACACAGGAGGGTGAAAATGTTCTTCGCTGCGTTGCACCATCAGTCATCATGATGACTGGTCAGTCAAAGTCGTCGTCGCCGTCCTCGTCCAGCTCATCGTCCCCATCGAACTCTTCGTCCTCGCTATCGATCTCGTCCCCGCCGTCCAGGAAGTCGTCCAAGTCGTCCGAGTCGTCCTCGATGCTCACGTCGAACGCCTCGTCCTCGTCCTCCCTGCCCACCCCCACGCCGGCCTCCTCTCCCGCACCCGATCCCGATCCCGAAACGTTCACCAACCCTTCGCCCAACTCGCGCTCCAGCACGCTCATCGATGGAACCCCGGACAGCTTACTCCTGACCACCGACTCGGCATCCGGTAGGCTCTCCACCGTGTCAATCACCAGCCCGCTCTCCCGGATGCGCAGCTCCAACAGTTCCTCGGGAGTCCCGGGGGGCGCCAGTCTCGTCACCAGCGGGAACGAGATGGAATGCGTGGCGGCATCCAACAGCGCGACCCGCTCAAAGTCCATCGACCCGTCCTCGGCATCTGCAATCAAGTACGTCTTCAGCACCCATCGCACCGCGGGTCTGTCCTCAAATTCGTTTCCGGGAAACTCTGCCGCCCACTCGATTTCTTGAAAGGACGTCGGCGACGAGAAAGAGTCTGGCGCCGCGGGCGTCAGTTGTTTCGAGTTCCCCGTCACCTCGTCCGTCACAAACGCGTCGGCGATGAGCAGCTTTTGGTCGGGCGTCTCCTTGATCATGAACGAACAGCCGTCCATCGGGAAGACGCGATAGCCCTGGAGGCCCGGGGTGGACGCGAGCGGCGAGGAAGACGAGGAGGAAGACGAGGAGGATGACGAGGCTGTGGTTTCATTCCGTCGCCGGTGCTGTTGTGCTCGTCGGGTCGGAGGACCAATGCGCCGCCTCGCAGCGTCTATTCCGTGTGCGCCTGTCCGTATCCGCTGAATCGTCGTCACGTGCGTCTGCCGAGCGGGCAGGCTCGCTGTGTTGTGTGTGCGTTGCATGAACTCGACGAAATGCTCCCGTCTCCTCCGTATGGGTCGACGAATCGGGCGTGCGCGCTTGGATGTGGACTTTGTATGATACCGGCGTGTATGTGGTGGATCCGGCCGGGTATCGGTGCAAGCAATGTCTGCTTTTCGTTTCGTAGCAGCGGCCCGTCGCCCGACGGGCCACAAATTTCCGATAAGTGCTCTCGACGCAGATTCCGGTCGACATTCAAGCGATCCCAGCGAACGAGCCTTCTTCGTCACCATCAGAACCACCATGAACTCCTTCGCGGTCCAGATGAATGCCCTGCGGGCGTGCTCGCCGGCCCAGTCCCGCCTTCAGCAACAGCAGCGGAGCACTCGGAGCACTGCCGCTCGTCGCGTCGTGAAGACCGCTGCGTTCGCGTCGTTCGACACGGAGGTCGCGAAGAAGACGGTCGTCGCCGCGTCCCTGTCGCTGGCGCTCTCGGTCGCCGCCTTTGTCCCGCAGGCGTCGGCGGAACTGAACCAGTACGAGGCGGAGATCGGAGGAGAGTTCGGAAACGGGACGGCGCAGCAGTACGGCGAGGCGGAGATTCCGGGCAAGGACTTTTCCAAGCAGGACTTGCGTCGGTCGAACTTCACGGCGGCCGACTGCCGCGATTGCAACTTCAAGGACGCCAAGCTGACGGGGGCGTACTTCATCAAGTCGGTGGTGGCGAGGGCAAACTTTGAGAATGCGGATCTGTCGGATACGTTGATGGATCGGGCGGTGATTGTGGACGCAAACCTTCGTAACGCGGTGCTCCAGCGGGCCGTGTTCACGCGCAGTGACTTCAGCCGGTCGGACATTTACGGCGCGGACTTTACCAATGCGCTCGTCGACAAGACGCAGCAGATGCAGATGTGCAAGATTGCGGACGGTGTGAACACGGTGACGGGCGTGTCGACGAGGAAGAGTCTGAACTGCAGTTCGAGGCGGCAGTTTATGGCGTCCACGCCGAGCAACCCCGAGGGGCCGCAGGTCTCGGCCGAGGAGAAGGCCGCGTTCACGAAGAGCATGCCCAGCTACCGCGAGTGACGATGAGGAGGGACGATGGTGGTGATGATCATGGAATTATGTTTGCATTTTGTTTTTCAACTCTATCCAGCGCGAGAAATACTCTGTGGCGCGAAGCTGGGCGCTGGCGAGGAGGGCTCCCGTGTAGTTGGTGGCGCGGTGGGCCGGCAGGTCGGCGCGGATGGCGTCGATGCGGGCGTGGATGCGGTCCAGGTTCCGTTGGCGGTCGTAAAGGGTATGCAGGAGGTGTGCGGTCGCGTCGTGGGCGAGCTGCCAGGCGCGCCGATCGGTGTAGAGCCTGACGGCGTCGTCGACGAGCTCTTGTGCCTTGGTCGAGTTGCCGTAGCCGCCCCAGCACGTGCCGGCGTCTCCCGGGAGGGCCATGCCTTCCGATCCAATGACGCTCGTGACGACTGGCGTCCCGTGCTCCCAGGCATCGACGACCTTCCCCTTGAGGCCTGGCGAGCGAAGCGCGTAGCGCGTGGCGCGTGTGAGGTGGTGAGAGAGTCAGGGAGAGCGCACGGCGAGGGCACGGCCGAGGTCAGTACACACCAGCACCGAACCGGAGGGGCGCAAAAAGCAGCCGATAATCCTCCATAAGGTCAAGGTCGGGCGCCCAGCCGCAGAGGTTCACCCCAGCGGGTTTGCCGATCTTTGACACGAGAGCTTGGTCGTTGCCGTACGCTCCGTATACGTCCAACCGAACGTTGTCCTCCCCTGCTTCGCGGAGCTGCGCCCGGACGGCGGGCCACAGGTCGGTGCACGCCCAGATGACACTGTCCTTGTTGGGCGGATGCAAAAAGTTGCCGATCATCATCAGGTTCTTCCGCGTGTCGAATCCATGTCCCTCCTGTCGTCGGCTCTGTCGTCGGCCGTCGCTGAAGAAGCCGGCCTCGGCCAGCCGCGTGCCCGGGACTGCAAACTCCCGGGTGAGCATGTCCAGCTCGACCGGCGAGCAGACGAGCGTCAAATCACTTCGATGGATCGCCGCGAGCTCCCGAAGGCACGGCTCGTACGTTGCCGGCGGGACGGCCGACAGGACTCGGCCAAGGTCGAGTTCGAGTTCGAGGTCGAGCCCGCCGTTCGACAACTGCTCTTTCACGACGAGTTCCCGCCAGGTGCGCAGCGCGTGCACGTCCTGCATGTCGAGTATCCGCATGGCGTCGGGCTTATGCTTCTCTACCATCCAGGAGAACATCTCCTCGACGTAAAAGCGGTCAAAGACGACGACGTCGGGCCGCACCTCGTCCAGCGTCTCGACGAACGCCGCTTCCTGGTTGGGTCGGACAACGTGCGGCCTGGCACCCAGCCGCTCGAGCGCTTCGACGTGCGGCTTGGAGCGTTCGTCGACGGCAGATGTGGCGGCGAAATCCACGGTGGCATCGCGTCGAAGGAGGCTGGACACGAGGTCGTGCGTGCGCACGCCCGCGGCGGAGCTCGAGCGTTCCTGGAGAGCGCGAGTGAGTTAGGGGATAGGGGATAGGGGATAGGGGAGGGAGGGAATGCGACGACGGCGACTTACCGGCCAAACCGTGCTCAAGATGAGCACCCTCGCCTGAGTGATCGCCCGCATGGGCTATAAGAGAAGGGTTTCTGAGCAAAATGGATTTTTAGATCAACACTTGAAGAGAAAGGGTGTCGAGAGCTACACGTTCAGCGGGGCTTCCGACGGTGGGCTGCGTACGAGTCGATGCGCTCGGCAAGTTCGTGAACGTGCTCCTCAACAAGGGTGTCGGCCGGTAGGGAAAGCGTGTGCTCGAGCTTGGCGCAGCAGCGAAAGCCGCCGCCGGTCCTCCTCGAACTTCTCGCGCAGGTCGATGAGCTCGCTCCGACGTTTCTCTCGCGTGTTTGACCTGTAGAAGTCAGTCCCCTGGCCCTCGGACCGCTTCGCCACCTTCTGCTGGGACCGGCTGGCAATGTCCCGGGCGGCCGCCGGCGCCACGGCCCCGACCGTGATCCCGTCCGCCTCGTTCGCGTTCTTTTTCCGCCCCTTGAACCGCCGAACGACCGTCCACCCATCCTCCTCCAGCGCTTGCATGGCCTCCTCCTTCTGTCTCGCCTCCCGCTCCTCGTACGCGTCGATCCACTCGTCCAGCTGCTTCTGCAGCGTGGCGTTTGTGTTCTGGTTGTACTGAGCCTTGTGCTGGGCTACCCACCCCTTGAGCCCGAACGGTTCGGACCGTTCCATGCGATGGAGCACCGGCGGTTTTTTCCGCTTCTTGGTCAGGTTGTTGAACAGCCTTCGGACGGCGTCGGGCGACTGGAAGCGGACGAGCGCCGACGTCCGCGAGCCGTGCATCGCCACCTGCTCGACCGGTCCGATGGCGTCGACTAGAAAATTGACAAACTCTTCTTCAGTAATGCCGGACGGGATGGCCGCGATAAAGACGCGGGACGCGTCGACGGCGACCTCGTCGGCGTCCGCCTCGACTCGGTGCAACCTGCACATCAGGAATCGCTCCGGCGCGGCCCTGCTGAACAGGTGGTACGGCAGCGCTGTCCAGCTCGAGCTTGAGCTTGCCTGCTCTGAATGTTTCCGTTTCTTTGGCATGAGAGGGCGCGCTGGAATAGACACGAGTTTCGTTTTCGAATGCATGCCGGCACAGAAAAACGCGAGACTGGCACTTTTTTCCACCCACACGAATTTCGGTCATCTCGTACGCGCCGCGATGCGCCTATTAGTGATGCGTACCACAGTGCATTGGCTGCGGGCGCGCGTGGCTCGCTCTCCCTTGCCCTCGCAGCTCGCCGGGCGCGTTGCATGTGCACACCGTCGCCGGAGACCACCGCCCTCCCTTCACGCACCTGCCGCCTCGACGACGCGGCGAGTCCATGCCCGCGCGAGCATTCAAGGAGGCGTGGGACTTGGAGAAGCCACTGACGAAGACACGGAGGAGGAACCCGAGGTTCTCGCCCCCGACCTGGACGAGAACGTGTACATCGAGATTGGCATCGTGGGCCCCCCGCACGGCGTCAAGGGGGAATTCAAGGTACAGTCCTTGACCGATTGGCCGGAGGAACGTCTGGGACAGAAGGGAACGCGGTACCTGCGGCCTCCAGAGACCACGTTCCACATGGCGAGGCTGCAGGCCAGGACGCCCGGGTCAGCATTGGGGCCATCTGTACAGGCGACGAACCGAGTCACGAAGGTGATGTTGATGCGGGGACAGGCTTCCATTTACAAGGGTCGGGAAGTGTATATTTGCAAGATCAAGGGCATCAACACGCCCGAAGAGGCGAGGGCGATCCACGGGCATACGCTGCTGGTGCATGAGTCTGCGCGGGACGATCTGGACGACGATGACGAGTTCTACGTGCAAGAGCTTGTCGGGCTTCGGGTAGAGCTGCTGGCCAGCGGCGAGGAAGTGGGCGTCGTTGAAGATATAATGGACGGGACGGGGACGCACGACGTGCTGCAGATTGTCAACGGTGCAGGACAGCGGATACTCCTTCCGTTCGTCAAGGAATTGGTTCCGGAGGTGGACGTCCGCGGCGCGGGGGTGATTCGCATCGAGCCTCCGGAGGGGCTGCTCGAGGTGTACACGAGGGAGGTGAAGAAGAAGACGGACAAGCGTCGGCGGCCGAGGAAGCAGCTCTGAAGAGAGAATCGAGATATCTCATGAGATACTGCTTTTTTCTTCATTTTTCAATCAACCCAGCAAGCTATGATGCCACGCAACAATTCCAGGAGGTCTGTTGGACTCTACGCGATCATCGCGGGATCCCTCCTGTCCACGGCCACTGCCGCTGGCCAAGTTGACCAGATTGGGACAAAATACGAAGCCCTTCACACCGGGCTGGCGCAGCTATTTCCCGAGCCCTGGCGCACCCTCTGCCTCAAGGACACGGACTTTACCAGTCCTGGCGCGTTCGCGATCACGTCGGCGTGTAAGGCCTCCAACGAAAATGAGTTGAGTGACTGCACGCCCGAGTGCGTGAAGTGGTTCGAGGACTTTGGACCCGAGTGCAAGTTGCTCGAGGACGCCGCCAAGTTGCAGGTCGTGAGGGCTGTTAACAAGGGGAAGCCCACGTCTGACGAGACCAAGGCCCTCATGGCGTGGTACGTCTTGAGCTCGACCGTTGTGTGTCCGCACGCCCCAACACTCTCACTCTCG
>Ga0181573_10001856_pt1 | contig 20223 bp, 10 predicted proteins | sample 101ome_25_FD_148643 | JGI IMG/M metagenome (GOLD analysis project Ga0181573, IMG submission 148643) | Coastal salt marsh microbial communities from the Groves Creek Marsh, Skidaway Island, Georgia - 101409BT metaG (spades assembly) | ecosystem: Environmental > Aquatic > Marine > Intertidal zone... | reverse complement strand
CGAGCATGGCGACGAGCGGTTCCGCGAACGCTCGCCGCTCGCTTCTGGGTGAGCCCGTGAACGGGGCGGCGTCGACCAAACACTTCGCTGAGCGTGTCGCTTTACTCAGTGGCGGCTGCGACGGTAGTCCCGGCGTGACGATCGGGACGTCCGGGGAGCGCGGACGAGGCGTTTTCGCGACGAGGAACTTCGCAGCCGGCGAGCGCGTGCTTTCGGAGGCGCCCTTGGTGGGGGCGCAGCACGAAACGAACAAGCGCCACGCGCGGACGTGCGCGTGTTGCTTTCGTTTCGTTGGTTCGGTTGAGAGAGAGATTGGACGACGATTGTTGGATAAGCTTGACGACGACGGTGAAGTGGCTACGTCCAGCGGTTCGCTCCCGGGAGGTTTAACGATTGGAGACGTGGTCAAGTTGGCGTGTGGTGAAGCAAAACTTCCAGGAAGCGAAAACTTTGCTGGACCAGACCCGGTGGCGTGCGTGGGTCAATGCTCGGCGCATGTGTATTGCTCTGAACGTTGCAGAGACGACGATTGGAACTCGCACGAACGAATGTTGTGCCTGGGTGAGGGAGGCACTGCACGCAACAAACAAGCGCTCGAGGAATTCTACGCGCACGCGAGCGAGACGAATGACATTTTCATCGTCGCCGCAAAGGTCGTCGCAAACATGTGCGTCCGAGCAATGGAAGCAAAACGAACGCACGACGCGACGCAGAGTTCAGGCAAGTCTGTCGTCGACGAAGACGAAGAGAGAGTGATGCAAAAGGTGTACGATTATGCGCGGCTACCGTACGCGGTGGTGCACAACGCGCCGTGGTGGGAGTGCGTCGCGACGCCAGATGATTGCGAAGACGACGAAGTCGCAGAGACAGATTTTCGAAACACACTGTACGCGCTGGCAAACGATTCCCTTGATCTTCTTCGTCATGCTTGGAACGACGTCGCAGAGACATATCCCAGAATTTTCGAAATCGAAACCTACGGCAGGATCATCGGCGCCTTCGAGCTGAACAATCTCGAGCTGGTAGTTGAGAGCCCGACAGAGAATTATTTTCTCGCTGTCGACGCCATGCCACACGGGGATGAGAAGAACGCCGTGACGCGGCTCACGCAACCTTTGCTCGACGCGCTCGACGTAGATTACGACGTCCCGTGCATCGGCACTGCGCTGTTTTCGATACAGTCCGGGTTCAACCACGACTGCGATCCGAATGCCGCCCCTCTGAAGGACGAAAGTGACAAGACGGGCGCGTGCGTCATAGTCGCTAGGAGGCCTATTGCGGCGGGAGAAGAAATCACCATTTCATATTTAGCAGATAGTAGCAATCAGACGCGAGATGCGCGACAAGACGCGCTCGCTGATTATGGTTTCACATGTCGTTGCGAGCGCTGCGAGCGCGAATTCCTTGAATCAAGACGGCGAAAGTGAGACGAAGATTACATAGCGCGCTCTCTCACCGCGCAGGGAAGAAGGGGAAGAGGCCATGGTGGAAAGTCTGATTGCATCGACGAGTGTAACGCGAATCACAAACGAAAAAATATATCATAAGTCTTTTCCTTTTCCTTTTCCTTTTCCTTCACTTCACTTCCTCCGTAAGCCCCTGACTTTCCCTCGTTGCGGCGCCTCTGTCTCTTCTACTTTACTTTACATTCAATTCGTCACGCCTGAGCGTCGTTTTCGAGACGTGACACGTACTTTTGAAGTCGGTCGAGCTCCGCCATGGCTGTGTCGCGCTCCTCCCTGAGCTCATCCATTTCGTCGATCCATTTCGGGTCTTCGAGGACGGATTTCAGTTGTTTGTTTTCTTGTAAGATCGGCGCCGTGACTTCAGCAATGTCGGCGTCAAACATTGAATCCTCCTTTCTCAACACGCATTCCGCAACTCGCGCGGATTCCGCCGCGGCGGCAATTTGTGCGCGCTGCTTGTTCAGTTCAACTTTTTCCCTCTCTCGCGCGAGCTGTTCTTCGAGGGATTTTACATCTTTTTGCGCAGCTTCGAGATCTTCCTCCGCTCGCGAACATCTCTCCATGTAGAGGTGGCTCTCCTCGCGTGTTTGCTGAAGCTTTGCCCTAGTCTCGCGAAGTTCGTCTTGCAACGATGAGAGACGACGCGCTTCCGCCGTCAGTTGCTTCAAGTCGCCGAGAGATAACGTCTCCACCGCGACGCTCGGTAGCATCACCACATCCCGCGTCGCGGCGAGCTCGTCGAGCGCGCGCTTGAGCTCGCCCTCAGGTTTCGGCGGAATCCACGCCCCTCCCGCTCGCGTGCGAGACGTGAGAAACGACAAATCTTCAGAGAGGGACGCCACGGCGCGCTTGACGTCGACAATCATCGCGTGATGATCCGTTGAGGAAGACGTGGGAACGACAGCCATCGGTGACACGGACATTTGGTTGTACATCCACCACGGTGGCGGCGGCGAGCCAGCGTACGCGTGCGGCGTCGCGTCGCATCGCACGTTTTCCTTCTCAACGTGCATGGCTACGGGTGAATCATGGATCGACGCCGACGACGCTCGCGGTGTTTCAGCAGACTCTTCCCTCGGTGAATTTTCCTTAACACCGCCGCCGCCTTGCTCGACCTTCGCGCTCGACGACTTTTCTCTGCGGCCGCCCTTTTTCATTCGCGTCACAGTTACGTCGTAGAGCTCGAACTCAGTAGTCGAGTTCGGCACCAAGATGAGCCTGCGACTGTCCTTGCCGCATCCTAAAATTGCGTGAATTACTTGCTCTGGTAGTACAGTTTCCGGCGAGTCGACTTCGAGTTTCATCTTGACGCCAGTGACCTTTCGAGACGAATTTTCGAAGAGTTGGTACGACAGATAGTCGATGCCGGACGACTCGTCGTCCTCTTCGTCGCGCGTCTTGTTCGTTTCCACGCTATTCCCCTGAACTCCACCGCGCACGACTTCGTAGTTGAGCTGAGCGCTATCGCCGAGCTCCAATTCAACTGTGACGTCGACCGAAGACGCCAATTCCAGCGTCGTCGGCTCGCTGTCAAAACCAATCTCACCCCTGCACTTGGCCACGTGCTGTGCGATGAGTATCTGCGCGCCGAGCGCGAGCCAATCGCTCTCGTTTTGCATGAGCGCGCTCCAAAGCACCGCGCCCCCGTGATGCACCGTGACAAAGTTGTCGCTTTGCATCTCGATGGATAGACGTTCGTCAATCTTCCTTCGCACCAGCGGTCGCTTGCGTGGATCGTACACGAGCAAGTCGCGATGTGTAGCGCCCTCGCAATCCAAAATCGCGAGACCTGCGGCGCCGACGGGGATGTACTCGCCGTGTTTCAATCTGTACAGTTGCGCGAGCGATGTTCCAAACCGTAAACGTTCCGGCAGTCTCGGGCTCAACCGCTTTCCCTCCCGCGTCTCCGTCGACGTCGCCGACTCCACCGAAACCGCGGGAGACGAACACGCCCGTCTCATCTCGTCCATCGACTCAGCCACCGCTTCGCTCACGTCTCGCGACGGGCCGTCAGCGTCGTCTTCGCCGTTGTTCATAGACGTACTCAATCCTCGCTCCTCGAGTCGGTCACCTTCCGCGCACGCCGCGCGCACCGCCGTCGCGGCGTCACCTTCTGATGCATCACCGTGTTCAACTTTATTCTCCCTCTCGGCGTCCTCTTTATCAGCGTTCGCGTCTTCGTCGTCGTCGTCGTCTTCGTCGTCCTTTTCAACCTCTTCAACATCCTCGTCACCAAAGAGTCGTCCACCTCGACTTCGTCGTGTTCGTCCACCCTTTTCGACCACGACGCCGCCGACCGCGTTCTTCTCCTTCGTCGTCTGCGTCATCATCGACGTCTCGGTCGCCTCGTCTTCACCCATCGATGCGAGGCGAGGCGAGGCGAGGTGATGCGTCGTCGAGTACAGTCAGTAAGTCATTCCAGTCGGTCCAACAACACCGACACCGAAGTGTGCGTCAGTCGTCAGTCGCGCCCGCACGGTTTGGTTGTACACCCTGAATTGGATGCGCAAAGACGACGACGACGACGACGACGGGGTCTTCGTCGTCGTCGTCGACGAGGAGGGCGACGTCGAACGTGACAGACGCGTCGTCGTCGGTTTAGTTGATGAACACCAACGAAAACGCGTCAACGACGATGAAGGACGACGCCGACGCGGAACGACGACGTACGGATCGACGATGGAGGGTGAAGACGACACCCGTGATTCCGACGAGGACGACGACGACGACGACGACTTGGGGTTATTCGTGTCCTCAAAGGAGGAGAGAAGACGAACGACGCGAGGCGCGCGGGCGTTGGCGACAGTGGGAGTGGCGGCTCTGGCCGCGAGCGGGTGCGGGAGGGCGTTGGCGGCGGTGCGGGAGATCGGGACGTCCACGATGAATGTAAGATACGCCGACGACGTTTTACGTTTAGACGCGGCGCGCGTCGACCAAGACGGTGCGCTTCGTTCGATATCGGGGTGGGACGCCGCGGCGTCGGAGTTGAGAAATTTCGGACGCGTGGGCGCGAGAACGACGAAGCGTCCGCCGAGAGCTTAGCGAGAGGTTAGATTTCGTTTCCATTTGTTGTAATCATACTAAGTAATACCATGTACACGTTACAGTATCTAAAACAGCGAGCGCACGCGCGCGCATGAGCCGCTAGCTATCCACATCGCCGTGGTGCTGCTACTAAAGCTAAAAAGTATCGCGTCCTCGGAACAGAAACGCTTCGTCTCGCAAGAGTTTGGCCAATTTTTCATTGTAGGGCGCGAAGAAATCATCGAGCTCGGCGCGGATTTTCGGATCCATTCTTCTCGAATCGTTCGGAATGAATTCATCCGAACCCGCGACAGCGCTCGGTGGCGTTGCGGCGATCGCCCGCGCCGCGTCCTCGTCTTCTCCCAGGTTCAAATGGGCGAGAACGCGAGCCGCGGCGTCGCGACGCGTGGACTCGTCCTCGCTCCACAAGTCTTCGCCGCGAATGACCAGAAAGGCTTGTCGCGGGAAAACCTCGAACCAGGTTTCGAGAAAGACGACGTAGAGAGACTTGATGAGCGTGTCTGCGTGATAGAAGACGGCTTCGTAATCAGCGTCGTACGTTTCGAATCGATTGGCGCACCCTTTGAGCGGATGCTCTTCGAGACAGGCGTTGAACGCCTTCATCATTTCACGAGCGTACGCGGCGAATCCCTCCTCGTTTTCCCCGTACGTACTCTTGTAGTGGTTATAGTGCCAATACGCCGAGTGCATGCGCTCCCCAGGTTCCCTGAGGATGACGATAAACTTTGGCGCCGTGCGTGACTTCTCGTACACGGCGGACATCAAATGCGGCAAGCTCAATCCGTGACCGCCGCGTTCCTCAAACGGATCCTCCGCGTTGGCCATTCCAATGCATCCCGGGTAGTTTTCCTCGTCGTCACGAACGCCGTCGACGCATCGACGACGCGGGGACGCTTTTGCCGTGCCCCGCCGCTTCGCATCTTCCTCGCTCGTCGGCCGAAGACGCCCGTTCGCGCCCGCTTCTTCTTCTGCGTCTTCTTTTGCGCGCTCGTACTCGGCGCTTAATTTTTGGCACTTTTTCCAACACGCCGAAACGCGCTCGCTGTAATCTCGATGCAAACGTATCGATTCGCTCCACGAAGTGACGAGATACCCCGGCGAGGCGTCCCCGAACACGAGACTTTGCTGCGCCGATTCGTCTCGCGACGGCGTCCACGTCGCCGCGTACGACGCGAGACTTTTTGTGTGTTCGTTCCAAAAGTGCGGCGACGCCACTTTGGCCACATTCTTCGCGTGTCGTTCGAGTCGCGCGCCGAGCTCCGTCGTCCCGCTCTGCCACCCACCAATGACGTAAAAGTACGGCAAACACGTCACGCGATCATCAGATTCCCGCCTCCAACACGGGTTCCGCATCGACGCGTCGCTTTCGCCGGCGTTTGCGATGAAATCCAAATCTTCGTCGACGCCTCTCAACCGCCTCAACGCTTCCGCGTACCCCGTTTCCGTGTTTACACCCGTGGCGAGAGACGACGAAGAGGACGAAGAGGACGAAGAGGACGAAGAGGACGTCGTCGTCGTCGTCGTCATCGATTGTCTGCGCGCGACGATATCCGCCGCGTCCGCGACGACCGCGGTCGCTCGCGCGCGATGACTCTCCAACGCGCTTCTCGACGTCGCCGTTCTTAAACTTTGCGTCATCTTCATCGTGCGCGGGTCCACGCTCAGCGTTTGTACTCCCACAAAGACTCTCCATCCCACCAGCGTCGTCAGCATCAACACCATCACCGCCGTGCGTCTCGCAAAAGTTCCAACGGGATCGGCATCGTTACCACCGCGACCGCGACCGCGACCGCGACCACTGGTTTCGTCATCGTATTCGTCATCGGGCGTCACGCCGACGACGACGACGCCCTCCGTCGTCGTCGTCTTTTTCATGCGAACCGTCGCGGCGTAATCGCCGGCGGTGACCGCGACGACGACGACGACGACGACGTGTGAGGAGGGACGGAGGCGAGACAGAGTTTTGAGGTTGGATTCGTTAATCATTCATTCATTCATAAACAAAACAAAACGCTCGAGCGAGAGAGTCTACGACACGACGGACGATTCGTTTATTCGTAAATCCAAGCCTTGGCGCACGGCTCGTACTCGCACACGCCCTCCGGGAACCAGAGACCGATCTCGTGCTGCGCGCTCTCCACCGCATCGGAACCGTGGATGACGTTGCGACCGACTTCGATGCAGAAGTCGCCGCGAATCGTACCCGGCTCGGACGCCGCCGGGTTGGTGGCGCCGATGATCTTGCGACCCGTCTTGACGACATCCTTGCCCTCCCAAACCATGGCGACGACCGGACCGGAGCACATGTAGGACACGAGACCGCCGAAGAAGGGCTTGGAGCTCAAATCCGCGTAGTGCTTCTCGGCGTGTTCCTTGCTCACGTTCATCATCTTCATCGCGCGAAGGGTGAAGCCCTTGCGAGCGAAGCGGGCGATGATTTCCGCGACGAGTCCGCGTTGGACGCCGTCCGGCCTGACGAGCGACGACGAGTCGTCAAAGTCAGTCAAAAGAAGTCGTTAGGTTCGCGTTTACCTCGACGCCGTCGTCGTCGGAGGCGTCAAGGACGTCGCTTCGAGTCAAAAGTGAGCGCCGCCGATCGGATTACGGATTACTCATCCATCGAACGCATCGATCGCATCCGTCCGGTGCGCGCGCGCGCGAGTGAGAGAGAGAGTCAGAGAGAGAATGAAACCGGGTCGTCGCTCGGGGTCGTCGTCGCTCGGGGTCGTACTCACTTGATCATGATGTAGGTGCGTTCGTCAGACATGTCGAAGAGGTCGAGGAGGTCGAGGAGTGACGCGAACGCGAACCCGAACCCGAAGATACTACTACTAAAGTACTACTAGATCGGTATGTTAACTACTCCGGGTCGTCGCTCGGGGTCGTCGTCGCTCGGGGTCGTACTCACTTGATCATGATGTAGGTGCGTTCGTCAGACATGTCGAAGAGGTCGAGGAGGTCGAGGAGTGACGCGAACGCGAACGCGAACGCGAACCCGAAGATACTACTACTAAAGTACTACTAGATGAGTGTATTAACTACTACAATACTCTTTGAACCAACGTATTAAATACATTTAATGAACCATAAAACACACCGGTACAACACACATGTACATACAATCGATACGTTTTCGAGCGCGACGACGACGACGACGACGACGACGACGACGACGACACACCGAGCCGCGACCCGAGGGAACGGAACGGGACGGAACGGGGAACCGGGAACCGGGGAACCGGGGAACGCACGCACCGCGCTCGGGACACCGTTCGGACGCGTTCGGGACACCGTTCGGGACGTCGAGGACGCGATGCGACGGGCGGGACGGCGGTTGGCCGACGCGGGGGTTCGAGGGGCGTCGACGTCCCGAGCGGGGAGCGGCGCGCGTCGAGGATGGGCGGCGACGACGACGACGACGGCCGCGACGGCCGCGATGGCGGCGGCGACGGCGGCGAGGACGTCCGCGACCGCGACCGCGGCGGCGAACGGGATGGCGCGACGGATGGCGACGTCGAACGCGGCGCGACGCGCGTTTGAGCGGGCGAGGAGCGGGACGCGAACGTCGACGTCGAGCGGGACGGGAGGCGTGGCGGCGCGAGGGGCGTCGCCATCCGTCGCGCGGGCGGGGACGACGTTCGCGTGCGCCATGTACGTCGCGGGGAGGGACGTTTTGAATTCGGACAACTGGGCGCGGTGTTTGGAGAGGATGGAGGACGCGTCGACGAAGACGACAAAGGAGACGAGGGAGGAGGACGCACGACGAGCGGAACGACGACGACGACGAGAGTCTTCTCAGGCGATCGATACGACATCGCTGAGCTATCGCGTTAAAACGTGGGCTCGTGGGGTTCAGCTCGCCGTCGTTTTCTCCCCGTTGGCCTTCTTGGCACCCGTGTTGTTGCGAGACGGATGGGCGTGGGGAAACAGGCTGTGGTACTCGTTGCTCAGGCGAACGCTCGAGGCGTGCGGGCCCGCCTTTATCAAGTGGGGGCAGTGGGCGTCGACGAGGTACGACGTGTTCCCTGCGGCGATGTGTCACGAGTTGGAGCACTTGCAGGCGGGCGCGCCCGAGCACAGCTGGGCTGAGACGAAGAAAATCTTGCAACGCGCGTACGGAGGCGACGCGGCGGCGGCTGGGGTGACGTCGTCGGACGACGGCAAGTCAATCAAAAGTTTCGAGGACATTTTCGAGTGGTTCGACGAGAAACCTCTGGCGAGCGGAAGCGTGGCACAAATTCACAGGGCCAGACTCAAGCCCGGAGTCGCGGAGGAACACTTGACGGCAACAAAGCTCGCGCTTCGATTGACGAGATCCGTATCGGCGGGCATCGAGTTGGTGATGAGCGGGGAAATTTCTCGCGCAGCGCTCGGCATGCTTGAGGAGTGGCGCGACGGCGCGGCTGGTCTCGGAAGAGAAGTAGAGCGCCTCGTCAACGGGCGCATCAGACGCGGGAGCCAAAAGAGAGAGGTGGCGGTCAAGGTACGCCATCCGGGCGTGGTGGACGCCCTGACTCGCGACTTTGAGATTCTCGTGTGGATGGCATCCTTATCGAAGAGTATCAAGTGGTTGGAGCCTTTGCAACTGGAAAACACAATTCAGCAATTCGGTGTGCACATGCTGCAACAGGTTGATTTCCGACACGAAGCGGATAATCTGGATAAGTTTAGAAAGAGCTTTTTGCTCATGCCCGCCGTGAGCTTTCCGACGCCCATCCCCGGACTCGCCACGGAGGAGGTTCTCGTCGAGACGTACGAGCAAGGCGTGAGCATCGCTAGCTACTTGCTCTCACCCGAAGCCGCAAAGGAGCAGCTTGGCAATCCTCAAAACAAGACGCTGGCTGGTTTGGGTGTGAAGACGCTTTTCAAGATGCTGATTGACGACAATTTCTTGCACGCGGATTTGCACCCCGGGAACATTCTCGTCAGACTTCCCAACGGGGTGGCGCACACGCTCTCCACGATTGCGGGGATGCGCGGGAAACAGTCGAGCTCAATCAAGGAGAACGACGACGACGACGACACCACGACGTTGTCGGACGCGTCACCGGAGATTATCATTTTAGACACTGGTCTCGCGACGCGCTTGACGCCGTTTCATCAAGCGTCGCTCGCGAGAATGTTCCAAGCCATCGTCACCTGGGACGGTAGCACTGTCGCGGACACGATCCTCTCCTTTGCGGACAACGTGAAGGCGAACGTGGATTACACTGACTTTAGGCGAGACATTGCCGCTGCCGTTAATCAATTCCAAGAGTCGACTCCGCGAGCGGGCGATTGCATGGGTGCCATTTTTGAGACGGTGCAGAAGTACCACCTCTGCCTCGACCCGAACGTCATGATTGCCGTCGTCACCGTCATGGTTTTGGAAGGTTGGCAGTGGAGACTCGATCCGACGGTGAACATTCTCGATTATTTGGACGACGTACTGAAGGCGAGCGCTCGCAAGTACGCACGTCTCGCCATTGCGGATTACGCGTTTAGAGACATGTGGGCTCCGTTCTCCGAACCAAACGTCTTTAGCAAGACCGCGGCGGATCCTATGAACGCCCTTCGCGCGCAGGGCGATACCCACGCGACTAGCGCCGTGTACGGCAATTTGTTTTAGATGATGCATACGACAAATTTGTTTTCTCACCCACAAAGCTGTGCTCTTTTTCAAAAAATAAAAAACGAACCGTTTCGTTGGAACCGATGGATTGATCGACTTGTTCAGTCGGCGGCGCCACACCGACGCGCGTCGACTGAAGCGCAAACGATGATGATGACGATGACGGCGAGTGCGATGACGACATCCGTTGCGTCGCGTCCGGGATCTGTGCGAGGTCCTTCGACGTCAAAGTCCACGGGCACGGGTTGTGCTTCAACAACAAACATGATGATGATGATGACGAGGCGTCGTGGTTCAGTGGCATCGGCGACGCGAGCGACGTCTTATAAGACGGGCCTGAAGGATCTCAAGAACTGCGTTGAAGCTGAACAGTTTGATCGGGTGATGATGGAGGAGCTCTTCGACATTGCGGATGAGATGGAAAAGGTTAAACCGGGGACCCCGGAGTCTCTTTTGTTGCAGGGCTACCTGATGTCCACGCTCTTTTACGAACCGTCCACGCGCACGAGACTGTCTTTTGAAGCTGCGATGGGCCGTTTAGGCGGTGGTATCGTGAGCACGGAATCTGCTGGTGAATACTCGAGCGCGGCAAAGGGTGAGACGCTCGAAGACACCATGCGCACCGTTGAGGGATACGCAGACATCATCGTGTTGAGACACTTCACCGCTGGTTCGGCTCGCCGCGCGGCGACCGTTTTGTCAAAGCCAATCATCAACGCCGGTGATGGCCCGGGACAACACCCGACGCAGGCGCTCTTGGATGTGTACACCATCAGAAAAGAGATTGGTCGTCTGGATGATTTCAAAATCGCCCTCGTCGGGGACCTGGCGAACGGCAGAACAGTGCGCTCCTTGGCGACGGCTTTGACGCAGTTTAAGAATGTCAAGTTTTACTTTGTCGCGCCAGACGTCGTCAAGATGAAAGATGACATCAAAGACATGCTCACGGCCAAGGGTTTCGAGTGGGAAGAGGCCACAGATCTCGCGGAAGTCGCCGCCGACGTCGACGTCCTGTATCAGACACGTATTCAAAAGGAGCGATTTCTCAACCCGGATGATTACGCCAAGGCGAGCGGCAAGTACATCGTGGATCGCTCCATCATGGACGCTTTACCCAAGAGTTCGGTCGTCATGCACCCGCTCCCGCGCGTCGATGAGATCACGGTCGATGTTGACTCCGACCCCCGTGCCGGTTACTTCCGACAGGCGCAAAACGGTCTTTTCATTCGCATGGCACTTTTGAAAGTGTTGCTTCGAGCCTGAATGCGAACGAGGGAAGAAACGCGCGTCGAGCCGCTTTGACAAGTTTATCTACCTACTTACAAACGCGCGCGCGCTAGACCTAAAGCACTTAGTATAATATCACTCAGCTCACCGTTTCACTGAACCTCGTGATTCCAGGAGTAATCGTCGTCGATATTAGCGAACGGCTCGTCAAATTTAACCGGAGTCGGCTTCATGACGTTTCGCACTCGACGCCGATCTCTATCGCGTAATCCAGCCATTTGCGACGCAATCTGCTGTCGCATCGTCTCCGTTCCAACCATGGTGACGCGCTCAGCCTCTTCTTCGCGCTCTTTTTCAGCCTTGGCGTCTCGCATCTTTCTCAGTTGTTCCTTCCATTTGAGTTTCCATTCGTACGTCTGCACCTTTTGCAAATCGCTCCCGCTCGCCGAGCTCAGCGTCTCGTACGCGGCTTTCGCTCTGAGAAACATCTCCTGCTCCTCGGCGTTGGGGTTGACGTCTGGGTGATAAAGTTTTGCCATACGTTTGTACGCGCGCTTACACGCCTCGGCAGAGGCTCCAGGGGCCACCCCGAGCGCGCTCCACGGGTCGTCATCGTCGTCGTCCAACGCATAGCCACCATTCGTGCTCTTCGTTCGAGAAGATGACGACGACGACGACGACGACGACGCGCGAGGTTGAACCGTCTCGCCGCGCCACGATCGACGCATGCGCGTCCCCGCGACGTTCGTGTGTCGAACCCGCGTCGTCGCCGTCGTCGACGCCATTCTCAAACTCGCGCACGACGACGTCATCGAGCCGAGTTCAGAGCGAGGTGAAGTGCCGCCCCGAGGACGCGACTGCGAGTTGTCGTCATAAAGCGACGACGACGGACCCGACGATGCGCGCGGTGATACAAAAGTGCGTGCGAGGAAGCGTCACGGTGACGCCGTCGTCCTCGAGCGGGTCCTCAGCCTCGGTGACGCGCTCCATCGGTCGCGGTGCCGTCGTTCTGGTTGGCATCGGTCACGACGACGACGAACAAGATGTGGAATACGTTTTAAGGAAAACGTTCAACACGAAGCTTTGGTCGAGCGAGGACGGGTCCAAGGCGTGGTCGAGATCGATCAAGGATGAAAATTTGGACGTCTTGTTCGTCAGTCAGTTTACGTTGCACGCCGAGCTCAAGGGGAATAAGCCGTCGTTTCATCGAGCGCTGCCGCCGTCGAGCGCCAAGGCGATGTACGAGTCGTTTTTGCAAAAGGCTCGAAACGAGTACGGCGGGGTGATCGAGGATGGGGAGTTCGGAGCGATGATGGAGGTGAATATCGTCAACGACGGTCCGGTGACAATCATCGTCGACTCTAAGAATCGAAACTGAGAGAGGGTCTTCGTCCCTACCTAGTACTTTCTAAAAACGTGTTGTAAGATATCTCTAAGTCTCTAGCTACATCGTCACTTGGGCCTGGCGACGTGCGCAAGTTTGAGCCGCCCCAACCCGCGTTCGATTGACCCACTCTGTGATCGTACTTCCGTGCATCTCGCGTCAGCCCACTTGTACGCCCGCTGCACGATCCTCTTGATTCCTAGGCGCCACGTCGTCGCGAGCCGAATTTTCTCGCTCATCGACGCTCGTAAATTGGCAAGCGCGTCGACGTCTTGCTTCGCTGTGGTTGGGAAACTCATCAACGTCTCACCGGCGGCTTTTCTGATGGCGTCAAACACGGCGAACTCTTCTTCGGCGCCGAGTGCGCCTCCCTGGCGAGCGACGTCGCGCAGGTACTTTTCGTTTTTGCGCACCTTCGTGAGCGCCGACCGAATGCGAATCTCCGCCAAATCGTTCCAATCAAAACCACCGACGAATACTTTCAGCGGCATCGTCGACCTTTCTGAATCGTCTACGCACACATCTAGCGTGTAGCAATCTTGTGGATTAACGTCGGGCTCTAATAAGAATCCGTAGAAATCCAAGAGCTCGAGATTGGAATACTCTCCGTAACATACAAAAATTTCCTCCCCCGGTAGACAGCCGCGTCTACCAAGCGGTTGAACCGAGGATCGGAACGAGAACGACCGCGTCACCTCATCGTACGCACCGTCGCCTGGAACCGGCTCTCGTTCTTCCGAGCCTACGATCCCAGGCTCGTCGTCTTCGTCGTCATCTTCGGAGCGAACGCCGAACGTCGGAGCGCCGACGACTCGAATGAGGCTCGGCGGATCGTGCGGGGCGTAGTTGAACATGTCTCCAACCGGACAGAGCGCCCCAGCACCGTGAAAGGGCACGGATACCGCGCGAGAACTCACCGTTCCGCAGGCCCAGCGGTATTGAGCGTAAGCGTCGTCCTCCGATTCGCAACGCGTTATTTCGATAACCTCCGGCTTGACGCGCTCGAACGCTTTTTCCAGCTCGAGTCTTCTTCGCCGCGCCAAAGCCATCGCCGTGACGTCCTGCAGCTCACGCGCCTCGGCGTCGCTCCAAGAGTGCAACAACGCGTAAGATTCGGGTAAGGAATCAATGTACGGCCCAAAGCTCCGTTCCGTGTCAAACTTGCGCCGAAGCAACTCCAGCGCGAGCTCGTCGCGAGCCGCCGCCTCCTCTGAAACTCCCCCAACCAGTGGTCTCTTCCCCTCATCTCGCTCGCACGCGATCATCGCCTCGCGAGGAATCGTCACCAGATTTACCGCCTCATCCCTCGACACGCCCTCGCCGTCCACCCTCGCGTACACGCCCCGATGCGCCGTCGAACCATCGCTCGACGGTTGTCCTCGCACTTCAACCGACGCGCACCAGCGCACGCCCCGTTCGCGTGCCCACGTCTCGAGTGACGACGCGTCGCGGTCGTCCCCGTCGACGCATCGAGACGTCATCGATCGATCGCCCTCGCGTCCCAGTCTGTCGGTCGGTGACGCGTCCGTTGGCGCGTCCGTCGGCGCGTCCGTCGGCGTCCGCCGCGCTGGGCTCTGAGCAACCTCGGAGTGTATACGGACAAGGTTGACGGTTCGCGAACCAGGAAATCACATGTCCGAATAAAAGACAGAGATACGTCGTACTATGGATATAGAATCGGGATCATGTAGTAAAAGCGAAAATGCGGAGATATAAAATTCCACATGTCCGAGAGAAGAGAGGAGAGAGACGACGAGCGGGAAGAGGAGGTTCTCCCGCGAGGGACGATCCGCCTTTACTGAGCGCGCGCTTTCGAGCAAGGTACGCTTGACGACGACGAAACGAACTGAGCGCGAGAGAGGATGAATTCTTGGTTGATTTTAATCGGCGAATGACCTCGTGTCGGGTCGCGTCGCGCGGGAGGGGCGGGGGTTCGCGATTTCTCTAGGGTTCTCGAGAGCGCGAGAACGGATCGACTGACGACTGGCGCCGCGCTTTCACATCACCGCAGGCTAGTATAACTTTCTAGACATGGCTAAGCGCACCAAGAAAGTTGGTACGTATCACATTCAGGCCGCTTCGACGCGACGCTCGCCTCGGGATCTCTCGCCAACGCTCGAGTGACCAGGGTGACGGCATCGCGTTTTAGGGTCAGGCTTTCGTGCCTTGACGAATCGATCGCGCTCGACGCGACGCGCGAGCGTACCCACGAGCTCTTTTGAGGGAGCAATCGACGTTACTTTTTACTGACAATCTGTTTCTTTCCGAATCGTAGGCATTGTGGGCAAGTACGGCACCCGTTACGGTGCCTCCCTCCGTAAGGTTGTCAAGAAGCAGGAAGTTTCTCAGCACTCCAAGTTCTTCTGTGACTTCTGCGGCAAGTACGGCATGAAGCGTAAGGCCGTTGGTATCTGGTGCTGCAAGGGGTGCAACAAGACGAAGGCGGGTGGTGCGTACAGCCTCAACACCGGCGGTTCCGTCACTGTCCGCTCCACCATTCGTCGTTTGCGCGAAGCCACGGAGAAGTAAATCTCCGCGTCAACGAACAAACGACTTTGCGCGGGTGTGTGAAATTACTCACGCATCCCGCCGTGACTCGTTAGACGGGCGCCTCCGAGATACAGTTTCGGGCAAGCGTCTCAATTAGCTAGTGTCAGTTGTAATGTGAGCGGCGGCTCGCACTTCACCAAGTCTGTGTCCTCGACTTCCGGCGCGCGTTACGCGCTTCGCCCACCAGCGCCAGGGTTGAGACTTCTCTTATTTAATCATCTAAACGCCCATAAAATGAGCCAACGCAATTTGCGTCACGGAAATTACTTTGCTTCTACAGTTACTATATTATGTGTTCTATACGCATATTATGAATTATTATGCTCTATCATTGACTTTGTTGCGCTCTTTGCGGTGACGATGGCGGTTTCGTTGTCAACCTCGACGACTCGATTTCTAGCTGGAGACTTGGCGACCGCGGCGCCTCCATCGTCCGCCTTGACGTCAACCTTGACGCTACCAAACGGTAAATTTTTACGAAGAGAGAACTCATACATGAGCCAATTCATCGTGCGAATGCGGTTCAATCGGTCCCAGGCGTCGAGTCGTCGTTCGGTGGAACGCTGTATCACGCGCAGCGGCATGTTTATGGCGCGAATTGGAACAGCCATTGCGAACGCAATCAGAGAGCTGAAAATGTGTACGGTGGCGCTCCCAAACTGGATGTTCGATCGGAAAATATCTACACTCGGCGCATCCTCGTGACCTGGTCTTGAGAATCGCATGGTGCGCTCGTTGTGGAGAACGCTCGAGGATGTGGGCGCGCGCGCCACGGCGGCGCCGAGCCACTCAAGTGGATTTTGATGTCGTCTCTTGAACCTTTCTTGCGCTTCTCGTGCGCGTCTTTCCTTTAACTCTTCGCGTTGCAGACGCTTCACTTCGAGTTCTTTTCGGACTTGGTCCTTCAGAACTTTCGCCTTGTCCTGCAAATCAGCCTCGAGCAATTTTTTGACTTCCTCAATCGTCTCCAGACAGACGGGCATGACGGGCACGTACATGCCCACAACGAGCTGCAGGGCGTATTCCACGCCTACAGCGACTCGTTTGAGGTGGACCGCCATAACTGGGAGCGTCGGCGCCACGCCAATCAACCAGACGAAATGCCAAAGCCTGATTGGACAATACGTGTTCACGAGCGAAAATATCTTTTCGACGACAAGGAGGCAGCAGCATACGACCAACGTGAGCATGACGGCCAGTGTGCAGAAATACTTGCTCAGGGCTGGATGGTCCCATGTGATGAGCTGGAGTGGTCGATCGAGCATGTCGGTGATACTTTCCAATTGCGTGCCCGCCAGTTTGCACACTCCAGGCATCAGTCTCGGGCCGCCTGATGTGACGACTTTATCGATTCTCACGAGCGTCGTACCGGCATCCTTGATAATTTTGAGGAGTCTCCACACAATTCTTTGAATGAGAGAAAGCACCATGTCTGCCGGGTTGGCTGACGTCAACACGGCGACTAGGCCGTTGATCCAATTTTGTGGAAGAAGCATCGACGTCACACTGGGTAATTCGTCATCGATACCGGCTCTCTGACGCCTCGCCTTGCGAGCGCGCACACCTTGCTTCACCGCTTTCTCCGTCAGTTCAACGGCGCGACCTTGCGCACGGAGTTTGACGAGCTTCTCCTCTTCCAAAAACTTGTCGCGATACTTGCGGAGCTTTCTATTCCTAGTTTTACCCAACTGTATAACCTCTCTCCGGGTCTTCTCCAGCACGCTTGCATTTGCTTCGTCATCCGTAAATAACGGTAAATGCGCCAAGAGCTCCCTCGTGATAAATCTCGAGCAATAGCCGCAGACAAACAATCCCGGGAGGAGCCATATCAAAATAAAGCTACTCAACATGGCTCGTCTGAACGTCAAGCAGCACAAGGTGTGATACGAGAACCAAAATACTTTTACCCGCGCGCGAAGCGGATGGTTGCACATGAAGACGGCTGCTCGAGCAAACATCTTGATGGGGAAGACGATGGATTCAATGAGACGATGTAGGCTGAGAATGACTCCGTCTATGGTGTCGGGAATGTGATTTGTTTTCTGCGGCGAAGTTGTCTGCTGCAAGTACCACGCCCATTCCGACCATTTTGAACTCTTCGACTCGAAAGACAGATTGATGCGCGCAAAGCCTTGCCAATCAGAGATGGATCCCTTTGACCGCGGGTAAATGCACATTGCGTGATTTGGATCTTCCATTTCCTCTTCAGTCAAAAACTCAGAATTCGGTGGTGTAATGTTAAACCAAGAATCGATCTTACGTCCAGGACTCTCTAAGACGGTCGAGATGGGAATTGAAACCGCCCCGAGTATGTTATCTCCACCTGTGAGTACGTCGCGACACTTGAAGACTATTCGAATATCGCTCGCCGCTTCTGTGATGGAAAACTTGAAATACTCGCGCGTCGACTTGACGGTTTCGGAGCGGTTATCCCACATCACCGATGCCCACACGTGATTTCCGAACTTTTCAGCGGAACCAGAAGCCATGTTCAAAAGGCTGTCGAGAACCGGGGCGAGATGTTGATTCGGCGTTCGATCCCCGATGACAGATGCAATGTTGCACGTAAACGATCCCAAGGTGGGACGCGCGGCTTGATCAATCTGTAGCAAGTTTTTCGGCGGAAACTTTGCGTACCCACACCCCAACATCACTTCCATTTCCCCGAGATTTTCTGATCTGCTCGAAAGCCACGACTTTGTCTTCTGCATTGGCAGCAGTTTCACCTTGAATTTTTTCAAATCGCCGACTCGCAGATCGTCCACTCGTATTTGCGCGTAACCAATCGCGTTGCCGTTTGTAAAACGCTCTTCACCTTCAACATATCCATAGTTGTCATCTTCATCTTCGTCGTCAATCGCATCCGCAACCTCATCGCCTTGGGCACCTTCACCCGCCTTGTTTCCATTTCCTTTATTCAACTCGGGCAAGCCTAAGTACGAAATGAACTTCTTCCCCAGCTTGACGGCTGTCCTTGAACCGTAGATGCTTTTCATTTCAGATATAACCTGTATTGTCAGCGTGCGACTCAAATGCGTCTTTGGCATCACCATCACTTCGGGCGTAAAATCGAAATCTTCCATGACGCCCCGTTGTATATGGCTGCACAGAATATCGCGATGCGTGTTCAAGGATACTCGGATTCGAGCATTTGTACTATCCTTTTTGTAACGGATCGGCAACCCTTCGAAACCAAGCGCTTGGACGTACAAGTACTTGTTCGTCTCGTGTTGGTTAATGTACATCATAGAATCGAGCACGGGCGGCGGTCGCGGAATATTTGCGTGTGGGAAGCGAGCGGCGCTCAAGCGCACGATGAGCTCGCCCTTGACGCGCTCGTGAGCGTTCCACGCGAGACCGCTGTCAGTCGATCCGACGAGTGCGTTTCTATTTTCGTCCGTCCCGTACAAGGGTGTGGCAAACTCTTTCCAAGAACCATCGGGAGGCAAAGAAGCCAAGGATATCGCAGCTTTTCCCATGAGTGTCGATGAAAATAAATTTCTGTCATAGAGTTCAATCCAAACTTCAGCCGCGCCCGGACGCGCAATCAACGTGAAGACTTGCCCTATACCATTGTTCCACACCGGATGCAACGTGTTGAAGATTGTTTTCGTTCTACAAAATTCATCCTTTGGCGCGTTGTCAATGGAAACATAGGCGAAAGCATCACACGAACCATTTGAGTTGTCGATGTGAAAAAGCTGCCTCGCCGCGACGACGGCGACGTGTACGCTCCTCGCGAGAGCCGTTCCTTCTCCTCGAGTCAACGGACCCACGCGAAGAGTTTTGAGAATGGCCTCAGATTCCGCTTCGCCCACCTCTGAAATTTGAACTCTAAGCTTGCCCAAGTCGGACGAGGCGCGAGGATGAATCCAGCACACTTCGCCGGCGGCGTCTGGGGTGATTCTGCCTTTGATGTCGAGATCGACGTCGGCGACTTGTCCGTCTAAAGGAATTTCAGCCAGCGATATGGCGGCTGATCCTAGAAAGTCGTGACTAGAGAACGTATCCTTATCCCACAGGGTGAACACGACGGCGCTACACTCTGGATCCTCCGGCACGCGCAACAGGTAGCGCTCGTTCCACACCGGGAAGCGCGTCCGGTATTTGCAAGCTGTCTGATATCTTTCGCCCAGAGGAGTCGTGTTAAATCCTAGTTTAACGTATGGATCGCTCGTTCCCAAGCTGTCCGCGTCGTAAACACCTCTCGCGTTCATCACGCTAACTACCAACAGCTTGGGTCGACTCTGCCTGCACACTTCCGCTTCGGAAGCAATGCTCGGCCAGTATCCCTTCTCACCGACGGCGGGCTCTTCGAAAATCGTTCTTCCTATGGACAACCGAATGATAGCTCCAGCGCCTCTTCTCTTCGAACCAGACTTCTTGTCTAGAAAAACGCGCATGTGTGCCTTTGTTCCGTCGTGAGGAATGAGTTTTGCCGGAATGGATGCGTATCCAACCACCACTTTTCTGAACATGTGCACCTCTTTCAGTTTGATGTTAAAGTAACCGTCAGGCGAGCAGTTTTGAAAGATAAACTTCCCCTTCCCCTCGGACCATACTGGATGTTCCGTGTCTTCTCGTCTCGACGTGGACACTTTTCGACGAGTCATGTTTCGTTTCCAAGCAACCTGCACGTACGTCTTCTTGTGTTTCGTCTTGTAAACGCCCCGGGTCTCGACGTCGTAGACGTTCACCTCCATGGCGTGCTTGCCGTCTATGATTTTGGAGTCGCCGTCTCTATTCGACATCAGCGCGTTCACAGTCTCCGTCGGAAGCGTCGCTCGGCTCAGGTTTCGCTCTAAAACCCGACACTTTTCCTTTCGCGACGTCTTCTCCAACTTTTTCCTCCTCTTAGCGCTCTTCCGAATCATCCTCTGCACCCGTCTCTTGAACCGACGGTCCATTTTGTTTTCTTCACCCCCCGTCCCAGACCCAAG